>Ga0207675_100001255_pt1 | contig 25307 bp, 18 predicted proteins | sample KBSSwiS42_FD_184305 | JGI IMG/M metagenome (GOLD analysis project Ga0207675, IMG submission 184305) | Switchgrass rhizosphere microbial communities from Kellogg Biological Station, Michigan, USA - KBS Switchgrass S4-2 (SPAdes) (version 2) | ecosystem: Host-associated > Plants > Roots >...
ACAGCTTCGAAATCGATGCGGCTACCGACGTGGTGGGCGTCGTGCAGAAGACCCAGGCCACCAAGGAAGACACGCTCACCGACATCGCGCGCCGCTTCAATGTCGGCTACGAAGAAATCGTGCGCGCCAACCCCGGCGTGGATCCCTGGCTGCCCGGCGAGGGCCGCGAGATCGTCATTCCCTCGCAATTCATCCTGCCGAATGCGCCGCGCGAGGGCATCGTCATCAACGTGCCCGCGATGCGACTCTTCTATTACCCGAAGGTGAAGAAGGGCGAGAAGCAGGTGGTACACACCTATCCGATCGGCGTGGGCCGCGTCGGCTGGGCGACTCCCGAAGGTGCGACCAAGATCGTGCGCCGGCAGAAGGACCCGACCTGGCGTCCGACGGCGTCGATCATCAAGGAGCACATGGAGGAGAAGGGCGAGAAGCTCGACAAGGTGATCGGCCCGGGACCGGAAAACCCGTTGGGCCGTTACGCGTTCTATCTCGGCTGGTCGAGTTACATGATCCACGGCACCAACAAGCCTTCGGGTGTCGGCCTGCGTTCGAGTCACGGCTGCATCCGTCTTTATCCTGAAGACATCGCGGTGCTGTTCGAATCCGCGCCCATCGGCACGCAGGTGCGCGTGGTGAATCAGCCCTTCGTTTTCGGCTGGCACCAGGGCAGCCTGCACATCCAGGCTTTCGACGTGCTCGAGGACGACACGCGCGACTGGAAGAAGGCGCAGGTCAAGCTGCTCAAGAAGGATCTCGCCGAGCGCATTCAGAAAGAGCTGGCGGCGCGCAACGAGAAGATCGACTGGGAAGCGGTGACGCAACTCACGCACGACCCGCGCGGCATTCCGGTTTCCATCTCCGGCGGACCCGACTCGCTCACGCAGATCGTCGCGTCCGCGACGCTGGTGCAGAACAAGGTGGCGCCCGGCGCCACGTGGGATGGCGTGAGCGACCTGCCGGTCGACGAGGCGACGTTCAAGGAGCTGATGTCCGATCGCGAACCTGCGACCGAGTCGGCTGCCGCGACACCGGCGACCAAGCCCGTCAATAATTGAGCGCTGCCGCGCACAGCGGAAAACGCCGCTGCCTTGCCTGAAAGATGGGGCATCGTCCGTTAGAGTGGCGCACATGAAACTCCTGATCGCCGCGCTGGCGCTGAGCGCCTCGGCCGTGTACGCGGCTCCGTCCGATCCCATCGTCGCCGGCCGCGATTACCACTCCTGCGCGGATCCGTCCGCCTTTCGCGTGAAGCATCTCGATCTCGATCTGCAGGCGTCGTTCGAGCAGAAGCGCCTGTCGGGCGTCGTCGATCTCACGGTCGCGCGGCTCGCGGCGGATGCGACGGCCCTGTCGCTCGACACTCGCGATCTGATCATCCGCCAGGTGTGGTGGATCCGGGACGAGAAAAATCTGCAGCCGCTGCGCTTCTCGCTCGGCGCCCGCGATCCCATGCTCGGTTCGCCGCTCAACATCGACGTACCCGCGGAAGCCGGCGCGGAGTTCAAGGTTCGCATTTCCTACCAGACGCGCCCGCAGGCGTCCGGACTGCAGTGGGTCGAAGCCGCGCAGACTGCGAACAAGACCGATCCGTTCCTGTTCACGCAATCGCAGGCGATTCACGCGCGCAGCTGGATCCCGCTGCAGGACAGTCCGCAGGTTCGCGTGACCTACACGGCCACGATCCGTGTACCGGCAGGCATGCGCGCCGTGATGAGCGCGGACAACCGCACGGACCTCAGCGCAGACGGCGTGTACCGCTTCACGATGCCGCAGGCGATCCCGTCGTACCTGATCGCACTCGGGGTCGGCAAGCTCGAATTCCGTGCCACCGGCCCGCGCACCGGGGTGTTTGCCGAAAGCTCGATCGTCGATGCGGCGGCGAATGAATTCGCCGATACCGAACAGATGATCCAGGCCAGCGAGAAACTGTTCGGTCCCTATCGCTGGGGGCGCTACGACCTCCTGATGCTGCCGCCGTCGTTTCCGTTCGGCGGCATGGAGAATCCGCGCCTGTCGTTCATCACGCCGACCGTGCTGGCCGGTGACCGCAGCCTGACCGCGCTGATCGCGCACGAACTGGCGCATTCCTGGTCCGGCAATCTCGTCACCAACGCCACCTGGCGCGACCTGTGGCTGAACGAAGGTTTCACCGTCTACCTGCAGGGCCAGATCATGCGCGCGGTGTACGGCGACGGGCGTGAGGCCATGGAAGAAGTGCTGGGCCTGACCACGCTGCGCCGGGAACTCGCGACCCTGGGGCCCGGCGACCAGGTGCTGGCCATCGACCTGCGCGGGCGCGATCCCGATGACGTGTTCTCCGAGGTGCCGTACGAGAAGGGCGCGCTGTTCATTCGCTGGCTGGCGTCACGTTTCGGTACGCAGAACGTCGACAGGTTCCTGAGCGACTACTTCGATCACTTCCAGTTCCAGAGCATCGCCACCGAGCAGTTCCGCGCCTGGCTCGAGGCCAACCTGCTGCCGCAGAAGCCCGGTGCGGTGACGAGTGCGGAGCTCGACGAGTGGATGTTCTCGCCCGGCCTGCCGCAGAGCGCGGTGCTGCCGCATTCGGATGCCTTCGTGCGCGTCGAGCAGGCGCGCAAGGACTGGCTGGGCGGCATGCCGGCCGCCGATCTGCCCGGCAGGAACTGGACGACCCACGAGTGGGTGGCGTTCCTCGAGGGCATGCCGCCGCAGCTGAAGCCGGCGCAACTCGCGGAGCTGGATGCTGCGTTCCACCTGACCGCGACCGGCAACAGCGAGATCGCCTTCAACTGGCTGCGTATCGCCATCCGCAACCAGTACGCGCCCGCGTGGCCGAGGCTCGAGAGTCATCTCACCACCATCGGCCGGCGGCGGCTGATCAAGCCGTTGTACGAGGACCTGATGAAGACGCCGGCCGGGGCGGAGCGGGCGCGCGCCATCTACGCGCAGGCGCGACCTAACTACCATCCGATCGCGGTGGCGACGCTCGACGACATCGTGCTCAAGGGAAAGCGCTGAATCGATGATCCTGCCGCTGCACGACGACAATCCGACCACGACCAGGCCCTACGTCACCGTGGGCATCATCGTCGCGTGCACGCTGGTGTACGTGTTGACGCTGGTCGGCGCGCAGCGCGCGACCTACCTGCTGGGCGTCATCCCGGCCGTGCTCACCGGCCGGATGTCATTCGAGGAGGGCACCGTGCATCTTCCGGCAACCGTCACCGTGCTCACCTCGATGTTCATGCACGGCGGTTTCTGGCACCTGGCGGGCAACATGCTGTTCCTCTGGATCTTCGGCAACAACATCGAAGACGCGATGGGGCACGTGCGATTCATCATCTTCTACCTGCTGTGCGGCGTCGCCGCTGCCTACGCCCACGTGCTTCCCAATGCCGGATCGGCAGCGCCGATGTTCGGCGCCAGCGGCGCGATCTCGGGCGTGCTCGGTGCCTACCTGCTGCTGTATCCGCGCGCGCGGGTGTTGTTAGGCGTGCCGATCGGATTCCTGATCGTGTCGATCGGACGTTACCCGGCCGTGTGGGTGCTGGCGGCGTGGTTCGTGATGCAGCTGGTATTCGGCGGCATGAGTCTGCTGCGTCCGGCCGGCAGCGAAGGTGGCATTGCGTTCGGTGCGCACATCGGGGGATTCGTCGCCGGACTTCTGCTCGTCACGATTTTCAAGCGCCGCGCCGTACCGCTGTGGCGGCCATACTGAGACGCTGCTACATTCCGCCAGCGTCGCGCCGGCTTTAGGGTCGAAGAGCCGCGCGTCCAGGGGAGATTTTTGGCCGAGCCATCTGACTCGCAAGTCCTGACTGCCGAACAGCCCGGCTCTCTGCGTGTCATCGCGCGAGCCGCGACCAATATCGCCGCCTTCGTCGGCCGCGCGCTCAAAGGTCCCGTCAACGAACCCGTGCCGGTGCGCAGCTTCGCGGACTACAGCCGCGTATTCGGCGGACTCTGGCAGCCCTCCACGCTGAGTTACGCCGTCGAACAGTTCTTCGAGAACGGCGGCCGTTGCGCCGTCATCGTCCGCGTGGTGAATGGCGCCCGGCCTCCGACGCTCACCTTGCCCACGGTCCGCGGCCGGCTGGTGCTGCGGGGTGTGGGTGCCGGGTCGCGCGAGTTCCTGCGTGCCTCGGTGGACTACGACGCCATCGAAACCAAGGATCACGACCGTTTCAATCTCGTGGTCCAGCGCGTGCGCACCGCCGGATCCGAACACATCGAAGACCAGGAGATCTTCCGGCGGCTGTCCGTGACGCCCGGTGCGGACCGTTTCGTCGCCGATGCCTTGCTGGAATCGCGGCTGGTGCGCGTCCAGGGCAGCGTGCCGACCGAACGCCCGGCGCGCACGCCGCCGGCCGCGAATGGCGCGGTCATCGGCTACACACCCTCCAATCCCGACGGCGATGACGGTGGACCCATCACCGACTACGACATCATCGGTTCGGCGCAATCCGGCACCGGCATCTTCGCGCTGCATGCCGCGCCCGACATCAACCTGCTGTGTATACCGCCGCTGACGCGTGAACACGACGTGGGTTTGTCCACGCTGCTGGTCGCCGGGCGTTTCTGCCGTGAGCGGCGCGCCATCCTGATCGTCGATCCGCCCTCCGAATGGGCTTCGGGCGCCGCGGCGCTCGATGGCATGCGCCACTGGCCATTCCGCAGCGAAGACGCCGCCATGTTCTATCCGCGCGTCGTGGCGTTCGATCGCCTGCGTGGGCGTTTCGAGATGTTCGCGCCCTGCGGTGTCGCGGCCGGCATGATCGCGCGCTGCGACGAATCCTGGCCGGTCTGGGCCGCCGCCGAGGGTGACGATGCCATCCTTCGGCCGGGTCTGCGGCCCGCCTGGACGGTGTCGATCGCAGACCGCGCCCGGCTGATCAATGCCGGCATCAACCTGCTGCAGTCGGTGCGCATCGCGCCCAAGTACGCCGCCAGCCCGCGCACCCTGGCGAGCGGCTCGGCGGCGGTCAGCGACTGGCGCTACCTCTCGGCGCGGCGGCTGGCGCTGTTCGTGATGACCAGCGTGGAGCGCGGCACCCGCTGGATCCTGTTCGAGCGCAATGCGCAGTCCACCTGGATCCTCGTGCGCGCGCAGGTCGAGGCCTTTCTCGAATCGCTGTTCGCCGAGGGCGCGTTCGCCGGGCGTTCCGGCGAGGAAAGTTACTTCGTGGTCTGCGACGATCGCATCAACAACGAAGAGATCCTGCGCGCCGGCAAGTTCAATCTCGCCTACGGATTCGCGGCCAGCAAGCCGGGCGAGTATCACGCGTTCCTGGTGACGCATGGTCCCGGCGGGTCGCGCACGCGGCCCATCACCGTGAATCGCTTTGCGCACTACTCGCCGAGCGTCGACCTGGAAATCGAGTCGTCCATCCTGCGTGGCCTCGTGCCGGTGGTTTCGCCGGCGGACGACGAGGACACGGCTCGCATGCCGCGCCCGGGCCGGGCGACGGCGGCCGTTTCGGAATAATCAAGGCTCACGCGTTCCGACCCATGCGGCGGCGCGCCTCGTAGGAAGCGCGCGCGTCTTCCATCCATTGCGGGTTTTTAATCTTCGGCGTCACCGAAGCGTCACGCGCTGCGGCGATCCTCTGCGAACCCCTGTTCCATCAAGTTCAGCATTCGCCTGGAGGAAAATCATGCACATCGCGAAATCACGCAGCGCGAGACTCGTCACGCTACTGAGCGTCGCTACCGCTGCCGGCGCCACCGGACTGAGTGGTATCCCGGATCCGAATCCGCGGCTCACCGGCATCTCGGCGCCCATCCTGCTGGCACCCGGCCTGCGGCAGAGCATCGTCGCCGAAGGCTCCACGCCGCTCGAAAACCCGAGCCCCGGTTTTGGCTACTACGGCTTCAACGACGACGGGCCGCACGTGCCCGTCGCCGGCGCGCTGCCGGCCGCGGGTGCACCGGTGATCGAGGCCACCAAGACCGAGCCGGACAAGAATACCTACCTGGTGTTGCCCGGACTGCATGGCGCGGATCCCGGGTACGACTACGGCACGCACTTTCTGTTCCAGGGCCACGAGAACGGTGCGGGCGGCCACAGCTTCATCTCGCGCGTGAACCTCGATGCCGATGGCGCGCATCGCGTGAGCCTGCTGGCCACGGTGGACTCGAGTGGCGCCGCGCTGCCCACGATCGACGGCTCGACCTGGGACCCGTTCGCGCGCCAACTGCTGTTCACTGCCGAAGGCAACGGCACCGCCACCGGCGGCGTGTGGCAGGCATCGCCCGACGTTCCATCGACCGTCGTCAGCCTCGCCGGCGCGCTCGGGCGTGGCGGGTTCGAGGGCGTGCAGGTGGATCCCGCGGGCAACCTGTGGATCGTCGAAGATATCGGCGGCTCGACGGTCGCCGGAGCGAGGGTCGCCAACAGCTTCGTGTTCCGCTTCGTGCCGAAGAACCGCATGGATCTCACGCGCGGCGGCAGGCTGCAGGCGCTGCAGATCGTGAAGCTCGACGGTTCGGGCCCCATCGTCTTCGACGCCACCCATGCGCTCACGCAGGACCTCAAGGACCTGCACACCTACGGAAACGTTTTCGAGTCACGCTGGGTGACGGTGCACGACACCGACGTCGACGGTACCGCGGTGTTCAACGCCAACGCGCTCGCGAAGGCGAAGGGCGCCACACCGTTCAAGCGTCCGGAAAACGGCCTGTTCCGCCCCGGCATTGGTTTCCGCGAGTTCTATTTCACCGAAACCGGTGACACCAGCGCGACGACCACCGCCGGGTCCGACTTCGGTGGATTCGGCGGCGTCATGAAACTCACGCAGTTTGCCCCGGGCGCCGATCGCGGCAAGTTGACGCTCTTCTTCAAGGGCGATCTCGAACACACAGCCTTCGACAACATGGCGTTCTGGGACGTGAACCATGCGGTGTTCGTCGAAGATCGCGGCGAGGGACTGCACACCGCAGCCAACGCGCTCGATTCAGGCTGGCTGCTGGACCTGCGCGCCAACTACGCGAACAGCGCGGCGCAGCCGGTGCGCATCATCGCGGGCGGCCGCGACGGCCTTGCCACGCTGGATGCGGGGTTCGTGGGCATGCCGGGATTTCAGAACGACGGCGACAACGAGCTCACGGGCATTCACGTGTCCGACGGCGACCCGGGCATCGGCGGCCTGCTCGGCGCGCGTGTGCCACGACCCTTCCAGGATGGATGGCGCGTGTTCTATACGCAGCAGCACGGCGAGAACGCCACGTATGAAATCTTCGATGAGGATCGCGACGATCACGACCACGGTGGCGGCCACCACGCCTGGTAATCCGCGACGGCGACCCCGCCCGCCGCGCTCGTTGGAGCCGGCGGGCGGACTCGCGGGCCGCAGCCCGACCTTCACTCCTTGCGTGGTGACACGTACATCGAGATCACCGCGCGCACGACTTCCTTCCCAGCCGCGTCGGTGACCGAGACCGGCACCGCGACATTTTCCGCGCCCGTCCATTCAGTCTTGTCGAGGCGTGCCGTCGCGGTAACGTCGGTGGTCGCCTTGGCGAGGTATTCGATCGTCATACCTCGCGGGATCCAGCGCATGCCCACCGGGATCGTCACCTCGGTGCACATGCCTGCCGCGAGCTCGCAGAGATTGCCCATCGCCAGCGCGTGCACCGTGCGGATGTGGTTCTCCACCGCGCGGCGCTTGCGCATCGACACCCGGCACAATTTCGGCTGCAACTCCAGGAATCGCGGCCTGATGGTTCCAAAGTAGGGCGCGCGTTTCGAAACCGTGCGTGCGAACAGCCAGCGGCCGAAAGCGGTGCGGCTCATGCGCATCCAGGCACGCAGGGTCGGCCCCGCTGACGTGGTGTCAGTGCGGGTGAGCCAGTCGGATTGTGGTACTTCGGTTGCTACTCGGGCCATGAGAGACGAAACTCTAGTCGTTGCTGCGCGTCCATCGCAATCACGCCAGGCAACAAATTTGATTGACCGGGGGGTCAAATTGGATTCAACGACGACAGCGCGCTCGCGCGCGGCCGCGATACGCAAGGCCGTGCGCGCCATCAAGCGCGGCAGCTTCGCAAGTTATGGGGAAGTGGCACGGCATGCAGGGTTGCCGGGACGCGCACGCCTGGTAGGGCAGGTATTGCGCGAGTCGGGCGATCGGCCGCATCTGCCGTGGCATCGTGTCACCGGCGCAGGCGGGCGCATCGCCTTTCCGCCGGGTTCGAAGCACGCCCGCGAGCAGCTCTCGAGGCTGGCGCGCGAAGGTGTGCAAGCGCGCGGCAACCGCGCGTTGCGCGACACGCGGAAGACCGCGCGCTCGCTCGACGCGTTGCTGTGGAAAATGTGAGGGCACCGTGACAGACCGTTACGTGGTGTTTTCACATGGCAAGGACGCCGGTCCCTGGGGCGTCAAGATCACGGCACTGGCCGGCAATGCCCGCAGCGAAGGGTACGAAGTCGAGTCGGTGGACTACCGCGGCATCGACGACCCGCGTGCCCGCGTCAACAAGCTGGTCGACTTCTGCAAGGAGCTCAAGGGCGACCTGGTGCTGTGCGGTTCGAGCCTCGGGGGCTACGTTTCGGTGGCCGCCGCCTCGCTGCTGCATGCACGCGGCGTGTTCCTGATGGCGCCGGCGCTGACCATGCCCGGATTGCCACCGCTGCGCGAGAGGCTGCTCGATTGCCCGACGACCATCGTGCACGGCTGGAAGGACGACGTGGTACCGGTCGAGCAGAGCATCGAGTTCGCACGCCGCCACGGCTGCGCGCTGCACATCCTCAACAGCGATCACCGGCTGCAGAGCGAGGTGCGCTTCCTCAAGTACCTGTTCGAGTATTTCCTGGTGTCGCTGGATCTTCCGCCCGACGCTTCGTAGTCCGGATAGTCGATCTCAGGGGGTGCCTAGTGTCTTTGCCGGATCGCCTTCGCGGCGATCCGGTCGATCAGCCCAGGCGCGAGTAGTTTGAGCCAGCGGCCGAACTTGCCGCGCGTGGACATCAGCAGCAGGCGCTGGCGTTTCTCCATGGCGCGTACGATACGCGCGGCGCAATCGTCCGCTGTCATGATCTTTAGCTGCATCATCGGCGAGCTGCCGAGCGGCTCGCCGTCCGGGCCGATGGCGCGCTTGTGGATTTCGCTGACCACGAAATCCGGCGCGATCACGCTCACGTCCACGCCCGAGCCGGCGAGCTCGATGCGCAGCGAGTCGAAAAAACCGATCATGGCGTGTTTGCTCGCGGCGTAACCGGAACGTTCCGGCACACCCGTGAGTCCCGCGAGGCTGGCGATCGCCACGATCAGCCCGCGCGCCTGCCGCAGGTGCGGCAGCGTGAGCGCGGTGAGCCGCACCGGCGCGAGGTAGTTCACCTCCATGATCCGCTCGAAGATGCTGAAATCCTGGAGCGCATCGAAGCGGCTCCACATGGTGATGCCGGCGTTGTGAATCACGGCGTCGAGTCCACCGAAGGATTTGACCGATTCGGTGACGAGCCATTCCAGGTCCTGCTGGTTGGTGACGTCGGTGGGCACCGCGATCGCTTCGCCACCGCGCGCGCGGCACTCCTGGGCCAGCGTTTCGAGGCGTTCCCGGTCGCGGGCCGCCAGCGCCAGGCGCGCGCCGCGGGAGGCGAGTGCGAGTGCGAGCGCGCGTCCGATTCCCTCGGAAGCGCCGGTCAGGATGATCCTGCGGTCCTTCATGCATGGCCCTCCAGCCGACTCGGCTACACTCGGTCGACTAACATCATAGTCAAACGCCCGGGATCAAAAAAACGATGGGATGGTTGCTGCGACGGTTCTTCAGGCTATGGGTGCGGGCGGCCGTGCAGCCGTCCGAACCGGCGCCGTCGCTGACCAGTCCCGGCGTGCCGGTGTGTTACGTGCTCGAGCGGGATTCGACGGCCGATCTCGCCGTGTTGTGCAATGTCACCGAGAAACTGCACCTGCCGTATCCGGAAAAGCGCTCGGCGAGTCTTCCGGTCGAACGCCGCCGCTCGTATTTCGACGTCGGCCGCCGTCGCCGTTTCTGGGACGCGACCCACACGCGGCGGCCGCCGGCCTACCTGCTGGCGCTGGTGGAGGAGTTGCGCGGCGACGCGGTGCGCGACCTGCTGCTCGTGCCCACCGCGGTCTACTGGGGCCGGGCCCCGCAGAAGGAAAGGTCCTGGCTGCGCCTGCTGTTCGCGGAGGACTGGGCGCTGACCACGCGCGTGGGCAAGTTCGGGTCCGTGCTCTTCAACAGCCGCAACGTCATGGTGGAGATCGGCGAACCGGTCAGCCTGCGTTCCATGCTCGATGCGGCGCCGGCCGTCGACCAGGCACGGCGCATGACGCGGGTATTGCGCGGCCTGCTGCGGCGGCAACGCGCGGTGCGCATCGGGCCGGACCTCTCGCACCGGCGCACCATCGTGGCCCGCGTGCTGCGCGCGCGCGCCGTGCGCGCCGTGGTCGCGTCCGAGGCCAACGAGAAGCACGAAAAGTACCGGCCCGGGCTGCTGCAGGCGCGCAAGTACGCCTTCGAGATCGCCGCTAACTACTCGCACGCCTTCGTGCAGATCGCCGAGAAGCTGCTGGGGCGCGTCTGGAACCGCGTGTACGATGGCGTGAAGTTCAACCACGCCGAGACGCTCAGGCAGGTGACCGAAGGCAACGAGGTGGTGTACGTGCCCTGCCACCGCAGCCACATGGACTACCTGCTGCTGTCGTACATCATCTACCACCAGGGTTACGCGCTGCCGCACATCGCCGCGGGCATCAACCTCAACATTCCGGTCGTCGGCCGGCTGCTGCGCAAGGGCGGTGCGTTCTTCATCCGCCGATCGTTCGCCGGCAACGCGCTGTACACCGTGGTGTTCATGAAGTACCTGGCGGCCATCATGGCGCGCGGGCACTCGATCGAATATTTCATCGAGGGCGGACGCTCGCGCAGCGGCCGGTTGCTGCAGCCCAAGACCGGCATGTTGTCGATGACGGTGCGCAGCTTCCTGCGCGACCCGGTGCGGCCGGTGGTGTTCCTGCCCGTGTACTTCGGCTACGAGCGGATCGTCGAGGCGACCACCTACATCTCGGAGCTGTCGGGGGCGCCCAAGAAGAAGGAGAGCTGGTGGGACGTGCTGACGTCGCTCGGTGTGCTGCGCGAACGGTTCGGCACGGTGCACGTCAACGTCGGCGAGCCCATCCGGCTCAACGACCTGCTCGAGACGCATCTGCCGAGCTGGCGCGAACAGCGTTTCGACGACGACACGCGCCTGCCGGCCGTCAACGCGCTGGTCAACGACCTGTCGCAGGCCATCATGCGCGGGATCAATGCCGCGGCGGCGGTCACCCCCATCAACCTGCTGGCCACGGTGCTGCTCGCCACGCCGCGCGGCGCGCTGCCGGAGAGCGCCCTGCATCGCCAGCTCGACCTGTACATCAGGCTGCTGCGCACCTCGCCGTACAGCCCGCGAGTCACCGTGACCGGGGCGTCGCCCGCCGAGATCGTCGAATACGGCGCCGCGCTCAAGATCATCTCGCGCGTGTCGCACAAGCTCGGCGACGTGGTGAAGATGAGCGACGAGAGCGCGCAGCTCATCGCCTACTACCGCAACAACGTCCTGCACCTGTTCGCGCTGCCATCGCTCGTGGCCTGTGCGTTCATCGGAAACTCCGTGCTGCGCACCGAGGACATCCAGCGACTCGCCTGGCGAATCTATCCTTACGTCGCATCCGAGCTTTTCCTGCGTTGGCGTGAAGAAGAGCTGGCCCGCGTGGTGGACGGCGTGCTTGCTGCGCTCGCCGACCTCGGCGTGCTGCAACCCAACGAGGACCGCACCACCTGGATGCGGCCGCCGCCCGATTCACAGGCGGCGCTGCAACTGTCCATGCTGGCGCAGGGGGCCATTCAAACCATCGAACGCTACTACCTCGCCATTTCCCTGCTGATCCGGGCCGGCAGCGGCGCGCTCAACCAGAAATCCCTGGAGGAGGACTGCCAGCTGGCCGCCCAGCGCATCAACATGCTCTACGGCTTCAATTCACCGGAGTTCTTCGATCGCGCACTGTTCTCGAATTTCATCGACCTGCTGCGCGAGCGCGGCGTCGTCCGGGTGGGTGGGTCGGGCAATCTCGAGTTCGACGAGGTACTGGTCCGCGTCGCGGCCGACGCTCAGCTGGTCCTGTCGGAGCAGATTCGCCACAGCATCCTGCAGGTTTCGCAGGTCTAGAAGTCTCGGGATTTCCCCCGAAATTCCTCACTAGCATTCCCCGCGGAGGCCGCTGCTATACTCGCGCGCAACATGTCCCGCCTGGACTTCCACGAGGGGAAGCGCCAGGCGCGGCAATACTAAGACGATACGGACAAGCGGTAAGGCTGCTCTTGCCTCGTCACGCGTAGCGGTTCCGCAGTCTCAGGGGAAGTTAATGAGTAACGATCTGATCCGGCGATACGTTGTGCGTTCGCTTCCGATCGTCGCGACACTGGCGCTCGCATCACCCGCCACCTACGCCTGGGACTTCCAGAATTCGGACGGCACGTTCACCGGCAGCTGGGATACCACCCTGACCTACGGCCAGGCCTGGCGCATCGAGGAGCGCGACTGCCGCCTGATCGCGATCGCCGACGGCGGCTGCGGTCGTTCCCCGAACATCGATGACGGCAACCTCAACTACGACACCGGCATGTACAGCCAGGCGGCGAAGCTGCTCACCGAGATTTCCCTGAATTACCGCGGAGTGGGCGCCTTCGTGCGCGCCTCGGCGCTGTACGACAACGTGGCCGCCGATACCGAGCGCACCGAGCTGTCGGACCGTTCCAAGGACCTGGTCGAGAGTTACGTGCGCCTGCTGGACGCCTTCGCGTACGCCAAGTTCGACATCGGCAGCATGGGCGCCGAGCTGCGCCTCGGCCGGCAGGTGGTGAGCTGGGGCGAGAGCACCTTCATCCAGAACGGCATCAACGTCATCAATCACTTCGACGTCGCCGCGCTGCGTGTTCCGGGCTCCGAGCTCAAGGAAGGTTTCCTGCCGCAGGAGATGGTCAATTTCAGCCTGCAGTTCAACGACAACCTGTCGGCGCAGGCTATCTACATCACCGACTGGAACGCCACGGTGCCGGAACCCGTGGGTTCGTACTACAGCGCCAACGATTTCGCGCCCACCGGCGGTTCCAAGGTGGTGCTGGGCTTCGGTTCGTTCTCCGACCAGGGCGTGGATTTCCGGCCCCTGGGCGGCCCGTACATCACCAACTTCCAGACCGTGAACCGGCTCGAGACCCGCAAGGCGTCCGACAGCGGCCAGTACGGCTTCAACCTCAAGTACTACGCGCCTAACTTCAACAACGGCACGGAATTCGGCCTGTTCTTCCTGAACTACCACAGCCGCCTGCCGCTGATCTCCGGCCAGACCGGCACGCAGCGCGGAGTGGGCAATGCCTTCGGCGCGCTCAATGCGGTAGGCGCGGCCGCGCAGGGTCTGGCGGCCGGCCTGCCCATCAACGCCGCCATCGCCACGGCGGCGCAGCTCGGCGTGGCTCGTTCCGCGGCCGCGGGCGGCAACCTGGATCTCGCCACGGCCACGGGCTACGCGACCATCGGCGCCAACACACAGCTCGGGCGCGGCGACGTCGCCGCACAGGCCAGCAACATCGCCACGCACGAATATGCGCTGACCGCCGGGTACTTCACCGAGTTCCCGGAGGACATCAAGCTGCTGGGCCTGTCATTCAACACCCAGCTGCAGTGGGGTGGCATCGCGCTGCAGGGTGAGCTGGCCTATCGCCAGGACGTGCCCCTGCAATTCGACGACGTCGAGCTGCTGTTCGCGGCACTCACGCCCTTCGAGCAGGGTCTGGCCACGCTGCGCAACACACCGTTGCCCCCGGACTGCCCGTATGGCAGCAGTCCGGCCACCTCGACACTCACGCATTGCGGCCAGCTCGGCTCCTTCGGCCTCGATCAGAAGGTGCAGGGCTGGGATCTGTTCGACACCCTCCAGTTCCAGTTCACCGCGACCAAGACCTTCGCCAACATCATGGGCGCCTCGCAGTTCGTGCTGGTCACGGAGGCGGGCATCACCCACGTGCAAGGGATGCCGAACAAGGTCACCGGCGGGCCGAATGGCCGTGGCCTGCGATTCAATGGGCCCGGCACCAATGTCAGCGGCAACTACGAGCTGCGCGGCCGCCATTGCCCGACGCTCTCCGCCGCCGACTGCCTCGCGCTGAACCTGGTCGAACCGCAGAGCCGTTTCGCCGACCCGACTTCCTGGGGTTATCGCATCGCGGGACGCCTGGAATACCCAGGCCTGATGGGTCCGTGGAACGTGCTGCCGCGTTTCAGCTGGAGCCATGACGTTGAAGGCACGACGCCCGGACCCGGCGGCAATTTCGTGCAAGGCCGCTATGGACTGACGCTGGGCGTCGCGGCGAACCTGCGCGCCACCTGGGAAGTCGATATGTCCTGGACCACGTTTGGCGGTGCCGGACGCTTCAACGACATTAACGATCGCGACTACGTCGCGGCCACGCTCAAGTACTCGTTCTGATCGCGCCGAGGGGAACAACCATGATCCGGAAATCAGTGCTGGCCTGCCTGTCGATGCTGGCGGGAGTGATCATCGGTGCGCCGGCGAGCGCGGCGGTTTCCGCGGCCGAAGCCGCGAAACTCGGTGCCGAGCTCACGCCGCTGGGCGCGGAGAAGGCGGGCAATGCCGACGGCTCCATTCCCGCGTGGGATGGCGGACTGACCTCGCCGGCGCAGGCGGGTTTCGCGAACTACCGCGCGGGACAGCATCACCCCGATCCATTTGCCGGCGACAAACCGTTGTACACGGTGACCGCGGGCAACATGAGCCAGTACGCCAACAAGCTCACCGAGGGTCACAAGAAGCTGCTGCAGACCTACCGCAACAGTTTCAAGATGATCGTCTACCCGACCCATCGCAGCGGCGCCGCTCCGCAACGCATCTACGACGCGACCAAACGCATCGCCACCACGGCCGAGCTCGCCCAGGGCGGCAACGGCGTGGTGAAAGCCGGCGAAGGCATCCCGTTCCCCATTCCGAAGTCGGGCGTGGAGGTGTTCTGGAACCACGTGCTGCGTTATCGCGGTGACGTGATCATCCGCAACATCGGCCAGGCGCCGGTGACCGCCGGCGGCGACTACACCATGGTCAAGTTCCGCGACGAGACGATGGTGGCCTACAGCCTGGCAGGCGCGAAGTCCGAGAACCTCAACAACATCATTGCGTACTTCTTCCAGGAGACCGTCGCGCCGGCGCGCCTGGCGGGCGAGATCCTGCTGGTGCACGAGACGCTCGACCAGTCGGTCGAGAACCGCAAGGCCTGGGTCTACAACCCCGGGCAGCGACGTGTGCGCCGCGCGCCCAACGTCGCCTTCGACAATCCGGGCACGAACTCGGACAACCTGCGTACTTCCGATCAGTTCGACATGTACAACGGCAGCCCCGAGCGCTACGAGTGGACGCTGGTCGGCAAGAAAGAAATGCTGGTGCCGTACAACAGCTACAAGCTGCACTCCAACACCATCAAGTACACCGACATCCTCAAGAAGAATCACATCAATCCGGATCTGGCGCGCTACGAACTGCACCGCGTCTGGGTGGTGGATTCCAAGCTCAAGGCCGGTCAGAGCCATCTCTACAGCCGGCGCACGCTGTATGTCGACGAGGACAGCTGGCAGATCCTCGCCGTGGACTGCTACGACAGCCGTGGAACGCTGTATCGCGTGCAGGAAGGCCACGTCATCAACTACTACGACGTGCCGGCCATCTGGACCGCGCTCGAAACCGTCTACGACCTCAGCAATGGCCGTTACCTGGCGCTGGGCCTGGACAACGAGGAACCGCGCAGCCGCGACTTCTCGCAGAAGCGCACCGAGGCTGACTACACCACGGCGGCGCTGCAGCGCCGCGGCGTGCGCTGAGAGCACGCACACCCATGATGGGGCGGGTTGAGTTGCGTCAACTTGCCCGCGGGAAGCTGCGGATGGTCACGGTGCTGGCCGCGCTGCTGGCCGGCGGCAGCGTGCAGGCCCAGCTCGATCCGAACGACTCCGCCAACAAGCCGGCGGAGATCGAGCCGCTGGCAAAGCAGTCGCTGCTGCTCGACCTCGCCATGGCCGGCCCGCGGCTCGTGGCCGTGGGTGAACGCGGCCACGTGCTGCTCTCCGACGACCAGGGCGCGAATTGGCGCCAGGCGAAGAGCGTACCGACCCGCGTCATGCTCACCGCGGTGTTCTTCGCCGACGCGGAATATGGCTGGGCGGTGGGCCACGACGAGACCATCCTCAACACGGTCGACGGCGGCGAAAACTGGACGCGCTCGCATTTCGCGCCCGAGGCGCAGCAGCCACTGCTGGACCTGTGGTTCGCGAATCGCGTCAGCGGCATTGCCGTGGGCGCCTACGGTGCCTATTTCACGACCAACGACGGCGGACGCCACTGGGCCAGCGCCAAGTTCGCGCCGCCGCCCGGGAAGAAGCCCATGCATGACGGTGAGGCGGCGCCCGACGAAGGAGACCTGCCGCCTGACTACCACCTCAACCGCATCGTCGGCGTGGGCAACCGGCTGTACGTGGCCGCCGAAGGGGGCCAGCTGTATCGCTCGGACGATCGCGGCGCCACCTGGCGCGTGCTGCCATCGCCCTATGAAGGCAGTTTCTTCGGCCTGGTGCCGATCCGCGGCGAGGGGCTGCTGGCGTTCGGGCTGCGTGGCCACCTGTATCGCTCGGCGGACGGTGGCGAGACCTGGTCGCAGCTCGAGTCGCACACCACCGCCATGCTCACGGACGGCATCGCCATCAACGACCTGCGCGTGGTGATCGGCGGACTCGCCGGCGTGCTGCTGGTGTCGGGCGATGCCGGCGAGACCTTCCGGCTGACGCAACAGGACGATCGCAAGGGTATTTCTGCCCTGCTGCCCGGTGCCGCAGGCGAGGTGGTCAGCGCGGGCGAGGGCGGCGTGCGTAACCTCAAGCTCGATTCGGGTAGCTAGGATGGCAGGCGGCGGCACATCCCGGCCGGACTCGAAGACGGCACTGGCGCTCGAGAAGCTCATCTTCGGGCACCGGCTGGTCATCGTGGTGCTGTTCGTGCTGGTGACCGCGGCGCTCGCCACCATCGGCGCGCGCGGCCTGCGCATCGACGCCTCGTTCACCAAGCAGCTGCCGCTCAAGCACGAGTACATGCAGACCTTCGTGAAGCACCAGGCGGAGTTCGGCGGCGCCAACCGCGTGCTGATCTCGCTGGTGGCGCGCGATGGCAACATGTTCACGCCGGGGTTCTTCGACGCGCTCAAGAAGGCCACCGACGAAGTGCTGGTCATGGACGGCATCGACCGCGGACGCGTGCAGTCGTTGTTCACGCCCAACGTGCGCTACATGGAAGTGGTCGAGGACGGCATCGAGGCCGGCAACGTCGTCGACTCGGAGTTCGTGCCCACGCCCGAGGCGCTCAACAAGGTCCGCGAGAACATCCTCAAGGCCGGCATCCGCGGGCGGCTGGTGGCCAACGATTTCTCGGGCGCGCTGATCTCGGCCATCGTGCTCGAGCAGGACGCAACCGGCAGACCGATCGACCCGATCACCATCGCGCACAACCTCGAAACGAAGGTGCGCGACACGATCCAGAACAGCAACGTGGGCGTCCATGCCGAAGCCGGTGGCATCGACGTGCACATGATCGGCTTCGCCAAGGTGGTGGGCGACATCGCCGACGGGGCCATGTCGGTCATCGTGTTCGCCATCGTGACCATCCTGCTCACGCTGCTGGCCGTCTGGTACTACGTGCAGTCGTTCAAGGTGGCGGTGGTGCCCATCGTCTGCTCCATCGTGGCGGTGATCTGGCAGCTCGGCACGCTGGTGCTGCTCGGTTATGGCATCGATCCACTCGGCTTGCTGGTGCCGTTCCTGATTTTCGCGATCGGCGTGTCGCACGGCGTGCAGAAGATCAGCGCCGTCAAGGAAGCCGCGGTGGCCGGGCTCTCGTCGATGGATGCAGCGCGCCAGACCTTCCGCCAGCTGCTGATGCCCGCGATCATCGCGCTGCTCGCGGACCTGGTGGGATTCATCACCATCCTGCTGATCCCGGTGCGCGTGGTGCAGGAGATGGCCGTGACGGCCAGCATCGGCGTGGCCATCGTGATCCTCACCGATCTCGTCCTGCTGCCGGTGCTGGTGTCCTGGGTAAAGTGGGACGCCCAGTACAAGGCGCGAGTCGAGATACGCCAGGCAAAGTTGTCCGAGCACTGGAAACGCCTGGCGCGCATCACCGAACGCCGGCGCGCCCTGGCCATCATCGTGTTCGCCGCCCTGCTGGGGGTGTTCGGCGTGTGGAAAGGCCGGGAAACGCCCATCGGCGATACCCAGGCCGGCGTCCCGGAGTTGCGCCCCGACTCGCGCTACAACCAGGACAGCAACATCATCACCACGAAGTTCTCGATCGGCGTGGACATCCTCACCGTCATCGTCGAGACGAAAGAGCCGGCCTGCACCAGCCACGAGCTCATGACCGCCATCGACACCTTCTCCTGGAAGATGCGCAATGTCGACGGCGTGCAGGAAGTGCTGTCACTGCCGCTGGTGGCGAAGATCGCGATCGCCGGGTGGAACGAGGGCAGCCTCAAGTGGCGCAACATTCCGCGTGAGCCCAACCAGCTCACGCAATCGACGCGCTACATCGAGACCAGCACCGGGCTGCTGAACGCCGACTGCAATGTCGTGCCGGTGATGATGTTCCTCCGCGATCACAAGGCGGCGACGATCGAGCGGGTGGTGAAGGCCGTCAAGCAATGGCGCACCGAGAACACCTTCGCCAACGCCACGTTCAACCTCGCCACCGGCAACGTGGGCGTCATGGCGGCCACCAACGAAGAAGTGGAAGCCAAGGAATATCCGATCCTCGGCTGGGTGTTCGCGGCCGTGATCCTCATGTGCCTGCTGACCTTCCGCAGCTTGTTAGGCACGGTGCTGGTGTTCCTGCCGCTGGCGCTGGTGTCCATCCTGGTGTACGCCGTCATGGCCATCGTCGGCATCGGGCTCAAGGTCAATACGCTGCCCATGGTGGCGCTCGGCGCCGGCATCGGCGTCGACTACGGCATCTACCTCTGGAGCCGCATGCAGGAGTACCTGCAGTCCGGCGACAGCGTGCACGACGCCTACTTCAAGACCATGCGCGTGACCGGCGCCAGCATCATCTTCACCGGCATCACGCTGGCGATCGGTGTCGTGACCTGGGTGTTCTCGCCGCTGCAGTTCCAGGCCGACATCGGCATCATGCTCACCTTCATGTTCTTCGTGAACATGCTGGGCGCCATCATCCTGCTGCCGGCGCTCGCGGCGTGGTTCGTGAGGCCGAAGGTGGTGTCAGGCGGGGAAAACAGGGAAAACTCGGGCCCCCCGGAGGCCAAATGAAACGAGCGGCATGCCGAGATTTCCCTGTTTTCCCCGCCTGACACCACCATGACTCCCGAAGAGTTTCGTCGCGCCGGACACGAGCTCGTCGACTGGATCGCTGACTATCGCGCGCGCGTGGCGCGCGGCGAGTTCCCGGTCATGTCGCGCAACACGCCGGGCGCGCTGCGCGCGGCGCTGCCCAAGGCGCCGCCGCGCGATCCGGAAGCCTTCGATGCCATCCGGCGCGATCTCGACGCGCTCATCCTGCCGGCCTGCACGCACTGGCAGGATCCGCGCTTCTTCGGCTACTTCCCCTCCAACGGGTTGCCGGCGGCCGTCCTCGGCGACCTGGTGAGCACCGGCCTGGGTCAACTCGGACTCAACTGGCAGGCGAGCCCCGCACTCACCGAGCTCGAGGAGGTCTGTCTCGACTGGTGGCGGCAGATGCTGGGCCTGTCCGAGCGCTGGTCCGGCGTCATCCAGGACACGGCGTCGACGGCCACGCTCGTGGCACTGGTCTGCGCCCGTGAACGCACCACGCATCACGCGGCGGTGCGCGGCGGCCTGCAGGCGCAGGAACGACCGCTGATGGTGTACGTCTCCTCCCAGGCGCACAGCTCGGTGGAGAAGGCGGCGCTGCTGGCGGGTTTCGGCCGCGAAAATCTGCGCACCATCCCGGTGGACGAACGCTTCGACATGCGGCCCGACGCACTCGCGGCCGCGATTCTCGCGGACCGCGCCGCGGGCCGGCAGCCGTGTGCCATCGTCGCCACCTGCGGCACCACCGCCACCACCGCGTTCGATCCGCTGGCGGGCATCGGGCAGGTGGCGCGCGCCGAAGAGCTGTGGTTGCACGTCGATGCCGCGATGGCGGGGTCCGCCATGATCCTCCCCGAGTGCCGCGAGTTGTGGGAAGGCGTGGAGACCGCCGACTCGCTGGTCGTGAATCCACACAAGTGGCTGGGCGTGTCTTTCGACTGTTCCACCTACTTCGTGCGCGACCCACAGCTGCTGGTGCGCGTGATGTCCACGAATCCGAGCTACCTGCAGACCGCGGCCGACGGACAGGTGAAGAACTATCGCGACTGGGGCATCCCGCTCGGCCGCCGCATGCGCGCGTTGAAGCTGTGGTTCGTGATCCGCGAGCAGGGTGTCAGCGGTTTGCAGGTCCGCATCCGGCGCGACCTCGAGAACGCACGCTGGCTGCGCGACGCGATCGCGCGCGAGCCGCAGTGGCAGCTGCTGGCGCCCCTGCGGCTGCAGACACTGGTGGTGCGGCACGAGCCGCATGGGCTGGACGCCGCGGCCCTGGACGCGCACACACTCGCCTGGGCCCGGGCGCTCAACGAATCCGGCGAGACCTATCTCACGCCGACACTCATCGAAGGGCGCTGGGCGGTGCGTGTATCACTCGGTGCGACCGCGACCGAACGCGAACACGTCGCCGCCCTGTGGACCGGAATGCGCGCCGCGGTGACCGCGCCTCCGTGAGCCAATAACGGAAAGCGGTCGCGGCCGCATCTCCAATCCGACGGTTACGAATCCATTGGCCAGGGAGCAGTCATGACGAGCAGACCACTGGGAATCCTGTGCGCGGCGCTGATGGCCGGCAGCGTTTCGCTGGCCCAGGCGCCGCAGGCAGGAACAGCGCCGCAGGCAGGAACAGCGCCGCCGCAACAGGTCGCACCACCGCAGCAGATACCGCCACCGCCGCCGGCTCCCGCTCCGCCACCCGACACCCGGATCGAGACGGTGAATGTCGCGCCCGGCATCTACGTGTTGTTCGGCCGTGGCGGCAACATCGGCCTCAGCGTGGGCGCGGATGGCGCGGCGATCATCGACGACCAGTTTGCCGACATGGTGCCGAAGATCCGTTCGGCGGTGGCGCTGCTCTCCGAAAAACCGGTGAAGTTCGTGATCAACACGCACCTGCATGGCGATCACACCGGCGGCAACGACGGCTTCGGTGCGGCCGGCGCGGTGATCATCGCCCAGGAGAACGTGCGCAAGCGGCTCGGCACACCTTCCGTGAACCCGTCGAACAACCAGGCGACGCCGGCGCGCGCGAAGCAAGCGTTGCCGGTGGTGACCTTCGCCGATTCCGCCGCGCTGCATTTCAACGACGACGACCTGGAGTTCACGCATCTGCCGAACGCGCACACCGAGACCGACATCGTCATCCGGTTCCGCAAGGCGAATGTGCTGCACATGGGCGACTGCTTCACCGGCGGCTTTCCGTTCATCGATGCGAATACCGGCGGCACTCTCGACGGACTCATCAAGGGACAGGAAACCGTGCTCGCGACCGTCGACGACAATACCCGGATCATTCGCGGCCATGGACCGCTCGGCAACAAGGCCGAACTCCAGGCGTACCACGACATGCTGGTGGTGGTGCGCGACCGCGTCGCCAGGCTGGTGAAGTCGGGCAAGACCCAGGAGCAGGTGGTCGCGGCGCGGCCGACGAAAGAATTCGAGGAGAAATACGGCGGCGGCAATTTCAACGCGGAGCAGTGGATAGGTCGCGCCTACGTCGACCAGAAAGCCGCCCAGGAAAGGCGCCGCAAGCAATGACCTGGCGCATTGTCCCTTCCTCCAAACCCCTGTCCCGTCAGGCCATTTGGGCCAATCGGGTGCAACATAACGCGGCACGGCACGGGCATTTCGCACACCGCAGTGCGTCTCGTGGTTTGGGACTATAGACAGCGCCGGACTTCATGGAGAAAGTGGCCGAGCCATGAAGAACACCGGGAACAATGCCGAGAAGTTAGACCTGCCGTATGCGCCGGAAACCGAAGCGCTGCTCGACGAGCTCGAGCGCAGCGGACAGTTCCGGGTCGGCCCCGATGCCGAGCTCGATGACGATTCCGGCGAGAGCGCCGCGAGCAACGACTACTCCTGGGGAAGGGGTTCGGGCTCCGTATCGATCCAGGACTGGTGGACCTCCGGCAGCGTCGCGCTGCGCGTGGGCCCCGGGATCGGCCACGCCGACGTGCTGCTGGCGCGCATCGGCGACTCGCTGATGGTGCGCACCCAGGACGGCCTGGATCGCGTGGTGCTGGAGGGTTATCTCGGCTTGATCCCCGACGCCTCGACCCTGCGCATCATCTTCAACGACGCCAGCGAATGGGCCGGTGAGGCGCTGAAGAGCCGCATCGCCACCCACCTGACCCAGATCTGAGTGGCTTCGGCTGGCCTTGCGTGCGCCTGCCTGGCGCCTGGCTAGTCGCCGTAGGGATCGAACGCCACGTAATGCAGCGGCTTGCCCGTCTCCGTGTCGATGAGCGCCGTCCAGAATCCGCGCCGGTGACGCACCGGCAGCCAGCGCACGCGTTCCGGCGGTACGCCGAGATTGCGGTTCGCCGCCGCGAACAGCGGCACCGCGGCGGGAAAACTCCTGGTGAGCTCGTCGACCGGTTTGGCACGGGCACGGATCTGCGTGAGCCCGCTTTCATACGGGGCGTAGAACTTCGGGCGCGCATGCTCTTCGTTGCCCGACACCGATTGCAACAACGCGTCCTGCTGGTCGGCTGCTGGCACGCGGATGAAGACGAAGTGCGGACCGTCCCAGGGCAGCGTGCGAAATTGCGGATCGCGCGCGGCCGCGAGTTCGGCGCGGTTGATGTCGCGCGCCGTGACGACCTCGAGCCGGTCCTTGCTGAAGGCCACGTACACCGGCCGGGTACCGGCGACGATGTACACGCCGTAGGCCATCGCCGCCAGCTGCACCAGGGCCACGAGTGTGTAGTCGGTGATCAATTCACGCCGCGACTTGCGGCTGTTGTAGATCACCAGTGAGATCAGCGGTCCGAGCGCGAGATCGCAGCCGACCACCAGCATGAACAGCCCGGTGCCGCCGATCATGGTGGCGAAGGGATGGGGGAACCACACCAGGAATATCAGCGCCGCGGCGCATGCGCCGAGCGCGGCGGTCGCCAGGAAATGGATGCAGAACGCGCGGAATTTCTCACGCCAGTTGATCATGCGTAACCGAGGCTCCCTGTTCAGTCTTCGAATCGAACGCGCGACCGCAGCCGCTTGTTCTTCTGCTGGCGCGACTTGGAGTCGAGCCGGCGCTCTTTCGAAGCGCGCGTCGGCCGGGTGGCGTGACGCTTCTTCGGCGGGACCAGGGCGCGGCGCACCAGGTCGAGCAGCCGCGCCTCGGCGATCCGCCGGTTCTGCTCCTGGCTGCGCGTTTCGCGCGCCACGATCAACAGTTCACCCGCGTCGGTGACTTTCTGCCCGGCCAGTTGCCGCAGCCGCGCCTTGACGTCCTCGTGCAGCGTCGCATTGCGCGCCAGCGCGAAGCGCAGCTGCACGGCCGACGCCACCTTGTTGACGTTCTGACCGCCGGGCCCCGCGGAACGCACGAACGCGACTTCCAGATCGGCGTCCGGAATCTCGAGGCCCGGTCTGACCAGCAGGCTCATGCGCGTCGCTCAGCGCCGCAATTCGGGCGGTTCGGCGTCGTGCGGAATCATGCGCACGTCGTGCTGCTGCACGGGAATCGAGATGCCGTGTTTCTTGAACAGCCGCCAGATCTCGCGGTTGACGTCCGAGCGCACGTTGTTCACGCCGTTCATCGGGTCGCGGATCCAGAACCGCACTTCGACCCGCATGCCGTAGTTCTCGAAGCTCATGAGCCGCGACACCGGGCCCGGGTCCTTGAGGATGCGCGGATGGTTCGCGGCCGCGTCGACCAGCACCTGCAGCGCGATCTCGGGATCGTCCTGGAAGCTGATCATCACCGGCAGGCGGATACGTACGCGCTGGTCGGAGTAACTCCAGTTGACCACCTGGTTGTTGATGAAGTGCTGGTTGGGCACCAGCGTCTCGACGCCGTCGCGGTCGCGGATCACGATGTAACGGCCGCGCAGCTCCTGTACCCAGCCGAAGTTCTCGCTGCTGGTGCCGGTGGTGCCGGTGAAACTGATGACGTCGCCGGGCTTGATCGACTTGTCGAGCAGCAGCACGAAACCCGAGACGAAATTGCTGGCGATGGTCTGCAGGCCGAAACCGAGGCCGATACCGATCGCACCGGTGAGCACCGTGAGCGCGGTGAGGTCGACGCCCGAGGCGTTGATGCCGAGCAATACGCCCAGCGCCAGCAGCGCGAAGGTGGAGAACTTGGAGATGCCGATGCGCGTGGAGATGGCGATGCCTTCCATCTTCATGACGCGCCGCTCGATGGTGCGCGCGATCAGGCTGGTGACGATCAGGAAACCGGCGATGACCACCACGCCCTTGAGCAGGGCCCAGAGACTGAACTGCGACTTGCCGGGGATCAGGTCGACGCTGTCGAGGGTGCGTTCGATGCCGGTGAACCACCCGAGCACCTGGAAGGAGATCGCCACCCAGATCACGAAAGTCAGCCGGAGCTCCCAGGTGCGGATCCAGCTGTTCGGGCCGAGCGAGACCGAGAGGATGTGAACGCCGAGGCGCACCAGCAGCAGCACCGTGGCCAGGTCCATGGCGATGTCGATGAGCTCGTAGCGCAGGTCGAAATGGGCAAACGAGGCACGCAGGCCGAGAATCAGCACCAGCGCCATGAACGAGGGCGCGATCACCATGCCCATGATCACCATCCGCAGCGGCCAGCGCGGCAGGTCGGCGCGCGCGGCGAGCGGCCGCAGCCAGCGTTTGATGTAGTGGGCGAGCGCGGTGGCGAGCAGCGCCGCCGCGATCAGGGCGATCACCTCGAACATGACTTCCGGCGTGGTGAGCTGCTCGAAGATCTGTTTCAAATTTGGCCGCTCAGGCGTTGAGGTCGGGGATCAATTCGCTCTCGAGACGCGTGATCTGGTCCTTGAGGATCAGTTTGCGTTTCTTGAGACGCTTGAGCTGCAGTTGATCGGTCTGGAAATCGAGCGACAGCCGGGCGATGACTTCGTCGAGATCGCGGTGGGCTATACGCAGCTCCCGCAGCTTTTCCACGTTCTTGAAAAGCTCGCGATCGACGTTGTCCTGATCT
>Ga0207675_100001256_pt1 | contig 25294 bp, 16 predicted proteins | sample KBSSwiS42_FD_184305 | JGI IMG/M metagenome (GOLD analysis project Ga0207675, IMG submission 184305) | Switchgrass rhizosphere microbial communities from Kellogg Biological Station, Michigan, USA - KBS Switchgrass S4-2 (SPAdes) (version 2) | ecosystem: Host-associated > Plants > Roots >...
AGGCAATTGCTTTGATTCGTGAGCATCATGCGCAATGGGCCGGGACGCACAAAGCGAAAGCGCTCCATGCGTAACTTGCGGCGGGGCGCACTTCAAGGCGGTCGCGCCTGCTTCAGCCATCGAATCCCAGCCACCAGTCTTGAACTTGTTCATCGCCGCTGCAGTTTTGAAAACGAAGATCACGCGATAGTCCTTCACGCCTATCCCCAGGCCGGCTCCGATCTGTCTCATCTTCATGAAGAACGGCGCGGGCGATAGCCATTTGAGATCACGACGCCGTTTCCGCGCCAAGCCATTCACCACAGAGGCACAGAGAATTCACTGAGACAGTTGAGAGTTGAAATTAGGTTCACTCCCTCCAACGCTTACGCTTGCCAGCCACCGCCAAGCGATTTGTAGAGCGCAACGACGCTCAGCAATTCATCGCGGCGCGCCTGTGCCAGACTGAGTTCCGCATCAAACAATTCGCGATCGGCGTCGAGCGCTTCCAGCAGATTCGATACGCCGCCGTTGTAGCGCATGTACGCCAGCCGCGCCCGGTCCTGAAGAGTGTGCACGAGCAGTTCGCGCTGGGCCCGCACTTCTTTGGTCTTGCCGTATGCAATCAGCGAATCAGAGACTTCGCGGAATGCCGTCTGAATGGTCCGCTCGTAATCGACCAACAGCAGGTCGCGCTGCGCTTGCGTGAAACGCACATTCGATTTGAGCGCGCCTCCGGTAAAAATCGGTTGAGTCACTTGCGGGATAAAACCCCAGACAGAGCGTGAACTCTTGAACAGGTCCGTCAGTGAGTTGCTCTCGAACCCCAAAATGCCGGTCAAAGAAATGCGCGGCAAATAGGCTTTGCGCGCGACTTCGATGCGAGCGCCCGCGGCGATCAGACTTTCTTCCGCCGACTTAATGTCCGGCCGGCGGACAACCAAATCAGACGGCAGCCCGGCAGGGACTTCCGGCGGCATCTCTTGTTCAGTTAATTCCAGACCGCGAGCGATCGGTCCGGGATTTCTGCCAAGGAGCACACTCAGAAAATTTTCCTGTTGCTCAATGGCGAGTTCCGTCTTCGGAATTACTTCGCCGGCCGCGTAGACCAGTTCTTCCGCCTGCCGCAGGTCAAGGTTGTTCGATACACCGCGCTCCGCGCGCAGCAGAATGATGCGCAACGATTCTTTGCGCGATGCCAGCGTGCGCTTCGAAACATCCAGCTCGACATCGAGCTCGCGCAGCGCGAAGTAAGACGCGGCAACTTCCGCCACGATGGTTGTCAAAACGGCCTTGCGAGCTTCTTCGCTCGCGAGCAAGTCGGCCCGCGCCGCCTGAGTCTGTTTTCGCAGACGTCCCCAGATATCGAGTTCGAAAGTCAGTAGATTCAGCAACACGCTCCCAAACGTGCGGCCTTTCGGCGCTGCGTTCGGCAGCGTCAGTTCGCCGTCGCGTGAGCGCCCGACCGTGGTTATGTCCGCGCTGCCGTAAATCTGCGGATATTGTTGAGAGCGCGCCAGACCGAGGTTCGCGCGCGCCAGATCGATGCGCGAAATCGATTCGCGCAGGTCGTAATTGTTGACCAGCGCTTCATGAATCAAATCCTGCAGCTTTGGATCTTTGAAAACGTCAAACCACTTCGAGTCCGCAAGCGTCTGCGGATCCGGTTGCGGCTTTGGATCGGCGCGATATTGTTTCGGAGTGACGACACGCGGTCGCTGAGCCTTGCTTTGGGCCAGCGCAAAACTCTGTAAGACGCTTATCGTTAACAACAGAACAATTGTTCGCTTCATGAGTGACCACCTGCTGCTTGCGCAGACACAGCCGGGGCGTGCGCCGCCCCGACCGGCGCAGCGACCGCCGCTTTCTTGCGCTTCCGTCCCAATCCTTCAATGAACGTGTAGTTGCCGGGGATGATGAACACGCCGAGCGCCGTCGCCACCAACATGCCAAAGAAGACGCCGGTGCCCATTACGTTTTGGGCACCTGCGCCGGCGCCGCTGGCCTTCATCAACGGCACCACTCCCAAGATGAATGCGAAGGCTGTCATGAGAATCGGACGAAATCTCAGACGTGCTGACATAAGTGCTGCGTCTTCCAGCGACAATCCTTCTTCGTGCTTCGCTTTGGCGAATTCCACGATCAGGATCGCGTTTTTCGCAGCCAACCCGATCAACATCACGAGACCAATCTGGACATAGACGTTGTTGTCATAGCCAAAAAACCACACACCGAACAGCGCTCCCAACGCCACGAGCGGTGAACCAAGCAGAACGGCCCACGGCAAACGCCAGCTCTCGTACATCGCCGCCAGCAACAGAAATACGCAGACAATTGCGAGAATCAGTGTGGGCAGTGGCGGTGGCGCGATCTTTTCCTGATACGACAGCTGCGAGTAAGCAAAGCTCATCTCTTTCGGCATTTGCTCCGCGAAGACTTGTTCGAGTGCGGCCAGCGCCTGGCCCGAGGTGTAGCCGGGCGCGGACGCGCCGGTGAGTTCGACTGATCGCAGCAAATTAAATCGTGTAGTGATTTCTGTGCCGGCAGTGTCCTTCACGCTGACGAGCGTGGCAAGCGGAATCATTGAGTTGGTGGTCTTTGAACGAACGTAGATGTGGCCGATGTCTTCAGACTTCAGACGGCTCTCGGGTTGCGCTTGCACGTACACCCGATACAGCCGGCCAAATCGATTGAAGTCATTAACGTACGCACCGCCCATCGCTGTGGACATCGCCTGAAAGACATCGTTGACAGGAACCCCAAGAGTGCGCGCCTTTTCGCGATCCAGATCGACTTTGACCTGCGGATAATTCGGATCGAAAGAGGTAAAGACGTTCCCGAGTTCCGGTTTTTGGCGAGCAGCAGCGATGAACTTCCGCGCTTGATCTCCCAGCTCATCCACCGTCATCGAGCCGCTGCGATCCTGAATGAGAAAGTTGAATCCGGCCGCAGCGCCAAATCCGGACAGTGTAGGAATGTTAAAGGGAAAGACGACCGCCTCGGGTATAGCTGCGAAATGCTTCATCCATTCCGCCATGATGGGCTTGATCTTTTCTTCTGCATCATGACGCTCTTCCCACGGCTTGAGCCGAACGAACAGCGTCCCGTAATTCGGCTGATAGGTGTTCGTAACCAGACCAAAGCCTCCGATCGTTTGATAGGACTCTACCGCCTTGGTCTTACTCACGACCTCCTCAACTTTTTTGAGGACCTCGGCAGTGCGCACCAGCGATGCTCCGGCCGGAAGCTGCACGTTGATGCCGAGGATTCCCTGGTCTTCCTCGGGAATAAAGCCGGCCGGAATTTGCTTGGCGAAGAAGCCTGCGCCCACGATCACCAACGCCACGATTCCAATCGTCAGAATTCCTTTTCGCACCAGGATGCGCGAGCCGCTCACATAACCATTGGTAGTGACTTCGAAAACTTTGTTGAAGCCGCGGAAGAACGCTCCCAGCGGGCCACGCATCGGCTTTGGCGGTTTCAGCAGCATCGCGCACAAGGCCGGCGTCAACGTCAACGCGTTGAAAGCCGAGAGCAAAACTGAGATTGCGATCGTCAAGGCGAATTGCTTGTACATGCTGCCGACCAATCCGCCCAGCAGCGCCACAGGAACAAACACCGCAGAGAGAATTAGCGCGATGCCGATGACCGGTGCCGTGACTTCTTTCATCGCCTGAATCGTGGCCTCCTTTGGAGCGAGGCCGTGCTCAAGGTGATGGATTACTGCCTCAACCACCACGATCGCGTCGTCGACGACAATTCCAATGGCGAGCACCAGACCAAACATTGAAAGCGTGTTGATGGAAAACCCGAGCACTGGAAAGAAAATGAACGTGCCGATCAACGAGACCGGAATGGTCAGCATTGGAATAATGGTCGCGCGGATGTTTTGCAGGAAGACAAAGACGACTACTGTCACCAGGATTAACGCTTCGACGAAGGTCTTCAGAATCTCGTGAATTGAGGCTTCAACCGCCGGCGTCGTGTCATAGACGATTTTGTAATCTACGTCCGGCGGGAACAGCGACTTGGCATGCTCCATCGTTTCATAGATTGTTTCGGCAGCCTTTAGTTGATTGGCGCCGGGCAGCAGATACACCGCCATTGCGCCGCCCGGTTTCCCGTTCAATCTTCCGAACGAGTTGTAATCCTGCGATCCCAGTTCGACGTGGCCGATGTCCTTGATACGGACGACGGCGCCTGTCGAAGTTTGGCGCACGATGATGTTCTCGAACTCTTCAGGTGTGATCAGGCGGCCGGGTGCACTGACCGTCTCAGTCATCTCCTGATCTTTCGGCGTCGGCGCGCCGCCAACCTTGCCGGCGGGCGCTTGAATGTTCTGCTCTTTGATTGCGCTTATGACGTCAGCGGGCACCAACCCGAGTTTGGCCATCATGTCCGGCTTGAACCAGACGCGCATGCCGTAGTCCGTGCCGCCGAACAGATCGACCTGCGCAATTCCGGGAATGCGCAAGAGCTGATCGCGTAAGTTGATGCCGCAATAGTTGATTAGAAAGTTCGCGTCGTAGGCGTCCTTGGGAGAGTAAAGCGAAACGACCATCAGGATGCTTGGGCTCTGCTTCTTTACGGTGACGCCTTGCTGCGTAACTTCTGCCGGCAGCCGCGCCGCGGCAGCGGCTTGCCGGTTTTGCGTGAGTACATTCGCGGTGTCTTGATCGGTGCCAACCTGAAAGTTAACGTCCAACAACATGCGCCCGTCGCTGGTGTTCGACGACTTCATGTAGATCATGTTGTCGACACCATTGACTTCCTGCTCGATCGGAACTGCCACCGACTGCTCAACGGCTTCAGCGGAGGCGCCGGGATATGTCGCCTGGACGCGAATGTTTGGCGGAGCGAGGAACGGATACTGTTCGATTGATAGGCCGCGAATGATGACGATTCCCATCAGAACGATGAGGATGGATATGACGATGGAAACAATCGGCCTGTTGATAAAGAAGTTAGCCATCGATTAGCTTCCTTCCTTGTGCGGGGTTGCTACTTCGCTGGCTACGGATGCGCCGGAGATTTTCACCTCGCTGCCAGGCCGCGCCTTTTGCATGCCTTCGACAATCACACGCTCGCCGGCGTTCAAACCTTCGAGCACGATGTAGTAATTCTCGGCTTTGTCTCCGAGTCTGATTGTGCGCACCTGAACTTTATTCTGTGCATCAACGACCATTACCGTTTTGGCGCCTTGTAACTCCTGGATTGCCCTTTGCGGGACGAGGATCGCGTTTTCTTTTTCAGCCACCGCGACACGCACGCGGGCAAACTGGCCGGGCCGCAGGTAACTACTAGGGTTCGGAAAGCTCGCTTCGACTTTCATCGTTCCTGTTGAAGGATCGACAGTGCGGTCGAGGACCTTGAAGATGCCGGGCTCTGTGTGAATGCTGTTATCGGAAAGAATCAGATCGAATCGCACATCTTTGGCGCGACTTCCGGGATCCTCACGGTTCGTCAGTTTCAGATACTCAACTTCGCTGATGTTGAAATCGACAAGCAATGGATTCGAGAGCGAAACCGTAGCCAGCAGGGTCGCGTCACCGCGACCAACGAGATTCCCTTCGTCTACTTGCAGAAAACCGATCACTCCATTGATGGGCGAATAGATGTCGCAATAGCTGAGATCCAGTTGCGCCTGGATCACGCGCGCTTTGGCTGCGGAAACTTCGGCGTCCGCACGCTCGATCGTGTACTTAACCGAAGCCTCGAGGTTCGTCAGGTTCGCCTGTTTCGCATCGACATTTGCTTTCGCTGACTTCTCAGCCGCCGTAGCCGCGTCCAATTCCAGTTCAGTGACGGCCTTTTCTTTCGCCAGCGGAGCAACGCGCGCCAGGTCCTGTTGCGTCTTGCTGTGCGTCGCTTCGGCGTCTGCCAATTCGGCCTGCGCTTTCAGGACGTCGGTTCGCTGTTTTGCCTGTGCCAGGTCGGCAACAGATTTCGCGAGCGCCGCTTTTGCTGATTGCAAGTTGGCTTCGAACACCCGTTTATCGATGGTGAAAAGGAGCTGCCCTTTTCTTATGGTCGTGCCTTCGCGGAAGTAAACCTTCTGCAAGATTCCCTCGACACGCGCGCGCAATTCCACAGTTTCTTCAGCCCGGGTTTGGCCCACGTATTCGCTGTAAATCGGAACGGTGCGCTGATCGATCCGCTCGACGACTACGGTCGGCGGTGGAGGGGCGGCGGCGCTGTGGCTGGCGTCTTTCCTACTGCACGCCCCCACGAGCAGGACCAGGATAAGCAACGGAATCGCCGTTGCAAGAATGCTGCGCTGATGGCGACTGTTCATGGCTAACTCCTTGGATTTACTTTGCTGAATAGGTCGGGAACCAAAACCGATTCACGTTCACTGCACCAATGCTGCAGAGATTGTGTCGAAATCTTAGCGAGCGGGGATCGGCGGTTGTACTGGCAAAAGTGACAGTGCGGCACAAGTGAAAACGCGCATTAAATACTTATCCTAAGGTCTCTTAACGATATGTTTTGGGAACTCTTCGTAGCGTTCAGCATCGTCGCAGTTTGTCTGTTGATTCACGTCGCCAGCATTGTCTTCATCGCCGACTGGATGCTCGATCAACGAGACAAGCGCCAGAACCGGATGGGGACGCTAGCCTACATGCTTCTGCTAATCGCTGCGTTTTCAGCGATCATCATCTTGCACATGATCGAAATTGCAATCTGGGCGGCCTTTTATTTTGGAAACTCGCTCTTTTCGGATTTCGAGACCGCGCTTTACTTCTCCACGACCAGCTACACCACAATCGGATTCGGCGATGTCGTGTTGCCGCGCGCATGGCGAATGCTGGGCGGTATTGAAGGCGTTACCGGCGTGCTGCTTTGCGGATTATCGACTGCATTTGTGTTCGCCATCGTGAATGCGATGTTTCAAATGCGGCTGCAACGAAGGAACTCCACCGAAGGAGTCGTTAATAAGCGCCTGTAAAAACTGACAGTGTCGCGCGATCCCAAAGCGCGCCTAGAGTCCGGCAAGGAGACGTCGGCCTCTGCGACGGTGAGCGACAATGTTCATGCAAAAATATTCCGCAATCGCATCGATGGCCTTATGTGTAGTGATAGGCGTCTCGGCATTTGCCGCAGATGACCCACCTGCGTCGCTCGTCGCCAGCGCCAAAGGTGAAGGAACCATCAAGCTCGGTAAAGAGGAATACAAACTTAACGCCGTCGTCGTAAAACTCTTCGCAGATGGCAAAGCCGAACTAAATCTGATCACCGACATCACCGTTTTTATCACCGGCACGTGGTCCCGCGAAAACGAAACTGCAAAAACAATTGACCTGAAGATCACGAGCAGTGTCACTGGCGGAAATCTCGATGGCGGCGGTAAGATCTTTCTTACCGACGATCGCAAATCGATCTCGGGTTTGAAGTTTCAGGTGCTGAGCAAGGTTAGCCGCAAGACAATCACTGCTGAGTTCGTCGCAAAATAGACATCGTCATCTCCTAAATACATCCTGTCTGAGTCCGGCTTTTGGGAGTGGCACGTCGTCCGCGATAGCGGACGTGTGGAAATAGCCCAGCGCTTCAGCGCTGGTTTGGAGTGCGCCGGCTGGGCGAAGCGTCGACAGCGCTTTGGATTATGTAGCGGTAAGACATCCAAAGCGGTGTCGCACTTAGCTTGCCACCGCACTCAAAGTTTTCTGTCGCCAGCTTCGCAGGCTCTGGTTTGGTTGGTTGACGCCTGACCCAGCGCTGAAGCGCTGGGTCATTTTCATTTCATTCGCTTCGCGGACGATTGGCGCGACAGCTGGACTCTTAGGCAAAGTCACTAAAGACGGTCTTTGGCGTGATAGGAGATCCGTTCGCCAGGCAAAAAGATGGGCCGAGTCACCCCCGCCCCGGCCCATCAGGAAGGTGCTGCTCTACGCCTCTTGTCGCCAAAGAATGCGCGGCGCGCATGTCCTCCCCCAATCGACGCGAGCTGTTCTTTCTGTCCGCGCCGATGCTTGCCGACTGCATACTCGCGGATTTTCCCAGCGGCGCATACTGTCAAAATTGACAGTCTCACGAAAGCAGCGTTTCGACTGATACTCCATTCTCTCGATGGGTGGCGGCGCAAAAAGGGAAATCGTCATGAGAAAGCTCGTAACTCTGTCTATCTTGATTATTGCGGCGGGAGCCGTGCAGGCCCAGAAAGTAAAGGCCACGGCTGATCCCAATGCGAACTTTGCGAATTACAAAACCTACTCGTGGGACAAACCTCTGCCACCTGGCAATCCGATCATTCAACAAACAATCGTCGAATCGATTGAACAGGCGATGGGCGCCAAGGGTCTGAAAAAGGTCGAAGACAACGGCGATTTGTCGGTTGGATATTTCGCCCTGAGCAGCACGGATATTCAAATCGGATATCCGATGTGGTCGGACAAGCTGGGAACTTCCGCTGCACCTAACACGGCAACCAGCATGTCCAGCTACCCAATCACCAGAGGTTCGATTGTCGTGAACATCGTGGATGGCAAGACCAAGAACACTGTTTGGCGCGCCAGCGCGATGCACGTATTGAAGGATGGTCCCAGCGGCAATCCCGCAAAAGATGCTGAGCGCGTTGACAAACCAATCAGACGATCCGTCGAAAAGATGTTTAATAAATTCCCACGCACTAAACAGTCTTGACGCCGTTACGGCCGCCTCCTGTAAAAAGTGACAGTTCTTGGACTGCCTCGCTTAATCCTAAGCTCCCCGCGGCAACTTCGCGGATAACCCAGGAGAATTCGTTATGAAAAAGATACTTATCGGGCTGGCGCTTTTGATTGCGCCCGGCCTCTTCGCATGTCCCATGGTGCGCGCACAGGAAGTCACGCCAGCGTCAGTCAGCGAATCAGAGATCGAACTGATGCGGCAGGACATCAGATCCAAGCGCAAGCAGATCATTGCCGCCAATATTCAAATGACCGATGCGGAGGCGCAAAGGTTTTGGCCGGTTTACGATCAATACGCCGCCGAACAACGTCAGGCTTACGACATTCATTATGGTCTTTTGAAAGAATACGCAGCGAACATCGACAAGCTCACCGACGCCCAGGCGTTAAGTCTCACCAAGCGTTGGACTGAAGCCGACACCACTAAGGCGCAGCTACGCACAAAATACTTTCCGGCTTTTGAGAAAGTAATCGGCGGTAAGCGCGCGGCACGCTTGTGCCAGCTCGATCGAATGTTGACCTTGATGATTGATGTGCAGATCGCTTCGGATGTTCCTTTGATAAAACCGTGAGGGTGCTGATTCCCGATGCCGATCTGGTTCTACACAATTCATCCACTGTATTGCGCTCTCCTGCTGATCGGGACAATCGAGTTCATTTCCATGGCCGGACTGTTTCTGGCGCGCCGCGTACTCTTGCCACGCCTTCGCTATGGCGAGGGAACAAATGATGCGGTTAGCGGCACAGTGCAAGCAATCGGCGTGTTTTATGGCATCACGGTGGGCCTGATCGCCGTCGGCGTTTGGAACACTCATTCCGAGGCATCCGATCTTGTATCGAGAGAGGCGTCGGCGATCGGCGCGTTGTATCGCGACGTGGACGGTTACCCCGAACCCTTACGCGGCGAATTGCGCCTGAAGCTGCGTGAGTACACGGTTTTCGTAATCGAGCACGCGTGGCCGGCGCAACAAAACGGTTACGGACAGGACGTAACGGCTGGCGCCAAAATTATGGATGAGTTTCAGGAAGTGCTCTACACATTCCAACCAGCAAATCCTGGGCAGGCGGCATTACTAAGTGAGACGCTCACGGCCTATAACAAGCTGATCGATTGTCGCAATTTGCGCATCGACGCAGTTAATGGCGGTTTGTCGTCAGCCATGTGGGCTGTCATCTGGGTGGGTGCCTCGATCAGTATCTGCATCGCCTATTTCTACAAGATTGATGATCCAAAACTGCACGCAATTCTGATTTTCCTGATGGCGGCTTTTCTCGCGATGCTGATCTTCATGATTATCGTGAACGACAGGCCTTTCTTTGGAAGGGTGGGAATTCCGAGCAATCCTTACAAACTTATTTTGCAACGCGTGATCGACAATTCCCAATAGGACACAACTGACGCCCTGTCAAAACTGACAGATACGGAGCATCTCTCCCCGCGCATATGCTACGCAGGCAGTCTTAGCGTTTACCGGCAAGACTCGAGAGAGGCAGAACCATGATGAGGCTAAGAAGCTCTTTGTTAATAGTAATCGCCGCCCTTTTGCTGACCGGCACAATGGTATCGGGTGGCATCAACCGCACTGCCGCCCAAAAGGCGCCGCTCAAACTTTCAAAAACCATTACGATTCAGGCGCAAGCCATGGGCACCGGCACGCAAATGGGCCGCAACTACAGCATCACGGCAAGAATTAATGAATACTCGCCGCCATCTGATCAGACGATTCTGCTCGAAGTTTTCCGAGCCAAAGGCAACGAAGGGCTCGTGAATGCGCTCGAGAAGATGCCGTCGAAAGGGCGACTGTCGATCACCGGAACATTGGGTGGCGATCTTGCCTACATTCGCAGGTTTGACCAGGAAGATGGCAGCGTGATGTTGCGCATGGTCACGAATCGCTTGCTGCGGTTTGGCGAAGTCTGGGCAGATACGCGCACGACGGACTATCAACTGTCCGCGCTGGAGGTGATTTTCAGCAAAGACGGGAAGAAAAAAACGGGCAGATTACTTCCGGCGGCACGTTTGGACCTCGACAAGTCGGGCCGGTTAGAAATTGAGCTGTACCAAAATCCCTGGAACCTCGTAAACATCCAATTGCGCTGACGCTTGCTTCGATCCCGACCTTCCATGAGCTGGCTGCAGCGCTATCACGTTCGACTCTATCTGCGCAATTCAATTTGGGTATTGCCGGCGCTTAGCATTCCGGCAGCGCTGTTTACAGTCGCGCTTGTCGTTCGTATCGATCACGCATTTGGCTGGCAGATGAACATCAGTCCGGACACCGCCCGCTCGATCATGAGCACGATCGCCGGCTCGATGTTCACCCTCGTTGTCCTTGTGTCGTCAACCGTGCTCGTCGCCGTGCAGTTGGCGAGCGCGCAACTGACACCGAGGATTATCGCGCTGATTTATCGCAATCCATTTCGCAAACTGGCGCTCGCGCTCTTCATCTTCACTTTCACCTTTTCGGTCGCCGCTCTCATACGAATTGAAGACCGCGTGCCGCTGGTTACAGCGTATCTTGCCGCGTACGGTTTCCTTCTCAACCTCGCGCTGTTCCTCTTGTTTATCGATGGAATGGGAAAGACGCTCCGACCCATTTCAGCATTTCGCAGTGTCGGCCTGGCCGCGCGAGAAATTATTCACACGGTTTATCCCTCGGCGCTGAAGGAAGGCGATCCGGCGCCCGGCGAAATTGGAATGAGACTGAACGGCCACCCGCGCACGGTTCGCAGTATGGAAGACGGTGCGGTGCTTGCATTTCATCGCAAAGGACTGATGGCGCTCGCCGTGAAATCAAACACCGTAATCGAATTGATGCCCGAAGTCGGTGACTTTATCGCCGCCGGCGATCCCTTATTCCGCATCTACGAAGGCGGAGGCGATCTGACGGACGGCGCTTTGCAAGACCTGGTTGCAATCGGTCACGAACGGACGCTCGAGCAAGATCCTTTGTTTGCTTTTCGCATCATCGTCGACATTGCCAACAAAGCGTTGTCACCGGCCGTCAACGATCCAACGACGGCCGTCCTCGCCATCGATCAGATTCATCATCTGCTGCGCGACATTGGCAATCGTTACCTCGCGGAGGGATACGAGCGAGACGCCACCGGTAAGCTTCGTCTGATTTATCGCACGCCGAATTGGGAAGATTTTGTTCGGCTCGGGATAACCGAGATCCGTCAGTACGGCGATGAGAGTATCCAGGTGCAGCGGCGCCTGCGGGCAATGCTTGAAAATCTGATCGAGACTTTGCCTGCGCGGCGCGCGCCGGTATTACAAAAGGAGCTCGCGCTGCTTACCACGTCATCGAAACGATCATTTCCGGATTTGGATGATCAGAATTTGGCGGAAGCCGCAGACCTGCAAGGCATTGGTGGAAACTATGACGAAATGCCGGACAACAAGCCATCGTTGAACGAAGCCCATACCAATCGTTTGAAGTAAGGACTATTCGGCCAGCCGCTTACCTGGAAATCTGACAAGCACCGCCGCGATCGCAAGGGCCACAACGAACGCCGGCACCGCAGTGATGATCGGCCAGGCGACTAGCGCAATCAGAAATTGCCATAACGGCGCGTGAGACGAGACCATCGCCGCATGAACGGTAGCCGCGACCGCCAGGAAGAAAGCGCCGAGCGCAACTGCCATCGCGACGTGCCACGCGGTCGCAAACGGCGAATTGCGCAGTCGAAAATGTTCGTACGCGAAGTGGGCCACGTACACCACGCCGCATGTGACCCAGGCTCCGAGCCTCCACGCGAAACGCATTTGGGCAGGCACAGATGAATCGAGCAGCGCTGACCCATACCCGGCGACTACGTACACGACGGCGACGATTAGTATCCAAAACCGTGAATTGCGACTACGAGACGGCATAATGGCTAACGACTTGTTGACAGGTCAGCGCAAAGCAACTATCGAACGGAACACAAATCTTCGGGGCGGCGCTTATGAACGCGATAAAACCTGTTCAGCCGCTTCCTTCGACGTGATTACTGGATACACTTCAAAATCAACGAGGTCTTTCCAATTCGCGAGCCATTGGTCAAGAGACTCCGGATGATCCGTTTCCATCAATTGGAAGCAACGCTCAAGTTTTACGTCGACCCAACTTGAAACATACTGCAAGCCCTCGGGAGCAAGCCGGCCTCGACTTTGGAATCGCTCGTAAACCGGAACGGGATCCCGATTCTTAAAGTGTTCGACAACCATGTAGAGCAAGTAAGTCTCTCTCCAGTCGAATAGATTATTTTCGGTGGCGCCACGGCTATTAACGCGCCGGAGTGACGCCTTGTGATTCGTAGAGCACGAAATCGACGTAGCTCCGCGAGTCGCGCAACACGGGAATTGATTTGCGGCTACCCGTTTTGAACCCGTCGGCCGCTGCCATGACATCGTAGGTGCCGGGTTCGAGATCCGCCACGTATTGTCCTTCGTCGTTCGTCGTGCGATTCACAGAGCGATTCGATGAACGCGCGACGATCGTAATTCTAGCCCGCACGACCACCGCACCGTTTCTGTCCGTGACGCGACCGGAGACACCTGAGCGAAATTTCTCGGTCGTAAGTTCGCGACTTGCGTCAGTCGTCCCAAACCCGGCGAGTACAAGCAGCGACGACAGAATGAAAGCTACGAGAGTTTTCATAATTCACATACCAACCGAGCGTTTAGTTGACCGGGCGGGCGACTCAAATCGGCAATCGGCAATGATTTCACACTTTCGCCGCTCCGCCCGCCATATTACTCGAACCGTTCGGTAATATGCATCAGCTTTATGCAAAAGGTTCCGCCACACGCGGACTACCATAAAGAGTTCGCTGCTCAACGCTTTCGCTTGCGTCTGTCGACAGCTTTAGTTTTTGTTTTTGGCTTGGCTTTCGACGTTCTCTTCGGACGCTTCTGCCCTACGACATGCTGGTAACGTATCAGGTCCTCGCCGTCATATTTGCCATCGTGTTGGCAGCTTGGACAGCTCCATTGATAGATCGCATTCAGCCGGGCTTTGCCGCCGGTGAGGTCTTCAAACAGGATGTGATCTCGCTTGCAGTTATGGCAGGTGGCGACGACATACCATCGCCCAGAGAGGAACTGATCCTTGACCGGAGGCATTGGGGAACCGTCAACCTAACCCCTTTGAAATTTGTCGGGACTTGAAGGGGCACGAGATTTTAACACGGTTTGAAAATCAACCTCTGTATGCCCTTCGCAAACCGGCGGAGTGCAAATCGCGTTGGAAAAGTGTCCCCAATTTCGTTTTCTCTGTGTCCTTATGGATCCCGGCGCCTCGTGGGAGGACTCTTCCTCGCACCACTTCCCCTGTCAAATCTGACAGTTACGCAAATCCGCACGAAACCTACACTCAGCCTGAAGTGTCCCGCGCGCAGTGCGCCCAGAATTCGTCTTGCACCGAGAAGTGGATTTTATGCGACAACAAATCTCTTCAGTGACCTTGGTTCTCCTCGTTTCGATTTCATTGGTTTCAGTTCGGCCCAGCAATTCAAGTGCCCAGCGTGCGCCATCATCAGGACGCAGCTCGTCGGTTCAGTCAATTGACGGTGGCTGGCCGCGCGGGTTCAGTCTGCCGAGCGAAGCGCAGATCGTGATCTTTCAACCGCAGGTGATGAGCTGGGACGGGCAGAAGCACATGGTCGCCATGTCCGCAGTCTCGTATGTTGCCAAAGGCGAAGATAAGCCGGCGATGGGCACGATCAAGTTGGAAGCCGACACTTCGGTGGCGCTGACTGAACGGCTGGTGAAGTTTTCTACAGTGAAAGTAACGGAAACGAAGTTTCAAACCCTTTCAAAGGAGCAGACTCAGGAAATCGTGGGGCAGCTCGAGCAGACGCTGCCGAAAGAAGATCGATTGATCGCACTCGATCGCGTCATCACGCAAGTCGATAAGAGTCTGGTCGCGCCGAAGAACGTTGAAGGACTGAAAGCTGATCCTCCTCAGATCTTCATGAGCACGACCCCGGCGATTCTGGTGAGCTTCGACGGCCAGCCGATTTGGAGTCCCATCAAAGACAACGACCTGAAGTTTGCCGTCAACACGAACTGGGATTTTTTCGAGTATCCGCCGACAAAGACTTATTACCTGCGCGATGACGCAAGCTGGTTGAAAGCGACAGCGTTGGGCGGGCCCTGGACGCCGGCGGGAAAACTGCCGGACGGTTTCAAAAAGTTACCCGCCGAAGACGACAACTGGAAGGAGGTCGTGCTGAATTTGCCAGGCAAGCCGCTCACACGCCAGCCAAAGGTGAATGTCACGACGACGCCCGCAGAATTGATTCTCCTCGACGGCGAACCGAAGTACGTGCCGGTGCCTGGAACGAATTTGTTGTGGGTCAGCAACACGGAAAGCGATCTGTTCCGGCTTGGTCCGACGGGGCCGGTGTTTTATCTGGTCGCAGGCAGATGGTTTCGCGCGCCGAACATCAACGGAATTCATTGGACGTTTGCGACGCCGGAGTTACCCGAAGACTTCAAAAAGATTTCGCTCGAGCATCCGCGCTCGCGGGTGTTGGCTTCCGTGCCGGGAACGGATCAAGCCGCCGAAGCTGTCTTGTTAGCACAGGTGCCGCAGATCGCCCGCGTGAACAAGAAAGACATTCAGGCGCCCGAAGTGATGTATCAGGGCGAACCGCAATTCGAACCAATCCAGGGAACGCAACTTCATCGCGCCGTCAACACCGACAAAGAAATCATCAAAGCCGGCGATAGTTATTACATGTGCTACCAGGGCGTTTGGTTTGTCTCGACTGGGCCAGCGGGAGCGTGGTCGTTGGCGACTACGGTGCCGGAAGAGATTTATAAAATTCCCCCCAGCTCTCCCGTTTATGACGTCACCTACGTGACGATCGAAGCGGACGACAATCAGAGTGATGAATGGGTCACGTACGCAGCCACTGCCGGTTATACCGGAATGATGATCGGTTGGGGCTGCACGATGTGGGGCACTGGTTGGTATTACCCGCCGTATTACTGGTACGGCGGTTACTATCCCATTTATTACCCATACTGGCGAACGTACGGCTACGGTTCCTGGTACAACCCCTACACGGGAGTATACGGAACCGCGGGAAGAATCTATGGCCCATACGGTGGCGTCGGTTTCGGTGCCAGATACAACCCGAGCACGGGAACGTACGCGCGCGGAGCTTTTGCTTATGGTCCATACGGCGCGCGCGGCGCGGCGCAAGCTTACAATCCGCGCACGGGAACTTATGCGCAGACGCGCCAGGGCTCAGGAGTGTACGGCAGTTGGGGTTCCACCCAAGTTCAGCGCGGCGACAGTTGGGCCAGCACCAAGCGATTCACGAACAGCGCCGGCAATACAACCAGAGTCACGCGCGGCAGCGAGGGCGGCACATTGGTGAATCGTCGTGGGCAGGGCTTTGTCGGCTCAAAGGGCGACAACGTCTATGCGGGTCGCGATGGCAATGCATACCGCCGCGATGCGAACGGCAACTGGAGCAAGTGGGACAACGGCGGTTGGAATCAGGTCCAGAAGCCCGACGGCAGCGTCCGCGATAGCTTCATGAGTCAGGAAGGTCGCCAACGCGACCGGGTATCGAATCGCGACAATGCCTCTGGTGATCGCGCCGGCGACCGCGGCAACCGTCCCACCCAGATGGATCGCTCGACCTACAACAATCTCAATCGCGACATGGGGGCGCGGCGCGAGGGGGCACAGCGGACGCGCGACATGGGAACGTATCAAAACCGCAGTATTTCGCGGCCTTCTAACCCAGGCAGTTATCGCGGCGGTGGCTTCGGAGGCGGCATGCGCGGCGGTGGTGGCATGCGCGGCGGTGGCCGCAGGCGTTAATTAAACTCCCCAATGGCGCGCAAAATCTCTTCCTAAATGTGACGCTGATCATGTACTATCTCGCCCAAGAGCGGTACATTAAGCCTCAGATTACGATTAACGGCAGTCGCCAACTGCTGAATAGCGCGGTTTTCGCCGAAACCAAACCAAGCTCGCCCTTACCGCCGCGGAATAGCCCGGACGGAATTTAGGTTAGTAGGGTTTAGGAATGTGTCTCCCCGGCTGTGCGCATGAGACTTGTGGAGGCGATCCTTTACGGGTTGGCTGGCCATTCCTTAGAAGTTCGCTCCAACTATCCTGTGTCGTGATTGATGTCCGCCGGTTGCTCCGCGCACCTCGTGAACTTGAGCACGCTCTAATCGCAATTGGACCATTCTTAGCAGCTCTTCTCCTTTTATCACTTCCAGCTGTCGGAGACTCCGTCATCATCGCACAATCGGATGTTGCGAATGCATCTATCGAAGGCTTTGTTGCGGATCAAGAGGGTGCCGGTGTGAGTCAGGCGACGGTGAGTTTGACCAGCCCCGAGCGCGGTCTCGTACGCAGGACCAAGACTAACGATGAGGGACTGTACCGCTTGCCGCTGCTCCCACCTGGAGTCTATGAGTTGCGGGTTGACGCGGCCGGATTTCAGTCCCAGATTTTGCGGAACCTAACTCTGAGCGTCGGACAGGCACAAGTCCGGAATGTGGCGCTGACAGTTAGGGAAATCAACGAAGCGGTGAGCATTGTCGCAGAGCCGATTCTCGTTGACACCGAACGTACGCAGCAATCCGCGATCATCGAACGTCGGCTGATTGATACGCTCCCGAACCTTACGCGGAATTTCACTTCTTATGTGTTCACTCTCCCGGGGATAACTGATGTCGCTGCCGCGCGCGTGCAACAGACGCGCGTCGCTACAACTCCTAACTCGGGGTTTTCGGTCGGCGGCGGTAATGGAAGATTCAATTACGTTTCGATTGATGGCGGCGAAAACGATTCAGGCGCGGGCAGTCTCAGAATCCGCAACTTGAGCATGGAGGCGGTGCAAGAGTTTCAGGTTAACCAGAATGCTTACGCCGCTGAGTACGGGTTTTCCGCCGGCACGGCGATCAATGTAGTAACCCGCAGTGGGACCAACGCGTTTCACGGTTCAGGTTATCTGTTTTATCGATCAGAAAAGATGGCGGCGCGTGACCCGCTAAACACAACCGCCGAGAAGGCGCCGGAACAGAGAGTGATCCCGGGTTTCACTTTCGATGGTCCGCTGGTTAGGAATCAAGCTTTCTTCTTTACCTCGTTCGAAGCGCTCGATTACGACATCACCAGACTCCGTTCTTACACGAGCAACGCTTCTCTGCTGGCGCCTACATTAGCCCAAGCAGCATATCTCCAAACGCTGACATCCGGACCTAACGCGACTGACACAACGCGACTTATCGCTTCTCATTTGCAGACCACATTAACCAGCGCGAGCTATCCGACGACGATGGAGTTGCTGCAAAAGAGCGAGGGGCGATTCACGGCCCCAAGCCGCACATACAATTGGAGTACGAGGTTGGATTACAACCGAGGCGCTCACGATTTCTTCAACGGCCGGTTCACCTGGGCCAAGGAAGACAACAACCTGCTGCCCGCTGACAGTGTGTCAGCCCCATCGAATGCGATTCTAGAACTGCTGGCGGACTACACCGCCGTAGGATCGTGGGGTCATATTTTCCGGGACGGTCTCGTCAATCAGTTGCGCTTTCAGTTTGCCGACGACGACTACAGCCAGGTCTCCGCCGCTCCGGAAAGCACGCTGGTTCGCATTGCCGGGCTACTCGATTACGGCCGTGTCCTGCCCATCCCCTCGGTGACGAAGCAGAAACGGTATCAATTCGACGATGTTTTGATCTGGAGCGTCGGCACGCGGGAATTCAAAGTCGGCGCGTCCTATCGTCCGGTTGACGCGCATCTCGACAACCCACTCGGCTCTGGCGGAATCTTCACGTTCGCCGCCGGTCAACCATTGACGCGCGCTGTAGCACCGGCAGATTTGGCAACACTGGTTGGCGTCTTGGCACCTCCAGCGGATACGCTCTTAACTTCTCTTCAGGCGTTCAATCTTGGCCTTCCTGCGAACTGGCAACAAGGTTTCGGGAATTCGAGCTTTCAAGCTTGGCAACATAATTTTGGCGGCTTCGGAGAGGTGTCGTGGAGGGTGAGCACGCGGCTGACTCTAAATCTCGGCGCACGCCTGAATTTCGACGGTGAGCCCATGCCGCTCGACCGCAATCTCAGTCTTTCTCCGCGCCTGGGCTTTGCCTGGGATCCGTCTGGAAAAGGTAAGACAGTAGTGCGCGGCGGCTTCGGCACTTTCTATGCTCCCGTATCACTTCAAGTTCTGGACGCAGCCACTCTGCAAGTCGATAGCGGCGAATTCATCAACCTTCAATCGCGGACCTTGGCCGATGGCGCCCAGTCTACACAAGCGTTGTGGGCTTACGGTGTAAGCATCGGCAAACTTCCATTCGTGGCTCTGAGCGAGGCCGACGTTCGCGCCTTTGGGATCGTCCCGGGGCCAGGTCAACCTAATCGGCGGATCGCACAGGGCGCGGCTGACTACGATAACCCTTACACAGTTCAAGCCAGCATCGGCGTTTCGCAAGACCTCGGCCACGGCTTGGTGTTCGAGTTGGCCGGCCAGATGTTTCATGGCGTCCATCTGCCGATTGCGATAGAAGGAAATTACCGCGAGAGTGGTCAACTCGTTCCCGCGCCCGGTTTGCCGGGGAGCGATCTGTTCGGCCCACAACTTGTGCGGATCGATCCTTCGATCTCGCAGAAGATTATTCATTCATCCGAAGGTAACTCGATCTATTACGGACTGACTGCTTCCGTAATGAAACGATTTTCCGAGGGCTTCCAGTTCCGCGCGAGCTATACCTACAGCAAAGCGATTGACGACGTTCTCGATTTCTCAGGCGCCTCGACGCCATATCTACCGACACGACGCTATCTAGATCGAGGACGCTCAGGCTACGACCTGCCGGATAGCTTCGTTCTTAGCGGAACCTACGAAACTCCGTTCAATGGAGGCACGCAAGAAAACCGGGTGGCACGAACGCTCGCTCATATTAGGATTAGCCCAATCATCACATTACGTAGTGGCTTTCCATTCAATCTTTACATTGGACGAGATGTTAACGGCGATCTAAATACGACTGACCGACCGTTTCACGCACCGCGAAACTCAGGAATAGGCGAGAACTACTACAGTGTCGATCTCAGAATGAGCAAGTCGTTTCATGTGCGATCTATTTCAGAAGCGGCCAAGCTCGAGGTCATCGTCGAAGCGACCAATCTGCTCAACCGCGCAAATTTCTTGCGCGTGAACGATGTGGTATGTGGGACGACATCCCAACCTGGCTTCATCAACGGTTGTGATCCGAGATTCCTGTATGGCCCGTTTGACTTCAAAGGAGTCCGCGGTCTTCCGCCGACTGCGCCGCTAGGATTTGTGAGCGCGGCGCCCGCGCGTCAATTCCAATTCGCGCTGAAGTTCGAACTCTAGTGAGTCTATGCCAGCGAAACGATTCGCATTGACCGTGATATCGGCCCGGACGGCCCTGATCGCCTTGGCGATTGCGACCTTCTTTGCGACTTCAGCGTCCGCACAGAGCACGCAAGGAAGCAAGAGGGTTTTAATAGTCTTTACACATCAATCCGACAACCCCGCACAAGCCACCGTCGAAGAAAGCCTACGTTCCACACTTCAGACCAAGTCGACAGTTCCTGTCGAAATGTATTCAGAATACCTGGATGCTGTGCGTACCCCACTGGACAATTATGAAAAGGAATTAGTGGCACAGTTACAGCAGAAGTATGCGGGAAAAAACTTCGATTTGATTTTTGCCGTCAACCCTCCCGCTTTGAAATTGTTGTTGCAGAATCGCGCGACGTTGTTCCCCAGCTCCCCTATCGTTTTTCTTGTTCTCGACCAGCAAAACCTGAATGGCCTGAACGACGGACCGAACCTTACCGGCGTTTGGGGAGAGGTCAACTACAAGGCGACGCTGGAGCTGGCCCTGAATCTGCACCCGGCAACCAGGCAGGTCGTGGTGATTTCCGGCGTTGGGGAATGGGACAATTACTGGAGATCAGTCGTCCAGCAAGAGTTGCGTCCGTTTGAGGGACGGGTAGTGTTTTCCTATCTCACCGGCCTGACCGTTGCCGAACTTCAGAAATCGTTGGCCGGCTTACCCCCGCAGACTATCGTGCTGTTCGTTTCGAGCACAAAGGATCGTGAAGGTAACAATCCCGGCAACCTTGCGGTCGTTCGCCAAATCTGTCCTGTCTCAAGCGCCCCTGTTTATGGCAACAGCGACGCTCAAGTGGGACTCGGAATTGTAGGCGGCAAGGTTGTCAGCTTTGAGGCGCTCGGCCTTGAAGCGGCGCAGGTCGGATTGCGTGTGATGAACGGCGAAAAGCCTGGAGCGATCGCCCCTCACGGTATCGCCAGCGTCCCAATGTTTGACTCGCGCGAGCTCAAGCGCTGGGGCATCAAAGAAAGCAATCTTCCACCAGGTGCCATCGTTAAGTTCAAGCAAGTCTCGCTTTGGGAGAATTACAAGTGGACGATCATCGGACTAATTGCCGCCGTCATTCTTGAGGGGCTCCTCATCCTTCAGCTACTCAACGCCGACCGAAAACGGCGCCGAGCCGAACAAAAGACGAAACGAGCCGACACACGCCTGCGCGACATTGTTTCGAATGTCCCGGGAATAGTTTGGGAAACCGTCATCGATCCCAAAACGAAACAGAGGAAAACAACTTTCGTCAGCGATGCGGTGAAGACAGTGCTCGGCTACACGCCACAGGAATGGCTGGCCGAACCGCCGGGGTTCGGCGCGCGGATAATGGCCGAAGAGGATCGCGAGCAAGCCACCAACATGAGCGATCAAGCCATTGCGTCGGGTAAAGACGCCGTATCGCAATTCCGCTGGCGTGCGAAAGACGGGCGCTCTGTCTGGATCGAAACGCACCTGCGTCCGATCCTGGGTCAGAATGGCGCCGCGGAAGGGTTGCGCGGCGTCTCGCTGGACATAACCGAACGCAAACTGGCGGAAGAAAAGTCGCGGGCCCTGCTGGAAGCTGTTCCCGACTTGATGTTCTTGCAGTCGCGAGACGGAGTTTATCTCGACTACCACTGCAAAGATCCTCAGGACCTCTTTCTTCCTCCAGAAAGTTTTCTTGGCAAAAATGTTCGTGATGTGATGCCGCCACAATTGGCGGCCAAAGTCCTCACCGGTCTTAAGCAGACTGCAAACCGGGCCGAGCCTTACGTATTCGAGTACGAGTTGCCGATTCAAGGAAAAAATCGGTGGTATGAGGCACGAATGGTGCCGACCGGCGATAACGTTTTGACGCTCGTTCGGGATGTCACCGAGCGGAAAACGGCGGAGAGCGCGCTGCGAGAGAGTGAAGAAAGATCGCGCAGGGCGCAACAGGCGGCGCGCGTAGGCACTTGGGAATGGGATGTGCGGACCGGCAATTCCGTCTGGTCGGACATGATCTGGGACTTGCTGGGATTGAAAAAGGAAGAAGGCGCAACCACGCTCGAAAGATTCGTTGAGCGCATTCATCGTGACGATCGGGATCGGACATTGCAAAAAGTCCGGGCATTGCTCGCCAGCGGCAATGACGAATACTACGACGAATTTCGGGTGGTCCGTCCCACCGAAGAAGTGGTTTGGCTTTCATCAAGTGGTCGCCTTTTTCGCGGCTCAGACGGCACGCCTGAGCGAATGATTGGCGTCAACGTTGACATTACGAAACGGAAGCTGGCCGAAGAGACGGCCCAGGAGACTCAAGAAAAAGAAAAAGCGATTCTTAATGCCATTCCCGACTTGATGTTTTTGCAAACTCGTGACGGCGTCTATCTCGATTACCACGCGACTGACAAGGAGAACCTGCTGATTCCGCCGGAGCAATACCTGGGCAAGAATATGGGCGAAATCTTACCGCCTGAGCTTGCCAAAAAATTCGAACATTATTTTCAACGCGCAGTCGAAACCGGGGAAACGCAGATCGTCGAATACGCACTCATGCTGCGCGATGGCGAGCACTGGTTCGAATCACGACTGGTAACCAGCGGCGCCAACATTCTCAGCGTCGTGCGTGACATCACTCAGCGCAAACGGTCACTCGATCAGTTGCGCGCGAGCGAAGAGCGCTTCGCTAAAGCGTTTCGCTCAAACCCGCAACCGATGTCGATTAGCATCATGGCCGACGGTGTCTACATTGATGTCAACGACAGCTTTTTGGCAATGAGCGAATATTCTCGTGAGGAAATAATCGGCTACGCTTCGCTCGCGCTCGGAGTCTGGGTTGAACCTGAAAAGCGACGTGAGTTTATGGAGCAGTTAGTGCATCGCGGATCGCTGTCAAATGTGGAAACCGTTTTTCGCACTAAGGCCGGATCGCGCCGCGTATTGCTCTCATCCGCCGAGCGCGTCGAAATCGGTGGCCAGGATTGCGTGTTAATTACGTCATCTGACATTACTGAGCGCATGGCTGCGCAACAAGCCCTCCGGGAAAGCGAGGCCCGTTATCGCCAGATGGCGGAGGCGGCTGCCCGGGCCCACGAAGAACTGGTCGTAGCACACGAAGAAGTGCAGCGGCTGAAGGACCAACTGGAAGAAGAAAATATTTACTTGCAGGAAGAGGTTCGGCTCGCAAAGAACTTTGGCGAGATGGTTGGCGAAAGCGATGCGATTAAATACGTGATGTTCAAAGTCAATCACGTTGCCGTCACTGATTCTACGGTGCTGATTACGGGTGAAACAGGCACTGGCAAGGAGCTGGTTGCGCGCGCCATTCACAGTGCGAGCGCGCGGAGCGATCGGCCGCTCATCACGATAAATTGCGCCGCATTGCCACCAACATTGATTGAGAGTGAGTTATTCGGTCATGAAAAAGGCGCGTTCACAGGCGCCGCGGCCAGGAAACCAGGGCGTTTCGAACTCGCCGATGGCGGCACGATCTTTTTGGATGAAATTGGCGAGTTGCCACTCGAATCCCAGGTCAAGCTGCTGCGCGTAATTCAAGAGGGTGAAGTGCAAAGGTTGGGAGGTAGCAACCCAATCAAAGTCAACGTGCGCATCATTGCTGCCACCAACCGAAATCTGAAGCGCGAAATTGAACTGGGGGCTTTCCGCGAAGACCTGTGGTATCGACTGAACGTGTTTCCCATCACCGTGCCGCCCTTGCGACAACGTCGGGAAGATATTCCGTTGCTGGTCGAACACTTTGTCGCCAATTACGCGAACAAGTTCGGTAAGACGATTACCTCGATCACTCCACAAGCGATGCAGATGCTGGTCGAGCATTCCTGGCCGGGTAACGTTCGCGAGCTGGCGAATGTCATCGAGCGCGCGGTTATTTACACCCACGGTGCCGTTCTGAACCCAGTTGACATCTTTGAGCAGCCCAAGCAAGCAGCCACCGACTCTTCGGCAATGAAGAGCCTGGAAGAAGTGGAACGCGAATACATTCTGCACATTCTGGAACACACTTCATGGCGCATTGAGGGCCCGCACGGCGCCGCTAAGCTACTCGGTATGAATCCGAGCACGCTGCGGACACGAATGATTAAGCTCGGCATCCATAAGAACAACTCCAACGTGAATAGTCACTAGTTCCCTCCCCACCTTTCGACTCCTGTCAGAACTGACAGTACCCGGCAACAGTTATCTGCGATTAGATTGGCGGCCTTCGGACCAGTGTGTCATCAACGTGAACAAAATGCGGGCGCAAAATGCCTGATCTGAACGGGCAAGCGCGAAAAAGAGTGAGGTGTGACGATGAATGATTTCAGCATAACGCAAAAAGCTTCAGCAGAATTTCTGGGAACAATGTGGCTGGTGTTTGGTGGCTGCGGAAGCGCGGTGCTCGCAGCGGCATTTCCGCAGGTTGGAATCGGACTGCTGGGCGTGTCGTTCGCGTTCGGACTTTCAGTGCTGACGATGGCTTATGCAGTTGGCCATGTGTCGGGAGGCCATTTCAATCCCGCCGTAACCCTTGGCTTGTTCGCCGCGGGACGGGTTTCGGGAAAGAGCATCTTTCCATACATCATCGCGCAGGTTCTGGGCGCGATCGCCGGGGCGGGGATTCTGTATCTGATTGCTCGCGGCAAAACTGGATTTGATGTGTCGGCCGGATTTGCTTCGAATGGCTACGACGCACACTCACCCGGCGGCTATACCCTGCTCGCCGGAGTTGTCACCGAAGTCGTGATGACGTTTTTCTTTCTGATCGTGATTCTAGGGGCGACTGACGAACGCGCACCGAAAGGCCTGGCGCCAATCGCGATTGGCCTCGCTCTGACGCTGATTCACCTGGTCAGTATTCCAGTAACCAACACGTCCGTGAACCCGGCGCGAAGCACCGGGCCGGCATTGTTCGTGGGGGGCTGGGCGACAAAACAACTGTGGTTGTTTTGGGTGGCGCCGATCTTCGGGGCGTTTTTGGCGGGTTCAGTGCACCGCTTCACCCTCACCGAAGGAGAAGCAACGGAACTGAACCCGCATCTGGCTCGGACGGTGACACCTTAGCCCGCTGGCCCCGGGGCTGTTTCACGACGTCAGCCAGAAGTTCAACTCAGACAAATTTGCGCGCCAGTTGTAGCAACTCGATCAAATCGCGGAGCTGCCACTTGAGCACATAGAATGTTGCGCCTGCTTCACGACAAGCGGCTTTCAACTCGAGCCCGTCGTCAGTTGCGAAAACAACGATAATAGGGCGATGGTCGAGTTTGCGGATTGTCCGTAACAATCCTATGCCGCGCTGATGAGG
>Ga0207675_100001257_pt1 | contig 25284 bp, 26 predicted proteins | sample KBSSwiS42_FD_184305 | JGI IMG/M metagenome (GOLD analysis project Ga0207675, IMG submission 184305) | Switchgrass rhizosphere microbial communities from Kellogg Biological Station, Michigan, USA - KBS Switchgrass S4-2 (SPAdes) (version 2) | ecosystem: Host-associated > Plants > Roots >...
GAACACGAAGAGGCCGACGCTGTAGCGGACGACGTTGTTGCGCAACAGCGTCGTGGCGATGATCCGCGGCGTCAGTTGACCGCCGGCGACTTGGATCGCCACCAGCAACGAGCCGAACGTGAACACGAGAAACGACAGGGTCATCGTGATGACGGTCTGATACAGCGCTGTTGCGCCGGCCGGTGCGAGCCCGGCGAGACGCCACTGCAACCAGGCATCGAGAGCGCGGAGCCAGGGCACCAGCGCCATCTCGAGCACGATGGCGACGAGCGGAACGGTCCATAGCGCGGACTTGAGATAGCTGGTCGCGCGGTACAGCCGACCCCAGGCGAAATGGCGCTTGACGAAGGGCATGAATCCGCCCCAAGAGGTCATGCTTGAAGTGGCCATCCTCGACTCCCTTGTGTTAGACCCATCGCCCGCCGTCGGTCGCAGCGGTTGCGTACCTTATCTTGTGGCCAAGTCTTGAAGTCTGGCAAGTAACAATCGGAACAGTAAGGGAGCCGAAGAAAGGGCTGGCGCGCGCCGATGCTCATAGCTGCATTGCATTGGCGCTAGATGCGGGCGATGCTGAACCCGCATTCCGAAGGGTCTCCCCGTCCGCTCACCTTCGCTCGTAGACAAACGCGATAGCGCCGTGCAGTGGGAAGCAGAAAAGAAAACGGCCGCGCTTGGCGGCCGTCATTCTTCGATGTGGTGGAGGTGGCGAGAATCGAACTCGCGTCCGGAAGACCTCTACAGTCGGGACTACATGCTTAGTCGCGTCGTTTGGCTCTCGTCCCCCTGACGCCGGCGGACAGGCTGCAGGGAAACCAGTCACCTTGCTTTAGCGCTTCATCCAAGTGACCCGAATGGGCGCGATCGCTCTAAATGTCCCCGCTGTGACTTGCGGTGTTACCCGCTCGTCACCCGAACCGAGCGCTGTCCGGTGCGAGGTCCGGCGGGATTAAGCCGCCAGAGCGTACGTTTCGTCGTTCGCAGTTAAGTTTGCGATTGCTCAGGTTTAACGAGGACAAGCGCCTCGGCATGCCCCGCGCTGCTTCGATACCCCCGTCGAAACCAGTACACCCCCGGTAACGATGCGGGCGTCGCCGGAAACCACTCCGGCAGCGCTTGGAAACCCATGATAACAGCAGGCTGCGCGGACGCCGGTCCGCACAGCCCATTTCAGATGGGGTCGAACCCCGTCCGGTTCAATCCTTCATGCCGGCCAGCAGGGAGTTGATGTCGTCGGCGTGCTCTTCCTCGACCGCCAGAATTTCCTCGATCATCCGCTTGGTCGTCGAATCCTTGCCGTGCAGCCACACGGCGATCTCGCGGTAACTCTCGATCGCAATCCGTTCCGCCACGAGATCCTCGCGCAGCATGTCGACGAGCGACTTGCCCTCGACGTATTCAGCATGGCTGCGTTTCGTCAGCGTATCCGGATTGAGGTCGGGCTCGCCGCCGAGCTGCACGATCCGCTCGGCGATCCGATCGGCGTGCTCCTGCTCCTGCGTCGCATGCTCGGCGAACTCCGTCTTCACGGAATCCGACGCGATTCCCTGTGCCATGAAATAGTGGCGCTTGTAGCGCAGCACGCAGACGATCTCGGTTGCCAGAGCCTCGTTCAGCACTTTGCACACGACCTTGGGATCGGCGCCGTAGTTCGACGTGACCGCGCCCGCCTGGATATGCTGGCGAGCCCGTTCACGCAACGTCTTGACGTCGGTCAGGAATGGCGTATCGCCGCCCTGCTTGATGTCTGGCATTGTTGTTCCTTCAGCGACGGGACATCATCAGGCCGAGAATCGCGCCGGCGGCAACTGCGTAGCCGAGGGCCTTCATCGGTTCGCGGCGTACGTATTCCTCGGTGGATGCGCGCGTGCGAGCGGCGCGATCGTTGGCAGTGCTGCGCACCTCGTCCAGCTTGACCCTTGCCGCTTGCATCTTCTCGGACAACTGGGCACGGGCAACGGTCGCACCCGCGCCCGACAGCGTGCCAGCGTTCTTCAGCAAGGTCTCGCAATCGGCCACGAACGTGCGGAAGTCGCGAGTCAGCTGCTCGAGGTCCGGGGCGACCGCCTTGCCTAACTGCGAAATGCCGCCTCCGTTGCCCACGGACGAAAGCGTTTCTGCGTTGTTTTCCATCGTCAGCTCCTTTTCAACGTTTCGACAGCGACAGCAGGAAGGTTACCAGCGAAACGATCAGGAATACGACAAACAGGATCTTGGCGATGCCCGCCGCACCGGCGGCGATGCCGCCGAACCCGAACAATGCCGCGATCAATGCAATGATAAAAAAAACGACGGCGTAGTAGAGCATTTTAATCTCCTGGGAGAAGTCAGCGAACCCCTTTTTGGGTGTCGGCAGAGCGTTGGTAATCCGCACCTTTCATGCCACGGCTTGTGTTGCCGAATACCCGCCATAACCAATCGCTTAGGTGGAGGGCGACCACCGCTTGCGGCCGCTCTTGCTCAGCCGTTCTGCAAATGCTGCGTGACCGTGGGGCCCCTCCTACATGGGAATCAGGAGGCATCCGCTTCACGAGGAAGTGCGCCCGCCGTAACGTGCGGTCATTCTGCGCCCGCCCGCGCTCGGGTGGTTTTCGCGACGTTGCGCATCGCTTTCCCAACCGGAGCCCGCATGAAGACATCGAGACTCACGCTAATGCTTGTGGCCGCTGCAGTCGCCGTCAGTGCCTGCAATGCCCCCGACGCGAATCGCACGACCAAGGCACCACCCGGCGTCGACAAGTCCGGATCGGTCGTCGAACCGCTCGTATCGAGGAGCGCTCCGCCAGCACCTGCCGAGCGCGGACCGGTAGCGTCCAACGCGAATGCAGCGGCTCCTGGTACCGACGCGTCGGCGGCAATGGCCCAGGCCCCCGCGGTCGCTCAGACGCCGCTTCCGGCTGCGCAATCTTCGGCGACCACGGCACCGAGTGTCGTTAGCGCTCAGCAGGCGGCCGCGAACGCGCCGGATACTGCATCTGCCGATGCGGCCAAGGCGGCAGCCACGGGGAGTGCGCCGACATCCGGCACCGCGCGGGATACCGCCGCCAACGCGCCTCGCACCGGCACGCTGACGAAGGAAGAGGAGTCCGCGCAGATGCCGAAGGCCGGTCAGGCCAACAACCACTCGAGCCCGGCGCTCGAGACCGACAGCGGAAAGGCTTCCAAACCATGAAGGGCCTCGTTCGCAGCCTCGTATTCGCAGCCGCCGGTTTCGCGGCCGCATCCCTCTACCGCCAATGGGCCGGCAACCAGCGGGGACTGCCGCGCCGCCAGAAGCATCCGCTCGAGAACTGGGAGAACGAAGGGGGCGCGCTGCCCGACGTCGCGTCCGCCGACGGTAGCCCGGCGTCGAGGCAATCGGGCGACGCGGGTCGCTAGTAAAAAAAGACGCCGCTTTGGAAGCGGCGTCGAGGGCCCCTCGTTTACGCACGAGGGGGAGGGAGACGTTTGGACCGCTACTCGTCGTGCGGCGCCTTCAGCGCGCCATATTCGGAGACCTGCGGGTCGATCGATCCGAGCAGCGTGAAGACGACGAAAAGGATCACGTTACCGAAGAAGAAGATCTGGGCGAGCCCTGCAGTTGCGCTATGCGTGTCCATGACGCCGAGAACGCCGCTGGCGACGGCGAGAAGGAAGTAGACGAATCCCCATTTCAGCATCACATCCTCGCGCTTTCCGATGCGTCGGCTCATTGAACGATGACCCGACTTTAAGCGTCCGAAACAAAGCCGGGTATCGGGCCGCCACCGATCCTCGCGTCGGACAAACGCGGACAGCCATCGGCCCGGCGCGGCGCGCCCGGCGTGTATAGTCGGCACAACCACGACGTATCGGAATGAAACGACTCCTGCCCCTGCGCGTGCTCCTGCCCTTGGCATTGGGGGTCATCGTTTCCCTCGGCGTGCTCGGATTCGCCGAGATCGGTTACCGGCGGCTCGAGTACGCCAATCGGGCCATGTCTGCCGCGCTCGAGATGGAAACTGCCGTCAACGAGACGCTGGCGCTGATCGGCGAGGCCGAATCGGGACAGCGCGGGTTCCTGCTGACGGGCGATCCGACCTACCTCAAGCCCTACAACGCTGCGCTGCCCAAGATCGATCACGCGTTCGGCCGCCTGCGCGACCTCGTCAGCAGCAACGGCACCGAGGCGATGAACAGCAACGCGACCCAGCTTAACGGGCTGATCGGCAAGAAGCTGAACGAGCTCGAATCGACGCTCGCGCTGAACGAGCGCAGCGGCCGCGAAGCCGCGTTCCAGCTGATCGACACCGGCCTCGGCCAGCGTCTGATGGACGAGATCCGCGGCCGGGCCCAAAGCATTCTCGACGAGCTGCGGGAATCGTCCCAGCGCGGCGGCGCGCGCTGGGCGCGCGACATCGAGTTCGGCCGTGTCGGAATGCTGACGATGACGGCGTTCACCATCGCGCTGCTGTTCGTCGTGCTGGCGCTCGCGCGCCGCGAAATCAGCTCGCGCGAGGCGAAGCGGCGGATGCTCGTCGAGGAGCAACGGCGGCTCGAGCAGGAGGTCACCGCGCGCACCGAGGAGCTGTCCGAGCTCTCGACGTACCTCCAAACCGTGCGTGAAGAGGAGAAGTCGCGGCTCGCGCGCGACATTCATGACGAGCTCGGCGGCATTCTGGTCGGTGCCAAGATGGACGTCGCGTGGGCGGCACAGCGCTGCAAGAGCGCATTGCCCGAAGCGGCCGAGAAGCTCGAGCGCGCGATCGCCGTGCTCGACGAAGGCGTCGAGATGAAGCGCCGCATCATCGAAGAGCTGCGCCCGACACTGCTCGACAATCTCGGGATCTCGTCGGCGCTGGACTGGCAGGTGCGACAGGTATGCGAGCGGGCCGGCCTGCAGTGCGAGCTCAACCTGGCTGAACTCGAGTTGCCGTCCGATGCGTCGATCGCGATCTACCGGATTGTCCAGGAGGCGATGACGAACATCGCGAAGTACGCCAGCGCGCGCAACGTCGACGTCGAGTTGCTCGGCGATGCCGAGGGTGTGTCACTGATTGTCCACGACGACGGCGCCGGCCTGCCTGCCGGCGTCGAATCGAACCGGCTGTCGCACGGCATCATCGGCATGCGTCAGCGCGTGCGCGCGCTGAACGGCACATTCAAGATCAGCAGCCGTCCCGGCACGGGCACGACGATCGAAGTGTTCATTCCGCTGCCGACACCCGGCCTGACGAAGAGCGCCTACAGCGAGGACCTCGACGAGCACCCGTCGCCGCTTGCACCGCCTGCTGCTGCTCGCACCGAACCGATCGCAAACCCCACGCGCTGAGGCGTAGCAGCGGCCGCAAGACAAGAAAAACGGCCGAGACGTCAGTCCCGGCCGTTTGATCGACAACTGATTTTCGGCGATTACGTCTTGCCGTAGCGGACCTTCGCGTTCTTCACGCACGTGTCCTTGGCGGCGCCGCTCATCGCGTCGCACTTCTCGACCGCCACCTTGTATTGCGCGTCGCGCGTGTCTTCCGACGCATCCTTGCGGGCATCGGCTTGCTTTTCGGCGCTCTTGTCGGACACCTTCATCACATTCGCCTCGCCCTTCATCTTCGTGTGCGTGGCCTTGGCTTGCTTCACGCAGACGTCCTTCTGGTTACCCGACAAATCGTCGCACTTTTCCTTGGCGACATCGTACTCGGCGTCCGCCTTGGCCTTCTGGACGTCGCTGCGCGACTTGTCGGTGTTCTTGTAGTGCGCTTCGAGCTCGGCCTTCGCGACCTTTTCCTTGCCCTTGGCTTCTGCCTGGCAGATGTCCTTCGCGTTGCCGGACATCGAACCACAGCGGTCCTTGTCGACCTTGTACTGCGCTTCGATCTTGTCCTTGTCGGCCTTGTATGCGTCGCGCGACATCGTCTTGTTATCTGCAGCACCCGCGGCACCGGCAAAAGCGATGCCGGCCGCGGCTAGCAGGCTGATCATCAGTTTCGGCATGATTGGATCCCCTTGGTCAGTGACGTCCGCGAAGGTCGCGGGTGGCGTCGTCGTCGTAGTCGCCGTAGTTTTCGGCGAACGTGTCGATCTGCTTCTCGGCTTCGTCCTTCGTGATCCCGTACGATTCCTGGATCTTGCCGGCGAGCTGGTCGCGCTTGCCCGCGATCATGTCGATCTGATCGTCGGTGAGCTTGCCCCATTGTTCCTTGACCTTGCCGGTCAGTTGCTTCCAGTTTCCTTCGATGCGATCCCAGTTCATGTAGGCTCCTTCTCCCATGGACCGACCTGGCCCAGTCATATGTGATGAATTGCAATGCGCGTGCCAGACTAAAATTATTTAACAATCAGACGCTTGCACATGCGTCAGCGATGAAGAGCGGAAATTTGCACAAGCAGGAATGAAATCCCGCGCGCGGTGTAGGACTCAACGCCTTTCGGGCGGATCGGCTGCGGGTTTCGAATCGTCGGAAAGCAGCGGTATGAAGCGTTCGAGCGAAGGCAACCGATCGATCGTTGTCTTGGCAACCGCAAGCAGTGGCACGCCGACGAGCAGCCCCCAACCGCCCCACAGCCACCCGAAGAAGAGCAGCGCGACGAACACGGTCACCGCGTTGATGCGAAACGCGCGCCCCTGAATCCACGCGTTGAGCCCCATCCCGATCGCCGTTGCCGCAATACCCACGCACAGTGCGACGATCAGCGCGCGACTGACCTCCTCGAACTGCACGAAGGCGGCGAAGCCCGTTGCGACGATCGTCAGCGCCGAACCGGCGTACGGAACGATGTGCAGCACCGCGGCGGTAACGCCCCACAGCGCCGCGTGCTCCATGCCGAACGCCGCCAGGATTCCCCACGTCGCGACACCGATCAGCGTGTTGATGATCAGCATCGTCAACAGGTAGCGCTGCACCTGCGCGTCGATTTCGTCGAGGATCTCGACGGTGATCCGGCGTGCCGTCAATGTCGGGCCTGCGACGCGCACCAGCTTGCGCCGGAATGCATCGCCGACGGCGAGCAGGAAATAGGCAAGCAAGCCCGCGATGCCGATGTCGATCACCACGTCGAGCGCTTTCGACGACTGCTCGCTGATCCAGCGCTGGATTTGCGTCGGTTGGGGCGCGGGTGCGGGTGCGGGCATGGTGGCCTTGCCGCCGCTCGCGGCTTCCGTGGCCGCTCGGTTGAGCTCTTCGGCCGCCGCGCGCACGTGCCCCATCGGGCCCTCAGGCTTTTGCGCACTCTCGCGCGCCGCCATTCGCACCTTCCGGGCGGCATTGGGCAGCTCGGCCAAAGCGGCGTTCGCGTCGTCGCGCAGCAACATGACACCGCCCGCGATCACGCCGCCGAGCAGCGTCAGCACGATCGCGGAACCAATGGCCCGATGGATGTGCAGCCGCTCGAGCGCCGCGACGAGCGGCTTCAGCGAATAGCTGAGCAAGATGCCGACGATCACCGGCACGAGAAACGCCTCCGCGATCTTCGCTGCCGCGATGACAGCTAGGATCGCGAGCACGACCAGCGCCGTCTCGGCGGGACGGCGGCGTCGTACGGCGGCAGCTTCTTCGATTCGGGTGGCCATGATGTGCAAACGGCGCCTGGAGCCGGTCTATCGACTCCAGACGCCGTCCGTTGCGAGCTTCGTTCGGCGCGATCAGTACTTCTTGTTCTCTCTCGCTTCTTCCTTGATCTTTTCGCCACCCTTCTGGATGTCCTTGCCGGCGCCTTCGACGGTGTTGCAGCCGGACAGCAGCGCGAATGAAGGAAGGGCGAACGTCGCGGCGAGCGCGAGTGCGAGCAGGCGTTTCATGGTGGTATCCCCTTTCGTTGAGTTGATGTTCCCGCGATAAGCCGCGAAGTGGCGGTCAGCCGCACAACGTGTTATGCAGCGGTCGTGCCACTAGAAATAACGTTGCGCTTCAATGGGTTGAGTTGCCTCTGGCGACGCGGCTTGCAACCTCGCGTCGAAGCCCCGGCAATTCTTACTTATCGCGTCAGCGGATCGCCGATGACGGACCGCCGCCGAAGGTCAATGGACGTCGGTGCGACGGTTCGATGCGAGGTCGTCGAGGACTTCGCGCACGCGGTGGTATTCACGCGCCTTGTCGAAGAAATAGTCGGCGCCGAGCGCCATGCTCTTCGCGCGGTATTGCGGGAACGCGTAGTTGGTGAGCACGATCACCTTGACGTTCGGCGGCCGGCGCGAGATCAACGCGCGCAGCACGCCAAGCCCGGTGCCATGGCGCAGTTGCAGATCGAGCACCATCGCGTCCCACGGCGCTGCAGCGAGCATGCCGATCGCAGCCTGCTCGCTGTCGGCCTGGCCGACGATCTCGATGCGGCCGGGTTCGGCGATCGACTCCGCGAGTCGTTCGCGTATCAGCGGCGAATCCTCGACCAGCAGAACGCGCAGTGGTGCCTCCGTCTCCGCGTCCGGACGACTCAGCGATCCGGCGCTGCGCGTCGTATCGTCATCGATGTTGGATGCTCCCGTCAGTCGCATTGCCTGCCGTCCTTCCCTGCCAATCCCCTCGGACGCAAGCGTGCGCCGTGCCCGGTTATTCGATCAAGCCGTTCTTGATCGCATAATAAGTGAGATCGGCGTTCGACTTCATCGCCATTTTTTCGAGAATGCGTGTCCGGTACGTGCTTACCGTCTTCACCGACAGGTTCAACTCGTCGGCAATCTTCGACACGGCCGCGCCGGACGCGAGCTTGCAGAAGATCTGGAATTCGCGCTGCGATAATTCCGCGTGCAGCGGCTTGTCCCCGTCTCCCGAAACACCGTCGGCAAGGATTTGCGCGAGCGAGGGGCTCACGTACTTGCGTCCCTGCACGACGGTACGAATCGCGCCGACGAGTTGCGTCGACGCCGCTTCCTTGTTCAGGTAACCCGACGCGCCTGCGCGCAGCAAGTTCACCGCGTACTGGTCTTCGCCGTAGGCCGACAGCATCAGCACCGGCAACTCCGGCTTCACGTGCCGCAGAAGCCGCAGCGTGTCGATTCCGTTCTTGTCCGGCATCGAGATATCGAGCAGCACGACGTCGAAGTCGGCAGCGCGTACGGCGGACACGGTTTCGGAACCGCTCGCCGCCTCAGCCGTCACTTCCATGTCGACCTGGTCCGCGATGAATTGCCGCAGTCCGGCCCGGACGATTGCATGATCGTCCGCGATCAAGATTCGGATCATCGAGTGCCTGTAATCCCGCGAAACGCGCGATTCTAGCCTACATTGAGGAGAGTCGAGCACCATCGGCCTGGTACGCAGTAAGGCGGTTGTAGAGCGTTTTGAGACTGACGCCGAGCATCTCCGCGGCGCGTCGCTTGTTGCCACGGCAATGATCGAGTGTCGCGAAGATCGCCTGACGCTCCATCTCGGCGAGCGACGTTCCGACGGGCATCCGCAAGCACTCGCCTTCGACGGCCGGGCACGCGAGGCCCGACAGGTCGAGCTCGACGAACTCCTCGGCCATGATGAACGCGCGATGCACGGCGTTCTTGAGTTCGCGGACGTTGCCCGGCCAGTGATAGGCGCGGATCGTCGTCAGCGCCGCGCGCGAAAAGCGCTTCGACATCCCGCCTTCGACGTTCAGGTTCTGCAGGAAATGCTCGGCGAGCAGCTCGGTGTCGCCGTCGCGCTCGCGCAGCGGGGGCAGCACGATCGGGAAGACGGCGAGCCGATACATCAGGTCTTCGCGCAGCCGTCCATCGCGAACGGCATCGAGCGCGTCGCGATTGGTAGCCGCAAGCACGCGGACGTTCGTCCTGATCTCGCCGTCGCCGCCCACTCGAACGAAGCGACCGGTCTCGAGCACGCGCAGCAGGCGTACCTGCATCTCGAGCGGCATTTCGGTGATCTCATCCAGGAACAGCGTACCGCCCTCGGCGCGCTCGAAGCAGCCCCGGTGCTGCCGGTTCGCACCGGTGAATGCACCGCGCTCGTGCCCGAACAGCTCGGCTTCGATGAGGTTCTGCGGGATCGCGCCGCAATTGATTGCGACGAATGCGCCGCGCGCACGCGGGCTGCGCTCGTGAATCGTGCGGGCGACGAGTTCCTTGCCGCACCCCGACTCGCCGGTGATGAAAACTGTCGCCTCGGTCGGCGCCACTTTTTCGATCATTCGGTAGACATCCTGCATGACAGTCGAGCTGCCATAGAGTCGGCCGAACCGTCCAAGGGCCGGTGCGGACGCGGCACGCGCAGCGGCCACGAAGGGCAGCGTCACGACGATGTCGTTGGTCGGTGCATCGGACAGCATTTCATCGAGCTGCATTGAGATCCTCGGAGAGGGGTTGTTCGGGATAGACGGATGCTAGGGAAAACTTTGCACTGACCGTATCAGCGCCGTGCGGAAGCTCTTGTAGCGGTTTGTCCTACAGGGCGCTCTAGGCTAAAGTTACGGGTCTTCAAAACACCCAGCACGCGATGAGTTCAACGCTGTTGCCGATCATCCTTTCCGGTGGCACCGGCACCCGCCTGTGGCCGCTGTCCCGCGAGGCGGCGCCCAAGCCGTTCATGCCGCTTCCCGACGGCGAAACGCTGCTTGGCAAGACCGCCGCGCGCGCGTTCGCGCTCGCCGGCATCGACACGCTCGTCACGATCACCAACCGCGACTACTACTTCCATACGAAGGACACGTATTCGGCGATGGAAATGCCGGATTCGACGACGGCGATCTACATGCTCGAGCCGTTCGGCCGCAACACGGCACCGGCGATCGCCGTCGGCGCCCTGCTCGCGCAGTCGCGCGGTTGGGGCCAGCGCACGCTGCTCGTCATGCCGGCTGACCACCTGATACGCGATCAGCGCGCATTCGCCGACGCCGTCACGCGCGCAATGGAGCTCGCGCAAACCGGGACGCTGGTGACCTTCGGTATCACGCCCACGCACGCCGACGTCGGATTCGGCTACATCGAATGCGGCGACACGCTGGTGCCGCAGGAAGGGGCTGCACCGGCCGCTTATTGCGCACGCCGTTTCGTCGAGAAGCCGGCGCTGGCGCTCGCGCGCGAATATCTCGCCGCGGGCCACTACGTGTGGAACTCGGGCATGTTCGCGTTCACCGCCGATGCGATCGTCGACGCGTTCGCGCGCCATGCACCGGGCGTGCTTGCCGCGGCGCGTCCCGTCGCCCAGGCGCTCACCCACGCCGAATCGCCGCAGATGCTCGAGATCGACGCGGCGCTGTTCGCCGCGGTGCCCGACATCTCGATCGACTACGCGATCATGGAGCCCGCCGCCGAAGCCGGCGAAGTGACCGTCGTTCGCGGTGCGTTCGACTGGAGCGACGTCGGCTCGTGGCAGGCGGTCGCAGCGCTGAGTGTGGCCGACGACGACGGCAATCGCGGCCACGGCGAGCGCGTGGCAATCGCCACGCGAGGGACGTACGTGCACGCGGCCGACCGCATCGTCGCAACGGTCGGCGTCGAGAATCTCGTCATCGTCGATACGCCCGATGCGGTGCTAATCGCGCATCGGGACCACCTGCAGCGGGTGAAGGAAGTCGTCGGCGAGCTGAAGGCGCGCGGACACGACGCGTACAAGCTGCACCGTACGGTGAGCCGCCCGTGGGGCGCCTATACGGTGCTCGAGGAAGGCCCCGGGTTCAAGATCAAGCGGATCGAAGTGCGTCCGGGCGCAGCACTATCGCTGCAGCTCCATCACCAGCGCAGCGAGCACTGGGTCGTCGTGCGCGGGATCGCGCGCGTGACGAACGGCGAGCGCGAATTCGACGTGCATCAGAACGAGTCGACGTTCATTCCGATCGAGACGCGCCATCGGCTCGAGAACCGCCAGGTCGACCTGCTCGTCATGATCGAGGTGCAGTGCGGCGCGTATCTCGGCGAGGACGACATCGTCCGCTTCGACGACAAGTACGGGCGCGCGCCGGCCCAGGCGTCCTAGAGCCTATTCCGAACTCGGCTGCGATCGTAAGACAGGACCTACCTTCACCTTCGCTCAATCCGTGCCGACAGGTACGACGACGGCCGAGAACCGGCTCGTTATGAAGATGCCGCACAGGATGAGCGCAATGCCCGCGACGTGAAACGCGGCAAGCCGCTCGTCCAGCACGACCCACGCGAGCACGACGCCGAACACCGGCATCAGATGCACGAAGAGGCCGGCGACGTTGGCGCCTACCTGCTCGACGCCGCGGTTCCAGAAGATGTACGCGAGCACGGACGAAAAGAGGCCGATCGCGAAGAGTGACACGGCGGAAGCCACCGTCCACTGCATCGGCTGTCCGAGCGACGTCTCGACGAGATAGAACGGCAGGATGGCGAGGTCGCCGATGCATGCGATAACGAGCAGAAACGACAGCAGGTGCATCCCCCGAGGACGAAAGCGCAGGCCGATCGTGTAGATCGACCACATCGCCATCGACAGGATGATGAGAAGGTCGCCCGTGTTGAGACGGAATGCGGCAAGCGCCGCGAGCGAGCCCTGCGACAGGATCGTCAGCACGCCGGCGAGCGACACGACGATGCCGGCGACCTGCAGCGACGCCAGCCGCTCGCGCAGCAGCAGCCACGACAGCGCGACGATCATCACCGGTATGAACGAATTCAGGATGACGCCGTTCATCGCCGTCGTGTAGCGCAGGCCGAGGTACGCGAGTGCGTTGTGCGTGCCGATGCCAACGACGCCGAGCGCGAGCAGTGCCTTCCAGTGGCGCCGCACGAGCGGCAGGTCCACGCGAAGGCGCGGCAACCCGAACGGTGCGAGGATGATGATCGCGAACAGCCAGCGATAGAACGTCATCGCGAACGGCGGTACGTCGTGCGACAGGCCTCGGCCGACGATCCAGTTGCACGACCAGAACAGCGGCGCGAGCGTCAGCAACACATAGGGGGATGGGGTTCCGGCGCTGCGCGGCGTTCGCATCGGCCGATTATGTCATGCGTATAATCGGCGTCGCGATTCCATCCCCCCGTACTTCGCATGCCGACGGCCCCGACCGATGCCGCGACGGCCGCCTCCGCGCAGAAGCCCGACAGCCGCGAACCCGCCGTCGCCCCGATCCCGAGCGCAGCTCCGTTTGCCGCGCTGCCTCCGCTCGCTCCGACGATTCCGGCAGCGGGACAGCGCGTCCGGCTCGCGGCGCTTCCCGAGTCGGGCGACTCGCTCGCGCTCGCGCAACTCGCACTCGCCGCGCACGCGCAACGGCGGACGCTTGCGATCGTCTGCGCCGACGCGCTTGCAACGTCGAGACTCGCCGCCGAGATCGCGTGGCTCGCGCCCGAGCTTGCCATCAGCGTCTTCCCGGACTGGGAGACGCTGCCGTACGACCACTTCTCCCCGCATCAGGACCTCGTGTCCGAGCGACTCGCGACGCTGTATCGAATCACGCGCGGCGAGTGCGACGTTGCATTGGTCGCCGCACAGACGGCGCTCTATCGACTTGCACCGCAGTCGTTTCTCGCGGCGCACACGTTCTTCCTGACGCAAGGCGAGAAGCTCGACGTCGACGCGCTTCGCTCGCAACTGGCGCTCGCCGGCTACACGCACGTGACGCAAGTGGTGTCGCCGGGCGAGTTCAGCGTTCGCGGGGGCCTGATCGACCTCTATCCGATGGGTGCAGCGCTCCCGTACCGTCTCGATCTCTTCGGTGACGAGATCGAGAGCATCAAGACGTTCGACGCCGACACGCAGCGCACGTTGTATCCGATGCGTGACGTGCGGTTGCTGCCCGCGCGCGAGTTCCCGCTGGACGATGCGGGCCGTACGCGCTTTCGCGGCCGGTTCCGCGAAGTGTTCGAAGGCGATCCGTCGAAGTCGACGCTGTACAAGGACATCTCGGCAGGCATCGCGCCGGGCGGCATCGAGTACTACCTGCCGCTCTTCTTCGACGCGACAGCGACGTTCATCGACTATTTTCCGCGCGACGCGGTCGTCGCGCTGCACGGCGACGTCGACGCGGCCGTCGATCGCTTCTGGCAGGACACCGAGTCGCGCTATCGACTGATGCGCGGCGACAAGGCACGTCCGCTGCTGCCGCCGCCGCAGCTCTTCCTGCCGCACGACGAGCTGCGCGGATCGCTGAAGCCGTTTGCGCGCGTCGACATCGCGGTGACCGCTGCGGAGGCCGCTGTCGACGTCGACGGACCCGTTCGCCGGCTGCCATCCGTGCAGGTGGACCGCCGCGCCGACGATCCGCTCGCCGCACTCAAGCGAACGCTCGAAGCGCTCGATGGCCGGATGCTGATCTGCGCCGAAGGCGCGGGCCGACGCGAGACGATGCAGCAGTATTTCGCCGAGTACGGCGTGCGGCCGGCCGTCGTCGAATCGTTCGCCGCATTCGCCGCGAGCGACGCGAAGGTCGCGCTGGCCGCGGCGCCGCTCCACGCGGGCTTCGCGTGGCCAGCCGCGCGGCTTGCATTTGTCACCGAAGCCGAGCTCTACGCGAACGTCGTGCGCCGCGGCAAGCGCGACACTGGGCGGCGTTCGAATGTCGACGCGATGGTGCGCGACCTGTCCGAGGTTCGCATCGGCGACCCCGTCGTCCACGAGGAGCACGGCATCGGCCGCTATCTCGGTCTCGTCACGCTGGACGTCGGCGACGGCGCAACCGAATTCCTCGAGCTCATCTACGCCAACGACGCCAAGCTGTACGTGCCGGTGTCGAACCTCCACGTCATCAGTCGCTACAGCGGCGCGACCCCGGATGCGGCGCCGCTGCACGAGCTCGGCAGCGGCCAGTGGGAGAAGGCCAAGCGCAAGGCGGCCGCGCAGGCGCACGATACTGCGGCCGAACTCCTCAACCTGTACGCACAGCGAGCGGCGCGCAACGGCCACGCGTTCTCGTTCAAGCCGCACGATTACGAAGCATTCGCCGAGGGCTTCGGCTTCGAGGAGACACCGGATCAGCAGGCGGCGATCGATGCGGTGATCGCGGACCTTTCCACTGGCCGCCCGATGGATCGACTCGTCTGCGGCGACGTCGGCTTCGGCAAGACCGAGGTTGCACTTCGCGCTGCGTTCATCGCACTGACCGATGGCAAGCAGGTCGTGCTGCTCGTGCCGACGACGCTGCTCGCCGAACAGCACTTTCAGGTTTTCTCCGATCGCTTCGCGGACTGGCCGGTCAAACTGGCCGAGCTGTCGCGCTTCCGGTCGACCAAGGAAGTGAAGGCGACGCTCGAAGGCCTCGCCGACGGTCGCATCGATCTCGTCATCGGCACCCACAAGCTCCTGCAGTCCGACGTGAAGTTCAAGAACCTCGGCCTCGTCATCATCGACGAGGAGCACCGGTTCGGCGTGCGGCAGAAAGAACAGCTGAAGCGACTTCGTGCCGAGGTCGACGTGCTGACGCTGACGGCCACGCCCATTCCGCGCACGCTCGCGATGTCGCTCGAAGGCATCCGCGATTTCTCGGTGATCGCGACCGCGCCGCAACGACGGCTCGCGATCAAGACGTTCGTCGCGACGTTTTCGACCGGCATCGTCCGCGAGGCGGCGTTGCGCGAATTGAAGCGCGGCGGCCAGATCTACTTCCTGCACAACGACATCGACACGATCCGCACGACGCAGGAGCGGCTTGCACAGCTCTTGCCCGAAGCGCGGATCGCCGTCGCGCACGGCCAGATGGGCGAACGCGAGCTCGAGCACGTGATGCGCGAGTTCTACGCGCAGCGGATCAACTTGCTCGTCTGTTCGACGATCATCGAGACCGGCATCGACGTGCCGACGGCGAACACGATCATCATCGATCGCGCCGACCGCTTCGGACTGGCACAGTTGCACCAGCTCCGCGGCCGCGTGGGCCGCTCGCACCACCAGGCCTACGCGTACCTGCTGACGCCGCCGCACGAAGCGCTGTCGGCGCAAGCGAAGAAGCGGCTCGAGGCGATCCAGATGATGGAGGACTTGGGCTCCGGCTTCTTCCTCGCGATGCACGATCTGGAGATCCGTGGTGCCGGCGAAGTGCTCGGCGACGAGCAGTCGGGCGAGATGCAGCAGATCGGTTTCCAGCTTTACGCCGACATGCTGAAGGCTGCCGTGTCCGCGTTGCGGGCCGGCCGTGAGCCCGACTTGTCGCAGCCGCTCGGCGTGACGACCGAGATCAACCTGCACACGGCGGCCCGCCTGCCGCAGGACTACTGCAACGACATTCACGAGCGTCTCGTGCTCTACAAGCGACTCGCGAGCGTCGATTCGATCGACGAGCTGGAACTGTTGCGCGAAGAGCTCGTCGACCGTTTCGGCCCTACTCCGGAGCCTGCGCAGGCGCTGATCGCCTGCCACCGGCTGCGCCTCACGGCGAAGCCGCTCGGCGTTACGAAGATCGACGCGGGCCCGGACCGCACGACATTGCAGTTCGTCAGGGAGCCGCCGTTCGACGCCGGCAAGCTGATCCTGCTCGTGCAGAAGGACGGCCGCATCCGCTTCGCCGGACCCGACCGCGTGCGGATCGAGCGCGCGGCGCCGACACTCGCCGAGCGTGTCGCGCTGGTGCGGGAGTTCCTCGGCCGGCTCATCTAGCGGTTCACATCGCCGAGAGACCCTCGCGAACGCCCGCACGATCGAGAACGATTGCGAAGCCCGATGAAGCGCCCTACGCTGCCGCCGCAGATGCACGTGTTCGTGCGCGACTGGCTGTCGGCCAATCACGTGGTCCTGCGCAGCGACGCCGGCTGCGTCGTCATCGACTCGGGCTACGACAAGCACGTGCCGCTGATGCTCGCGCTGATCGCTTCGCGGATGGGCCTCGACGGCCGGCCGCTCGCGAAGCTCGTCAACACGCATTGTCACTCCGATCATGTCGGCGGGAACGCCGCGCTGCGGCGCGCGTATGGCTGCAACATCGCCGTGCCGGCCGGCGAGGCGCCGCTGATCGATGCGTGGGACGAGCGGGCGCTGCTCTACGAGTACGCCGACCAGCGCGCCGAGCGCTTCGCCGTCGATGAAATCCTCGAGCCCGGCAGCACGCACACATGGGGCGACATCGAATGGCGCGCGCTCGCGGCGCCTGGCCATGCGATGGGGGCGCTCGTGTTCTTCAACGACGAGCACCGGATCCTCATCTCCGGCGACGCGCTATGGCAAAACGGCTACGGCATCGTCATGCCGCCCGAGCTGGATCCTGGCGCGCTGCCTGCGACGCGTGCGACGCTGGAAATGATCGCCACGCTCGACGCGCGCTGCGTCGTTCCGGGTCACGGCGAGCCGTTCACCGACGTGGACGCGGCGCTCGAGCGCGCCTTCGCACGCACCACCGCGTTCGAAGTCGATCCGATGCGCACCGTGCGCCACGTACTGAAGGCGCTGCTCGTGTTCTCGCTGCTCGACCGCGAGCGGATGCCGCTCGCGTCGCTGCCGCTTTACGTCGAGCGCGTAGGCGTCTATCGCGAATTCAATGCGCGATTTTTCCGGCTCGACCCGGCGACGCTCGCAGAAAAGATCGTCGCCGAACTCGAAGTCGCCGGTGCCGTGCGGCGCGCCGGCGGCTGGCTGGTCCCCGGTCGCTGACGTCGGCGGGACGCCGCGTTCTGTACCGTCAGGAGACGTCGCGGTAGGCTTCGACCGGGATGATCAGCTGGATGTCGTCACCGGGGTTGCCGATCTTCAGTCCATCCGTCATACCCCAGTCGGAGCGCTTGATCGTTGCCGTCGCCTCGGCACCGCACATCGGCTTCTTGTTGAATGCCTGCTCGCCGCACTTGAAGTTCGCGACCTTGAGCGCAACCGGTTTGGTGACGCCGAGCATCGTCAATTCGCCGTCCGCGCCGACGAGCGCATCCCCGTCAAACGTCAGGTTCGTCGACTTGAACGTCATCGTTGGAAACTTCTCGACGTTGAAAAAGCGCTCGCCCTTGACGACCTGGTCGAGCCTGTCGCTATAGGTCCTGATCGACGTCGCGTCGATTACAACGTCGATCGAGCCCTTCTTCGCCGCACGGTCCAGCACGATCTTGCCGGTCGCCTTGCCGAAGTTGCCGTGCTGCTGCGAAAAGCCGATGTGTGTCGCCACCCACTGCGGCTGCGAATGCACGGGGTCGATTACGTACGTTTCCTGCGCGATGGCGGGAAATGCGACCAGCACCACGACGGCGGCTAACGCAATTCGAATGTTCACGGAAGGCTCCTCTTTGGGGTTGTGATTCGATGCTCCGACGGCCATGGATCGGCGCGCCGGCAAACAGGCTGGATTCCGTCGCTATTCCGCGTCATCAGCCCGGCGGTAACACGATACGGACGCGCACGCGGATGTCGTCGGCAACCGTCGCAGTATCCGCCCACTCGCCTTCGCCGATCTTGTACTCGAGTCGTTTGAGCAGGAACGCGCCTTCAGCGACCCGGTTGCCCGCGGCGTCCGCTTTGACGGCGATCGGCACGACGCAGTCGCGCGTGACGCCCTTCAGCGCGAGCTTGCCGGCCACCTCGTAGCGGTCGCCGCCAAGACTCTTGAACGACGTCGACGCGAAATGCGCGACCGGGAATTTCGACGTATTGAACCATAGCGGATCGCGCGCCTCCGCCTCGGAGTCGGCGCTTGCGAGGTCGAGGCTCGCGAGGTCGATGTCGATCGTCGCTTTCGACTGGTCGAGCGCTGCCGGCTTGAAGACGATGTCGGCTTTCCACGCCTTGAAGCGACCGTCGAAATTGACGCCCATCTGCTTCATCGTGAACGCGATCTCGCTCTTGCCCGGCACGACGGTGTCGGCCAGCGCGGTCGTCGGTCCCATCCCGGCGAAAACCGCTGCGAGCATCAATAGTCGAATCGTCATCGGCGGGCCATCGGATTCTGGAGCGGTTCGGGGGAATCGACGAAAGGCATCATCCGCGACAGCACGGCATCGCGTTCGAAGAAGTGATGCCTGACCGCGGCTGCGACATGGACACAGACCACTGCGACGAGCAGCGAGTTCAGCGTCACGTGCACGATCTTGAGCGCATCGCCGAGCGCCTTGTCCTTCGGGACCAGCTCGGGCAACGGCACGAGGCCGAGCCAGACGACCTGCACGCCGGTGGCGGAGCTGTACAGATAGCCGGAAACAGGGATCAGGAACAGCAGCGCGTAGAGCGCCCCATGCGACAGCGCGCTCGCCCGCTGCTGCCATCGCGGCATGGGCACCGGTGGCGGCGGCGGATGCAGCACGCGCCAGAAGAGGCGCGCCGATGTCAGAACGAAGATCGTGACGCCGATCGACTTGTGCCAAAGGTACCAGTGCAGCTTGCGCGGGGAGATAGGCAACCCGACCATCGACAGGCCGAGCGTAAGGTTGGCGACGATCAGGATGGCCGTGATCCAGTGCAATGCGATGGCCGTGCCATCGTAGCGCCGGCCAGGCACCTGCGCGTCAGCTTGGCGGGTCATCGGCGGGTGCGGGCGCGAGTCGATCCATGGGTAACAGCGTCGCGCATCAGTGTATTCCGCGACCGCCTACGTGCGGGCGAGCTCGGTCACGAACGTACGCACGCCGTCGAGCAGCATCTGCACGGCGAGCGCGGTCAGCACGAGCCCCATCAGACGCTCGACGGCGACCATGCCGCGATCGCCCAGCACACGCTGCAACCGGTACGACGCCAGCAGCACGATCGTCGCCACGACCATTGCGGCCGTGAGGGCGACGGCCCACGCGAGCTGCTGCGACGGATTTCTCGACACCATCAGCATCACCGTCGCGAGTGCCGACGGTCCCGCGATCGACGGTATCGCGAGCGGCACGAGAAAGGGCTCGGCACCCGGCGGATCGCCGAACAGTCCCTCCGGATGCCGGAAGACCATACGCAGCGCGATCAGGAACAGGATGATGCCACCGGCGATCGCCAGCGATACCTCGGACAGCTGCAACCAGCGCAGGAACGTCTGGCCGCCGAACATGAAGGCGAGCAGGATCACGTAGGCGGCGATGCACTCGCGCAGGATCACGCGCGCGCGGCGCGCCGGTGCGACATTCGCCAGCGCCGACACGACGATCGGCACATTGCCGAACGGATCGATGACGAGCAGCAGCAGCACCGCTGCGGAGAAAACATCGGCCATCGGCATCGTCGTCGCCCCCGGGCGGTCAGCGCGCGCGCACGGCGCCCGCGAGTCGCGTGGGAACCATCCGCCGCATCGGCGAATGCACGTCAGTCGCCACGCACGACACCTTCGCGCCGCGGGTCCGCGCCTCTGATCCAGCCGTGCGGCGCGCGAACGCCGAGCACCAGTTGCGCGGCAACCGCCGCGCTACTTGGCTGGCGCGGGCGCCGGCGTTGCCGCAGGCGTCGTTGCCGGCGCTGTGACTGTCGCAGGCGTCGTTGCCGGCACTGTGACTGCCGCAGGTGCGCTGACCGGGGCCTTCATCGCCGCCGCGGGCTTCGCCGCATCGGTGCCGTGAACGGCGAGCAGCGGCACGATCATCAGCGCGACGATGTTGATGATCTTGATCAGCGGATTCACGGCGGGACCCGCGGTGTCCTTGTACGGATCGCCGACGGTGTCGCCGGTAACCGCCGCCTTGTGCGCGTCGGAGCCCTTGCCGCCATGGTGGCCGTCCTCGATGTATTTCTTCGCGTTGTCCCACGCGCCGCCGCCGGTCGTCATCGAGATCGCGACGAACAGCCCGGTGACGATCGTGCCCATCAGCAGGCCGCCCAGCGCCTGCGGCCCCAGCACGAGGCCCACGACGACCGGCACGAGTACCGGCAACAGCGACGGCACGATCATTTCGCGGATCGCGGCCTTCGTCAGCATGTCGACCGCGACGCCGTACTCCGGTTTCGCCGTTCCTTCCATGATGCCCTTGATGTCGCGGAACTGCCGGCGGACTTCGACGACGACTGCACCCGCGGCCCGGCCCACGGCTTCCATTGCCATCGCGCCGAACAGATAGGGAATGAGGCCGCCGAGGAAGAGACCGATGATCACCATCGGGTTCGACAGGTCGAACGACGTCGACAGGTGCGCGGTGTCCAGCGCATGCGTGTAGTCGGCGAACAGCACGAGGGCCGCGAGGCCGGCGGAGCCGATCGCATAGCCTTTCGTCACCGCCTTCGTCGTGTTGCCGACGGCATCCAGCGGATCGGTGATCGCACGAACCGAATCCGGCATCTTCGCCATCTCGGCGATGCCGCCGGCGTTGTCGGTGATCGGACCGTACGCGTCGAGCGCGACGATGATCCCTGTCATCGACAGCATCGACGTCGCGGCGATCGCGATGCCATACAGACCCGCGCACCAATACGAGACGAAGATCGCGACGCATACGGCGATCACCGGCCACGCCGTCGACTTCATGGACACGCCGAGGCCGGCGATGATGTTGGTCGCATGGCCGGTCGTCGACGCGGCCGCGACGTGCTTGACCGGCTTGAAGTCGGTGCCCGTGTAGTACTCGGTGATGACGACCATCGCCGCCGTCAGCAGCAGGCCCACCAGCGAGGCGCCGAAGAGCCGCATCGGCGACAGCGACGCGTCGACGCTGCCGATGTCGCCCATCATCATCCGCGTGATGACGAAGAATCCGATCGCCGAGATCACGCCGGCCACGGCAAGGCCGCGATACAGCGCGTTCATGATCTTGCCGCCGGTGCGCGCCTTGACGAAGTAGCAGCCGACGATCGACGCGAGGATCGAGAATCCGCCGAGCACGAGCGGATACGTGACGGCGGCGGTCGCAATCGACGGCATCAGCAGCGCGCCGAGCAGCATCGTCGCGACGATCGTCACCGCGTACGTCTCGAACAGGTCGGCCGCCATGCCGGCGCAGTCGCCAACGTTGTCGCCGACGTTATCCGCGATCACCGCCGGGTTGCGCGGATCGTCCTCGGGAATCCCCGCCTCGACCTTGCCGACGAGGTCGGCCCCAACGTCGGCGCCCTTGGTGAAGATCCCGCCGCCAAGCCGCGCGAAGATCGAGATCAGCGAGCCGCCGAACGCGAGGCCGACCAGCGGCTCGATCGCGTTGTGCAGGCCCTCGTTCATCAGGTTCGGTGCGTAGTGCGCCGTCGAGATCAGGAACCAGTAGAAGCCGGCGACGCCGAAGAGGCCAAGGCCCACGACCAGCATGCCGGTGATCGCGCCACCGCGAAACGCGACGGCGAGTGCGTCGTTGAGGCTCACGCTCGCCGCTTGCGCCGTGCGGACGTTCGAGCGCACCGACACGTTCATGCCGATGTAGCCGGCAACACCCGACAGCACCGCACCCAGCGCGAAGCCGCCGGCCGTGCGCCAGGAGAGGAAAAAGCCGATGACGAAGAACAGGATCACGCCGACGATGCCGATCGTCGTGTACTGGCGGTTCAGGTAGGCCTTGGCGCCCGCCTGGATCGCTGCGGCGATCTCCTGCATCCGCGGATTGCCCGCCGGCTTGGCGAGGATCCACTGGATGGAAACCGCGCCGTAAACGATGGCCGCTATCGCGCAGACGAGCGCGAAGATAAGCGGATTGGACATGGAGATTCTCCCTCGAGGAATGTGAAATCGTGAACGCCCGCTGCGGCGCCATTCTTTGGGCACCCGCGGTCGCGCGGACTCGCCTCTTCGGGCGAACGCGCCGGCCGTTCGTGGTAGCGGCAGCGTTCCTGTGAAGGGTCGCGGCCGCCAAAACTCGCTATTTTGCCAGTGCGCGGTCCAAAAAGTCGAGCCGATCCTGTCCCCAGAAGAGCTCGCCCGCGTAAACGTAGGTGGGCGTACCGAAAATGCCACGGTCGATCGCTTCCTGCGTCAGCGCCGCATAGCGCATCCCGATGTCCGGGGCCTCGGCACGTGCCGCGAGGGTTGCCGCGTCGCCGCCACATCCCGCGCTGATCGCCTGCAGCGTCGCGGGATCGGAAATGTCGCACTCCTGTGTCCACAGCGCACGGCTGAAAGCGAGCGCCAGGTCGAGTGCAGCGTCGGTGCTCCGCTCGAGCGCCGCGAGCACGAAGCGCGACGCGAGATCGGCGGACACCGGAAAGTGCGCCGGATGCAGATTGAGCGGCACCTGCAGGTAGCGCGACCAGCGCGTCAGCTCGACCAGCCGGTACGCCTGTCGCTGCGGCGCGCGCTTGGACAGTGGCAAGCCGCCCGACACCGGAAACACGAGCCCGAGGTTGATCGGCTTGACGGCGATCGTCGCGCCATGTCGTCGCGCGATCGCGACGAACCGTTCGTGCCCGAGGTACACGTACGGCGAGATCGGCGTCATGTAGTAATCGATCAGCTTGTCCATTTGTTCACTTTCCGATGTCGAACGACGTGGCCAGCCGCTTGGGTACGGCGACGTTCTTCAGCCGCACGTATTGCGGCAACCCGTCGCGATAGGGTGGCGGCGCCTCGCCCTTGATCAGCGGTGCGAGATAGGCGCGCGCCTTTGACGTGATGCCGAACCCGTCCGCGGTAATGTAATCGCGCGGCAGCATCTTTTCCTTGTTGGCGACGTCGGCCAGCGGCGCGATGCCGATCTTCCAGCGATACGGCTTGTCGCTCGTGCGCACGATCGCCGTCATCACCGCGTTGTGGCCCTTGAGCGCAAGCTCGACGGCCGCCTTTCCGACGGCATAGGACTGGTCGAGATCGGTCTTCGACGCGAGGTGTCTCGCTGCGCGCTGCAGGTAGTCCGCCACGGCCCAGTGATACTTGTATCGCAGCCGCTCGCGCACGAGGTTCGCGATCAGCGGCCCAACGCCGCCGAGTTGCGCGTGGCCGAACGCATCCTTGCTGCCGGCTTCGGCCATCAGCTTGCCTTCGGCGTTCTGCAGGCCTTCCGACACGCCGATGCAGCAATAGCCGAAGCGCTTGACGCGCGCATCGACCTCATGCGTGAAACGCGCCTCGTCGAACGGAATCTCCGGGAATAGCAGCACCAGCGGAATCGGCGTCGCCGCATCCTCGGCCATGCCGACGGCGGCCGTGATCCATCCGGCGTGGCGCCCCATCACCTCGAGCACGAACACCTTCGTCGACGTCGCCGCCATCGACGCGACGTCGAACGCCGCCTCGCGCATCGATGTCGCGACGTACTTCGCGACCGAGCCGAACCCCGGACAGTTGTCCGTCACGGCGAGATCGTTGTCGACGGTCTTCGGCACATGGACGGCCACGAGCGGGTAGCCCAGACGGTCGGCCATCTGCGATACCTTGAGGCACGTGTCGGCGGAGTCGTTGCCGCCGTTGTAGAAAAAGTAGCCGATATCGTGCGCGCGAAAAACGTCGATCAGTCGCTCGTATTGCGCGCGCGATTCGTCGAGGCCCTTGAGCTTGTAGCGGCACGAGCCAAACGCGCCCGACGGCGTGTGCTTCAGTGCCGCGATGTCACGCGCCGATTCCTTGCTCGTGTCGATCAGGTCCTCGGTCAGCGCACCGATGATGCCGTTGCGTCCGGCCAGCACGCGCCCGATCTCTGCACGGTGCGCGCGCGCGGTCTCGATGACGCCAGCGGCGCTGGCGTTGATGACGGCGGTCACGCCGCCGGATTGCGCATAAAACGCGTTGCGTTTCGCCATGACGGGACGTCCGTTCCGATTGAGGTTCAGCTGTTCTTCAAGGCGAGCGCGGTCGCCTCCAGGAACGCGCGGCCGTAACGGGCGTCCGGCTCGAGATGACAGCCTTCGCCCCACCCTTCCACGCGTTGATGAAGACGATGCGCTCGTCGGCGGACCGGACGCGCGCGTCTGCCCGACCACCGCCTGCAGCCAGCGCGCGTAGTTCGCCGGCTCGGCGTTGACGAAGCAATGCGCCCGGTCCTGCACGCGCGGCGTATTGTCCCATCCGGGCATCATGCCGCGGAAGAGCGGGTATCCCGGCGCCGGTCGCGCGAGCATAGTGAATCAATCCCGCGGCGTCTTCGTCGCGGTACTTCTGGGCGACGAGGATATCGTCGTCCCGGCCATCCCAGCGGCGCGTCCAGTTTTCGTTTGCCCAGCAGATGCAGAATGGGAAATCGGGCTCACCGCTCGCGAGCACCGCGGCGAGCGGGCGCTCGAGCAGGCGCTGACCCGAGAACCAGTAGCGGTAGTAGCAGAACGCCGCTACGCCGTACTCGCGTGCGAGGGCGGCCTGGCGCGCACGCGCGGCAGGGTCGCGCAGATCGTAACAACCGAGCTCGCCCGGCGCGTGCGGTTGATAGTGGTGGGCGAAGCTCGGTTGCGCTCTCACGACGTTGCGCCACTCGGTGAAGCCTTCACGCCACCAGCGGTCGTTTTCCAGGATCGGATGGTATTGCGGCAGGTAGAACGCGATCAGCCTGACGTCGGCCGCTCGTGGCGTCATCGGTGCGGCGTGCGGGTTCGCCGCCGGTGTGCGACTTGGCTCTGCCGCAGCGCGCGCGGCCATGCGCGCGGACCCGCCGTCAGCTGCGCAGTGCCGCGAGGCAGGCGTCGCGGATGCCCTCGACGGTCCCAAGCCCGTTCACCTTGCGATAGCGCGGCGCGAGCG
>Ga0207675_100001259_pt1 | contig 25276 bp, 16 predicted proteins | sample KBSSwiS42_FD_184305 | JGI IMG/M metagenome (GOLD analysis project Ga0207675, IMG submission 184305) | Switchgrass rhizosphere microbial communities from Kellogg Biological Station, Michigan, USA - KBS Switchgrass S4-2 (SPAdes) (version 2) | ecosystem: Host-associated > Plants > Roots >...
GCTGATCACAGGGCTGCTGATGGAGTGCTCGAGCGCCGACGGTAGGTAGCGTCCGCGCACGGTGTGCCGCTGGATGGAAAAGCGTGCGTTAGCCCGAGTTCTTGACGAACAGTAGTGCTAAGATCACACTGGCAGGTTGCTTCTTAACGCTGCTTCCATGCGCGCCCTTGTCGGTCTGACTCCTGAAAGGCGCGCGGAGGTGGGAGATGTCCCCACACGTGGTCCTGAGCGATCATCCTAGACGTGGGCTTCTTTCCCGCCGGAGCGCTACCGCATGATGAACTCCCCGGACCCGCGAACAAAGAGCGATAAAGCGGCTTCTTTCAATGTGTTCGGTCGCTATCGGCTGATCGCCGACGTGGGTCGTGGCGGTATGTCCGACGTGTATCTCGCGGTCACGGAGGGCACGGAGGCTGCCGCGCGCTTCCAGAAGTTGCTCGTCATCAAGATGCTCAAACCGGAGCTGGGCGAGGACTCCGAGTTCGTCTCCATGTTCCTGAATGAAGCACGCCTCGCGGCCCGGCTGAATCACCCGAACGTCGTGCAGACGATCGAAGTGGGAGAGGCGGGGGGGCGATACTTTCTGGCGATGGAGTACCTGGAGGGTCAGCCTCTGCACCGGGTACTGCGCAACAACGACGCCCGCGCCCGGCTCGGGCTCGACATGCGCCTGCACATGTTGATTCAGGCGCTCGCGGGTCTGCACTACGCACACGAGCGGCGCGACTACGACGGCTCGCCGCTCGACATCGTGCATCGTGACGTGTCGCCCGCAAACCTGTTCGTGACCTACGACGGGCAGGTGAAGCTGATGGACTTCGGCATCGCCAAGGCGCGCGACTCCAACAGTGAAACCCGCGTCGGCGTCTTCAAGGGCAAGGCCGCGTACGTGGCGCCGGAGCAGGCGCGCGGCGAAATGGTGGACCGCCGTGCCGATGTGTATTCGGTGGGCGTGGTGCTGTGGGAGCTGCTCACCGGGCGGCGGCTCTGGAGCGGGCTCACGCAGATCGAGATGTTGCGGCGTGTGGTGGCGGGAGACGTGATCACGCCGCGCAGTGTCGATCCGCGCATTCCTGCCGAGCTCGAAGAGATCTGCATGAAGGCGCTCGCCTTCCGGCGCGAGGATCGTTACGACGGCGCCGCCGACCTGGCCACCGATCTGGAGGGCTTCGCGCAGCGCAGCTTCCCGCCCGTGGCTGGGCGCGACATCGGCAGCGTGCTCTCGCTCGCCTTCACCGAGGATCGGGACCGCATCCGCGACGTGATCGAGGACAGCCTGTCGCATCACCCCACGCCGGATTCGTCGCTGCCTGCGCTCAATTTGACGGTGGATACCGGCAAGAGCGTGGCGCCCGGGGACACGTCCGATCAGAACGCCTCGCTCGCGCGCGAAGCACTGCAGATCACGGAGACGATGTCGCGTGAGCCGGTGGTGGCGACTGCCGCCAGCGGCACGGTGGCCAAGCGCGGCGGCGTCGGCAAGGGGCTGCGGGTGGCCGCCGCCATCGCCGTGGTCGCAGCTACCGGGCTAGCTGGCTTCAGCTACTACCTCAAGCAGCAGGCGAGCCTGGCGCAGCCAACGGCCCGCTCGGTCGAGCCGATGCCGGTCGAGCGCGGCGTGAGCGAGCGCGAGATCAAGATTGGCATGAGCGCCGTGTTCTCCGGTCCTTCGCGTGACCTGGGCCAGAACATGAAGCTGGGTGTGGAGACGGCGTTTCAGTCCGCGAACGAGGCGGGCGGCGTGCACGGCCGCACGCTGACGCTGACGGCGCTGGACGACGGCTATGAAGCCACGCGCGCCGCGGTCACCATGAAGGACCTGCTGGAGGAGCGCTCGGTGTTCGCCATCGTAGGCAACGTGGGCACGCCCACGTCGGTGGTGGCTGCACCCTTCGCCGCGCAGCACAAGACCATCTTTTTCGGTGCCTTCACCGGCGCGTCGGTGCTGCGCCAAGACCCGCCCGAGCGTTACGTCTTCAATTATCGGGCCAGCTACAAGGAAGAGACCGCCAAGTCGATCAAGTATCTGATCGAGGTCGGCAAGCTGGCGCCCGAGCAGATCGCGGTATTCGCTCAGGACGACTCCTTCGGTGACGCGGGCTATGAGGGCGTGACCAAGGCGATGCGCTCGTTCGATCACACGGGCGTGGACGCGTTGCGCGTGGGCTACAAGCGCAACACCGCGGACGTGGACCCGGCCGTGGCAGCTCTGGTCAAGTACAACGACGAGATGGAAGGCGGCGGCAAGGGCGAAGGGGCTCGCGTGCCCAAGCACCGGCTCCAGGCGGTGGTGATGGTGGCCACGTATCGAGCGGCGGCCAAGTTCATCCAGAAGCTGCGGGCCGTTCCGGCGCTCGCGCACACACTGTTTTTCAACGTATCGTTCGTGGGCAGCGAGTCCTTGGCAGACGAGCTCGCCGGTATCAGCCCGGCGTTGTGCACGAACGTGTACGTCACCCAGGTGGTACCGCTGTTCGACTCCGGCGCGACGGGTGTGCGGCGCTATCGCGAGGCGCTCGCCAAGTACCAGCCGCAGGCTCAACCAGGCTTCGTCTCGCTCGAAGGCTTCATCGTTGGCTCCATCTTCGTAGAAGGACTGAAGCGAGCGGGGCCGCAGCTGACGACGGAAAAGCTCGTGGACACGCTGGAGCAGATCGAGGGGCTCGACCTCGGCTTCGGCAGCAAGATCAGCTATTCGCTCTCCGAGCACCAGGGCTCGCACAAAGTCTGGGGCACGCAGCTCGACGACAGCTGCAAGTACAAGGTCGTAGACCTCGACTGAGGGCTCCGGGCGCGACGCATCGAGGCGAACCTTCGCGCGCACGAGCGCTTCGCTGTGGCGCTACCCTCTGCCGCGCCCGCGCGGGGCAGCGAGTCGCGCAGCCGCTTGACAAGCACAACGGCACTGTGTGTCGTTGAGGTGTGGATCTGCACGTGCGCCTCGAGGGGCGAAAGGACCTCGCGCGCCAGTTGTACCGTCAGCTCCGGGTCGCCATCGTGGAAGGGCGAATTCGACTGGGCGAACGCCTGCCGTCGACGCGCGAGCTCGCGAGCCGCCTGCAGCTCTCGCGCAACACCGTGGCGCTGGCATACGAGTGGCTGGCGTCGGAGGGGCTCGTTTCCGGTCGAGCCGGCGCCGGCAGTTTCGTCGCACAGAGCAGGGCCGCTCCCGGAGACATCCGTAGTCAGCCTGTGCCCGCCGCGCCTGCGCCGGATCTGCGCACCGCCCCCGTCTGGAGCCGCGTCAGCAGGGATTTCGGGCGTGTCGCCGCGGGCTCGTTCGACTTCCGTCCCGGCATCACCGACCCCCAGCTGTTCCCCTTCGACAGCTGGCGGCGCCTGGTTTCAGCGCAGCTCCGGCCCAAGGCGCTGAACGGCAGATACGGCGACTGCGCGGGCCACCCCGCTCTGCGCGACGCGATCGCGAGCCATGTGGGCGCCGCGCGCGGAGTGCAGGCGGATGCCGAGGACGTCATCATCACGTATGGAGCCCAACACGCCTTCGACCTCCTGGCACGCGTGCTGATCGAGCCCGGCACACGCGCGGCCATGGAGGACCCAGGCTACCCACCGATCCGATCCTTGCTAGAATCCTTCGGCGCAGCGGTCGTCGGCGTGCGGGTCGACGAGGAAGGTTTGAGGGTCGATGCGCTGCCGAGCGACGCGCGGCTGGTATACGTCACTCCGTCCCATCAGTACCCGCTCGGAATGCCGATGTCGCAGGCGCGGCGGCTCGCGCTGCTGGCCTGGGCGCGCGAGCGAAACGCAGTCGTGATCGAAGACGACTACGACAGCGAGTTCCGCTTCGGGGGCCGTCCGCTGGACGCGCTGCATGCAAGCGACCGAGGTGGCCGTGTCGCGTACGTCGGTACGTTCTCCAAGACGCTGCTGCCCAAGCTTCGGCTCGGTTTCTTGATCGCGCCCCGGCCGCTGCAGGAGGCCTTGAAGACGGCCTATTGCCTGAGCGCCTGGCATTGTCAGTGGCCCGCACAGGGAGCGATGGCGGAGTTCATCCGTGAAGGCCTGCTGGCGCGGCACATTCGTCGCATGCGCCGCCTGTACGCGACCCGTCACGATAAGGTGCTGAGCATCTTCGAGCGGCGCTTCGGGCGCTGGCTCGAGCCGGTGCCGTGCGTCGCGGGGCTGCACGTTTCCGCCTTTTTTCGCTCGACGATCGCGACGGAGGCGCTGGTGGCTGCGCAGGCCGAGCAGGCCGGCATCGGGCTGCATCGACTGTCGCCTTACTACGTCGATACGCGGGCACGCGCCGGGCTGGCCATAGGCTACGGCGGCCTGCCCAGCGACGATATCGACGAAGGGCTGCGGCGTCTGCACACGATCATCGAACGGGCCACGAGCAAGCACCGGCGCACGAGCTGAGCCCGCGCGCTGAAGGCTCCGGGCAGACGGACAATGGCCCAGCCTGATTTGTGAAGATTGGCTCTTGCTGGGCGAGCACCGGCAACGCAGGATGTCGCTGCGAGCGTCGGCGCTGTCACTACCCGTATTCTCGAAGAATACGTCTCGCGTCGCACGAGGTGGTCGAAGCATGGTCGATGATGAGCGCGGGGGTGCGCCACTCATCGCGGGTTCGAGCGCTCGCTCGCGCGTCCGATTTTCCGGGCGTGAAGTCATCACGAGCAACAGCCATCACGAGCAACAGGGAGAAGTGCGTGAAGAGCAAATGGTATGGAACGATTGTACTGGTCGCGATTGCCGGCCTGACGGGCGCATGCGCAGCTACGCCGCCCGCTCGAGCGGTGGCGCCGGCCGCGAAAGCCGCTCTGCCGGACACGGCCAATGCGGTGAGCCTGGATCCGGAAGCAGCCAATTCGTATCGGATCTTCGCCCCGGAGCTCGACAAGACGGTGGCGCGCATGCCGCCGCTCGATCCGCAGACCGGCTTGTACGTGACCGAGGTGAAACCCAACCTTTTTTACGTGACGGACGGCGTTTACCAGGCGGCCTTCGTCCGCACCGGCGAGGGCATCATCGTGTTCGACGCTCCGCCGAGCTTCGCTGACAAGCTCCCCGGTGTGATCGCCGCGCATGCCTCGGGAGAGCCCGTGAAGTTCCTGTTGTATAGCCATGGTCACACCGATCATATCGGCGGCTCGGCGGCATTCGGCGGCATACAAGGGCTGAAGGTCGTCGCGCCCAAGGCCGTCGCGCAGTACCTCGAGCGCGCGAAGCTACCGGGTATTCTCGAGCCCAATACGACCTTCGAGGAGGAGTATTCGCTCTCGCTCGGGCGCGAGCTGGTCGCGATCAAGACCGCGCATTTTCATGCCGAGAACACGGATACGATCAGCTATGTGCCGCGCCAGAAGTTCGTCGTCGCTGTGGACACGATCACGCCGGGCGAGGCGCCCTTCATGAACTTCGGGGCGACCGCGAAGTTCGCCGGCTATGTCGATTTTTTCGACGAGATCCTGAAGTACGACTTCGATACCATCCTCTCCGGGCACGTCTCGGTGCTCGGGACCCGAGACGACGTGACCGTCGCTCGCGACTACGTTCACGACGTCCGAGATACGGCCCTGAAGGGCATGGCGTCGATGCTTCCGACCTTCGAGAAGATCTACGCTGGGTTCGAGCACAAGAACGGCAATCTCGCCTACCGCATGGCCATCGAACAGGTACGGCACGATTGCGCGACTCAAATCAAGGACCGATGGAAAGACAAACTGTCCGTCGTAGACGTCTGGGCGGACAGCCACTGCGAGACCGTGATCCTGCACGCCATCATGCACTAGCTCGCGAGCCCTAGCTCTTTGGGAGGAGCTCGGATGTCGTCTGGCGTGCCCAGGCGGCCTCTGCCGCCAGCGTGGCTCAGCGTGCGCTCGCCGGCAGGTTGGCGGCGGCTTTGCCGACGTGGTGCACCAGCGCGCCGTGCGCCACCACCCGTTCCCCCTCCGACTCCAGGCCCCCTTCGGGCATCGGCGCGCCGTCGTGATCGCGGAAGAAGAGCGGCAAGCCCTCGGCGATGCCGGGGTGCTCGGCATCGAGCGGTTGCCGCTGATGGTGGATGTGGATGTGCGGTTCGCTGGTGTGCCCGGAGTTGCCGCAGCGCGCCAGGGGCTGGCCTTCTTGCACGCTGTCGCCGTCGTGAACGAGCAGGCTGCCCGGCTGCAAGTGAGCTAGCACCAGGTACGTCTTCGATTCGAGCTCGAGGGAGAGGAAGTTCCCAAACGGTCGTTGCAGATTCGCGAGCGTTCCCGGCAAGGCTTCGGGCTCACCGTCGTGCGCCTGCGCCACGCGAGCCGTCACCGGAGCCACGACGGGCGTACCCCAGCAGCCATACGCCGACGGGTTCAGCGACTTTGCCAGCGTCGGCTCGGGCGCGAGGTCATAGGCCCAGCGCTGATCGGGGTAGAAGGCGTGGTAGTTCGTCGCCAGGCGATCTCCGCCCCAGAGCACGCGCAGGGGTAGATCAGAAGGCAGCCGGACCGTGGCCACGGGCTGCATTTGCTCGATCGAGACGGGATAGCGGATCTGCGCGATGCCGAGGCTCCAGAGCCCCGGCCAGACGGCGAACGAGCTGACCACCAGCGTCGCCAGCAGCGCGGCGCTCAGCGAGCGCTTCCAGGCTGCATAGAGCGCAGCCGGCACCAGCGCGAGCAATCCGAGCAGCGGCACCAGGGAAGTCAACAGGTACCACACCAGCACACCGCTCAGCCCGCCCCGGAGCAGCATGCCCCAGGTGACGGCCTGGAGCAGCCCCAGACCCACCGGCACCAACCAGCGCAGCAGCTTGCGCGGCCGCGCTGGGGTCGAGGTGCGCGCGTTCGCTGCGGATCCTGCGCTTCTCATGCGTTGCTCGTAACATAGCTGGCAGGGCGAGGGTCCGTTGCGTAAAAAAAAACGCACCCGCGGCTCGATCGCTACAACTTCAACCCCGGCATGAAGGATACGGGGGCGCGAGCGCGAATGACTCGGCTAGTGCGCGTGCCCTCCCGTCGCGCTCGATCGATTGTCGAGCTCGCTCGGTCCCGGATTCCGACGAAGCGGTTCGGACCATTCGACAGCGCCCGCTGCGGTACGAGGGAAGCGGCACGAGAGCGTCGTTCCAGAGCCTGGGCCGCTGTCGATCTCGATGCGTCCGCCGAGGTCGACCACGGCCGCCCGCAGAGCACCCATGCCGACGCCTCGACCGGAAATTGTGGTGGCCTCCTGGGCGGTCGAGATGCCGTCGAGGAAGAGGCCCTGGGTGAGCTGCTCTCGCGTCTCTGCGGGCTGGCCCGCCCGGCGCAGCTTGTCGGCCACTGCCGCCCAGTCCACCCCGCGACCGTCGTCAGCGAGCTGGATCACGAGCTCGTCGTCGAGCATCCGCGCCGACATCGCGATCGATCCGAGCTCGGGCTTGCCCTGGCGCGCCCGCTCGTCCGGGTGCTCGAGCCCGTGGTCGACGGCGTTGCGCACCGCGTGCGTCATCGCCGACCAGAACGCGGGCCACCGTTCACCCTGGAGGGGCGTTCCGTCCGTTTCGCAGCACACGTCGATCGGCCCCTTGTCGAGCCGCTGGGCCAGCGCTCGTGCGTGTTCTGCCAGGCGAGCGATGGCCGTGTCGACCGATGGCAGCGTCCAGCGGATCATGCGTTCGGCGAGCTTGCCACGCTGCTCGCCGGCGAGCAGTGCGCTGACCGCGCTGGTGATCACGCTGCTATGCAGATGGATGGCGTCGGGCGATCCCAAGACGGGCAGCACGCCCTCTCTGAGCTCTGCCCAGCGGGCGACGAGCGCGCTCAGGTCGGCGGCATCGAATGCAGCGGTTTCGTCGAGGCGCTCCTCGATTTCGTGACTGAGCTGCGCGATGCTCGCAATCCCCTGCATCGCACAGTTGCCCTTGAGCGTGTGTAGGGCGCGCCGCGCTGCGACGAGGGTGGTGGTTGGCGCGCTCAACTCGGCGACGAGATCGTCGGCCTCTTGCAGAAACTCGAGCACACCCATGCGGTCGCTCATGGCCCGTTCCACGACGCGAAGCACGTCTCTGTGCAGCGTTTCGCGTTTCTCTCCTTCCAGTCGCTGGGTGATGTCGGTCACGACGAGCAACACGCTCTCGAGCACCTCGGGTTGTGCCAGAACCGGGCGACAATCGAGATCGAAGGCTCGCGCTCCGGAGCGGATGCGCTTCGGCAGCTGGTCGAGTAGCAGCGCGAGGGGCAGGCCGCTGTCGCTCAGCTGTGACCAAGCCATGTATAATCGGTCGTGCGTTTCGTGATCCGCTTGGCCCAAGAAGTCCCAGAGGCAGGCGCCAGCAGCGGGCGTCCCGAACCACTCCGAGAGGCGCGCCGAGCGTTCCTCCGACAAGCGGCCATCCGCGGCGACCATCACCAGGCCTTGGTCGACGGTGTCGAGGACGCGGCGCATGTCCGCGTTGCCTCTGCTGAGGTCATCGAGCATCGACTCGAGCTGGGACGCCATCTCGTTCAGAGCCTTGCCAAGGTCGCCGATTTCGTCGCTCGAGGAGATCTCGACCCGTGTCGTCAGTGCACCGCTACCGATGCTCCGCGCTGCATCCGCGACACGCCGCACCGGCCGTACGATGCTGAGCGAGAGGCCGAGCGCCGTGAGCACTCCCAGACCGAGCGCGATCAGCGAAGCAATCGCAATCTGCTTCTCGACTGCATCGACCCGTTGCTCGATCACCGAGGTCGGCACGGAAGCCCGCGCGATGCCGAGGACCTGACCGTCGCGCGAAATGCGCTCGGCGACCCAGAGGCGCTCGTTGCCTCGCTCGCTCGAGACGGCGCTGCCACGACCCACCGCGAGCGCGCGAGCGACGTCCGCAGGGACCCGTTCGGGTTCGGCGCGGGCGCTGGTGCCTCCTTCGGAATCGGCTACCACCACTCCGTCCGGAGTCAGCAGGGAGAGATGCGTGTGCACGGCGTCGGACAGATCCTTGATTGGCGCTTGCAGGGTCGCGTCGCCGGGGGCGAGCGGCGCGAACAATGCGCTCGCCAGCATTTGCCCGGTCATCGTGACTTCGTAACTCAGGCGCTCCTCGACCTGGGCGAAGCCCGCCTCGCGCACGCTGCGCGCCACCAGATATCCGGCGCTGCTCAAGCTGAACAACACGACCAACAGGAAGGAACCGAACAACCGCGGGAACAGGCCCATTCTCAGCCGCGGCATCGTTCACCTCACGGCGACGGCGCGCGCTTCCAGCGGCAAGGCGGCACGTGCATCCGCCAGGCAAACCGCGCCCGGATCGCTGCGTGCGAATGCGATACAGTCCGCCGAGCTGCGCAGCACGGCGGGCCGTCGCATCTCGCCCTTGAACACCTGCTGTTGGATCCGTGACAAGAGCTCGGTGGTCGTGACACCGAGCAGGGCGGCCAGGTACTTCGTCTCCGCGACGTCACTGGGGATGATACCGACGCGGACCACGGCGCCGCTATCCCACTGCTTGATGCCGCCGGTGAACAAGCGGCGTAGCTCATTGATCGAAATGGCACTGATCTCGTTCGTCTTGTTGCAGACCACGGAAAAGGGATCCTCCGCGCCGGCATCTGTTGCCAACGCGCAACCGAGCGCAACAACGGCGAGCGAGCGGGCGAGCGGCTGGGGGTGCGCCATCAAAATCCGAACGCGGCCTTCACGGTTGCGAGCTCCTGGTGCGCCCCATCCTGACTCAGTCGCTGACCCTCGACCTTGAGAGCGAGCTCGACGAGTGGCTGCCAGCGCAGGCCGAAGCGAAAATCGAGGTGATCGCGCAGCCCGGCGTATGGTGACCCTGCCGCTTGGTACAAGACATCGCCTGTTTTTGGAAAGCGGATCCACTCCGGCCGTACGTAGGGCGTGAAGGCGCCCAGCTGATAGCCGAGCTCGGCGAAACCTCCATAGGTCGTTGTCGTGGCGAGCCGGGGCGACTCGTGCCGAATGGCGAAAGCTTCCACGAGGACGTGATAGGAGTGCTCCAAGTAGTCGAGGTGCGCCCCAGCGCAGAGCTCGAGTACGTGCGTCTGGGGCGGATCGGCCAGGTCGGAGCTGGGCGCAGCGTCGCGCAGGGCGTTGATGCCGATGATGAACCCGCTCGGTTCCAGCCAACGCAGGCGCACGTTGACGAGCTTGTAGTCGGGAACGTAGGGACTCGTCGAAGGCGGGGGAGTGAGCGAGCGCCCGTCGGCCACTTGGACGTCGTAGCTGAACGAGCCGATGTCACCGGCATCGAAGGTCCCGTCGACGGCGACTCCGATCACGTGTGGCACCAAGAGCCCGCCCTCGTCGATGCTGGCGGGGCGGGACGTGGTGAGCTCGTATACATTGCCGTGATTGTAGGTGTCGCCGTAGTAGCCGAACGCATTGTGCATGCGCCCGGCCCGCACCCGCAGCCAGTTGGCGAAAAGATAGGTGAGCTGGGTTCGGTCGAGATCGACGGCGATCTCGTGACCTTGCCCTTCGAACATCAGCTCGCTCAGAAAGCTCAGGCGGCCCACGTCTGCGCTCGTGAACAGTTCGAAATGCGAGGTGGCAAAGTTGGCACGCCAGCGGTCGTCGTGGTGCGCCTGCAGCTCTGTATCGCCATACAATTTGAGCGACGCGCCTTGGGAGTGGCCGCCCGCCGGCGAGTCGAAGAAGGTAGCGCCGCCGAACTCCGGTGCCGGTTCGGGCGGCGCGTCCGCGACCGCTGGCGCGGCTACCGCTCCGCGCTCGGGCGTGGCCTCTGGACTCGGCGGCGCGCCCTGCCCGGCAGGCGCTGCCGGCGGCTCCTCCGCGGTGCTCGGCGCGCTTCTTGCTGCTGCCGCTCGCACGACGCCCGTCGTGCCGGCTGGGGCTGGCGGTGTCGGACGATCCCCCTGCGCCGAAGCCCGCTCGGTCGAAAGCGACACCAGCCCAAGCCAGGCGGCCCGCACGAGATACGCGTTCAGTGTCATCCCCCGTCGGAACTAACGGCGTTGCCGCAGGGGGATTTAGCGACGCCGCCCGACACCGAGGCGATTCGCCAGCGTGGCCCCGGGCACCCGGCGCTGCGAGGAATGAGTAGCCGTCCGAGCCACTCCTGTGGCGGAAGTGTCGCGACCGAGTGCCGGCAGGGCGATCCTTACTGCGCGGCCATCATGCCCGCCAGCCAGCGCGCCGTGCGCAGCAGCTTGGCGTCGCCCAGTCGCGGCCCGACGATCTGCACGCCGAGTGGCAGGCCCTCGGCCGTCTCGAGCAGCGGCAGGCTCAGCGCCGGCATCCCGCACAGCGTCCAGAGCGTGCAGAATGCCGGGTCTCCGGTTGCCTCGAGGCCCCGAGGCGCCGCGCCGAGCGCAGCGGGCGTCAAGATGGCGTCGAAGCTCTGCTCAAACAGCTCTGCGAACGAGGCGTACATCGGCTCGATGCGCGAGAGCGCGTACTGGTAGTCGAACGCGCGGAGCTGGCGGCCGCGTTCGATCAGCTGGCGCAGCACGCTGGTCATATGTGCGGCGCCCGTGGCAAATTCGCGATCGAGGTGCAGGGCCATCTCTGCCTCCATGATGGTCTGGTGCCAGTGCCAGGCCTCGAGCGCGGACGGAAACAGCTCCAGCTCTTCCACCTGCGGGCCCAGCCGCTCGCACAGCTCCCGCCAGGCGCTCTGGGTGTCCGCATCGGTGCGCTGCCAGTGCGGCGTCTTGACGAACGCGAAGCGGGGCGGCAGCGGAGGCTCGGCCGCGAGCGTCTGCAAGAGCGGCAGGCGCGCCGTACGCAACGTCGCGGCGTCGCGCGCATCGAAGCCGGACAAGACTTCTCCGAGCAGTGCGAGGTCCTCCAGGCTGCGCGCGAAGCAGCCGACGTGGTCGAGGGTAGGGGAGAGCGTGAGCATGCCGTGGCGCGAGATCAGGCCACGCGTCGGCTTGTAGCCGAGCACGCCACAGAAGGCCGCGGGGCGAATCGTGGAGCCGTTGGTCTGGCTGCCGATCGCGATCGGCAGCATGTCCGCCCCGACGGCGGCCGCGGACCCGCTGGAGGAGCCGCCCGGAGTACGCGCGGGATCGTGCGGGTTGCGCGTCTTGCCGGGCCCGAAGAAGGCAAACTCGGTGGTTACCGTCTTGCCCAGGATGATCGCGCCTGCTGCTCGCAAGCGCGCCACCACGCTCGCGTCCGCGTTCGGCATGCGGCCGGCGCACAGCGGCGAGCCGCGTTCGGTCGGCATGTCGGCGGTGTCGAGGATGTCCTTGATGCCGACCGGCACGCCGTGCAGCGGTCCGATCGGCATGCCCTCGAGCCGCTCGGCATCCGCGGCGCGCGCGGCGCCGAGCGCGTGCTCGGGGTCGAGGAAGCTGAAGGCGCGCACCGCTTCTTCGCGCTCGCCGATCTGGCGCAGACAGGCCGAGACCAGCGCTTCGGAGCTGATCTTACCGGACCCGATCCAGCGGGCAGCTTCGGCAGCGGAGAGCAGATGGAGATCGGTCAGTGTCATGTTCGGCTCGAACGCAGCCCGGGCGTCAGCAGCAGCCCGTGATCAATTGCCGTACAAGAATTCGGGTAGCCAGAGCGTCATGCCGGGCCACACGTACATGATGACCAGGCACAGTATCACGATCAGCATGTACGGCATCATGCCCGCAAAGATCTGGTTCAACGTGACGTGCGCCGGCGATACGCCCTTCAGGTAGAAGGCAGACATGGCGACGGGGGGTGAGAGAAACGCCGCTTGCAGGTTCACCGCCACCATCGTGCCGAACAGGATCGGATTGACCTTGAAGTGGCCGAGCAGCGGAATGAAGATCGGGCAGAAGATCACGATGATCTCCGTCCATTCCAGCGGCCAACCGAGCAAGAAGATGATCAGCTGCGAGAGCACCAGGAAGCCGACCGGCGAAAGGTTCATGCCGAGCACCCAGGTCTCGATGATTTTCTGACCGCCGTGGAGCGCGAACACCGCGGAGAACAGCGCCGAGCCGACGAACAGCCAGCAGACCATGGCCGTGGTCTTGGCGGTGAGGAAGGTAGCCTGCTTCAGATTCTCCCACAGCTCACGCGAGCCCCGCAGATTGGTCATCCAGGGCCCGGTCGAGCCCGCGAACACGGCGCCCAGACAGGTCGATACGATCAGCACCGTCCCACCGCCCCGCCAGAGCCCGAGCGCTGCGCCCAGAATCCCGCCGCCCAGGCTCCACCAGGCGACGGAGCGCGGATGCCTGGACAGCACCGCGAGGTACAGAGCGCTCAGGGCGCCGATCGCCGCGGACTCGGTCGCCGTGGTGATGCCGAACAGGATCACCGCCAGCACGACGATCGTGAGCACGCCGAGCGGCACGACGGAGATGGCGAGCTCGCGTGCGATCTCCAGGCCCTCGCCGTCGAGCCGGTAGTAGTACGCGGCGAGCAGCAAGCACGAGAGCGCAGCCAGCCCCCAGAACCAGGCGTAAAAGTGGGGCGGCGCCTGGCCGACGTTGTCCACGCCGCCACTGCTCTGGGCCGCGGCGCTGGGAGCGGCTGGTGGCGCTGCACCCGGCTCGCCCGTCACAGCCGGCGCGAGCGCGCCGCCGAGCTCTTCTGGAGCGTCGAGCTCCTGGGGTGCCGCCTCTGTTGCGGCGGACGGCGCTGGCGTCGCGCCGAGCTCCTGCGGGGCGTCGCCGAGCTCCTGCGGGGCGTCGCCGAGCTCCTGCGGGGCGTCGCCGAGCTCCTGCGGGGCGTCGCCGAGCTCCTGCGGGGCGTCGTCAGCGGGCACTCCTGGGGTCGGCGATGCTGCTGTAGCTCCGAGCTCTCTCGGGCTGCCGAGCTCTTCGGGGGCTGCTTCCGGCGCGCTCGCTGCGGCTGCCAGGGCCGGCGCCGGCGCTGCCGGGGCGGCCTCGGCCGTGGGGGCATTGTGAATCAGCACGTACCACCACGCGCCCGCAAAGGTGACCACGGTGAGCGCCAGCGGCAAGCTCACCACGACCAGACTGCGCAGCAGCAGGCCGTAAGCAGAGGTGCGGCCCGCCTGACTCTCGTTCGCCGCCCAGCGCCGCGGGCGCAATAAAGCCGTGAGCAGCCCGGGCAGCACGCGCCGAGCTCGACCGCGTTCCAGGCCGGAGACCCACTGCGGCACCGTCACGCGATACTGCTCCGGCGACAGCTTGGGCGCGATCTCCGGCTTCAACAGCGCCCAGCCGAGGATGTAGGCCAGGTACAGCCCGGTGAGGAAGAAGCCGGGCAGCATCGCCGCCGCGTACAGCTTGACGATCGACTCGCCGGCGACGGCCGCGTACACGATCAGCATCACCGAGGGCGGGATCAGGATGCCGAGCGTACCGCCTGCGGTGATGCAGCCCGCTGCCAGGCGCACGTCGTAGCCGGCGCGCAGCATCGGGCGCATGGCGATGACACCCATCAACACCACGACCGCGCCCACGATGCCCGAAGCGATGCCCCAGAACGCGCACACCAGCAGGGTGGTGACGGCGAGCGAGGCCGGCACGCGCCGGAACGCCAGCTGCACGCTGTGAAACATGCGATCGACGAGCGCCGCGCGCTCCATGATGTAGCCCATGAACACGAACAGCGGCACCGACAGCAAGGTGTCGTTGTTCATCACGCCGTACGCGCGCTGCACGATCAGGTCGAAGACGTGGTTCTCGTACCAGGGCTGGCCCGGAGTGTAGAAGGCCAGGAACCCGAAGATCATGCCCAGACCCATCAGGGTGAAGGCAGTGGGAAAGCCGAGCATGATCGCGACCACGATCAAACCCAGCATGCCGAGGCCGTAGATCGGATCACTCATGCCGAATCCTGCCGCTCCTTTGCCGGTGCGCCGCTCGCGTCTCGCTCGCTGGCGTTGCCTTCGGGCGCACTGCCTTTGGCTGAGCTGCCCTCGGCTGAGCCCGCGGACATCACGCTGCGATGCCGCGCGGCATCGTCGATGGCGTGGGCGGAGCCGAGCGCGACCTGGCGCGACTCTTCGTCCACGAACTTGCTGTGCGCGAGCTGGCCCTCCACCACGTCGATCTCTTCCACGTCGGAGAGCCGCTCCGGCCACTTACCGGTGCGCAAGCACTCGATGCAGCGCACGATCTCCGCCAGGCCCTGCAACAGCACCAGCGCGCCGGCGACCGGGATCACGGTCTTGAAGTGGTAGATGGGGGGCCCTTCCGCCGTCACCGTCGAGTGCTCGCCGATGCGCCAGGAGTCCGCGGCGTAGCTCCAGCCGGCGTAGACCAGACCCGCGATGCCGGGCAGGAAGAACAGCAGGTACAAGAGCAGGTCGAGGGCCGCCTGCGCGCGCGGTCGCAGGTACAGGTACACAAAGTCCGCGCGCACGTGCCCGCCCTGCGCCAGCGTGTAGGCGCCCGCCAGCATGAACAGGGTGCCGTACAGCATGTTGTTCAAATCGAAGATCCAGGCCGTCGGCGCGTTCAGGATATAGCGCTTGAACACCTCGATCGAGACCACGGCCATGAGCGCCACAATCAGCCAGGCGCTGCTCTTGCCCAACCAGTAGCTGACTTGATCGATGGCGCGGATCAGGCGCGTGGCGGGGCTGGTTTGCCGCGTGGCGGGGCTTTTTTGCACAAGGCTGCTCAGGTATCCGCTCGGGGGTAGCTCTCCGCGGGCTCGGGTCTGCTTTGCGGCTCAGGTCTTTTTTGCAGCCTTCGCGAAGTAGTGGTCGTACGCCATGCGGTGCGGCGCCTGCGTATCCAGGTACCAGCGCACGACGCGCTGCGCGTACTTCTGCTGGGAGTCCTGAATTTCTTTGAAGATGGGGTTGTCGGCGGCCTTCTTGGTCGCCGCCTCGTCGTAGGCGCTCAGCTGGCGTTGCAGCACCGAGTCGGGCGTCTTGTAGAAGCGCACCTTCTGCTTCGACTGCATCTCGAGATAGTCGCTGGAGTAGCGGTCGCACGCCTTCCAGGACATGTCCGCCGAGGCGGCTTCCACCGCGTTCGCGATGATCGACTTCATCTGCTCGGGCAGCGCGTCGTACTTGGTCTTGTTGAAGGTGATCTCGAACTGCTCGGCGTTCTGGTGAAAGCTCTGCAGCATGCAGACCTTCGAGACATCCGGAAAGCCGAGGGCGCGATCGGAGGAGGCATTGTTGAACTCGGCCGCGTCGAGCAGGCCGCGATCGATGGCCGGCACGATCTCTCCGCCCGGCAGCGCGTTCACCGCGGCCCCCATGGCGGTGAAGACGTCGATCGAGATGCCGACGGTGCGGTATTTGAGGCCCTTGAAGTCGTCCGCCTTGGCCACCGGTTTCTTGAACCAGCCGAGCGGTTGCGTGGGCATCGGACCGTACGGAAACGAGACCACGTTGGCACCGATGGAAGCGTACAGCTTGGCGAGCAGGTCCTTGCCTCCACCATACTTGTGCCAGGAGAGCAGCATGTTCGCGTCCATGCCGAAGGCGGGGCCGGAGCCCCACAGCGCGAGCGCGGTCTGCTTGCCGTAGTGATAGACCATCACGCCGTGGCCGCCGTCCAGCGTGCCCTTGGACACCGCATCCAAGAGGCCGAATGCTGGCACCACGGCCCCCGCCGGGAGCACCTCGATGTTCAGCTCGCCACCGGTCATGTCTTTGACCTTCTTGGCGAAGTCGTTAGCGTACTCGTGGAAGATGTCCTTCGACGGCCAGGTGCTCTGCCAGCGCATGGTGATGGGGCCGGCTGCCTTGGCAATCATCGGAAAGGCGAGGGCGGCGCCGCCCGCGGCCAGAGCCGCCCGCAGCACACTCCGCCGGGAATCAGTCCGCCGGGAATCAGCTCGCGGGGAATCAGTCCGCCGGGAATCAGCTCGCGGGGAATCAGTCCGCCCGGAGCCAGTGCTCTCGGGGTGGCTGCCTTTCCGGCTGCTGCTCTCGGGGGCGCTGCTCTCGGCAGGCGGAGCCACTCTGAGCTCGGCGGAGGCAGGCTCCACGGGAGAAGAGGCAGAAGAAGAGGAAGAGACGGGGGGACAAATCGCGGGAGAAACCTGTGACGGGAGCGGGGGCTGGTTCATGGGCTCTCTCCTTTTCGAGCGCGGGGATGGCACCGACCCTCGAGGGCCAGCGTTCGAGCGTTGCGCGACGCTCGCTGCCTCGAAGGTTTTGTAAGCCATGAGCCGGCGCGAAAACAACAGCTAGCGTGCACGCCGGCAAGCGACATGCGTTTCTCGGCGCGGAGTGTCATGCGCACCGTGAAACTCCACGGGAAACTTCGCGGGCAAGGCGTATCGCCCAGGCGGCGTCCGGGAATAATGAACTGCTTTGTGTCTGCCAGCAGAAATGTGGAACAGGGAACAGGGATGCGTCCCGCGGGGCCGTTCTGGCTCGGCACTAGCCATTGGGACGAGGCTGGATTCGCTGCCCCTGCCGAAGACTCAGTCTTCAATTCGTATCGTCGACTGGTGACGGCCCTCCAGGGGGGCGAAAGGACGCTATTTCCCTCGCGAAACGTAGTTCGTTTACGAACTGAAGATCGATAGAGAAAAAGGGCCCCCCCGGGCAGGGCCCTGGGCTCTTCCTCTGCAGCTTCGTCGAACACGAACGAACCGACTGGTTCGGTCTTCGTGAGGCCAACATACCGCGCCGCCAGCTGGCCTCGCTCACAAGGAGCCGCACCCTTCCGTGGTGGGGGCAATAGCTCGTTCTTCAACGGGTGGGCTGGGTAACTGGGGACCGGGGGCACCCCTCCGGTGGGCCCGCGCCGGCGGCCACGCTTCGACCGGGCTCACTCCGTCGTCGTCGTCGTCGCGGCGGCGTCATCGTGAGAGCCGTGCCCTCGGAGGCGCGTGCCTCCGCTCCGAGGGCGCGACACCTCGCTCCGTGCCGGCGACGCGGATGCGCCGTTGCATCCTGCATCCTCGAGAGTTGCTAACGCGACGTGATCTCGTCGGCGATCAAACTGGATGGCTCGATTTCGAGGTCAGCCGCGGCTGACCGCGGCTGGGTGGTCCAGCTGAGCGCGCGCGTGCAACGCCATGCACGCGCCAGACAACGCGACACGAGACGGCGCGAGCTGGGAGGCACCAGGAGCAGCTGTACTGGTTTGTAATGAGTCGACAGCGGCGTTTCGATCAGCAATCGACGCCGTTTTCTTGCCCCTGCGCGTGCGTTCGACCGGAGCATGGGTGTGTGCATGCAACGAGTGAGTCGCCGCGTGTCGCGTGCTTGCGCACTCCACGCGCCGTTCATGTTTGAATCAGCTTTCAGTCGCACGCGAACGCGGGCACGCTGCGAACGAAAACAATAGCCCCGCTTCCAGCGCAGCGCGGTTTTTCATGTTAACATTGTTAGCCGGTTGGGGTGCTGCACTTGCCGGTCTCGTGTGCGAGCCGTGACGGCCGCTCGGGGCAGCTGACAATACAAATTGGAACAGGTGTGCCGTGAGGCGTAGGTTCAACTGGGCTGTTTCTGCCTGCGTGACGTGGGGCTTGCTGGCGTGTGGTGGTGGTGGACCCAAGGGGTCGACAGTCATCAATCCGCCCGGTGGCTCCGGCGGCACGAGCAACCGCGGTAGCAGCGGAAGCGGCGGCGATGAAGACCCCGGTACCGGCAACGCGGGAGACCTGGGCTTCATCGACGACCTGCCGGATGCAGGTGGCAGTTGTGCCGGCGGCTCCTGTGGGGGAAGTGACGACCCCGGAGGCGGCGGAACGCTGTGCGGAAACCGCCAGCTGGACTCGGGCGAGCAATGTGATGACGGCAACGGGCAGCCGGGCGATGGCTGCACGGGCACCTGCAATTTGGAGCCGAATTTCGCCTGCAATACCGCTGGTGCGCCCTGTGTCTCCACGATTGCCTGCGGCGACGGTGTGGTCGGCGGTACCGAGGCATGTGATGACGGCAACCGCGTGGACAGCGACGGCTGCTCCGCCAACTGCACGGTGGAACAGGACTTTGGCTGTACCACCGGCGCCGGCGGCATCAGCTCTTGCATCCCGATCCAGACCGCGGCTTGCGGCGATTCCACGGTCAGCTCCGGCGAGCAGTGCGACGACGGCAACATCACCGACAACGACGGCTGCTCCGCCAGCTGTCAGGTGGAGACCGGCTTCGTGTGCCCCACCGTCGGCCAGGTGTGTGAGCACGTCGAGTACTGCGGTGACGGCTTCCTGAAGGGGGACAGTAGCGAGCAATGCGACGACGGTAACCGCTCCCCGGTCGACGGTTGCGACGGCTCGTGCCGCATTCTGCCGAACTTCATCTGTCCGGATCCCGGTCAGCCCTGCCACTCGACGGTGGTGTGCGGAGACTTGCAGATCACCGGTAACGAAACCTGCGACGACGGCAACACCAACAGCAACGACGGCTGTTCCAGCCTGTGCCGCGCCGAGGCGGGCTACAACTGCAGGGCCGGCGGCCCCACGCCGGTACCTGGCCCGTGTTTTCTGGTACCGGAAGAGAGCTGCGGCGACAGTGCGCTCGCGGCGTCCGAATTCTGCGACGACGGTAACACAGCCAACAATGACGGCTGCACCTCGACCTGCACCATCGAGCCGGGCTACGACTGCCCGAATGCCCCTGGATCGCTCTGCGTCCAGGTGGGCAGCTGTGGCGACGGCTTCGTGAACGTCGTCGGCGAGCAGTGCGACGATGATAACAACACGAGCGCTGACGGTTGTACCGCCACGTGCCAGGCGGAGGCGCTGTTCACTTGCCCGGCGCAGGGCGGCCCCTGCACCAGCACCGTCCACTGCGGCGACGGCACCGTCAACGGTCCCGAGACCTGCGACGACCACAACACCCTCGGCGGCGACGGTTGCAACGCCAGCTGCCAGATCGAGTCCGGCTTCGTCTGCCCGGTGGGCGGCGTCTGTCGCACCGTGTGCGGCGACGGCATCCGCGTGCGCAACCACGAGCAGTGCGACGACAAGAACCTCAGCGCCGGTGATGGCTGCGGCTCCGACTGCCGGCTCGAAGAGGGCTTCAAGTGTGCGGATCCGGCGAGCCCCGCGAACGCCGCGGACGTGTGCTCGCACACCACCTGCGGTGCTCTGGGCCGAGAAGGGACGGAGCAATGCGACGACGGCAACCTGACGCCGTACGACGGCTGCGACCGTTTCTGCCGCAATGAGGTCGTGTGCGGCGGCTCACCCTACAGCTGCGGCGCCGTGTGCGGCGACGGTATGAAGTTCCCCGAAGAGGACTGCGACGACGGCAATATCCTCGACGGTGATGGCTGCGACAGCGATTGCGTGCGCGAGCCTGGCTTCATCTGCACCAATGACGCTCCCGATCTCGGCTCGTCGATCGATCTGCCGATCGTCCTCAGGGACTTCCACAGCAGCCACCCGCAGTTCGAGGTCAACCCGGGTGGCGGCACCCGCACGCCGGGCATGGTGCTGGTGAACCTCGGGTCGAATGGCAAGCCCCAGTACAATTCGGCTTTCACCGCGAACGGCCGAGCCAACTTCGCGATGGATGGTTCCAAGCCGAACGCGACGTCCCAGGTCGCGCAGCTCACCCCCGCCCAGATCATCACGCGCTTCAACCAGTGGTACACCACCGACGGCACGAACAACTCGCAGGTCGTCAGTCTGCTGACCTTGAACGAAACTCCCGCGGGCAGCGGCAGCTACCAGTTCGCGGCGAGCCTGCTGGTGCCGGGCGCAACGACCCAGTTCTTCCCGCTGGACGGCAAGGGCTTCAACGAGAACACGACTACACCCAGCAATGGCACCCACAACTTCCACTTCACGAGCGAAGCTCGCCAGTGGTTCCTCTACGACTCGAGCGCCACACCCGCGCCGCTGCTGACGTTCAGCGGCGACGACGATGTCTGGGTGTTTGTGAACGGCAAGCTGGCCGTCGACATCGGCGGCATCCACGGCGAGCTGACCGGCAGCGTCGAGTTGCTCGGCACGACGGGCCAATCGTCTTGTACGCGCGTCCCGGCAAACAGCGTGAGCTGCACGAGCAATCCCGGCCTCACCCTGGACCCCAACGGCGTGAACGAAATCGCCGTCTTCCAGGCGGAGCGCCACGTGACGCAGTCCAACTACACGCTCACCATGAAGGGCTTCAACGCTCCCTTCACCAGCTGCGTGAGCGACTGCGGCGACGGCATCATCACCGCCGACGAAGCCTGCGATCTCGGCGACGCCCTCAACCACGGCGCCTACGGCACCTGCAACGCCAACTGCACGCTGCCGGCGCGCTGCGGCGACGGCGCAACCAACGGCCCCGAGCAGTGTGACAACGGTACCAACACCTCGACGCGCTTCTTCTCGGCGGGCGACTGCGCCCCCGGCTGCGTGCTGCCGCCCCGCTGCGGCGACGGCCAGCTCCAGGGTCAGTTCGAGGCCTGTGACCTCGGCACCGGCAGCAACACTGGCGCGTACGGCAGCTGCAACTCCAACTGCACGCTGACGGCGCGCTGCGGCGACGGCGTCACCAACGGCCCCGAGCAGTGCGACGCCGGTGCCGCCAACGGCAGCGGCGGCAGCAACTGCAATGCCAACTGCACGGTGCGCTGCGGCAACGGCCAACTCGACCAGGGCGAGCAGTGCGACGACGGTCTGGCCAACAATATCGGTGGCTACGGCAAGTGCGAGTCGACCTGCACGTTTGGCCCGCGCTGCGGCGACGCCTTCGTCGACGCGGGCGCCGGCGAGACCTGCGACGACGGTCTGAACGACGGCAGCTATGGCCACTGCGCTTCCACCTGCCATGCCGGCCCCTTCTGCGGTGACGGCACGCTGCAGTCCCAGTTCGGCGAGACCTGCGACAACGGCAACGCCAACGTGGCGAGCGGCTATGCTCCGGGCCTGTGCACCACGCAGTGCAAGCCGGCCCCGTTCTGCGGCGACCACGCGGTCAACACGCAAGCCGGAGAAGTCTGTGATGACGGCGTGAACGACGGCAGCCCCGGCTCCTGCGCCGCGAACTGCAAGAGCGCCATCCCGCCCGTCTCGTGCGGCAACGGCTCTACGGATGCCAACGAGCAGTGCGACGAAGGCGCCTCCAACGGCACGACGGGCAACCGCTGCGACGTGCGCTGCGAGCTCGCCTGCGGCAACGGCTTCGTCGACACCACCGAGCAGTGCGACGACGGCGTCAACAGCGGCGCCTACGGCACCTGCAACGCCAACTGCAGCTACGCAGCGTTCTGCGGTGACGGTGTGGTCAGCGCTCCGGAAGCCTGCGATGACGGCGCCGGCAACCTGTCCGCAGCGAACGCCTACGGCGACGGCGTCTGCACCACCAGCTGTGCGCGCGCCCCGCGCTGCGGCGACCACCGCGTCGACATGGACTTCGGTGAGGCGTGCGACGGCGGCCCCGGCTGCACCTCTTCCTGCAACCGCATCCGCTGAGCCCGGGCGCTGAAGCGTGCCAGCGGGTCGGGCAGCGTGCCCGACCCGTCGCCGCTCGGTTTCGAGAAGCCGCGGGCACGAGCGATTCAGCCTATCGGCCGGCGCTTGATTCGCCAGGCAGCAGTCGGGTCTTTCAGTCCCGGTCAAAACGTCGTAACTGCGGTGCCGCGCCGCATCCCAGCGGTGCGAGCTTGGGAGAAGTCGCATGAGCAAGTCTCGACGCCTACTGATCGCGGGCAACTGGAAGATGAACCACGGTGGCCAGGCTGGCATCGACCTGGCGCGGGCCATTGCCGCCGAATGCCGTGGTGGCAACGCGGTCGAAGTGGTGGTCGCTCCGCCGGCGACTCTGCTCCACCAGGTGGCGGACACGATCGAGAAGGTCGCGCCGGGCAAGATCGGGGTCAGCGCCCAGAACGTGCACTCGGAGTCGAGCGGTGCGTTCACCGGTGAGCTCAGCGCGAGCATGCTGCTCGAGGCGGGCTGCCAGTGGGTCATCATCGGCCACAGCGAGCGCCGCCAGCTGTTCGGAGAGACGGACGAACAGGTGCGTGCCAAGACGGCTGCCGCTCTGAAGGCGGGCCTGCAACCGATCGTCTGTATCGGTGAGACACTGGCGGAGCGCGAGGCGGGCCGCACGCTCGAGGTCGTCTACCGGCAGCTCGACGCCTTCAGCGCCGTCATCAACGAAAAGCCCGGAGCCGCCGCGATCGCGTATGAGCCGGTCTGGGCGATCGGTACCGGCAAGGTGGCGACCACGGAGCAGGCGCAGGAGGTCCATGCGGCCATCCGCAAGCGCCTGGAAGGCGTCAGCCGTGAACTTTCCCGCGTGACCCGGCTGCTCTACGGTGGCAGCGTCAAGGCGGACAACGCGCCCGGGCTGCTCGGCCAGGCGGATATCGATGGCGCCCTCGTCGGCGGAGCAGCCTTGAAGCTGGACAGTTTCATGGGCATCGTGAGCGCTGCGCGGCAGCTGGCCTGAGGCCGCAACTACCAAGGTGTCATGCTCGAGCTCCTTCATACCCCGCTCACCGTTCTTCACATCATCGTTTGCCTGATGGTGATGCTGGTGGTGCTGATCCAACCCGGCAAGAGCGGCGGGTTGGGTGCAGCGCTCGGCGGCGCGGGCGCCCAGCAGATCTTCGGTGGACGCGGCGCTGGTAACTTTCTGACCCGCACGACCTGGATCTCGGCCAGCGTGTTTTTCGTGACCAGCATCACGCTGGCCTATATTTCGACGTCGACCGGCGACTCGTTGCAGAACCTCGGCAGGGCGCGGAAGGCCGAGCCCACCGAGGCAGCCCCCGCGGCGGGGACCTCGCCGAAGCCGGAGGATCAGCAGCAGCAGTCGGCGGAGCCCGCCACCCCGCTGCCCTTGGCGCCCGTTCCGGGTAACGACGCCCCGGCAGCGCCGGCCGCACCCTCGGACTCCAAGCCGGCTACGCCCTGAAGCGCCAGCGCCGGCGCAGTTTGGCTCCGGTCGCCATCGGCCTACCCCGTCTCCTTGCCCCAGTCCGCGCCCAGTGCGTAAACTCGGGGTGGCATGGTCAAACGCGTCTTCCAGATGGTGGTGCTATTTTTCGCCATCTACGCGTTCGTGTTCGTGCCACTGGGGCGAAAGACGGCCCTCGAGCACGTGCGGGCCATCGCCGGCACCCCGGCTGCGCAGCAGGCGGCCTCGGAGCTGCAGGGCGGTGTGAAGCGGCTGGTGAGTGAGCTGCGCGACCAGGCGCAGCGCTCCACCGAAGCCTCCGACGAGGCGATTGCCGGCAGCGAGGCCGAAGTGCCCTCGCCCGCGTCGGAACCCGCGCAGCCCGAGCGCGCCAAGGCGAGCCCTCCCAAATCGCGGCCAGAGAGCAGCGCCAAGACGCGCAAGGGTCCGGAACGGCTCCCAGGGCGCGGACCTGCTGCCAGCTCGAACGCGCTCGATCCTGGGCAGCTCGACGTCTCCCACTTCGATCGCCCGCCGGATCTGAAGCAGCTGCGCTCCCTGGGCTCGTCGCGCTGAAGCCAGGCGAGCTCGGCAGGCTTTGAAAAAATCCTTCGAAGGCAGCGCGAGCTTTTAAAAGAATCGGCGAAATTTTGCAAAGCTCCCGCCGCTCTGTAATTTGTTTTCAGAGTGCTCGAGCATGCTCCCCGAATCCTTCAAGGCCCCGGCGGCGGGCAGCGTCGTCCGTACTTTGCGGGGCTACCACGCATTCGTGCCGGCGCCCCCGCCGCGGCGGATTGCTTACGACGACGTCCTGATCTCGTTGCTCTCCCAGGCGGATGCCGCGCTCAGTGAGCTCTCCGGTCTCGGACGATATCTGCCCAACCCAGAGCTGCTCATCGCGCCCTATGTGCGGAGAGAGGCCATAGCCTCCAGCCGGATCGAGGGAACCCAAGCGGATCTCTCCGATCTATTGCTGGACGAAGTAGCGCCCAAGCAGGCGATCCATCCCTTTCTCGACGGCAACGGGCGCGTCGGCAGGCTGCTGATCACGCTCTTTCTGATCGAGCGCGGCCGGCTCAGCAAGCCGCTGCTCTACCTGTCGAGCCACATCGAGCAGAACAGACTCGAGTACTATGATCTGCTTCAACGCATCCGCACCGAAGGGGACTGGAACAGCTGGATTCGGTACTTCCTCAGCGCGGTGCGCGCTACGGCTCGCGCTGCCATCGATCAGAGCCAACAACTATTGTCTCTGCGAGCGACCTATCGGCAGGCACTCGGCAAAGAGCATCGCGCGCTGTCATTGCTGGATGAGCTGTTCATCAATCCATACACCACGGTGGCGCGCGCCGCCGAACACCTGGGCGTCGCCTTGCCAACTGCCCGGAAAACGATCCAGCGGCTGGTCGATCTGCGCGTGCTCCAGGAATCAACGGGTCGCGAATGGGGCCGCACCTGGCTCGCGCGCCCCATCCTCGATGCGGTCAGCGGTACCGCTTCGAGCGCACCAACCTCGGCCCCGTCGAAACGACGCGCGACGGCAGCCCGCAAACGGAAGGCTTCGCCAGTCGCCAAGCGTTCAGCTCGACGCTGAGCGTCTACTCGACAGGGTGTGGTCGCCTCGCTGCAGCTCGCGTGCGCCAGTTCCATACGCCCTCAGGCTGGGTCGTG
>Ga0207675_100001260_pt1 | contig 25268 bp, 20 predicted proteins | sample KBSSwiS42_FD_184305 | JGI IMG/M metagenome (GOLD analysis project Ga0207675, IMG submission 184305) | Switchgrass rhizosphere microbial communities from Kellogg Biological Station, Michigan, USA - KBS Switchgrass S4-2 (SPAdes) (version 2) | ecosystem: Host-associated > Plants > Roots >...
TCGACGGCACGACCAACTTCATCCACGGCCTGCCGACCTACGCCGTCTCGATCGGATTGGCGTTTCGCAACCAGGTGCAGCAGGCGGTCGTCTACGACCCGGCGCGCAACGACCTCTTCTACGCGACCCGCGGCCGCGGCGCGTATCTCAACGACAAGCGGCTGCGCGTGTCGCGCCGCTCGCGCATGGCCGACGCGCTGATCGGCACCGGATTTCCGTTCCGGAAGGGCGACGACCTCGGCCGCTACCTGCACATGATGGAGTCGGTGATGAAGGTCTGCGCCGGCATGCGCAGGCCAGGCGCCGCTGCGCTCGACCTCTGCTACGTCGCCGCCGGCTGGTACGACGGCTTCTTCGAAACCGGCCTGTCGCCGTGGGACGTCGCCGCCGGGTCGCTCCTCGTCACCGAAGCCGGCGGGCTGATCGGCAACTTCACCGGCGAGGCCGACTTCCTCCACCAGCGCGAGGTCGTCGCCGGCAACCCGAAGATCTACGGCCAGCTCGTCCAGCTGCTCGCCCCCTTCACCGAGGTCGGCCGCGGGCCGATCGGCCACTCGACGGGCTAGCGCGGCCGCGAGAGCCGATGATCGAGCGGGGGGTCTCGGCGTCGCCGGTACACGGGCTGCACACCCCCCGGGGCGAGGGGGCCTTGAGCGAAAGCGCGTCTTAGACTCTCGCCGTCTGCTGCGCGCGTTGCTTCCATGACCCTCGTTTCGAGCGCGCCCGCGCGCTATCTCCCGCACGGCGGCGGCGAAGTCGGCGAACTGATCCGCACCCGTGACTGGTCGACGTCGCCGCTGGGCGCGCCGGATGGCTGGCCGCGGCCGTTGCGCACGGTCGTCGAGCTGCTGTTGCAGTCGCGCTTCCCGATGTTCGTCGCCTGGGGAGACGAGCTCGGCTTCGTCTACAACGACGCCTACGCCGAGATCCTCGGCGCGAAGCACCCGCGCGCGCTCGGCAGCCGCTTTCGCGACATCTGGTCGGAGATCTGGAGCGACATCAGCCCGCTGATCGAGGCGGCGATGGCCGGGCACGCGATCTACCGCGAGGACCTGCCGCTCGTCATGAACCGCAAGGGCTTCGACGAGCAGACCTGGTTCACGTTCTCGTACTCGCCACTGCGCGACGACGCCGGCCGCATCGCCGGCATGTTCTGCGCGGTCTCCGAGACGACGCGGCGCGTCCTCGCCGAGCAGGCCCTGCGCGAGCTCAACGAGACGCTCGAGCATCGGGTCGCCGAAGCGCTCGCCGAGCGCAAGCTCCTCGCCGACATCGTCGAGGGCACCAACGCCATGGTCCAGGTCGCCGACCTCGACTACCGCTGGCTCGCGATCAATGAGGCGGCGGCGGGCGAGTTCGAGCGCATTTTCGGCGTCCGGCCGCGCGTCGGCGCGAGCATGCTCGACCTGCTCGCGGCGCAACCCGAGCACCAGGCGGCGGTGAAGGCCGTCTGGGGTCGTGCGCTCGCCGGCGAGGAATTCGTCGAGGTCGGCGAGTTCGGCGATCCGAGCCGCGACCGCCGTTCGTACGAGATGCGCTACAACACCTTGCGCAGCCGCGACGGCGAACGCATCGGCGCCTACCAGTTCGTCTACGACGTCACCGAGCGCCTGCGCGACCAGCAGCGACTGCGCGAGGCCGAGGGCGCGCTTCGCCAGGCGCAGAAGATGGATGCGCTCGGCCAGCTGACGGGCGGCGTCGCGCACGACTTCAACAATCTGCTCGCCGTGTTCGCCAACGGCCTGCAGCTGATCGAGCGGAATGCGCCCCTCGAGCAGCAGCAGCGCGTGGTCGCCGCGATGCGCCGCGCGATCGCGCGCGGCAGCGGCCTCACCCACCAGCTGCTCGCGTTCTCGCGTCGCCGCGCCGTGAACCCGGAGGCGGTCGACCTCGCCGCCCAGCTGCGCGGCATGCGGGAGCTGCTGTCGCGGTCGCTGCGCGGCGACATCGAGGTGGAGATCGACCTCGACGACGCACTCTGGCCGGTCGAGATCGACGCCGGTGAGTTCGAGCTCGCGATGCTCAACCTCTGCGTCAACGCTCGCGACGCGATGCCGGGCGGCGGCACGATCACGATCGCGGCGCGAAACGTGGAGTCGACGGACCGCATCGGCGGTCGCGCCGATCACGTCCGCCTGTCGGTCAGCGACGTCGGCTGCGGCATGCCGCCCGACGTGCTCGCGCGCGCGCTCGAGCCGTTCTTCACGACCAAGGACGTCGGCAAGGGATCCGGGCTCGGCTTGCCGCAGGTCTACGGCTTCGCGCAGCAGTCGGGCGGCCGGCTCGACATCGAAAGCGAAGTCGGCAAGGGCACCGTCGTGATCCTGCAGCTGCCGCGCTCGAAGAGCGAGCCGGCGGCGTGGGACGACGCGCCGACGCCAGCGCCGGTGCGCGGCGACGCGCGCCGCGGCGTCGCGCTCCTGGTCGAGGACGATGCCGAGGTCGCAGCGCTCACGCGCGAGATGCTCGGCCACCTCGGCTTCGAAGTCATCCATGCCGCGAGCCCGGCGGCGGCGCTCGGCGCGCTCGCCAACGCGCGCCGCGTCGACGTCGTCTTCTCCGACATCATGATGCCGGGCGGAATGAGCGGCCTCGAGCTCGGCCGCGAGATCCGCCGCCGCCAGCCCGACCTCAGGATCGTGCTGACGACCGGCTACTCGGAGGCGGCGGCGGCAATGGACAGCGCCGAGTTCACGCTGCTTCTGAAGCCGTACAGCCTCGACGGGCTGTCGCAGGCGCTCGGCATCGCCTGAGCCCTCGGCGCAGGCGATATGCTCGCCTCACCGTGAACACCCGCGACGCCGGCGAGCAGCGCCTGAACGATGCCGATCGCGCCGTCGCGCCCGATCCGGCGCACACGCCGATGATGCAGCAGTACTGGCGCATCAAGGCCGACCATCCCGAAACGCTCGTCTTCTACCGGATGGGCGACTTCTACGAGCTCTTCTACGACGACGCGAGGCGGGGCCACCGACTGCTCGACATCACGCTGACCGCGCGCGGCGCGAGCGCCGGCGAGCCGATCCCGATGGCAGGCGTTCCGGTCCACGCCGTCGAGACGTACCTGTCGCGGCTCGTCAAGCTCGGCGAGTCGGTCGCGATCTGCGAGCAGGTCGGCGAGGTCGGCGCGACGAAGGGGCCGGTCGAGCGCAAGGTCGTCCGCATCGTCACGCCCGGAACGATCACCGAGAGCGATCTCCTCGCCGAGAAGAGCGACGCCATCCTGGCGGCGGTCGCGCGCCACGCGCAGCGCTGGGGCCTGGCGTGGACGGCGCTTTCGAACGGCGAGATCCACCTCGCCGAATGCCGCGACGGCGAGCTCGCCGGCTGGCTCGCGCGGATCGCGCCGGCAGAGGTCCTCGCCGATCGCGAGCTGCCCGCCGGCAGCGTCGACGCCCAGCAGACGACGCTGACGCGACGACCGCCGTGGCAATTCGACGCCGCGCTCGGCGAGCGCACGCTCTGCGCACGGCTCGGCACCGCGTCGCTCGCAGCGTTCGGCGCCGACGCCCTCGCCGGCGCGCACGCCGCCGCCGGCGCGCTGCTCGCGTACGCCGAGCACACGCAGGGCCGCGCGCTCCCCCACATCCACCGCGTCTCGGTGCAACGCACGAGCGAGCTGATCGATCTGCCGCCGGTCACGCACCGCAATCTCGAGCTGACGCGAACGCTCCGCGGCCGCGACGCACCGACGCTGCTGTCGACGATCGACCTCTGCGTCACCGGCATGGGCAGCCGCACGCTTCGGCTCTGGCTGACGCAGCCGCTGCGCGAGCGCCGCGCCGCGATCGATCGCCACGACGCGATCGCGGCGCTGCTCGCGCACGGCGCGACACCGCTGCGCGACGCGCTCCGCCACGTCGCCGACGTCGAGCGGATCGGCACGCGGATCGCGCTCGGGCAGGTGCGGCCGCGCGAGCTCGCCGGGTTGCGCGCGACGCTCGCCGCGCTGCCGCGACTGCGTGCCGCGCTCCCCGAAGAAGGCGCGGCCCTCCTCGAGATGCTCGCGGCGTCGCTGTCGCCGCCCGACGAGATCGTCGCGCTGCTCGGCGCGATCGCCGAGCAGCCGGCGGCGCTCGTCCGCGACGGCGGCGTCATCGCCGAGGGCCACGACGCCGAGCTCGACGAGCTGCGCGCGATCGGCCGCGGCGGCGACGCATTCCTGCTCGAGCTCGAAGCGAGGGAGCGCGCGCGCACCGGCATCGCGACGCTGCGCGTCCAGTACAACCGAGTCGCCGGCTACTTCATCGAGGTCGGCCAGGCACAGGCGGCGCGCGTCCCCGCCGACTACCGGCGCCGGCAGACGATGAAGAATGCCGAGCGGTTCGTCACTCCCGAGCTGAAGGCGTTCGAGGACAAGGCGCTCTCGGCCGGCGAGCGCGCGCTCGCGCGCGAGAAGCAGCTCTACGACGTCCTCCTCGACGCGCTCGCGCCGCACCTCGCCGCGATCGCCGCCGTCGCGCGCTCGCTCGCGTCGCTCGACGCGCTGGCCGCGCTCGCCGAGGTGGCGCGACGCTCCGACTGGTGCCGGCCGCGCTTCGTCAAGGAGCCGCTGATCGAGATCGAGCGCGGCCGCCATCCGGTCGTCGAGGCGCGCCTCGCCGAGACCGGCACGCCCTTCATCGCCAACGACTGCCGGCTCGACGCCACCTGCCGCATGCTCGTCGTCACCGGGCCGAACATGGGCGGCAAGAGCACGTTCATGCGCCAGGTCGCGCTGATCGTGCTGCTCGCGTCGATCGGCTCGTACGTCCCCGCAGCATCGTGCCGGCTCGGGCCGATCGACGCGATCCACACCCGCATCGGCGCCGCCGACGACCTCGCCAACGCGCAGTCGACGTTCATGGTCGAGATGACCGAGGCGGCGACGATCGTCCACGGCGCGACCGAGCACTCGCTGGTGCTGATGGACGAGATCGGCCGGGGCACGTCGACCTTCGACGGCCTCGCGCTCGCCGGCGCGATCGCGCACCACCTGCACGAGAAGAACCGCGCGTTCACGCTGTTCGCGACGCACTACTTCGAGCTGACCGAGTTCCCGCGCCAGCACGAGCGGGCGAAGAACGTCCACGTCTCGGCGGTCGAGACCGGCGACGGCCACGACATCGCCTTCCTGCACGAGATCGAGGCCGGGCCGGCGAGCCGCAGCTACGGCGTCCAGGTCGCGCGCCTCGCCGGCATGCCGCCGACGCTCTTGCGCCACGCACGCGCAGCGCTCGAGCGGCTCGAGGCCGAGCGGATCGCGCGTCAGCCGCAGATCGACCTTTTCGCCGCCGCGCCCGAGGCAGGCGCGGCGCCCGACCGCGGCGGCGTGGCGAATTCCGCGCTCGAGGACGCGGTGGCGGCGCTCGACCCCGATATCCTCTCGCCGAGAGAAGCGCTCGAAGCGCTCTACCGCCTCAAGGCCCTGCACCCGGAACGTTCATGACCTACTGCGTCGCCGTCAAGCTCGATGCGGGCCTCGTCTTCCTGTCCGACTCGCGGACCAATGCCGGGCTCGACCAGATCGGCACGTTCCGCAAGATGATGATCTACGAGCGGCCCGGCGACCGCTTCATGGTCATGCTCTCGGCGGGCAACCTCTCGATCTCGCAGCAGGTCCGCGAGATCCTGCAGATCGAGGAGCTGCACGACGGCCCCGACCGTCCGCCGATCACGATCTGGAACGCGACCAGCATGTTCGATGCCGCGCGCGTCCTCGGCTCGGCGATGCGCCGCGTCTACGACCAGGACGGCGCGTCGCTGAAGAAGTCGGGGCTCGACTTCAACGCATCGATGATCTTCGGCGGCCAGATCCGCGGCGAGTCGATGCGGCTCTTTCTCGTCTACTCGGCGGGCAACTTCATCGAGGCGACGCGCGAGACGTGCTTCTTCCAGATCGGCGAGTCGAAGTACGGCAAGCCCGTGCTCGACCGCATGATGCGGCCGTCGACGCCGCTCGACGAGGCCGCCAAGTGCGTGCTCGTGTCGATGGACTCGAGCCTGAAGTCGAACCTCTCGGTCGGGCTGCCGCTCGATCTCACGGTGTACGAGGTCAATCGCCTGGAGTCGACGCAGGTCGTCTGCATCGACGAGCTCAATCCGTACTTCCAGATGATCCGCAGCAGCTGGGGCGAGAAGCTTCGCCAGGCGTTCGAGTCGATCGACGATCCGCAGTGGAGCGGCGACCAGTCGGCGGCGGCGCCGCTGTGCGTGCCGTCGAAGCGCTACGAGCCGATGAAGAAGATCACGCACCCGGGCGAAAAGCTGGTCTGAGCGCAGCGGCGAAAGCCGCCCGCGGAGCGCGTCGATATAATCGCGCTTTACCACCACGGCATTCGCATCGCGGTGCGTCTGCCGAGCGCAATGACCAAGTTCGTCTTCGTCACCGGCGGCGTGGTGTCCTCGCTGGGCAAGGGCATCGCCTCGGCGTCCCTCGCCGCGATCCTCGAGTCGCGGGGCCTCAAAGTCACCCTCATCAAGCTGGATCCGTATCTCAACGTCGATCCGGGGACGATGTCGCCGTTCCAGCACGGCGAGGTCTTCGTCACCGACGACGGCGCCGAGACCGACCTCGACCTCGGCCACTACGAGCGATTCGTGACGACCAAGATGCGGCGCACGAACAACTTCACGACCGGGCAGATCTACAAGAGCGTCCTCGAGAAGGAGCGGCGCGGCGACTATCTCGGCAAGACCGTGCAGGTGATCCCGCACGTCACCAACGAGATCCAGGAGTTCATTCGCCGCGGCGCCAATCCCGACGCCGGCAGCGAGATGGACGTCGCGATCGTCGAGGTCGGCGGCACCGTCGGCGACATCGAGTCGCTGCCGTTCCTCGAGGCGGTGCGGCAGATGAGCCTGAAGATGGGGCCGGGCAGCTGCGCGTTCCTGCACCTGACGCTGGTGCCCTGGATCCCGGCTGCGGGCGAGCTGAAGACCAAGCCCACCCAGCACAGCGTGCAGAAGCTGCGCGAGATCGGGATCATGCCCGACGCCCTGCTCTGCCGCGCCGACCGGCCGATCCCCGACGAGGAGCGCGCCAAGATCTCGCTCTTCGCCAACGTCCACGAGTTCGGTGTCATCTCGGTGTGGGACGTCGACACGATCTACAAGGTGCCGCGGATGCTGCACTCGCAGGGGCTCGACGAACTGATCTGCGCGAAGCTTCAGCTGCACACCAAGCCGGCCAACCTGTCGCGCTGGGACAAGCTCGTCGACGAGGTCGAGCATCCGCAGCACGAGGTGACGATCGCGATGTGCGGCAAGTACGTCGACCTCTCCGACTCGTACAAGTCGCTCAACGAAGCGCTCCGCCACGCCGGCATCCACAACCACACGCGGGTGCGGATCGAGTACGTGGACTCCGAGGACCTGACGCCGGCGAACGTCGGCAACCTCGGCCGCTACGACGCGATCCTCGTCCCCGGCGGCTTCGGCAAGCGCGGCGTCGAGGGCAAGATCCTCGCCGTCCAGTACGCGCGCGAGAAGAAGATCCCGTACCTCGGCATCTGCCTCGGCATGCAGGTCGCGACGATCGAGTTCGCACGCCACAAGGCCGGGCTCGTGGGCGCCAACAGCACCGAGTTCGATCCCGACGCCGCGCATCCGGTGATCGCGCTCATCGACGAGTGGCAGGACCGCGACGGCAGCATCCAGAAGCGCACCGCGCAGTCCGAGCTCGGCGGCACGATGCGGCTCGGCGCGCAGAGCTCCGACGTCAAGCCCGGGACGCTCGCGCACGAGATCTACGGCAACGTGCTGACCGAGCGCCACCGCCATCGCTACGAGGCCAACGAGCAGTACCTGGACCGGCTCGCCGACGCCGGCCTCGTCGTCTCGGCGATCACCCAGCGCGAGAAGCTCACCGAGGTGGTCGAGCTGCCGACGAGCGTGCATCCGTGGTTCGTCGGCGTCCAGTTCCACCCCGAGTTCAAGTCGACGCCGTGGGGCGGGCATCCGCTCTTCAAGTCGTTCATCCGCGCCGCGCTCGCGCACCAGGCCGAGCGCGCGGAAAAGGTCGCCGCTTGAAGCTGTGCAGCTTCGACGTCGGCCTCGAGCGGCCGCTGTTCCTCATCGCCGGCCCCTGCGTCGTCGAATCGGAACAGCTGCAGATCGACGTCGCCGGCCAGCTCAAGGAGATCACCGGTGCGCTCGGCGTGCCGTTCATCTTCAAGTCGAGCTACGACAAGGCGAACCGCTCGAGCGGCACGTCGTTTCGCGGCCCGGGCATGGAGAAGGGCCTCGAGATCCTCGCCAAGGTCAGGCGCGAGCTTGCGGTGCCGGTGCTGACCGACGTCCACCGTGAAGAAGAGATCGCCGCCGCCGCGGAAGTCGTCGACGTGCTGCAGACGCCGGCGTTCCTGTGCCGGCAGACCGACTTCATCCGCGCCGTCGCCCAAAGCGGCAAGCCCGTCAACATCAAGAAGGGCCAGTTCCTGGCGCCGCACGACATGACCAACGTGCTCGACAAGGCGCGCGCCGGCGCCCGCGACGCCGGCCTCTCCGAGGACCGCTTCATGGCGTGCGAGCGCGGCGCGAGCTTCGGCTACAACAACCTCGTCTCCGACATGCGCTCGCTCGCGATCATGCGCGAAACCAAGGCGCCTGTCGTCTTCGACGCGACGCACTCGGTGCAGCTTCCGGGCGGCCAGGGGACATCGTCGGGCGGCCAGCGCGAGTTCGTCCCGGTGCTCGCGCGCGCCGCCGTCGCGGTCGGCATCGCCGGCATCTTCATGGAGACGCACCCGCGGCCGGCGGAGGCGCTCTCCGACGGCCCGAACGCCGTGCCGCTGCGCCACATGCGCGCGCTTCTCGAGCAGCTCGTCGAGCTCGACCGCGCCGTCAAGTCGCGGCCGTTCCTCGAGCGCGCGTTCGACGCCTGACCTCGAATGCACTTCACCATCCCAACAGGACAAGAACGATGAGCGCCATCGTCGACATCGTCGGCCGCGAGATCCTCGACAGCCGCGGCAATCCGACCGTCGAATGCGACGTGCTCCTCGAATCGGGAACGATGGGCCGCGCCGCGGTGCCGTCGGGCGCGTCGACCGGATCGCGCGAGGCGATCGAGCTGCGCGACGGCGACCCGGCGCGCTACGGCGGCAAGGGCGTGCTGCGCGCGATCGAGCACATCAACACCGAGATCAGCGAGGCCGTGCTCGGCCTCGATTCGAGCGAGCAGGCGTTTCTCGACCGCACGCTGATCGACCTCGACGGCACCGAGAACAAGTCGCGCCTCGGCGCCAACGCGACGCTCGCCGTCAGCATGGCGGTCGCGCGCGCCGCCGCCGAGGAGAGCGGGCTGCCGCTCTATCGCTACTTCGGCGGCACGAGCGCGATGCAGATGCCGGTGCCGATGATGAACGTCGTCAACGGCGGCGCGCATGCCAACAACAACCTCGACCTGCAGGAGCTGATGATCATCCCGGTCGGCGCGCCGAGCTTTCGCGAGGCGCTGCGCTACGGCGCCGAGGTGTTCCACGCGCTGAAGAAGATCATCGACGCGCGCGGCATGAGCACCGCGGTCGGCGACGAGGGCGGCTTCGCGCCGAGCGTGCCGAGCCACGAGGCTGCCATCCAGCTCATCATCGAGGCGATCGAGAAGGCCGGCTATGCGCCGGGCGCGCAGGTCGCGATCGGCCTCGACTGCGCGGCGAGCGAGTTCTACAAGGAAGGCCAATACCGGCTCGAGGGCGAAGGCCTGAATCTCGCGCCCGCGGAGTGGATCGAGACGCTCGCCGGCTGGGTCGGCAAGTACCCGATCATCTCGATCGAGGACGCGATGGCCGAGGGTGACTGGGACGGCTGGAAGCTGCTCAACGACCGCCTCGGCGCCAAGGTGCAGCTCGTCGGCGACGATCTCTTCGTCACCAACACGAAGATCCTGAAGGAAGGCATCCGCAGGAACGTCGCCAATTCGATCCTCATCAAGATCAACCAGATCGGCACGCTCACCGAGACGTTCGCCGCGATCGAGATGGCCAAGCGCGCCGGCTGGACGTCGGTCATCAGCCACCGCTCGGGCGAGACCGAGGACGCGACGATCGCCGACATCGCGGTCGGCAGCAACGCCGGCCAGATCAAGACCGGCTCGCTCAGTCGCTCCGACCGCGTCGCCAAGTACAACCAGCTGCTGCGGATCGAGGAGGACCTCGGCGACGTCGCCGCGTACCCCGGCCGCAGCGCGTTCCGGCAGCTGCCGCAGGACTAGGGGCACGACGGGCTCGCCGCGACGATGCGCTGGATCACCCTCGTCCTCGCCGGCCTGCTCGTGCTCGTCCACGCCGAGCTCTGGTTCGGCAAGGGCGGCGTGCCGCGGATGATTGAGCTGCAGCGAAAGCTCGACGCGCAGCGCTCCTCGAACGAGCTCGCCCGCCGCCGCAACGAGCAGCTCGCCGCCGAGGTGAGCGACCTCAAGGAGGGCCTCGAGATGGTCGAGGAGAAGGCGCGCTTCGAGCTCGGCATGGTCAAGCCCGACGAGATCTTCGTCCAGCTCGCGCCGGCGCGGCGTTGAACGCCGTGCCCGCGGCGCTCGCGCCGCTCTTCGCGACCGCGTTCGACGTCCTCGGCTCGCCGGTCACCTGGCTCGAGCTCGTCGCCTTCGCGCTCTCGATCGCGATGGTCGTCTGCAACATCCGCGTCAACGTGATCGGCTGGCCGCTCGCGATCGTGAGCTCGCTCCTCTACATGCTGCTGTTCTGGAACAGCCGCCTCTACGGCGACGCCAGCCTGCAGATCTTCTTCGCCGTCGTCGCCGGCTGGGGCTGGTGGCAGTGGCTGCGCGGCACCGACGAAGAGGGCCACGCGCTGCGCGTCCGCAGCCTCGGCGCGCACGGGCGCACGTCGGTCCTCGTCGCGATCGCGATCGCGTGGCCGGCGACCGCCCTCTTCCTGCACCGCTTCACCGACACCGACGTGCCGTGGTGGGACGCCTTCCCGACCGCGGCGAGCCTGGTCGGACAGTATCTGCTCGGCCGCAAGTACGTCGAGAACTGGCCGGTCTGGATCGTCGTCGACGTCGTCGGCGCCGCGCTCTTCGCCTACAAGGGCCTCTGGCTGACGACGCTGCTCTACCTCGTCTTCGTCGCGATGGCCGCGGTCGGCTGGCGCAGCTGGCTGGCCAAGGCCGCGACGATCCGACCTGCCGTCGCATGAGCGCCTTCATCGTCGCGCTGCTCGGCGCCGAGAGCACCGGCAAGACGACGCTCGCCGGCGAGATCGGCGCCGCGCTCGCGGCGCGCGGCGTCGCGGTCGAGGTCGTCGCCGAGGTCCTGCGCGAGTTCTGCGACACCCATGCGCGCACGCCGCGCCGCGACGAGCAGGCCGCGATCGCCGCGGCGCAGACCGCGCGCATCGACGCCGCGGCAACGCACGCCGACGTCGTCGTCGCCGACACGACGGCGCTGATGATCGCGGTCTACAGCGATCTCGTCTTCGCCGACACCAGCCTCTACGACGAGGCGGTCGCGGCGCAACGACGCGTCGACCTGACGCTCCTCACCGCGCTCGACCTGCCGTGGCAAGCCGATGGCCTGATGCGGGACGGCGCCCACGTTCGCGAGCCGGTCGACGTGAAGCTGCGCACCGCGCTCGCGCGCGGCGGCATCGCGGCGACGACCGTTGCCGGCTCAGGCCCGGGGCGCCTCGCCGCGGCGCTCGCCGCGATCGACGCCGCGCTCGCGGCACGCTGAGCTCCTCAAGCGGTGCCGCCGAGCCGCACCAGCACCGTCACGAAGACGCCGAGCACGAGGTTCGCCGACACCTCCCAGCGGATCGCGCCGAGCGCGCTCGCGCCGTCGGCCCAGCGCTGCTCGCGAAGCGCCGCGTCGAGGCGGCCGAAGACGACCGCGCGGATGTGCACGAAGACGGCGAGCATGACGAAGAAGACCGCGAACATGACGTACCAGTCGAGCGGCATGTTGAAGCGCAGGCCCGCGCGCGACGCCGCCGACCATGCGATCGCGACCATCGCGGCGCCGCACACGAAGATCACCGCGATCGCGACGGCGACGACTGCGAGAAAGCGAAGGATCGCCGCGTGCATCAGGGCGATGCGCGCGGGCGGCTCGAGGACGCGCGCCGCCGGCCGCAGGCAGAACAGCATGAACGCCATGCCGCCGACCCAGACGATGACGGCGAGCAGATGGAAGGCCTTCAGCGTCGCGTACAGCACGGTCGATCCCTTCGCGCGCTTCGCGCTTTCGCGCATTGTTCCATCGCGCCGCGGGTCGCTCCACATTGCGACGCTGCACAAGGCGCGGTATCGTCCCTCGACCCAGGGGCGGAGGCCGACCGAATGACGAAGCTGTGCTCGGTGTGCGGGACCGAGAACCGCGAGGAGGCGCAGTTCTGCCGCGCATGCGGCACTGCGTTCTCGGCGCAGGCGCCGCGCGCGGCGGGCGAAGGCACGCCCCAGAACGTCTGCAGCGAGTGCGGCTTTCAGAACAAGCCGGGGCTTCGCTACTGCGCCAACTGCGGGATGAGCCTCGCCGGCGGCGCTGCCGGCGAGTCCGCGGGCGATGCCGCGGGCGGCAGCCCGCCGCCGCTCAGCTATCCGTCGTTCGCTCCGGTCGCGCCGTATCCGCCTGCGCCGGTCGAGGAATCGTTTCCCGAGCTGCCCGACCCCGATGCCGAGATCGCGCTCCGCCAGCAGGAAGCGGCGGAGGGCGCAAGCACTGCGATGCTGTTCGAGAACCCGCCGTCGCGCGGCCGTGCGCCGATCGTGATCGGCGCAGTCGCGCTCGCGCTCGTCATCGCCGGCGCGCTCGCCTGGACGTTCATGCGCGGCTCGGACTCGTCACCGCCGGCGATCGGAGCGACGACGCCGCCGGTCGCACCGACGCCGGCCGCGTCGACTGCGGCAGCGCCGCCGCCGATCATCGAGCAGGCGCCGGCAGCGGCGCCACCCGCCGTCGCGGCGACTGCCTCCGCGGTCGAGGCGCCGGCGGCGGCCGCAGCCACCGACGCGCTGCCTCCCGCCGCAGCACGACCGCTGCCGCAGGTCGGCGATGCGGTCCCGCCGGAAAGCGCCGAAGCCGAAGCGAAGCGCGTCGCCGCCGAAAGGCGCGCGAGGTTAGCGCGAGAGAAGACCGAGCGCGACGCCAAGACCGCGGCCGACCAGCGCGACCAGAACGCCGCGGCAGCACAACGCGCCGAGCAGGACGCGGCGCGCAAGCGCGCCGAGGACGCGCAGCGTCCTCGCACGGCTGCCGCGCCGGCGCCAACTGCGCCGGCTCCCGCGGTCGCGCAGGCGCGCGGCGTGCGCGAGCTCTGCGCCGGCAAGGGCACGATCGGCGAAGCGGTGTGCCAGTCGCGAGCGTGCGGGCAGCCCGAGCACGCCAACGAGCTGATCTGCCGCCAATTGCGCGAGCAGGACGAGCGCCGGCGCAATTACCAGAACTGACAGCCCGACGCGCCCGGCGCGTCGCACAAGGGAGGAGTCGTCATGTCGAGCGAGACCTTGTCCGACGCGCCGCCCGCCGGCCTCTCCGGCGACGCGCTCTCGAGCCTGCTGCAGGCAGTGACAGGCCTGCGCAACCGGCGTGCGGTCGTCGCGATGCTCGCCTGCACGTTCGTCGGCGTGCTCGTCGCCGGGCTGCTGTTCGCGATGACACCGACGCTCGGCTTTCTCGCCGGTCTGCTCGCCGCGATCGTCTGGGTCGTCGCGATCGGCACCGGCCTCAACGCCGCCGGGCTGCTGCAGATGGACCACGCGCGCGGCATCTCGCCGCGCAGCACCGCCGATGCGCTCGTCTACGGGCTGATGTGCATCCCGAAGCTGATCGTCCTCGCGCTCGCGTTCTTCGCGGTCGAGGTCGCGGTCTTCCTCGTGATCGCGATCCTGCTTTTGATCTGCAAGATCCCGGTCCTCGGGCCGCTGCTCTTCACCGTCGTCTTTCCGCTCTCGGTCGTCATCGCCGGCGTGACGATCGTGGGCCTCTTCATCTGCCTCGTCCTCTCGCTGCCCGCGATCTGGCAGGGCGCGAGCATCTCGCGCGCGCTCGCGCAGACGCTCGCGATCGTGCGCGGCAGGCTCGTCGAGGCGGTGCTCCTGCTCGTCCTTGTCGGCTTCATCGGGTTCGCGGTCGGGTTCGTCGTCTTCGGCGTCCTCGCCGCGGGACTGATGCCGACGCTCGGCATGTCGCTCTCGATCGTCGGCTTCGGCGGCCTCGGCATGGAGTCGATCGCCGCGATGTCGCACGGCGGCGGCGGTCATGCGATCGCCGGCGTGATCGGCGGCGCGCTGCTCTGGGCGATCGCGGCATCGCTCGTCGGTCAGGTCTACCTGCTGGGCCTCTCGATCGTCTATCTGCGCGTCACCGAAGGGCTCGATCTGACGTCGGCCGAAGAATCGTTCCGGGCGACGCTCGACGAGGCGAAGCGGCGCACCGCCGAGCTCGGCGAGAAGGCGCGCCAGGCGACGCAGCGCGGCGGCGGCGAAGCACCCGCCGCTGCAGCGGCGAGCGGCGCCGCAGCGGGCGCCGCGGCTGGCGCGACCGCGGCCCCGGCCGCCTTCGCTGCGACGCCCTCGCCCGCACTCGACGTCGGCACGAGCGATCCGTTCCGCCGCCACGGCGAGCAGACGACCATGCCGACGGCGCGCGCCTCCGATCCCGACATCGCGCTGCCGTTCGACGACCTGCTCGGCGTCACCGAGCCGACGACGGGAGTGCAATCCGACTGGACACCGCTGCCGCCGCAGACGACGGTGCCAGCTCCGCCACCGCCGAGCGCGGCACCGCTGCCGGCGCCGTCGCCGCTGCCGCCGGCGACGACGTGCCCGCAGTGCTTGTCGACGGTCGCTGCCGACGACACGTTCTGCGGCGTCTGCGGCTATCGACTGAAGTAGCCGACGGCACGCTCGTGAACGACATCGAGCTCGACGCCGCGAGGAGCGCGCTCGCGGCAGCGCGGCGCGAAGCGCGCGCGCTGGAGCGCTGGCCCGGCGACAGCCCGCCGCGCGATCTCGACGAGGCGTACCGTCTGCAGGCCGCGGTCGTCCGCGAGCTCGGCGCAATCGGCGGCTGGAAGATCGCCGCGGTGACCGCGGCACAGCGCACCGCGCTCGGCGTCGACCGACCGATCGGCGCCGCGATTCCTGCGCGCTATCTGCACGACGCGCGCGCCGCACCGGCGCGGCTTCGCATCGCCGACTTCATCGCGCCGAAGCTCGAATGCGAGATCGCGTTCGAGCTGGGCGGCGACCTGCCGCCGCGACCTGGCCGTCCGTACGCACGCGACGAAGTGCGGCGCGCAGTCACACGGCTGCGCGTCGCGGTCGAGATCGTCGACTGGCGCGTGCCGCGCGGCCTCGGCGCATTCGCCGAGCTCGCCGACGGCTTCAACAACGGCGCGCTCGTCGCTGGTGCCGCGCACGCCGACTGGGACGCGACCGATTTCGCACGGCTCGCGATCGTCCTCGTTCGCGAGCACGAAGGGCGACGCGACGAGGTCGCGCGCGGCAGCGCGGCCGCGATCCTTGATGGCGACCCGTTCGCCACAGTCGTCATGCTCGCCAACGCACCGCCCGACGCATCGCGCGGCCTCCGGGCCGGCGACATCGTCACCACCGGCTCGTGCACCGGCGCGCCTTCACTGCCAGGCCCTGGTGCGTATCGGGCCGACTTCGCGCAGCTCGGCAGCGCCGAGTTCGTCTTCGTCGATTAGGCACCCGTCCGCGCGCCGAGTGGCAAATCGTGCCGCTCGGACATTTGCCGCGCACGTCGGCCACGTCGATGCCGCCCGCACAATAGGCCGCGGAGGACGACCTTGGCTTCGCCGACGCAGAGCTTCGCACTGACAAAGATCCAGCCACCGCGCGCGCGCGCCAGCCTCGTCGCCCGCGAGCGGCTCGAAGCCGAGATGAAGAGCGCGGCGCTCGGCCGCCGCCTCGTCCTCGTCGCCGCGCCGGCCGGATTCGGCAAGACCGCGGCGCTGACACGATTGATCGAGCAGCTCGAAGGCAGCGCCTCGGTGGCATGGATCTCGGCCGACGTCGACGACGATCCGCTCGGCCTCCTCGCCTGCCTGATCGCCGCGCTCGAGCCGCTCGATCCGCCGTGGCGGATCGACCCCGAGGCGCTGATCGCGAAGGCCGGCGGCAGCCGCGGCGACCGCCACGCCGTCGCCACGCACCTGCTCAACGTGCTCGCCGCGTGCGACGTCGAGCGCGGCCTGATCGTCGTCGACGATGCCCACCGCATCAGCGACCCGGCCGTGTTCGAGTTCCTCGACCTGCTGCTCGAGCGCTTGCCGTCGCACTGGGGCATCGTGCTCGCGAGCCGCACCGATCCGCCGCTCGCGTCGCTGCCGCGCCTGCGCGCGCACGGCGAGCTCGCCGAGTTCCGCCAGCGCGAGCTGCGCTTCACGCTCGGCGAGGTGCGCGCGTTGCTGCCCGCGCTCGACGACGTCGCGGCGGTCGACCACGATGCGACGAGCCAGCGTCTCTTCCAGCGCACCCACGGCTGGGCGGTCGGACTCCGCCTCGCGGTCAACGGCATCCGCTCGGGCCACGAAGCACAGGCGCTGATCGCCGACACCGTCAACGACCGCCACGTCTTCGACTATCTGCTGAACGAAGTCCTCGGCGAGCTGCCGCTGGCGTTGCGCTGCTTCCTGCTGCGCTGCTCGATCCTCGACGAGCTCACGGCCGGCCGCTGCGCCGCGGTCGCCGCCGATCCGCGCGCCGCCGAATGGCTCGAGGAGATCGAGCGGCGCGGCCTCTTCGTCTCGGTGCTCCACGGCGCCGAGACGACGCTCAGGCTGCACGACCTGTTCCGCGATTTCCTGCGCGATCGCCTGCGCCGCGAGATGGCCGACGAGCTGCCGCTGCTGCATCGGCGCGCCGCCGCCGGCGAGACCGACATGCTGCGCAAGATCGGCTTTCTCGTCGGCGCCGGCGACTGGAGCGAAGCCGAGGCGATGCTCGGGGAGGTCGGCGCGGCGGTCCTCGCGACCGGCGGCGTCGCGCCGGTGCTGCGCCTGCTCGAGAAGTTTCCTGCCGAGGCGAAGCGCAGCTCGCCGCTGCTGCTCCACATCCGCTCGTACGCGGCGTGGTCGCGCTGGGACTGGCCGACGATGCGCGAGACGGCGGCCGCGGCGCGCGCCGCGTTCGCCGCCGCGGGCGACGCACGCTCGGCATGGCGCTCGGGCGTCTACGAATCGATCGCGCTCGTCACTGCGGGCCGCCACGACGAAGCGCTCGAGCGACTCGCCGTCGATCCTTCGGTGCCGGTGACGCGCGACGACCTCGCGCTCGCCGGCACCGTGCACAGCTACATCGCGCTCGACAGCGGTCGTCTCGACGAGGTCGCCGCCCGCTACGCCGAGATGCTCGAGCTGCTCGAGCCGAGCCGCGATCCGGTGCTGTGGTACCAGTGCGTGCCGCGCAGCCTGCAGTGCGGCCTGCCAGCGATGCGCGAGCCGTCGCGTCGCTTTGCCGCCGGTGCGCTCGCGATCGCACCCGAGACGCCGACGCCGCTGCGCGCGATCGCGCTCGCCGCATCGGCGTGGAGCGACGTCTGGGCCGGCCGGCTCGACGCCGCACTCGAGACCGCCGCCCTCGCCGAGGCCGACGCGCGCTGGCTCGGGCCGCCGCCGAACGTCCGCCTCGCGCTCTACAGCCTCCTCGCCGCGTTGTTCGCGATGGTCGGCCGCGTCGCCGACAGCCACGATGCGCTCGACAAGCTGCTCGTCCTCTTCGACGATCCCGGCGGCGGCTACCGCCGCGACTCGCCGCTGTACGCGTTCTACCGCCTGTTCGCGATTCGCCTCGCCGACTGGAACGGTGACAGCGAGCGCGTCCTGCGCCTCGCCGCAGAAGTCGAGTCGATCTCGCCCGCCGACACGGCGATGCTGCGGCCGCTCCTGGAGGCGCAGCGGCGAACCATCGCCGGCCGCGTCGCCTGGCAGCGGAGCCGCTGGCGCGAAGCACGCGACGCCTTCGCCGCGGCGCTCGCGAACGAACGTGCGCTCGCCGTGTTCGGCGAGGCGACCGACCTCCGGGCCCGGCTCGCGCTCGCGTCGCTGCGGCTCGGCGCGGTCGACGACGCGGCGGCGGCGATCGCGCCGGCGTTCGCCGAAGCCGAGGCGAGCGGCGTCGCCGGCGCCTTCCTCGCCTGCGGCAAGACGAATCTCGAGGCGCTCGCCGCGGCGCCGTGGCACGGCGCGCTCTCGTCGCCGCGCATCGAAGCGCTGCGGCGCTGGGCCACGGGGCTCGGTGGCGGGCCGCCGACCACGAGCGCCGCCGATCCGGCCGGAGCGCGGCCGTTGACGTCGTCGCTGCTGGGCGAGCGCGAGTCGCTCAGTGCGCGCGAGCTCGAGGTGCTGCGCCTGATCGCCGCCGGCGACAGCAACAAGCTGATCGCACGCGCGTTCGATCTCAGCCCGCACACCGTCAAGCGCCACGTCGCCAACATCCTCGACAAGCTCGGCGTGCAGTCGCGCGGGCAGGCGGCGGCCTGGTTCAACGAGCGGCGCACCGCGTAGGGCCACCCCGTGCGGGGGTGACGATGGCCCGTCGGCGGACGCGCCGTGGCTCCTTCGGCCGATGCCCGCTCGGCGACGCTCCGGAAAACTGTCGGTACCGCGGCACGTTGCCGCAACGACCTTCCGGAGCCGCCATGACCACGATCGCCGAGCCTGTCGCCGTCCCCTCCTCCCGCATTGCCGACGTCGCGCGCGCCGAGCCGCCGCGGATGGATCTCTATGCATCGATCCACAAGGCGATCCGCAGCTTCATGGCCGACACGCTGGTGAAGATCGGCAGCATCGACGTCGCCGACGCCGCCGGCCGCGACGCGACGCTGGCGCAGCTCGAGCTGCTGCTCGACCTCTGCCTCGGTCACCTGCGCCACGAGAACGAATGGGTCCACACCGCGATCGAGGCGCGCCAGCCCGCCGGCAGCCGCCGCATCGCCGACGAGCACGCCGAGCACGTCGAGGCGATCGCCGAGCTGCGCAGCGAAGCGGCGCTGCTGCGCGGCGCGGCCGGCGGCGAAGCGGACCGGATCGCGGCGCGCCTGTATCGCCACCTCGCGCTCTTCGTCGCCGAGAACTTCCAGCACATGCACGTCGAGGAGACGGCGCACAACGCGCTGCTCTGGCAGCACTACAGCGACGGCGAGCTCGCCGCGCTGCACGGCCGCATCCTGGCGAGCATCTCGCCGGCGGAGCACGTCGTCGTCGCGCGCTGGATGATTCCGGCATCGACTCCGGCCGAGCGCGCTGTCATCATCGCGGGCGCCAAAGCACAGATGCCGCCCGAGGCCCTGCTCGGGATGATGGCGGTCGTCCGCCCGCACCTGGACGACGCCGGCTGGGCCAAGCTCGCCGCCGCCGCCGGCATCGACCCGCAGCTCGGCCGCCGCTGAGGACAACAACCACGAACGAGAGTGAGGTCGAGATGAACAAGTGGGTCCGCCGCGGTGCCGTCACGCTGACGGTGATGGTCGCAGGCGCAAGCGCCGCGTTCCTGACGCTCGCCGAGCTCGGTGATCGCAAGCTCCAGCGCCGCGTCGACGTCGCGGTCGCGCCGATCGCGATGAAGGGCGATGCCGCGAGCGTCGAGCGCGGCCGCTATCTCTTCGCGTCGCGCGGCTGCGGAGACTGCCACGGCTCCGCGGGGCAAGGCAACGTCGTCGTCGACGACGGCGGCATGTTCATCCGCTCGCCCGACATCAGCGCGTCGCCACAGGCCGCGGTCGCACGCTACAAGGACGTCGACTGGGTGCGCACGATCCGCCACGGCGTCAAGCCCGACGGGCGGCCGGTGATGGTGATGCCGAGCGAGGAATACAACCGGCTCGTCGACAGCGACGTCGCTGCGATCGTCGCCTACGCCCGCCAGCTGCCGCCGGCGAGCGGCAAGCCGGCCGAAGTGCGCTTGCCGATGATGGTCAAGGCGCTCTACGCGGCCGGCGTCGTCCGCGACGCGAGCGAGAAGATCGACCACGCGCTGCCGCCGGCGCAGCCGGTCGCCGAGGGCGTCACCAGCGAGCACGGCGGCTACGTCGCCAACGGCTGCATCGGCTGCCACGGCCAGCGCCTCGAAGGCGGCAAGATCCCCGGCGCGCCGCCGAGCTGGCCGGCCGCCGCCAAGCTCAACCCGGGACCGGGGAGCGCGCTCGACCGCTATCCGAGCGCCGAGCCGTTCATGGCGATGCTGAAGACCGGCAAGCGACCCGACGGCAGCGAGGTCAGCAAGGTGATGCCGTTCGTCTCGCTGAAGGAGATCAGCGAGGTCGACGCGCGCGCGCTCTATCTCCACCTGCGCTCGCTGCCGCCGAGCGGCAGCTGAGCACGCGCGTTCAGCGATCCCGCGGCACGGTGCCGGGTTCGAGCGCGCTGCCTTCGGCGACGACGCCATCGTTCGCGGTCGAGACGATCGCGCGGACGACGCGCTGCGGGAACGGAATCTCGATCCCTTCGCGGTTCAGCACGTCGAGCACGGCGAGGTTGACGTCCGACTTGACGTTGCCTTGCCCGTTCTCGGCGTCGCGGATCCAGAAGCTGATCGCGAGGTCCATGCCGTCGGCCGAGAACGCGGAGAGCTGCACCGACGGCCGCGGATCGTCGATGACGCGCGGCACCGCGAGGATCGCCGCCTCGAGCAGCGGCTGCAGGCGGCGGACGTCGCTGCCGTACGCGACTTGCACCGAAGACTGGACAACGACGCGCGGATCGGCGAGCGAGAGGTTCTCGACCCGCGTCGTGACGAGCGTCTCGTTGGGGACGATCGCCTCGCGACCGCCGAGCGAGCGGATCACGGTGTAGCGGGTGCGGATGTCGGTGATGCGGCCCTCGAACGTGTCGAGCTTGACCATGTCGCCGATGCGCAGGCTCCGTTCGGCGAGGAGGACGAAGCCGCTGATGTAGTTGGCGGCGATCCGCTGCAGGCCGATGCCGACGCCGACGCCGATCGCACCGCCGAGCACCGACAGCGCGGTGAAGTCGACACCGATCGCCGACAGCGCGATCAGGAGGCCGACGAAGAGCAGCAGCGCGCGAACGATGTTCGCGCCCATCTTGCGCAGCGACAGGCTGTGGCCGGTGCCGCCCGACAGCAGCTTTCGCTCGACGACCGCCGAGATCCAGAGCGACAGCACCAGGACGACCGCCGCGGTGACGCTGCCCTCGACGAGATTGCGCAGCGTCATCTGCTGCTTGCCGACCTGCCAGTGCACGTCCTCCATCGCGTCGAGGACCATCGGCGAGATGCCCGTGACCCAGAGGACGACGCTGATCCAGGCGAACCACGAGATGCTGCGCTCGACCAGGCGCACCCAGGCGACGCCCGGGAACGTGCGCGCCAGCACCCGCGCGCTGAGGCGGATGAAGACGAGCGAGATCAGGATCGGGATCGCGACCTTGAACACCGCCGGCTTGACCAGCCCGGCGAGCCCGATGCGCGCGGCGTAGACGAGCGCGAGCGCGAGGAGCGGGAAGAGCAGACCGTCGACGATGCGGTTGCCGAACCAGACCGAGGCGACCGGACGCTCGCGGCCGCGGATCAGGCGGACGACGATCCACGCGGCGACCAGGCAACCCGTGAGAATCGCGAGCTCGGCGACGACGCCGGGCCGCACCAGCTCGTTGACGAGCTCGTCGAGCTGGGCGCGGTCGAATGGGCGGATCATCGGCCGCGTGCGCCGCCGACTGCCGCGGCGCGCCGGCGGCTCACGCGCACGCGAGGACGCGCACGTGGGCGGCGACGCTGCGCGCCAGCGCGCGCAGGTTGTAGCCGCCCTCGAGGCACGAGACGATGCGGCCCGAGGCGTGCTTGTCGGCGACCGCCTTGATCTGCTCGGTGATCCAGCGGTAGTCGTCCTCGACGAGGCCGAGCTGGCCGAGCTCGTCGTCGCGGTGCGCATCGAACCCGGCGGAGACGAAGACCATCTGCGGCTTGAACGCGTCGAGGCGCTCCATCCAGTTTTCCTCGATCAGCGCGCGCACCGCGGACCCGCGCGTGTACGGCGGGACCGGGACGTTGACCATGTTCTCGCCCTTCGGCACCGCGCCGCTGTACGGATAGAGCGGATGCTGGAAGATGCTCGCCATCAGGATGCGCTCGTCGCCGGCGACGATGTCTTCGGTGCCGTTGCCGTGGTGGACGTCGAAGTCGATGATCGCGACGCGCTCGAGCCCGCGCACGTCGAGCGCATGGCGCGCGGCGACGGCGACGTTGTTGAAGAAGCAGAAGCCCATCGCCTGGTCGCGCGTCGCGTGGTGGCCGGGCGGGCGCGTCGCGCAGAACGCGTTCGCGACGTCGCCGTCGAGCACCGCGTCGGTCGCTGCGACCGCGGCACCCGCAGCGCGCATCGCCGCCTTCAGCGTGCCCGGCGCGGCGACGGTGTCGGGATCGATCGCGCACGGACAGCCCGAGTCGGCGACACGCAGCAGCACGTCGCGCAGCTCGGCGAGAAAGCCGCTGCTGTGCGCGAGCGCGAGGTCCGAGAGCTCGACCACCGGTGCCTCGCGCCGCTCGAGCGCGACGTCGAGCCCGCTCGCGAGCAAGTGGTCGTGGATGGCGTCGAGCCGCTCCGGACACTCGGGGTGGCCCCGGCCCATGTCGTGGCCGCGGCAGTCGGAATGGCTGTAGAACGCGGTCTTCATCACGGTTCGGGCTCGGGATTTTCCGGTAATGTCAGGCCGATGAGCCGAACTCTCGCCGCCCAGCTGACCGACCTCGCCAACCAGATTAGCACGATCATCGTCGGCAAGCGGGCGCAGATCGAGGACTGCATCGCCTGCCTTCTCGCCGGCGGCCACCTCCTGATCGAAGACGTTCCGGGCGTCGGCAAGACGACGCTCGCGCACGCGATCGCGGTCTCGCTCGGCCTCACGTTCTCGCGCTCGCAGTTCACCGCCGACCTGATGCCGTCGGACCTGATCGGCGTCAGCGTCTACGAGCGCGCCAAGGAGGCGTTCGTCTTCCACGCCGGCCCGGTCTTCACCCACGTCCTGCTCGCCGACGAGATCAATCGCGCCGGCCCGAAGACGCAGAGCGCGCTGCTCGAGGCGATGGAGGAGCACCAGGTGACGGTCGAGGGACAGACGCGCGCGCTGCCGGCGCCGTTCTTCGTCATCGCGACGCAGAACCCGACCGACCAGCTCGGCACCTATCCGCTTCCCGAGTCGCAGCTCGACCGCTTCCTGATGTGCATCACGCTCGGCTATCCCGACCGCAAGAGCGAACGCGAGCTGCTCGTCGGAGGCGACCGCCGCGAGGCGATCGCGCGCCTCGCGCACGTGATGACTCCGGCCGAGTTGATCGCCGCGCAGCAGGCAGTGCAGTCGGTGCACGCGTCGGAGGCGCTGCTCGACTATCTGCAGGCGCTGATCCAGGCGACGCGCTCTGGCGCGTGGTTCGTCGAAGGGCTATCGCCGCGCGCCGGCGTCGGCGTGCTGCGCGCTGCGCGCGCGCGCGCCCTCCTCGGCGGCCGCGACTACGTCGCCCCTGACGACGTCCAGTACGTGCTGCCGCAGACGATCGCGCACCGGCTTCTTCCCGTCGCCGGCGCCGGCCGCGGCCGCAGGGAGCAGGTGCGGGCGATGATCGAGGCCGTCGCGCTGCCGTGAGCGCCGTCGCGCTGCCATGATCGCCGACACACTGACGGCGCCGTGGAACGTGCGCACGCGCGTGCGCCGGTGGCTGGCGGCGCGGCTGCCGCGCACCGACACGCAGCTACTCACGCAGGGCAACATCTACATCCTGCCGACGCGCGCCGGCTGGATGTTCGCGCTGACGCTCGTCGTTCTGCTGCTCGCCTCGGTCAACTACCAGCTCAATCTCGGCTACGTCCTCACTTTCATGCTCGCCGGCAGCGGCATCGTCTCGATGCACGTCACGCACGGCACGCTGCGCGGCCTGACGCTGCACCTGAAGCCGGTCGCGCCGGCGTTCGCGAACAGCGTCGCGGTGCTCGACATCGTCATGACGTCGCCGTCGTCGGCGCGCTTCGGCATCGGCCTGAAGCTGCTCGAAGCGCCGGCGGCGACGCTGGCGTGGACCGACATCCCCGCCGGCGGCCAGGCGAGCGCGCACGTAAGCTACGTTCCCGCGGCGCGCGGCCTGCACGACGTGCCGACGCTGAGCGCGGAGACGCGCTTTCCGCTCGGGCTCTTTCGCGCCTGGACGGTGTGGCGACCGACCGCGCGGCTGCTCGTCTATCCCGAGGTCGAAGCCGACGCGCCGGCGCTGCCGGCGGCGCGTCCGGTCGCCGGTGGCGCGCAGGCGCGGCCGAGCGTCGGCGGCGAGATCGAAGGCGTGCGCGCGTACCGGCGCGGCGATCCGCTCAAGCTGATCGCGTGGAAGAAGGCGGCGCAGGCGCTCGAGACCGGCGCCGAGCTGGTCAGCCGCGACACCAGCTCGTCGGCGCGCCAGGAGCTCTGGCTCGAATGGTCGGCATGCGGCAGGCTCGACCCCGAGCGGCGACTCTCGCGTCTCGCCGCGTGGACGCTCGCCGCCGATCGCGCCGACGCCGACTATGGCCTTCGGCTCCCCGGCATCGACATCGCTCCTGCAGACGGCGATGCGCAACGCGCGCGCTGCCTCGAGGCATTGGCGCTGTGGCACTGAGCGCTTCGCACACTCTCGACGCGTCGCCGCTCGCAACCATGCGGCGCGCGCTGCCGCGCTGGCCGGGCTGGGAGCGGCTGCCGCGCGAGGCGCGCGACACGCTCTTCCTGCTCGCGGTGATCGGCTGGACCGTGCTGCCGCACGCGTCGCACCTGCCGGCGTGGTCGCTCGCGCTGACGGCGGCAGTGCTGCTCTGGCGCGCCCGGCTCGCGCTCATCAACGCCGCGCTGCCGGGGCGCTGGGTGCTGATGGGCGTCCTCGTCGCCGCGCTGGCACTGACGTTCTGGTCGTACCGCACGCTGCTCGGCAAAGAGCCCGGCGTCACGCTCGCGGTCGCGCTGATGGCGCTGAAGACGCTCGAGCTGCGCGCGCGCCGCGATGCGTTCGTCGTCTTCTTCCTCGGCTTCTTCATCATCCTCACGCACTTCCTCTATTCGCAGTCGATCGGGGTCGCGATCGCGATGCTCGTCTCGGTGTGGGGCCTCTTGACCGCGCTCGTCCTCGCCCACATGCCGGTCGGCCAGCCCAGCCTCGCGCAGGCCAGCGGACTCGCGGCGCGAACCGCGCTGCTCGGCGCACCGGTGATGGCGCTCCTCTTCGTGCTCTTTCCGCGCGTCGGGCCGCTCTGGGGCGTGCCGCAGGACGGCATCTCGAAGACGGGGCTGTCTAACACGATGAAGCTCGGCTCGATGACCGAGGTCGCGAGCGA
>Ga0207675_100001264_pt1 | contig 25260 bp, 17 predicted proteins | sample KBSSwiS42_FD_184305 | JGI IMG/M metagenome (GOLD analysis project Ga0207675, IMG submission 184305) | Switchgrass rhizosphere microbial communities from Kellogg Biological Station, Michigan, USA - KBS Switchgrass S4-2 (SPAdes) (version 2) | ecosystem: Host-associated > Plants > Roots >...
TGGATCGAGCAGGGTCCGCACGCGCTGCTGGCGGTCGTCGTCCGCGGCGCGGCGCCGCCGTCGCTGCGCACCGCGCTGCAGCAGGCGCTGGAAGCGGTGCACGCGCAATATTCGGATCTCCTCGAATCGTTCGACGGGAATGCCGGGCCTGGTGCTGCTCGACATGGGCATGCCGGTGACCAGCGGCCTTTGCGTCCTGGATGTCATGCGCGCACACCCCGCGACCAAAGATATTCCGGTCGTCATGTTGACCACCGACAACCGCCCCCGCTTTGCCGAGGACTACGGATTTTCGCCCGACGGTTATCTGGTGAAGTCCCAGGACTTCGACCAATACTGCGCGGCAATCGAGCTGGCGCTGAAACGCTGGCTTCCGCGGATCCTGAAGGAGCATCACAGTCGGGCGTGGACAGCGTTGCAGCGGCTCACGCTGCGGTGTCTCTGAAGCGGGCGCCAGCGAAGAGTCCGCCGGCGCCCGGCAGCGCGATCGAACTGACCGATCAGCTCCGATCGTCCTCGTGACCCCGATCGTCGTCGTGGTCCCGTCCGAAGTCGAACATATCGAACAGATCGCCGATGGCCGGCATGTTCCGCGGCACGTAGGGATTGTCGCCGCGCGTCTTCGGGTTCGGCAGGTTGTCGCGGCTGCGCGCGCTGAGCGTCCGTTTGATTTGCCAGTTGCGCTCGATGAACTTGACCACGGAAGCGTGCTCGCCATACACGTGGCTGACGTGACCGCCACGTGAGAATGGCGATACCGCGATCATCGGGATGCGCGGCCCGGTGCCGAAGAAGTCGACCGGCTGGATGAAGCCCGAGTCGTAGTAGCCGCCGCCCTCGTCCACCGTGATGAAGATGGCGGTTTCGGCCCACTGCCGCGGATTGCTCTTCGCCAGCTCGACGATGTTGTCGACGAACGCTTCGAAGATTCCCCACTTCGATGAAGCCGGGTGACCGTCGATCGCGCCGTCCGGCTTGACGAACGACACCGCGGGCAACGTGCCTTGCTGCAGATCCGTGAACAGATCCGTCACGTCGCGCATGTGCTCGGCGCGCTGCGCAGGATAGTTCGCCTGGTGCTCGAACGGATTGCAGATCGTGCAGTAGCCGTTGACGGGATTGCCCGCAACCGATGCGTTGTAGCCGCCGCCATAGTACTTCCACGATACGTGCCGATCGTTGAGCGCGTCGCCGATGCTGCGCTGAGTCGTCGGCGGAATGATGTTGTTGGTCGGGTGATTGTTGTCCGGCACGCCGGTCGGGACGCCGGCGGGTGTGAATGCAGGACCAACATTGACGGCGGGATAGTAGTGACCGGGTTCGCAATTGCTCGCCACGTGATACGGCAGTGAGTCCAGGTAGTCCCTGATCGGTGCGATGCCTGGAGCATTGCGGTCCGAGCAGTTGAACCATTGCGCGCGTGTCGTATATGTATTGAGCGTGCCGTCGCGCGGATCGGGATTGTAGATGCGCGCTGCCGGCGGCGTGACGGCGTTGCCGTTGCCGTCGCTGAAGAACACCTGGTCCGCAAAGCCGAGCGCGAAACTCGTGGGTCCAGTGCCGCCCATGACTGGCTGATGGTAGTTGTCGCTGATCGTGTATTCGTCGGCGAGCGCTTTGGTGAAGGACGCATCGCCGTGCCGCATGTCGAAGAACGCCATCGTCTGGCCCGTGTCGTGCGGCGCGGTGCCCGGCGGTGTCGCAAATGTCGTTGTGACTGCCGATTGCAGGTCATGCAGACAACCCGTCGGATTGTTGCGCGAGACGTGTTCCTGATCGATGGCGCAATCCATCTGCTGATACATCTGGAAGAACTGATGGATCGTATCGGCCGTGAACGCGTCGTAGGGCAGCGTCGATGAGGTCAGCCGGAACGGGCCCGGCGGCAGCGCGGTCACGTTCGGGATGCGGGTGTCGGGACCGAGCGTGACGTCGAGCCCGGTGCCACCCGTGCCGAAGAGGAACTGATCCTCGGGCCGCAGACCAGGATCGCCGCCCGGGATCGTGAGAATGAACGCGAGCGGCGACACCTTCGGCACGCCGCCGATGTCGGGCGGCGGCAGCACTGAGTAGAGCTGCTTTTCATTCTGCGACGCGCTGATGAAGAACTTGCCGCCGTTCGGCGGCGCGGTCAGCTGGTACTGCTGCCCTTGCGCGAAATTTCGGCCAGGCGAGCCGTCGGCAGTGACGATGCCCTGCGAAAGAAGGTTCAGCACCCGCTCGTGCTTGTGCCTCGGCAGATACGTCGCGAAGACGTGATCGAAGCTGCGATTCTCGCCGACGATGACGATCACGTGCTTGATCGGCGATGCCGTCTGTCGATCGGGGTTGCCGCGGTGGTCGTTGCCGCCGTCGTGCGCCGAAGCGCCCGCGGCGAATACTGCCAGTGCTACTGCACAGGTTTGCGTCGCGACTGTCGCGCGACGCTCGAGTCCGTTGAGTCGAGCCATGCCACTACCTCCGACTGGTCAGGTGAAGGGAGCGGCAATGGTCGGTCTGGACTATGACGACTCGGTGTCGATGCGATGGCAGTCGCGTCTACATTTCACGCGGCGATTGCGAACATGCGCTGCGCTACATTGCACGCTGCCCGACGCGCAATTCCTCGGCGATCGAGGCGCGCATGACCGCCGAGGCAGTGACTTCCAGGCATTCCGACGGCTCTCGCACCCGGATCCACGCAATCGGTGCGACTCCCGCTGTGCCGAAGCTGCCGGCGGGAATGTTTCGATCCTTCCACGCGCCGCAGTCCAGTTGCACTGTCGCCTTGCGTTGCTCGGTGAACGATACGGCGATCGACGAGGGATTGGAGATCGAGAGGAAGTCGCCCGCCTGCCACGCCGGCAGCATGCAATGCGCGATCGAGATATCGGCGTTGACGAACCTGGCAATGTCTACATGGGAATGCATGTATTGGCGCCCTTGCAAGGGAGCCAATCGTAGCGATTCCACTCGCCAGCGACAGTCCGGAAACTGCTCAGTTAGCGCGGATCGTTGACGCTGTCGAATCGCAGGCCGCTCGATCCTTCGCCGCGGCCTACTGTCTTGCGCAGAGCCATCCAGGCCCACGTCGAACCGTCAGTCCAGCGCGCGAGCTGATAGTGGCGCGCGACGTGCACGCCTTCGCGCGGCACTTCCTCATCGAACATCAGCAGCTGCGGATCCTTGTTGAGGATGCGGCCCTCGGCCTTGTGAACTTCCTGCGAGCCGTCGGGATGCAACACTGCACCGCGCCTGAGTCGCGAAACCACCTTGTCTGGCGGCTCGCGGAGCTGCACCGGAAGCAACGGAATCCAGTGCTTCGGCACGGTCGTCGACAGCAAGTAGCGCGGCAGCGCATCGCCCGGCGCCGGTCCGCCCGTGTCGCCTGCACTGTCTGCGGGCGTCGTCGTGTCGGTTCGAGGAACGGGCTGCTCGATGGGGCTTTCGAGACTGCGCTCGATCGCCCAGGCGACATTCGCCATCTCGTCACGCATGAACAACACGTCCTCGAGCGGCGGACTCTGCAGACTGCGACTGAGCGCCGGCGCCAGGAAAAACAGGTTGGACGCGGGCTTCGCCAATGCCTCACTCCCCGGACGCCGGATATGTGCCAGCTGATACATGCTCCAGTTCGCCTCCGGCAGGGTGCGATCGCCAATCGGTCGCAACAACGAGCGCACGCCGAAACTATCGGTGACGACGAGCGAGTTGATTGCCGTGAGCGAGCCGACCGGTAGCGTCAGCGGCACGACGAACCAGTCGTTGCCGTAGCTGCTGGCGTACTCGATCATCAGGAGCTGCGCGAGATCGGTCGGTCCGACCGGCATCAAGCCGTACTCGATGCGCGCATCCTCCAGCTCCCAGTAACGCGGAGCAGGCGCGCCGCGGAATACGACCGGTGCAGGGATCGTCGTCTCCGTGATGACCTCGAACTTGTGGTCGCGTTCCGTGCCCAGGTTCACTTCGAAGTCGAGATCGAAGCTGCTCCAGTCGAGATGACCGTCATAGAACTCGCTCGCGGTGAGCGGCCGCTGATCGAATTTATCGTCCGATAGCTGTCCAGCCACGGTCAGCGCGTACTCCATGCGCGGTGGGCTCCAGGCGTCATCCGACTCCTTGACCGGCTCGCTGAAGAGCGTGTCGTACCACTCGAGCCACCGAGCGGCGGATTGCGCCACTTCGGCGCGATCGGCGACGACGATCTTCAATGTCGCGTCGGAGATCAGCGACCCGGTGCCGCCTGCCCTGAGCACCTCAGCGAGCCTGCGCGCATCCGGTGCACGACCGACCATTGTTTCAACGAAGCGGCGCGTCTCTTCATCGGCCTTCGTCAACACAGAGTCGGCAGGACGCTGCAACGCGAAGCGTGCGATGAATGCCGGCCGATACTTCTTCGAGAGCGGCTGCTGATCGAGCATCAGCAGAAAATGCAAGCCGGCCTCGACGCTCAAACGCAGCATGCGCGCGTCGTTGGCGTTCACGGGTCGTGTCCGTTGGCGCTCGACCATCACTTCGAGCGGCATCTGCAGCGGATCGTACGCAGCTGCCTGGGTGATCGTGTTGGCCGGCAGCTCGCCGAGATGGATGCGCGACAGCATCGTCGTTTGCGCACGCGCACGCGCGAGCACCGGCATGCCCGCATCCTCACCTTGAAACTCGCCGACCTGCCACTGTCGAGCCATCAACCACAGCGGATCGAAAACACGCGCACTCAAGCTCACGCGCATGTCGGCCTGCCGCGAGCGAACTTCGAGCCGCGTCCAGCTCGTGATCGAAGGATTCGCGCCGGCCGGCGGTAGCGGCGGCGGCGGTGGCGGCTCCGGCAGCTCAGGTCGCGGCGGCCGATCCGGCGGATCGCGCGGCTCGATCGGGCCGGGATCGATCGGGTCGTCTGGATTGCGGATTCTGGCCATGCGCTATCTCGTGAGCTGCGCGAAGTCGGTCGAGACGACCTCGTCGTTGGCGTTGAAGCCGAAGTACAGCGCCGGCAGGTAGTGCCCGATCTCCCCGAGCGCCTCGGCGTCGATCGCACGCAGTTTCGCGAGGTCGAGCGTTTCGAGCAGCACGCGATGCAGGCTCGCGACGGTCCAGGGCTGATCGGGAACCGGCGGCACTGCCAGCAACACGCTTTGCGGCGCGCAGGTGTCCGGCGGATTGAATTGGAACGCGATCGCAGTCGTCTCCTGCGAGCTCGGTACGACTTCCACCCACTCATCGACGAGCAGCCCGCACAGCGGCTGATCGACCTTGAGCGCGCCGGCCGCATGCACGATCAGAGAGAGCTTGCCCGCGAGCACGTCCTTGCCCGCTTCCGGCGGCAGTCCGACCCAGCGGTCGGCGGCGTCGAACGGGAGCTGTGCGACCTGCAGTCGCAGACTTTCGCCGGTTCCGAGAACTTCCGCTGCGCTCAGCGGCGCGCTCCAGCGTGCCAGCGGGTCGCGAACGCGCGCCGCTCGCGTGAACCACGTGTAGACGTTCAGCGGATCTCCGCCCTGCACCGCCTCGTTCGCGGCCAGAGCGTTCTTGAGCTCTGCCGCGTTCTCACACGTGAACAGTGGCATGGCAACGAAGGATGAGCCGAAGACTGTGCGCATCCGTTCCAGCAGTTGCTTCAGTCGCCCGCGACGCTCGGCGATGGCTGGCGCGGCGATCAACTCATCCACTTGCGCGATGCGCGCCTTGCCCTCTTTGAGCAACGCAATGCCTTGCGTGTTGAGTGCGGCGCGCGTTGCCGCGTCGTCGCCCGCTGCCACGACCGGCACGGATCCCTGCACGCCGCAGCTGCCGAGCTTCAACAGCGCTGCCCGCAACGCGTCGGCCTGTGCCGCTGCGCCTTTCTTCACGAGTGTGTCGAGCGCCTTGTGAGCAGCCTTCAACGCGCGCTCCGCCTTCGTGACGCGTGCGCTCAGCTCAGTGAGATCGACGTCTCCGACCTCGCCACGCTCCGGTGGATTCAAGTCCTCCGAGTCTGCGGCGCGCGCGGTCGTCAGCAGTCTGCGCACTCTGCGCGCCTGCTCCAACACGTCGAGCAGCGTCAATTCCTGTTCAGCGAGATCAGCCGGCCGCGCATGCTGAACTCGCAGGCGAGCCTGAGACGGGAAGCCATTGGCACCCAGACGCGCCTGATGCAGAACGCGCTGCTCCAGCTCGCTCACCTGCCCCACACTCGCCAGCGGCTCGACGCAGAACACGACATCGAGCGGCGCGAGTTGCAGATCGCTCAGCAGCAGCTTGTGCGTTTCGAGCACTGCGCCGCCACCGTCCACCATCTCGACCGTGCAACGGACCTTCTTCGGATTGCCGAGCAGCTTTGCTGCCCATGAGTTGAGCATCGGCTCCGCTGTCGCGCGCACGGAAGTGCTTGCCGCGACCCAGCCCGTAGCAACTGGCGGCTTGCCGCTGAAGAGCTGCAGGACTCGATGGGTCAGCGGGATGCCCGAGCGCGGCGTCCGGGCAACTTCGAGCTCCGGCGCAGGCGCATCACCCGTTGCTACTGCATTGAGCGTGCTCGCGAGGCGCGACGTGTTGCCGCGAACCATCTGATACGCCGTTTCGGCCGTCAACGCGTCGCTCACGGCGTCGATCGAGTCGGCGAGACCATCGAGCTCCCGGCTCAGCTTCGTGAGGTCGTCGGCAGTCGCACCGGCGCTCTGCAAGCGGTTCGTTATCGGCTTCGTCGCGGACTGCTTCTCATCCTGCCACTTCTGATTCAGCACCAGACCGTCGACGACATTGTTCGCCGCGATGCTTTCGACCGGCAGATCCGTGTTCTCGAGCTTGCGCGCTGTCAATGGTGCCAGCTCGCGCAACGGCGCGATGAACTGATCCTTGCGCAGATCATGCAGGCGTCGCTCGAAGCGATAACCCAACAGCGCGGCGAGCGGCTGACCTTGTCGCACGCCATCGAGCAACCAGCTCGCTTCGCGTACACGTCGCGACGACAGGTCAATCGCAAACGCACCGTTGGTTTCTGCCACGCCATCGCTGCCGAGCTGCGCGTTGCGCAGTAGCGCCGCCGTCGAGGCATGAGTCATCGAAGGCGCGTGAATGAACCCAGTATCGTTGACGTGAGCGAACAATGGCGCAGATTCACCCTGCGGCGGCGTGACTTCGGTGCGCGCAGTCGCTTCCGGCCGGAGGTTTTCGACCCAACCGTATCCACCGATGTAGACACCTTGCGGCTGTGACGCGCGCATGCTGGCAAGGCGCTTGGTCGCAACCGAAGTGATCCAGGCATCGAGACGATACGACGCCAGGTCGATGGTCCCCTGCATCAGGAACTGCAATGCCTCGCTGTCGAGATCCTGCAGATGCTCGAGGCTGTCGCGGAACGCGCCCAGTGCGCCAACTTGCGTCGCAGTGAATGTCCGCAGGCTATCGAGGTGCTCGCGAATTGTCTTCGTGCCGGTGATCGCGGCGACCTTGCGATCGAGCAGACGCTTCCAGGTCGTGCTGAGCGGCATGTCGTTGACGAGGTCGATCAGCTCCGGATCACGCAACAGCGCGGCGAAATCTCCCGCTTCTGTGCCCGCGATCGCAGCAGTGGCACTCGCATACTCCAGCAACATCGAGTGCCGAAGCAGCGTCTGCAAGAGACTCGTCGCCTCGACGGGCTGCTGGCCAACGAGCGTCGCGATGCTGGAGTCGGCCAACAGGGCTGCGATGTAGTTCGGGTCGAGCTTGCGCCAGCGCGACACCTCGCCGTCCTGAATGAGCGGCGCCGCTACCGGCAACACCGCATCGCCATACGTCGCATGCGACAGGCGCGAGCGCCAGTTGAAACCCAGGCGCTGCAGAATCCCGCCGGTGATCGCATCCTGTATCGGCGTGAAGCCGGCATTGCTCAGGTTCTGTCCGACAAACTCGCGCAGATGCTCCAGATAATGACGCCCGAATAGCGAGCGAGCGCTGTAGCCGTTGGACTGGGCATCGGTTCGCATGACGTCCGCAAGGTCTGCGTCCGGATTCGGCGGGCTGCGCTGACCGAGGCGTGCGACGTTGTTCAAGCGCGGGCGCCAGACGTTGTCGCGCAAGCTGACGAGGAATGCCTTGAGCCACAGATCAGGCGCGTTCGACGCTTCCTCGCCGGTACGTGGACACCAGAAATCGAGCGACGTGACTGGCAAGACACCGTACGGTTGCCGGCCACACCGCAACGGCGGCAACGGCCCGCTGCTGCGAACATGTGCGATGAAGTGATCGCGCGCCCAAACCAGGCTTTCCGGCGTCAGGCCCGTGCCTTCCATGCCGATCATGTTCGTCAGGAAGTATCCCCACGTCGCCTGCCACAGCGCGGTGTTCATGCTGCGCTGATCGACTTCGTGCCGGTCGCTGCCGCCAGCGAGACTCGCAAGCACCGGTGCGATGTCTGCACCTGGCAGCCCCAGTGCAGTACCGAGGCGCTGGCCGTTCGACTGCTCATCTAGCGTCACATCGACGGCACCGGACTCCGTCGCGAAGCTACGCTCGTGCCCGGCGTCCTCGGCGCCATAGCCCGAGCGCTCGGCGGACGTGTTGTTGGAAGGCGTGCCGAAGCGCAGGAACTCCAGGCCGTCGGTGTAGTGTTGCGCGTCGAGCTGCTCACTGAGCTGTTTCGCCCATTCATCCGCCGTCGCACCTGCGCTCACACCGAGCACGATCAGGCTCTCGATGGGTCCGGCGAGATTCGCAGCGGTGAGCGCGATGCGCAGGCCCATGCCCGCTGCTTCCGCCTCGTCGAAGTCCACCATCCAGCGCATGCCCGGATCGACTGCCGCCTGATCGCCGGGAATCTCGGGCGCATTGTCGCCATCGACCTGCGGGTCCGGACCGACAGCGAGCTCCGGCCGGATGTCGCGGCCGCCGCCTGCGGCGATGACGCGTCCGGCACCTTGCACGATTGCAATCCAGCGGACCGGCAGCAGCCGGGCCTTCGGCGCGCTCCGCCAGGCCGCGTCCTTACCCTCTTCCACCACGTCGACACGCGGGAAGGTCGGTTCGGTCGAGGCCGTGCGCGACCCGACATTCGTTGGACGCAGCAGCCGCGCGATCCACGCGGCACGCTGCGGGTCGTATCGATCCGCGAGCTGCCGCCACGCATTCTTCTGCGCCTGCGTGTCGTCGCCCGCGAGAAAGATCTGCGTCCAGTAGTGCTGGCCCCAGGTCTTCTCCGCCTGCGTCAGCTCTTCCTCGTGCGAATCGATGTGAATCCGGTCCGGGTACACGCGCACGCGCAGCTCGCTGCCGCCGTTCGGTTGCGGGAAGAAGCGCGTCTCCAGCCGAACCGGAAACAGCGCGAGCGGCCGATCCGACTTGCCCAGCTCGATGAGCATCTCCGGCAGCGGCGGCGCTACGATCGACGCCGTTGGCAGCAGCGTTGCAGTCCGGAAGGCGAAGTGCGGGGCGACAACAGACATTGCGTGCGACTCCGATCAGCTCTTCTTCAGGAACTGCGACGCGTGGATCGCGATGCGCACCGGTTGCTGTCGCAGCATCGCCGCGATGTGCGCCCCGTTCTGGCCCCAGTGCAGATTCGGTGCCGTCGTGGAGCCGGCGGGCGCGCCGAAGCTGACTTCTAGATGCGTGCCGTCGTTCAGCGGCGTGCCGACATCGAAGCCGAAGCGCGGCTCGCCCGGCTGCTCCTGGATGACGATGAAATAGCCGTGATCGTCGCCGACGCCGGTGCCGACCACCTGGGCGACGGTGAGATCGAAGCCGAAGAACGTCACGTCCGGCTGCATCGAGCCGCGGAACACCGGATGCTCTTCGTCGTCGGGCGACTTGGTCGGCTTGCGCACGTTGTTCGGCTTGACCGCCTTCGCTGCGTAGATCACTGCGGACGGATAGCGACGCAGCAGCGAGCTGCGGATCAGCATGACGAAGCGATCGCCCGCCGGTGCGGTCTGCGGATCGCCGAGTGATCGGTCAGCCCACTCGTGAAGCGGGTTGAGGTCCGCGCCGCCACCCGACGAGCGCGAATCCCAGAAGCGGTCGAAGTACGTGCCGCGCTGATCGGTGGGATAGCCGCGCCAGAGCAGCTCGCGCGCCATCTCGAAGTTGAGGCCGACCATGTACGCCTCGACGAACCGCGAATTCGTCTCCAGCCCGAGCACGCTGTTCGACTCGACCGTTTCCAGGCCGGGCAGGAGCAGCTGCTGCGAGAGGTCGCGCAGCGACTCATACATCGGCTGCGGAAACTTCGGGGCTGCCATGATCGGCTCGATCGGCACGATGCCCGTGTTGGTCGGCGGCGTCGCGTTCGCAGTCTGGCTCATCGAGATGACCGCTTGTGCGAGCGGCACGAGCGAGCGCCGCGGCTCCATCTGCAGCTCCAGCGCCGCGCGTATCTGTGACATCACGAGCAGCGGCGGCTGCGACGGTTCGATGGCAAGGCGAGCGGGATTCACGCGGGCGAGATGCGCTTTCGCTGCCGCGCGGAAGTTAGCCGACGTCGGGTTGTCGACCAGCGGCACGGGCTGATAGCGACCGGGATGAAACACCGGCTGCCCCTCGGGCGCGATGCGGAAGTGCGGCCGTTGGGCCGTGTTCGCGACAGTCTGGTCCGTCACGTCACGGAACAACGAGAGAATGGCCGGCTGAGGCACGCGATCGCGCACGACACCGAACGTCGCCATGTCCGGCAACACCGGCGTGATGAAGGTGAACGCCAGGTTGGTGTTGAGCGCCATCATCCAGCTGGGACTCGCGGATCGCGTGAGCCCCTGCGCGGCGATTCTTCGCGTGATGGGACCGCGCTCGCGTGCGATACGGCGCATCGCCGTGCTCGTTGCCATCAATGGCACCGCGCTGGAGGCCAGTGCACCCGCGAGTGTTCCGGTATTTCCCATCTCGCCGACGGCGCGCAGTCGTGCCAGCGCGGGCGCGCTCACGCGAAGCATTGCGTCGTCGCTCAGGTTCTTGAAGTGACGCGCGTGCAGGCTCGTGCCGGCAGCGAGGCTGAGCTGCAACTGCCGCATACGCTGATTTGCGCGTGCCAGATCGCCGGCCTGCTCCCACGCCGAGGCCATCAAGGCTTCTTGATGTTCCTGCACGACTCGCGTGCCGAACGCTGCGACGCTGCGATGACGCGGGTCGAGATTCAACTCATCGAACCACGGCGCAGCTGCACGCGTAACTGTCGAGCGCGCCGCGTGCCACTGGCCGTACAGCGGCGGCGCAAGCAGAGGATCGGAATCCGGATCGATGATCAGCGCTTCGCCCGCCGCATTGACGATCTTCGCCAGCTCGGTCTGGAACGGCTCCTGCGCATCGTCGGGCCACGGGTCGAACTCGCGATGTTCGAGAGGCCGGAGCGCGCCTTCCAGCGAAAGCTGCGCATCGTCCGGGAACGTCGCGGGCAGCTTGAATCCCGGCTCGCTGACATCCATCGGACGCTTACCGAGCCCGTCCGGCGATGGCACGGCGCGCAGCAGGCGCACGAGCGATTCGAAATCACCGCCTTCGCCCGTCCGGAACCGCCACTGGTAATAGACCGGCAGACGCACGCTCGTCGGCGGATTCGGCGCGAACGACCACGCGGGCTCGAGCCCGTTAGCGGCCGTCAGCTCCGCGTCTTTGATCTCCTCGCCGAGTCCGGCTTTGCGGCCGAGCGCAAACGTCGGTACGACACAAGCGAGGTAATCGGTGTTCGGTTGCAGAATCCGCGGGCACAGCAAGCGCGAGAGCGAGCGCTCCGGCCGCGTGCGGATGTCGTTCTTGAGAGCGCTGGGATCGGCTTCGGCAACGCTCGAAGCCGCCGCCTGCGCGTGCACCCACGCCCACGAGTCGGCGAGATCCGGCAGCTCATCGGCCGGTTTCGCGGGTCCGTTGATGTTCAGAATCGGCAGCGGCGCATCGGCCGAGCTGCTGAGCAGCACGCCTTCCTGCTGACGCACGACGACCAGGCACAACCACGGCCGCAGCTTCGCGTTCTCGCCCGCCTTTGCCGGCGTGAACAACCACGGGAAGTCCGCCCGGTCGAACTCGATACCGGGGAAGTAGTTCGGCTCGAAGTCGGTCGTGTTCGGCTTCGGGTCGACCCGCACGATCTCGTTCGGATCGATGCCGACGACGTCCGCCGGGCCGCGCAGGCGCACCGTGACCGGATCGCCCTGCACGCTGTTGATGGCCAGCGTCGCCTTGAGATCGACTGCGCCACGCATGTTCGCGCCGAGCGTGTCGGACACGTTGATCGCACCGGCAGCACCCTGGCGGACCCACGGCAGGAACACGACGCTGGCGTTGGGAACGGCTGACATCGCTTACTACCCCGCCGTCTCGTGCATCGGAAGGATCTGCCAGACCGCGCCGCCTGCCACGCCGCGATTGAGCTGACGCAACGTCGCCTGCGCCTCTACGAATGTCGCCGGCTTAGCCGACGGCGCCGCGATGGCATCAGCAACGGAAGCGATCACGAACTGTCCACTGCGCATCGCTACCGCGGGCGGCAGATCGAGATTGCGGAAGCGCGCTGCGCCGATGTTGCGGACCGGCGCCGTCCCGACCGCGCTGAAACGCACCTGCTCGAAGAAGCGATGGGCGACGAGGACGTAGCGATCTTCCACCTCGTTCGTCGCCAGCCCTTGCTCGTCGATGATGATCGTCTCGAACTCTAGCGGCGCGAAGATGCTGGCGCCCTCGTCGATGACGATCGCATCGCTGCCGAAGATCGCTCCGGCATCCATGTCCTCGAACGATGGGCTCGCCAGCTTCTCGTCGTCCGTCATCTCGAAGAACTGTCCCGGAGCGAAGGCGTCCTGGACGTTGTTGACGTCCTGCGTCACCCCTTCGATGCTTGCCTGCAGCTTGAAGCTGCGGACGCCGGCGATCGGCGCGCCGCCGAACGTGTCGAGATCGCGCGACGTATTGAGCGGCACGACCTGCTGCTTCACGACCAGATTGCCGAGCGGATCGAGCACGAGCGTCGTACCGGCCGCGATCTTGCGCAGCGACACACCATGCTGCCGGTTCTGCGCCTGCTGCGTGCTCCAGGCATCCGGAGCCGTCAACGCACGCCGCAGCTCGGCGAATACATCGACGCCCGGCGGTAACGGCGGCTTCTCACCCGAAATGAGTGTCTTGTCGAAGCGAATCGTGAAGTCGCACCAAAAGATCTCGAACGACGCCTTGCCGCTGATGCGCAGCGGCCGCGGGCCTTCCAGCGAGCCGGACACCGACAGCTTGAAGAGACTGCGCGAGCCGCGCTTGAGCTGCACCGAGGCCTTGAAGTCCGCGATCAGATGGAATGGCAGCAGGTGGATCAGCACGTCGAAGCCGATGTCGCCTTCGATACTGAAGCCGAACGCCGCGGCATACAGCTCCGCTCGTGCACCGAACTGAATCGTGTTTGACGTGATCGCGAAGTAGGCCTCGCACGTCAATCGCGGGTTGTTGCCCGATGCCAAGGCGATCGTGATGCGCTTGAGCGTCGGGAAATTCTCCGGCGGTGCGAACCGCGGATTGAACCCGCCGACGGCCATCACGAAGTTGCGACGGCCAGGGGCCATGCTCGCGCGCAGCGCCATGTCGCCGGTGAGCACGAACTTCTGCGCGAGCCGCGAGTCGACGAGCACGGCGTCGACCGCGATCGACATCTTGCCCAGGTCGAGCAGACCCAACGCGTCCATGTTGAGCCGCACCAGATCGTTCTCTCTCGTCGGCAGCAGCGCGCTGATCATGCCGAGCACGATCACGCGCAGCCGATTGCCGACCTCCACCATGATTGCGACATCGAGATAGACGAGCGTCGGTGAGAACCAGGTGATCTTCATCAACAGGCCGAACAGGTAAGCACCGTCCTCGGCCGGGAATGTCGTGATCAGGTTGCGAATGATCTCGGGCGCGTTGCGAATCGGGTCCTTCGGAAACAGCAGAGTGCCGAGCGTCTTGTTGCGCAGGCCCGCGCGCATCGCTTCTTCGTCGAACGTGCGGTTGATCGCAACCATGCCGCCGATGCCGCGCAGCATGGCCGCCATTCCGATCGGGATCGGCTGGAAACCCTCGGCCGTGATGAAGACGATGAGCGAGTAACCCTTGCTGCCATCCGGCATCTTGGTGGCGATGAGGCCGAATGCCTTGACGGTGATGCGCTCCTTGACCGTCAGCTCGAAGACACCCGCATACACCTGCTGCACTTTGTCGTGGTACAGGAAGCCACCGCCGGTCACGTAACCCTTCACGTCGATCGCGAGAGAGACACCGTTGGGCAGTACCGCGCCGACGTCGACATCGGCGAAGCCGAGATTGCCTTTCTCGCCGGTGTCCTCGTCCGGAATCCGCACGCCGAACTTCAGGCCGGCGCGGTCGACGCGCGCCATCACCGGACCGAGCTTCATGCTGATCGAGCTTGCGGCTTGCAACAGGTACGTCTTCTTGCCGTCGACGTCTTCGCTGCCGAAGCGCAGCTGCAGGTTGTGAACGGTCAGCGGACCGAGCGACTTGCCGATCGGGATCGTCAGTCCGAATCCCGGTCCGGTTTCAGGTGGCAACGGCGGCAACGGCGGCGGTTGCACACCAGGGGGCGGCGGTGTGGTTGGCCGTGGAGTGCCGCCGGTGCCAGCAGAGCGGATCGCGCCTTCGAAGAAAGCGCCGCGGTCGCTCGCAAGACCGACGCCGAGGTCGAAGTTCACGCGCAGGCCGTCCTTCGGCAGGATCTTCGCAATGAAGTTGTCGAATGAGTCAGGACTCAGCGTCGCGGCTGCGCCGAGCATCGCCAGCCTGATCTGCGCGGCCTTCTGCGTCAGCGACCCTTCGAGGTGCACCAGCTCGGCCGAGAGCCCGGTGTTGGTCGCGAGCGCGAGATTGAATGCTTTGGCCGTGGCGTCCTTGGGATCCGGTCGCGCTTCGTACGACACTACCCCGCGGAAGTCCGAGTTCTCGTCGGGGCCGTGGAACTGAAGTTTGCGATCGCCGCCAATGATCACGCTCACCGCGCCCGCGCACTGCAGCTCCGCATTGAAGCGCCACTTCGTCGAGAGTTTCCGGGAGACATTCACGCCACCGCCGAGCGACAGGAACAGTCCGCGCCCGCCTTGCGTCTGCGGAACCCACGCCATCGACGCGACCAGATTCCCCGGTCCAGGCTTCTCGGGGTTGAGGAAGTTGAGCGAGAGCATGCGAGCTTGCGTGCGGTCCGCAGCCGGCGTCTGCGGATCGACTAGCTGCAGGCCCGGCACCTGATCGAAGCCGTAGATGACGTCGCCCGTGATCTTTTTGAGCCCCGTGAGCTTCACGCCTGCGAAGCTGCTGAGCGCGACCACATCCGAGAACCGCGTTACACCCTCTTCGCTGTTGAAATGGCTGTGCTTGAAGTAGCCGACCAGATCCACGATCGCGTCGGCGAGCCGATTGAACGCGGCCGGCAGAGGCACCTTGCCGTACTGCCCCTCGAACGGCGACAAGGTGTCTTCGACGAAGCTGCCGACCTGCAGGATGAAGTACAGGAACGGATAGCGCAGGCGGATGAGATTCCACCCCAGCACATCCATCAGGACACGGTAGCCCTCTTCGGCAGCCGCATCGTCGTCGAGTTTCAGCGCTTCGCCGAATGCCCGCAGCGACTCGTGGAATCTGCGGAAGTCCTGCAGAGCTTCGAGCAAGGCTTCGAGTCCCGGCTCGGAGGCATCGCGATAGGCCTTGACGCTTTGCAGACCCGCCGGCGGAAACTGCGGCGCCGGCGTTCCCGGCGTGCCGCCGAGATCGCGAACGATCTCGTTGCGGATGATGTCGTCGCTGAGCATCTCGGCCGCGGTTTCATGCAGCTCCGCGAGCTCGCTCAGCAGGTCCTGCAGCAGCGACTTCGCGCTCATGGCGGGGTCACCACGAGCGTGTCTTCGGGCCGCACCGCGCCGGGCGCGGCAAGCGGGGCTGAGTGCAACACGAACAGTTCCGGCTTCAGTGGTTCGGTGCCTGATTCCTCTGGCTTGCGTGCGGCGGTGTACATCTCGTGGACCGCATGCAGCACGCCATCGCGACGCTCGAAGCGCACGAGCCCGAAGTTGCTGCGGAACAGGATCTGCCGCGAGTTCTTCAGTGTCTCCAGCGAATACTGCTGACGCGCCGCCACTGCCTGATAGCCTTCGATCGCGCGCGGCCCGTTGTCTTCAGTCAACGAGGCTTCGACGTCCAACGGCTCGGCGAACTTGCGCACCTGGATCGCTGCCGGTCGCTCCTCCTCCGGCCGCACGTCGAAGATCGGCTCGGCGCGCCACGACTGGTCGGGACGCTGCGCCGGATTGATCGTCGTATTCGCCGGCCAGCCGAGCGTCGGCAGCAGCGTCGGTTCGCGCCTGAGCTTCGCGCGGTACTCACGCGGAATGTCAGACTCGGTCTTGCCCTCGCCGAGTACGATGGGATCGGATGGCTTGCGTAACCAGATCATGCGTTCCGCACCCAGCGGTTGGCGCACGATCAAGTGCGCGAGCGCGAGACTGCGGTCGACCATCTGGATGTACCACGGCATCACGTTCTTGAAGCCGCTGCTCGTGAACTGCACGAAGCGCGCTGGATTGGCCTCACCCTTTGTGAAGTAGCTCATCGCGGTGCTGGCGCTGTAGTGCACGTCTCCGGAGAGCAGCACGACGCTGCCATAAGGCTTCAATCGCCTGAAGAGCGCTTCGAGCGTAACCGCGTCGAACGCCCAGGCCTCGATCGCATCCGGGTCCGTACCGGCCATGCCGCGCGAGCCGAATTTGAGTTTCGGGTCGAGCTTCTTGCCGTACGTGAACATATCGAAGGCGCGATAGGCGACCGGCGCGACCAGCTCGTCGAGCAGCGGCGGACCGATCACCTGGAGCGGTGCGATCAGCAGCAGCACTTCCTTACCGTCTGTGAACGGTCCGGCGGGAATCTGCTCCGTCTGTGCCGTCTTCTCGTCCGGGTCGAGACTGCCCTCGACGTTGCCGGGCGGACCGACGCGCGTGGGGAAGCTGCGACGCGTGCGATTGTCGATCGCGACTGCAAGATGCTTCGGACCCGGGACCGAGAAGTGCCACTTGATGATCGGATTGCGGGCCGCAATTCTGCCGGTCACGGGATCCGTGATGCCGGGCTCGCCGAAGCCGAACATGTGATCGAGGTCGTTCGCGGGCCCGGGACTCGGGCCCTTCTGCCCGGTTGGGAACAGAGCGGCGATCGTCGCGAGCAACTTCACGTAGTCGTCGCGCTTCTCGTACTTGATCGGATCGTTGCCCCAGTCCTGGAACAGCGTGTACGAGGCCAGCGCGTTGCGTGCGCTCGTGACACCGAGCGACGTGCTGTAGACCCGGTCGTACCACATCGGGTTGAGGTTCCAGTCGTCCGTGAAGTCGTGATCGTCGAAGATCATGTACGTCGGGATGTTCGCCAGCGCGCGGCGGACTTTCGCCAGCCCGTCGTGAAAGAGCGTGAGACGGGCCCGCTCTTTCTGCAGGCTCTTCTTGAAATCCGCCAGGTGCTGCTCGAAGTGCTGGGGCGCCGTGATTTCCTCGCCCTTCTCGTTGCGGTAGTTGCCCTCGCCCGGGTCCTTGTAGTCGAGATATTTGCCGTAGCGGAACGGCGAGGCTTCTTTCTGCTCCTTGACCGCTTCGCTGTCGGTCGGGAAGTCGGCGTCGCGATTTTCCTTCACATCGATCGGACACCCGACGTACGTGGAGATAATGTCCGGCCAGACGTATTTCTCCATGATGTCTTCCGGCGTCGGCAGGTCGAGGACTTCCGGAATGTCCGGATCGCGCAGCGGCGTCCAGACCGCGTTGCTCCACACCGAGAGATACATCGCGGCGAATTCGCCGAACGCGAACAGGTGGCTCTTGCCGTCCACCGATGTCATCTGCGCATCGACTACCGATTGGAGCAAGCGCCGACCCGCGGGGAAGCACTGATGGTCTGCGGGTAGCAGGAAGTCGGCAGGATCCACGCCGGCGCTGGCGCGCGTGAGGTTCTCGCCGTAGTCGTCGTCGAACGTCAGCGGATTTGCGACGCGCTTCTTGCGGATGTTGTCGACCGGCAAGTGCTCCTGCGCGTCGCCGACGATCGCCCCGGCGCGAGGCTTTTCGCCGATCAGCCGCTTGCTGAGGTCGATCAGCATGTGCATGTGGCAGCGGTCGACGTCGTCCGCGTAGATCTGATCGCCGCCGAGGAACAGCTGGTGCGGCCGCTTGTTGGCCTCTTTATATGAGTAAGCAGGATTCTCGGCCAGCAGGTCGTCGATCCACACCATCGAATCGAGGTACTCGTCGGCCACGCGGCGGCACGAGCCGAAGATGACGTGCAGATCCGTGATCTCGGCCGGCGGCAACGCAAAGCTCGGCAGGAAGTTCTCTTCGTAGCCGAGGGCCTCGACGCGGCGCAGGTTCACGGTGCCGGTCGTCAGCAGGCCTAGCGACTTGAGGTTGTGGGTCGCGGTCGCGGTTTTGATTTCGAGGTCGTAGGAGTAGATCTTGCCGGGCTCGAGCAGACGCGGCGACGTCGGCAGGATCTTGATGAGCGGCACAGCGATGTGGAGCTTGTCGCCGACACGAAGAGTCTGCTGCCCCGGCGGCTCGGTGCTGTTGAGAACGTTGCCGCTGCCGGCGGTGACGCGACCCTCCCAGATCTTGAGCGTGACCGTTGCAGGTTCGCTGAGCGCGACCCAGACCGATGCGAGTGTGGGCTCGACACGCCGGACGATCGGTCCGGCGAGCAGCAGAGGCAGGTCGAACTGCTGCGGCAATGCCGCTCCCCATTGGTGTTGATTCTTCGGCGTCAGGATGCCACGCGTGGAGCGTAGTCCGGATTGAACCAAAGGGCAGACGGTGAATTGAGGACGTCGCGAGGTGGCGACGCCCGCTGTCGGCTCGAATTGCGATTACAGCTATCGATTGCGACTTGCGGCGATCCTCTCGAGTGCCGCGCGGACCTGCGGCTTCGCCTCGGCCTGCGACCAGTGCGCCAGAGTCTGGATCGAATGCTGTTTCGTCAGCTCGCGCACGACCAGCATGCCCAGTCGATAGCCGGCGCGAGGAGGCACGACTGCATCCGTGCGTTCAGGGCTGTTGATGTACAGCGCTGCATCCTTCTCAGCCGTGGATTCGAACTTGCGCAAGAGATCGGCGGCGACCTCGGCACGTCGCTCGTCGACTTGCTGCGCCATGCCCTGCGGCACCAATCCGAGATCGAGTTCGCTGGCAGAGGGATTGAGCTGTTCGGAGACATACATCGCCAAGCCCTCCGCCCACAGCGAAGTCCAGAGCGGATAGGCGCTAGAACCCTCGTATTCGAAGTACTGACGGTGATGGCGGTGAAACAACTCATGCTGCATGCCGGGTATCAGGTCTCTCATACCCAGAGCCGCCATCGCATCGACGCCGAACAGCAGCGCACTGCGTCCTTCGATCATCTGAGCGCGGCCGCTGAAACAGTAGCCGGAGGCCATGACGTAGATGTCGCCTGTCCAGCGCATGTCCGGAAACATCTTGAGAAAGCGACTGTTCGCCTGTTCGAGCTGCTGACCCAGACCCGCGACGATCGTGCGAATCGCCGGGATCACGCGCGGGAGATCCGGGTAGAAGTTAGCGCGCGACCAGGCGGCGTCCCATTGATCCTTGCAGGGCGTTGCGAGGTCTTCGAAGACTGCCTGATGTGGAGCGACGTTGAGCTGCTGCCACAGCCGAGCTTGCTGCTCGACTGGCTGATTCTGCGCCGCGTCCCAGAATTTCCAGAAGTCTGGAGTGAAGTCGTGGATCGCAAAGGTTGCGACGGCGGTTGCAATGCTCAGACTGATCGTGGTGCTCACAATGGACGGAACTGCTCGCGGCGATTGAGGTTCCATCTTCACAAGTCCGTTGCCGCGCTGTCCTCAGTATCCGAACCTGTGATGGGTGAGGAGCTGGTCTGTCGTTCGATCCTGCGACGAACACGAGGACCTTCCGTGCCTCGATGCAGTTCCCGCAAACGTGTCGGGACAGATGCATCGTCCTGCGTCGCGCGATTGTTCAAGCGGATGTAGTCGAGCCAGGTTGGCGTCTCGTAGCGCTCGATCCACAGGCGCGGGTCGGAGAGATCGCGCAGCAGTCGCCAATTGCGTGCGCCATCGCGTCGACGCATGCGACGACGCTCGTTCATGCGGCCAAGGAATTCTTCGATGTCGGATTCGTCGATGAGGTATTCGACTGTGATCACGACTGGGCCGGTGCGCTCGTCGACTGGGACGGATGTGGTGGGTGCATTCCACATCTGCGTGCGCAGCGGATCGAGATTGAGCTCGCCCGCTTGCGAGAGCGGTGCCCAGCGACCGATCACAACACAGATCAGGACCGCGCCTGCCGAGATGAGTAGCGCAGCGCTGATGCCGAAGTCTGCAGCTAACTCGCCCCACAACCAACTACCAGCCGCCAATCCGCCGAACGCAGCCATCTGATACAACGCCAACGCGCGCGCGACGACCCATCGCGGCGCGGACAGCTGCACCGAGACGTTGAAAGTCGAGAGGCTTAACACCCAGCCGCCACCTGCGAGAAGCAGCGCAGCCATCGTGGCGACCAGGAATGTGCTCACAGCCACCAACGCGGCAGCGAGCGCCATGATGCAGCCGGCCCATCTCACGATGGCTTCGGTCGACAGCTTCTCTCGCAATCGCGACGCGCTGAGCGCGCCAGTCACTGCACCCACGCCGAAGGCGCCGAGCAAGAGTCCGTACGTCAGCGGCCCGCCCGCGACAAGATGCTTCGCGACCAACGGTAGCAGCGCCAGGATCGAGCTCGCGCCGAAACCGAAGACGGCGGCGCGGAGAAGAACCGTGCGAATGTGAGGAGACATCCAGACGTAGCGAACGCCGGCGCCCATCGCAATGACGAGGGTCTCACTGGGAAGCGCGTTGGTGCGTGGCGGCCGTTGCCAGCGCGCCAGGACGATGAGTAGCGCGATGTAGCTCGCGGCGTTAACTCCGAACGCAGCCGCGGCTCCGGCTGCGGCGACGATCGCGCCGCCGATTGCCGGCCCGACGCTGCGTGCGATGTTGAAGCCCATGCTGTTGAGAGCGACGGCGCCGGGGACTTCAGGACGCGGGACCATGTCGCCGACCGATGCTTGCCAGGCGGGTGCGAAGAATGCGGAACCGCAGCCGATCGCGAAGGTGAAGAGGAGAAGTGTCCATGGACCGACCAAGCCCAACCATGCGCAGATGGAGAGCGCAAGGGAGACGGAGAGCATGAAGATCTGCGCGAAAACCATGACGCGGCGGCGATCCATGTTGTCCGCCATCGCGCCGGCGACGAGCGAGAGCAGCATGATGGGGAGAGCGGTCGAGGCTTGGACCAGCGCGACCATGTCGGGGGATGCTGCGATCGAGAGCATCATCCACGAGGCGCCGACGGATTGGATCAGGCTGCCGAAGTTCGAGAGCAGGCTCGCGATCCAGATGCCGCGGAAGACGGGGTACTTGAATGGAGAGAGCGCCGAGGGGGCGCCGGAGTCGTTCATGGGGCGTGCATTCTGGCGCGATACAGCTCGCAGGTTCAAATCCCTTCGTCGGGGTCTCGAAGCGCCGTTCGTGGCTCTCTACTTCTTCGTCCGAGCCTTCTTCGAAGCCCCACGCGAGCGGGCGCCTGACTTCGTCTGACGTCGCGGATGAATCGTCTTGTGTCGCTCGCACAGCGCGACGAACCGCGTGATGCGCTCAGCGCGCGTCTCTGGCTTCTTCGCCGTCTGCACGCGGTAAAGGATTGCATAGCGGTTGGCAGCGTCGAGCGTCTCGAAGAAGGCTCGGGCACGAGCGTTGCGCGCGAATGCGGCGAGGAGGTCCGCGGGCACACTCGAGGAACGTGCTCCGTCATAGGCGCGATCCCAACGTCCGTCACGCTTCGCGCGCGCCACTTCAGCGAGACCCGGCGCGGCCATCGTCCCGGCGGCGATCAGTGTCGCCACCTTCGCACGGTTGGTCTTCGACCACGCGCTCTTCGTCGTGCGTGGCGTGAAGCGCTGGAGCCACCAAACATCGTCGAACGTGCCCTTCTGCCCGTCGATCCACCCCCACGCGAGCGCCCCATCGAGCGCCTCCGAGTACGTGACCGACGCAGTGTCCGCCCCCTTCTTGGCGATCTTCAGCCACACGCCGCGTGATGAGGCGTGGTGGGTCGCCAACCATTCTGACCACGCGCGTGCGGTTGCAAACGAGAGCACAGAGAGCACGGAGACGCTACTCTTCCTATCCATTCAGTCTCTCCTGGCAGGCAGCGGACGAGTATTCTAAGGCTGGGGTGCAACCGAAACCCGCGTCGAGGGGCACAGCGCATGAACAGAACCGCTTTGACCAATATCGCACCGGATATCTTCCGCAAGCGCCTGCTCGTCGAGGGCTACTTCCGCAGCGACATGGCGGAAAGTGTCCTGCGGGACTACTTCCGGCACATCACCAGTGAGCTGGGACTGCGAACCTATGGAGACCCGATCATTCACAAGACGAGCGGCCAGGGCAAGGATCTCAATGAGGGCTATGACGCTTTCGTGCCGCTGATCGACTCGGGCATTTACATTGCGGCCTGGGTCAAGCCGCGATTTCTGTCGACGATCCTGTACACCTGCGGAGAATTCGACGAGGACCGTGCGGTCGCGACCGTTCGCGACTTCTTCAAACTCGCGGAGCATCAGGCGGCTATCTTCTAGGTACGGACAAAGAGGTGTCTTGCACATGGAGGCGGTCAACTCCAGCGGTATCAGGTGGATTCGCTACGACGAGCGCACGCGCACGCTGGATGTGGCGTACACGAACTCGGGCGAGTATCGATACTTCGACGTGGGGCCGGAGGTCTACGCGTGGCTGGCAAGAGCCGACTCGAAAGGGAAGTTCGTCAATCGACTCATCAAGGAAAAGTATCGGTACGAACGGCTGAACGCTCAACAGAGTTCGAGCACGGAAGGTGATCTCGAGCAGTTGCTTCGCGATTCGTTGCAGTCAGAGCAGAGCAAAGAGGACTAGCGATGCTCACAACTTCCTGTTCGCTTTCACATCCCATCCACCAGTGATTGGCGGAAGCCCCGTTCCCTTCGGTCCCATCGGACGATATTCCCAGCGGATCTTGGCAAAGTGCATCGTCACTTCCTCCAGCAGCGCTGCGCCCGCTGAGCTCTTGGCCAGCGTCTCGAACTCGAGTGGGGACTGAGCACCGGTCGTCGCACATTGACCGGCATGCGTCACGACGACGTCTTCGAGCGCGACGACGTAGAAATCCAATGGGGCGCGCCGGAACGCGAAACGCGCGCTTGCGATGTGGAGGCCGGATGCACAAGCGAGGGCGATGGGGATTGAAGCGGTGTCGAGCAGCTTACGGAAGCGCACGCCGGAAAACGTCGCCTTGCCAGCGCCGCCACCACCACCGCCACCGCTCGGCACGGTCGAATCGATCGACTGATCGTACGAGACGACCTCGATTTCCTTCTCATGACCCTTGGTCGTGCTCTCGCCGTCGATACCGTCGAGCTTGAGGAAGATGTCGAAGCCGGCCATGGGCGTCTCCTTGTGGGGCGAGGCCGGGAGACTCTCATGCGGGAGCGTGCAGATACAAGAAGCGTCCTCAGTTCTCCTTCCCCTTCAACAGCGCGACGATCGCCATCGCGTGTCCGTGCCCGAGCTCAAAATCCTTTTTCAGCCACGCGACGATCTCTCCGGCCTTCACGTCGGCGCGCAGCTTTCCGCCGCTCAGGAATCCTCTTTCCTTCGCGAGTTTCTTGAAATCCGCAGGACTCTTGCCGGTCTTGGCTTCGATGTTGTCCAGGTAAGCTTGGAAGCTCATGTGATCTCACCCATCAGCTCTTGCGAATCGGCAACAACGCTGGCAACGCAGAGTCGCGCAGATAGATCCCGGCCCACACTACTATCCCCACGTAGACACCGAACAGCACATGCGTGAACAGGGGGCTGTCTGCGCGCACGTGTGTTGCAACGGATCCGCCGAGGTACCCCGTGAGCAGGATCGCCCCCAGTATCGACGTACGGGGAAAAGCATAAAGCGCCGTGCAGACTGCGAGGATGATCCCGAGCGTTCGCGCCATGTCCGCGCCGGGGAAGCCCAAAGCTTCGCCGCTCTTGATGACGATCGGCAGCGCCAGCAGCTTCATCACCGCGTCCATGACGAGAAAGAGGATTGCCAATCCTGAAAGAGTCCAGCCGATCCAGTACCGCATGAGCTTCTCCTGTCAGTGCAACTTCAGGAGAAATCTAGGGGAGCGTGAAGCCCTCGGTCTTGTACAAGAACGACAGCTGGATATTCGAGTCGGTGACCTTGCTCGGCGGTATTCCAATCCAGCGTCGCAGCGAGCGCGTCAGATGAGCGTGATCGTAGTAGCCACACTGCCAGACCGCATCGGCGATCGAAACGCCTTCTCTGAGCAGGTTCACCGCGAAGCGTGCGCGCTCGATCTGGCGCATGACGTTGAGCGGCATGCCGACTACGCGGAGGAAGCGGCGCTGCGCCGTGCGGGTGGAGAACGCTCTTGGCTCGTCCTGCAATGCTGCGGCGATTTCCGCATCTCGTTTGAGAAGATCCTTGCTCACAAGCTTTTTGATGAACTCTTCCGCATTCTCGAAGCTGGGCATCTCCCACTTCCTGCCGTCGAGAATGAATTGACGCCGGGAGGGCTGCGGCAACGTGATGCCCACATTGTTCAGCAGCTGGCCCGTCGGAAACTGCGGCATGAACGTTCCGGTCTTGAATCGAATCGCGAACCATTCGCCGTCAGCCGGGCAAGCCAGTTCGCTCGGGTGCGTCTCGGGGCCGCGTATCGTCAGCATTGCCTGCCCCTCGACCCGCGATACGACGATCTCCAGGTTGCAGGCCGAAACAGACAGGAACGTCCCGCCCGAATCGCTATGGCACGACCAGACCCTTTCGATGAAAGGCGAATCGGACGGCCGGACCTGATCGAAGTGGATGAACATCCTGCGGCGCAGCTTGTCGGCGGGATGCGCAGGAGTCAACGCAACGGACGGCCCATCGACGTCTGCGAGTGCTGCGGCAGCATCCTTTCGTGCTGATTCATTGGCCGGCCAATGGATCAGCGCCGCTGCTGCATTCGACCAGCAATGCACGAATCTCCGCCAGGCACGATCCACAGTTCGTGCCCGCGCGCAGCGTCTTCCCGATCTCGTGCGTCGTGCCGAGCCGGTCAGTGCGGATCGTGTCGCAGATTGTCTTGCGACCGATGCCGAAGCAGGAGCAGACGATCGGCCCCGTATCGGCCCCGGGATCGGCAGGCTGACCCATGAGCAACCCGACCCGCTCCGCGTCACTGATCCGATCGCGCTCGAACAGGCTCGCCAGCCACGTGCGCGAAGGCAGGTCCGGTCGC
>Ga0207675_100001265_pt1 | contig 25256 bp, 19 predicted proteins | sample KBSSwiS42_FD_184305 | JGI IMG/M metagenome (GOLD analysis project Ga0207675, IMG submission 184305) | Switchgrass rhizosphere microbial communities from Kellogg Biological Station, Michigan, USA - KBS Switchgrass S4-2 (SPAdes) (version 2) | ecosystem: Host-associated > Plants > Roots >...
ATCTGCAGGGCATCTGGACGACGCACACGTTCACGCCGCTGGTGCGGCCGGCGCGATACGCGAACCAGGAGTTTCTCACCGAGCAGGAGGAGAAGGAGCTATCGGCGCTGCTCGCCGAGGACGATGTCGATCCGCTGGCGGCGGGCATCTTCGGTCTCACCGACGAAGAGCGGCGCAAGAAAGTCGTGCAGAACGATCCGACGCATTACGACAACGCGCTCTGGCTCACCACCGGTCTCGCCCCGCTGTCGAGCCGGAGAACATCGCTCATCTACGATCCGCCTGACGGAAAGATTCCGCCGCTGACGCCGCAGGCGACCGAGCGCGCCGCCGCGCGAAGGGCCGCGATCAACTTCGACAGCCACGAGAACCGCCCGTTGCAGGAGCGCTGCATCATCTGGACCCACGAGGGTCCGCCGATGCTGCCGCCGCCTTACAACGATGTGCTGCAGATTCTCCAGACGCCGGGCCACGTCCTGATCGTGCGCGAGCTGGAAACGGCGCCGCGGGTGATCCCGACCGACGGCCGACCCCACCTTGCCGAGAACGTCCGGCGCTGGACCGGCGACTCGCGCGGCCGGTGGGAGGGCGACACGCTGGTCGTCGACACGACCAATTTCACGCCGCGGACCGCGTTCCAGGGCTCGAGCGCCAACCTGCACGTCGTCGAGCGCTTCACGCGCGTGAGCGCCGACCGGATCGTCTACCAGTTCACCGTCGACGATCCCGACACGTGGACCCGGCCATGGAGCGCGGAGATTCCCATGCTCGCGGACAAGGGGCCGCTGTTCGAGTACGCCTGCCACGAGGGCAATTACGGCATGCCCGACATCCTGCGCGGCGCGCGGTTCGCCGAGAAAGAGGCGGAGAAAACGACGCCGCGCGAGCCGCGCCGGTAAGGCGAGGAGCGGCAACTCGTCGCCGTCAGACGTGAACCTTGGGCGTGAAGTGCTGGGGGCCCGGCGCCTGGTAGGTCTGCGCGACGTAACCCACGATCAACCCCACCAGGCTCCCCGGCAGCATGATGTTCAGCGCGTGGCCGGGGTTCATCAGCAGGATCAGCCAGGCGAAGAACGCGCCGACGGCAAGGCCGAAAATCGTGCCGACGACGAGGGAGTGGACGCGGGTGGCGAAGAACCCGATGATCACGCCGGTCAGCAGGCCCTTGATCGTCGAGCCGATGACGATGCCCACCAGCTGATCGCGCACTTCGGGCGTGAAATACGCGGTGAGGCCATCGAAAATCCCGAGAAACCCGCCGAGCAGCGTCACGAGCAGCACTTTTTTCACCCTGAGCCTCCACCCTCTCTATTACGCATCGCTCGGACGGGTCTTTAATTTAAGGGTGCTTTTGAAAATTGCGCGCGGCTCGCGTAGCGCAGGCCTTTAGGCCTGCCAACCGCCGCGCGGGGCAGCCCTAAAGGGCTGCGCTACGAGCCGCGCGGGGCAGCCCTAAAGGGCTGCGCTACGAGTAACCACGCCCTACACCCGAAACAGGAAAATCAGCATCACCCGCACGATCAGATACGTGAGCACCAGCAGAATCGCGAGGCGATTCCGCCGCACGACGCGCGCGACGCGATCGAACAGCGGCTCGCGATGCGCCTCGACGGCGCGGCCGGCGAGGTAGCGATTGACGTCGGCGGCCAGCGCCGGCACCGACTGATACCGCAGCGCCGCATCGGCGGACTGCGCCTTGCGCGCGATTGCCGCCACCGGCGCCACGCCGCGGGCGATCCCCGCCAGCATCGCGCCGAGCGCAAACACGTCGGCGCGCTGATCGATCGCCGCGTCGCCGCGCGCCTGCTCCGGCGCCATGTAGTGCGGCGTGCCAACAATCGTTGTTGAATCCGCAATCCGCAATCCGCAATCCGCAATGTCGGCGGCAGCAGCACCCCAGTCGAGCACCAGCACCTCGCCGAACTCGCCGACCATCACGTTCTCGGGCTTGAGGTCGCGGTGGACGACGCCATGTGCGTGCGCGAAGGCGACCGTCTCGCAGACGCGCAGGAAGACCGCGAGGCACTCGCTGAGATCGCGTGCGACCGACATCCATCGATCGAGGCGATCGCCGCGGACGCGCTTCATCGCGTAGAACAGCCGGCCGTCCGGCAGCTCGCCGAAATCGTGCACCGGCACGATGCCCGGGTGCTCCAGGCGGGCGATGATCCGGGCCTCGTTGGCGTCGCCCGGCGGGCGATCGAAGATCTTCAGCGCGACTTCGCGATCGAGCGCCGTGTCGCGCGCAAGGTAGACGACGCCCATCCCGCCGCGGCCGAGCGTCGAGATGATCTCGTAGCGGGTGCCGGTCAAATCCGGCGTGCGGAACATCGCCGCCAGGCGATCGATCGCCGGTTCCGGAATCATCCGGTCAGGCCCCGCAGCTCGTTCTCGAACTCCTCGTCGCTCGCGCACTGCTGCCGCAGCGCCTCGACGACGAAGCGGCGGAACTCGCGGCGCGCGGCGGCGAGCTCGTTGGTGACGTCGATGGTGGTGAGGCCGTGCCGCCGCGCCAGCTCCGCGTAGGTCGGCCGCGGCCGATCGTCGCCGGCGAGATCGTAGGCCTCGAAGAGCGGATAGCGATCGCGTCGTCCGCGGGCGGCGCAGTCGTCGCGCAGCCGCGCCGCGGCGGCGGCGAACAGGCCGCGCAGCCACTCACGGTGGAAATAGGCGTCGTAGTCGGCAATTGCGTTGCCCGCCTGGCGCGAGAGCTCGCGCTCGGCCTCGTCGAAGTCGAGCGGCACCAGCGTCACGCCGCCGCCGCGCTTGAGCCGGGCGTCGGCCTGCCGCGCGTTGGCGACGAAGCCATCGAGGCAGGTGCGCAGGTAGGTCCGGAAGCGCGCGCGCGCCGGATCGAACGACGCGAAGAAATCCTTTTCGAAGGCGCGCATGAAAAAACCCTGCGTCAGGTCGGCCGCATCATCGGGCGAGGCGCGCCACTTGAGACGGACGTACTTGAAGACCGGCTTCCAGTAGGCCGCAACCATCGCGTCGAAGGCCGATCTGCGCACTTCGGCACTGTCGCTGCGCATGGCGGCCACCATCGAGTGCCGCGTTGCAGGGAATGAGGCCATCGGGCAGCGTGGATTGTAGCCGCACCGTTGACCCAACCGTATGCCCGGTGGTAACTTCTGTCCGTTTGTGGACATTAAGGACACTGTTCGAATCCGGAACAAAGCTCATGAGAGGACACGCATGAACAAGAAGCTGTCGATCGCACTGCTGATCGCCCTGAGCGTGGCGGCAGTCGCGAGCGCGCAGGTGTCGACGACCGGCACCGTCGTGGTGACAATCGAAGACCAGGACAACGCGCGCGTACCCGGCGTGACGGTAACCGCCTCCGCGACCGACGTGGTCAGCAAGCGCATGGCGGTGACCGACGCCGAGGGCAACGCGACGCTGGATGGCCTCGCCCCGTCGGCGCTCTATACGGTCAGCGCGCAGCTCTCCGGGTTCAAGGAACTGGTTCGCGAAAACATCCTGGTGCGATCCGGCAGCACGACGACGTTGCACTTGACGCTGTCGGTGGCGGCGCTGGCTGAAACGGTGACGGTGAGCGCGGCGACGCCGGTGGTCGACACGACCAACGCCAAGACCGGCCAGGACATCACGCTGCAGCTGACCGAGGCGCTGCCGACCGGCCGCTCGTATCAGAGCTACCTGCAGCTGGTGCCGGGCGTGATGCCGGACAACCCGACCACGCCAGGCAATCCCTCGGCGAAGTCTGGGCTGAACTACGCCGACATCGACGGCGAAGCGGGCGTGTCGCGCGACAACTTCTACTACCTGGACGGGATCAACGTCACCGACCCGGTGACCGGCACGTTCGGCGCCAACATGAACACCGAGGTGATCCAGGAGCAGAACGTCATCACCGGCGGCATCCCGGCGGAGTTCGCCGGCGCGCCGGGGCTGATCTCGAACGTGGTGACCAAGTCGGGCAGCAACAGCATCCACGGCACCGCCAACTACTTCTTCCAGAACAGCGACCTGGTGGCCGAGAACAAGCACGGCGCCGCCGACGACTTCTCGACCAAGGACACCGCCTTCACCTTCGGCGCGCCGGTCTGGCGCAACAAGGCGTGGGGCTTCGGGTCCTACCGCTTCAACAAGCGCGACGACAACGTCTCGTCGCTCGACACCAACACGTTCCTCCGGACGGTCGGCAACAAGCAGGACCAGGGCTTCGCGAAGGGGACGTTCGCGCCGACGCTGAACGACACGATCAGCTTCAGCTACCTCGGCGACCCGACCGACATCAGCGGCCGCCGCGAGCGCGACATCACCAACGAGCGCGATCGCAGCCGCACCCAGGGCGGGCACCGCTACGCCGGCAACTACAGCCGCACGTGGAGCGGCGCGCTGTTCGAGTTCGGCGTCAACAAGCACAACGGCGAGGTGTCGGACTTCTCGGTGATCCGCAAGATGGAGAACTCGGTGATCTTCCGCGCCGGCACGCCGCACACGCTCGCCAACGAGCAGCTCGGCGGCTACGGCCAGGACCTGATCGACCAGCGCGACACCTCGCAGGTGCGCGGCTCGCTGCAGATCTCGGTGAACCGCCACGTCCTGAAGGGCGGCATCGAGTTCTCGCGCCACTCGAACTTCCGCAACCAAACGACGATCGACAATAATCGCTACTTCTCGCTCGACAACAGCCTCAACGGTGTCACCGCCGGCGGCATCGCCTCGGGCAGCTTCACCTCGCGCAACTTCGTCGTCACCAACACCAGCGACTTCGGCGGGTTGATCAACACGATCAACGGCCTCGCGAACCGGGCCAAGTTCTACAACCTGCTCGATACCGACCGGAACGGCACGATCACGGTGACCGAGGTGAGCAACGCGCTGGTGTTCAACAGCACCGCCGGCAACCCCGACGGCAAGATCAACTACTCGCGCAATTTCCAGTCGGAAGACGGCCCGCAGGACACGCGGTCGGACGGCCTCAGTGTCTACCTGCAGGACACGCTGCCGCTCGGGCGGATGACGATCAACGCCGGCGTGCGCGCGGAGCGGTGGGCGCATTACGCGACCACCGGCGAGAACATCTTCACCTTCCCGTGGGAAATCGCGCCGCGCATCGGCGTCATCTATGACGTCAACGGCAACGGCCGCCAGAAGGTGTCGGGCTACTACGGCATCTACTTCGACCCGGTCCGCAACAACATGACCAATTTCGCCGGCACGCTCACCGGCGCGATCCGCAACGAGCAGGTGTTCATCGCCGACGAGTGGGTGACCTATCGCGTCCGCGGCGGCCCGGTGCAGCAGGACGCGTTCTTCACGCCCAGCACGCAGACGCCGTACACCGACGATCTGCAGCTCGGCTACGAGCGCGACCTCGGCCAGAACATGAGCGTGGCCGCGACTTTCACGAAGCGCCGCACCCGCGACATCCTCGAGGACTACGATCACAATCTCTACGGCAACCCCGCGGCGTATCCCGGGCCGACCGGTGTGCCGCCGGCGACGTCGGCGACGCTGAACGATCCGAACACGCTGTTCCTGGGGCCGGGGTATTTCGGCTACACCACGCTCCCGGCGGCGAACTTCGTCATCAGCACGCTCGCCGGCGGCAAGCGCGATTACAAGGGACTCGAGCTGGTCTTCCGCAAGCGCTACACCAACGGCTTCCAGCTGCTGGCCTCGTACGACTGGCAGGACGCCAAGGGCAACACCAACTCCGACTCGAACGCCGACTTCCAGGGCGACGTGCTCTACCTCGACCCGCGGGCGCCGAACCAGTACGGGACGCAACCGGGCCTGGTGAAGAACCTCCTGAAGGGCGGCGGCTCCTACCTGTTCAAGGGCGGTCTTCAGCTCGGCGCGACCGCCAAGTGGAATTCGGGAACGGTCGGCAGCCTCACCGAGCTGCAGTCGCGCCGCAACCTGCCAATTCAGGTACCGGCGGGCCAGGAATTCGTGTTTGCCGGGATCCGGGACCGGTGGCTGGCGCCCGGCGCGGTCGGCGGCTTCCAGAATCCCGGCTACGCGTCGGCCGACATCCGCGTCGAGTACGTTCGCAGCGTCCAGAAGGTCAAGCTCGAGCTCTTCATGGACCTGTTCGACATGTTCAACAACCAGTCGGCGATCCGCGAACAGGATCTCGTGGCCGGCCGCGGCGGCAACGCGTTCGGCAGCGAAATCCTGTGGGTGCAGCCGCGCCGCGCGTTCTTCGGCGTGCGTCTCGGAATCTAACGACGTAGGGCAGGTAAGGCTGGTGGGGCAGGTAGGGTCTTTCTACCTGCCCCTTCTGCTTTTCGCCCTTCCCGCCTTAGCCTTCTCGCCTTGCAGCCTTTCCGCCTTTAGCCTTCCCGCCTACCAGCCTTCCAGCGTTCCAGCCTTACGCGCGAGTCGCGATCTCTTCGAGCTGTTTCAGGTGGTGAATCTGGTGTCCCGCCATCTGATGGACGATCCAGTCGACGGTCAGCGCGCCGTATTCCGGGTGGCTGAGCGTCGTCTCGCGATCGGCCGGTGAGAGCGACGAAAAGAGCGCGTGGTTCATCGCCGCCATCGCCACGAACGCGTCGAGCGCCGCGCGCCCGTCGAGCGACGTCTCGCGCGCCATCCACTTGTCCTGGTCGAACGCCTGCGCCTTGTAGTCGGGCGTGGTCAGCGCGTGCCGCGCGCGGGTGCCGAGCGCCAGCTCGGTCTGCGCGAGGTGGGTGAGGATCTGCCGCGCCGACCACTTGCCCGGCGCGTAGCTGCGCTCGAAGTCCGCCTGCGACCAGCCGCGCGCCAGCCCGCCGATGCGGGCCGTCGTCTCCCGCAGCGCCGCCAGCGGCTCGCGGTTGTCGAGATCTTTCGTGTAAGGAGTCTGAGGCGCCATCCGGAAATCATAACCGTTCGGCGTTCCGATCTCTTCGCGGCGCGTTCGATCGCTTCGTGCATCTGCAAAACCGCAGAGACCGCGGAGCACGCAGAGCTTTTGGAGTGCGTTTCAAAATTACCGTAGCGAAGCCCTTCAGGGCTGCCCGCGCGGCTGGAGGCAGGCCTTCATGGGTTCGAAGCATGCAGCTGAAAGCACTGGAGGATGGTATGAAAGCCACGCGGCCCTGTGCTATTCAGCGTTGCTGGCGGTGGCGGCGAGCAGCGCGTCCCAACAACCAGCGCGGCAGACGTGGAGATCGACGATGAAGAAAGCAATTCTGCTCGTGTTCATGCTCTCCGTGTCATCCGGCTCGGCTCGGGCACAGGAGGCGGATGTTCGTCGGCTCATCACCGGTTTCATCACCGCCCTCCAGAATCTCGATTGGCCAGCGTTCCGCGAATGCTGGGCCGAGAATCCCGTCGTGTATGGACCAGAGAGCGCGGCGCGAAGTGAGGGCCCGTCATTCGAGTCGGGGTGGTTGTTTCAATTTCAGCGAATGCGAGAGGCGGCAGTCGCACGCGGGGTCACGAGTGCCCCCTACACGACGATCGATCCACAAGACCTGCGAATAGACTTCCCCGATCCAACAGTGGCGGTGGTGACATTTCATCTGACAAATGCCACCCGGACGTCGTCTCGAGGCCCGATTGTGGGACGCCGAATGTTCGTCGTTGCCAGAACCGCGTCGGGCTGGAAGATCACGCATCTGAACAATTCAGATGTGGCTCCGCGGCAATGAGGCCTTTGAAGAAGAATTGCTCTGCGGTCTCCGCGCGCTCTGCGGTTTCTCAGGCTTCACGAAGAGATCTCACTCCTCGGCCAGGGCGAGCACAGGATCGACGCGCGCAGCACGCCTCGCTGGCAGATAGGTGGCGGCGAGCGAGACGAGCGCCAGGATCGCTGCCGCTCCCGCGAGCGCCGCGGGGTCCGTCGGCTTGACGCCGAACAGCACCGCCGTCGCCAGCCTTCCCATCAGCACCGCCACAGCCAGTCCGATCGCCACCGCAATCAGCGTCAGCCGCGCGCCGCGGCCGACGATCTCGCGCAGCACCCGCTCCCCCGACGCGCCGAGCGCCAGCCGGATGCCGATCTCGTGCGTCCGCTGCGCCACGCCGTAGGCGGTGACGCCGTAGATGCCGACGCCGGCGAGCAGCAGCGCCACCGAGGCAAAGATGCCGAGCAGCAGCGCCAGGAACCGCGACTGCCCCTGCGTCCGGTCGACCGCGGTCTCGAGCGAATAGATCGACCACACCGGCTGATCCTTGTCCACCGCCCAGATCGCCTTGCGCACGCTGTCGGTGATGCTCATCGGCGCCACGTTGGTCCGCGCCACCAGCGAGGAGAAAATCAGCGGCACCTGGTAGTGCGCGGCGTAGAGCTGCGCCCGCTGCGGCTCGGTGGAGGTGTAGTGCTTCGCGTCGCCGACGACGCCGACGATGGTGATCGGGCCCTTGGTTTGCGGCGTGGTGATGTGCTTGCCGATCGCGTCCTCGTCGGGGAACACGCGGCGCGCGAACGTCTCGTTGACCACCGCCACCAGCGGCGTCGTCAGATCGTCGCGGTCGGTGAAGTCGCGTCCCTCGAGAATCGGGATCCGCATCGTCTTGAAGTAGTCCGGCGTGACCAGGTGGAAGAGCGCCTGCGGCGCCGACGCGGGGTCGGGCTGCGGCTGCCCCTCGACGTTGTAGGCGACGGTGCCGCCGTTGCCGCTGAACGGCACCGCGCGGACGAGCGCCGCCGACTGCACCCCCGGCACGGCGCGCACGTTTTCGATGGTCGCCTTGAAGAAGCGGGCGATGTCCTCGGGCTTCGCGTACTTCGCCTGCGGCAGCCGGAACTGCAGCGTGAACACGTTCGAGGCATCGAAGCCGAGCGGCGCCTGCTGCACGGCGAGCAAGCTCTGGATGAGCAGCGCCGACAGCGCGACCAGCGCCACTGACATCGCCATCTCGACCACCATGAACGTGTCGCGGGTGCGGCGGCCGGTGCCGGAGGCGCGTCGGAAGCCGGCCTGCAGCGTGCGCGCGAGATCCGGACGCGCCGCCCGCACCGCCGGCGCCAGCCCGCAGACGAGCGCCACCGCAAGCGCCACCGCGCCGTTGAAGAGGAGGACGACCGCGTCGAACGGCAGGTCGGTGGGGATCGGCACCGACGCCGGCGGCCGCAGCCACGCGAGGCCGGCAATGGCGAACCGCCCCAGCCCGAGACCCACGATCGAGGCGACGAATGCCAGCAACAGCGCCTCAACCGTGAGTTGCCGCGTCACCGCCCCGCGGCTGGCGCCGAGCGCGGCGCGCAGCGCGATCTCGCGATCCCGATCGACCGCCCGTGCCAGCAGCAGCTGGCTGACGTTGACGCACGCGATCAGCAGCACGACGCCGACGGCGGCGAACAGCAGCATCAGCGCCGGCCGCGAGGTGCCGACGACCGACTCCTGCGCCGGCTCGACGAAGAGCGTCCGGCCCGACGCCGCCGTGAACGACGGCCCTGATGCTGCCGGCTGGCTGCCGTCGGCCGCGAGCCGCTTCTGGATGAGGTCGAGATCGGAGGCCGCCCGCGCGACGGTGGCGCCTGGCGCCAGCCGGGCCACGCCGAGCATCACCGGCCCGGCGGCGGCGAGGCCGTTCGGCGTCGGAAACTGCGCGAGGGGGATGAAGAGATCGGTGCTGATGTAATAGCCGTCGCTCGGCGCGCGATCCGGATCGAACGGCGGCTGGAGGACGCCGATGACGGTCAGCGGCACGCCGTTGACGATCATCGTCGCGCCGATCGCGCCGGGATCGCCGTTGAACCGCCGCTGCCAGGTGGTATGGGTGATGACGGCCACCGGCTTGACGGTTCCCGGCGCGCTCTCCTCGTTGGTGAACAGCCGGCCGCGCTCGGCGCGCAGGCCGAGGACCTCGAAAAACGACGCGGTGACGAAGGTGCCGACCAGCCGCTGCGGCTCGTCGGTGCCGGTGATGTTGACGCTCTGCGGCAGCCACAGCGCAACCGACTCGAAGGTCTGCGGCAGCTTTGCGCTCTCCTCGAACTCGCGATAGGTGAGGAGGCCGCGCGGAAACGCGCTCGTCCTGCCCCACACTGACACGATCCGATCGGCGTTGTGGTAGGGCAGCGGCCGCAGCAGCACGGCGTTGACGATGGTGAACATCGCGGTGTTGGCGCCGACGCCGAGCGCGAGCGTGAGGATGGCGACGAAGGCGAAGCCTGGCTTGCGGCGCCAGAGGCGGAGCGCGTAGCGGATGTCCTGGAGCAGCCTGTCGATCATCGTTCGTCCTCTGGCTTCGCGGCCTGTGTTCCGTGGCTGGTGCGCTATCGAATCCGGTTGCCGCGGTGTGCGATCGAGCGCCGCGCGCATCCACTCCGGCGGCGCGTTGCGCAGCGTGTCGAGAATCGCCGGCGTCCAGACGCCGAACGCGGTCGCGCCGGCGGCGCGGCGCGCGTCCATCCGGTCCTGGATCGCGTCGACCAGGCCGAGGCCGACGTCCTGCCGAAAGCGCGGCGGGTAGGCGCGCACCAGCCACCACACGAGCCGCCGCGGGGTGACGTCAGGCACGGGCCAGCAACCTGTGGGCGCGAGCGATGGTGACCAGGCGATGCAGCCGCTCCGCCTCCGCGGCGGCGATGCGGCGGCCGAGCGGCGCCAACCGGTAGTAGCGTCGCCGCTCGTCGTCCACGTCCGCGGCCGGGCGGCGTGCAGATTCGACGACCCAGCCGTCCTTCAGCATCCGATGCAGGGCGCGATATAGCGTCCCCGGCTCGAGCTGCAGCTCGCCCTCGGTGAGGCTGGCCACCTCCTGCAGCAGCGCGTAACCATGCCGCTCTTCAGCCGCCAGCGCGAGAAGGATGTGGAATTCGACCGGTCGCAGCGTCATATGGGTGTGCCGAGACTATATGCGCGGCGCATACATGTCAATGCAACCTTAGACGGGTGGCGGGGCGAAAAAGTTGAATCGCCGGTCAGGGATTGGGGCGTAGGGATTAGGGACTAGTTCCGATCAGGGCTTGGTTCAGAACTAATCCCCAATCCCTACTCCCTATTCCCCGCGTCAGGCCGGCGCCTGGACAACGGCCTTCTTGCTGCGATGACGCTTGATCATCTCGGGCATGAGCTTCTTGCTCAGGTAGACCTTCGATTCGGCGTTGTCGGCGGCGTTGCGCTCGTACTTGACCACCTCGAACCGCAGGTGATCGAGCGTCCCGCGCATGTCGTAGAACTTGTTCTTGGTCTTGACGACGATCTCGTCGAAGCCCTGCTCGATCGCCCAGAGCTCCTGCTGCTCGGTGAGCGCGCGGAAGAAGCCCTGGCCGCGCCAGTCGCGGCGCGTGCCGCCGATCCAGGTGTAGAGGACGCGGCGGCCGCCGAACTGGACGTACTCGCCGAGGCGATGCACGAGATCCGCGAGCTTCGGCTCGGTCTCCGGCGTCTTGATCTCGTGCGCGACCTTGAACGACACCGGCACGACGGTGCCCGGATCGTCGGGCAGCGGCGCGGTGGCGAGCAGGATGAGGTGGGCGCGTCCCTGGAGCCGGCGGACGATCTCGACCGCGGTCTTCTTGCGCGGGAACTCGCCGAAGTATTCTTCGATGTACTGGATCTCGAGCGCGCCCTGCTCCAGATCGTACTGGGTGATGTGATACTCCACGGAACGGCGTATTTTATATGATCTCGCGCCGCCAATTTCTGTCGCTGGCGGCCGGCGCCGCGCTGCCGCGCGCGCAGCGCGGGCGCCCGCGCGCCTCGGAATTCGTCTTCGCGCGCCTGCGCTACGAGTCGGGCGACTGGGACTACAACCCGAAGGTCGCGGCCAACGTCCTCGACTCGATCATCGAGTACACCTCGATCCCGGTCTACCACGAGGAAGTCGTCGTCTCGGCCGGATCCAGTGAGCTGCTCGCCTTTCCGTTCCTCTTCATGACCGGCCACAAGCTGGTGCGCTTCAGCGCCGCCGAGCGCGAGAACCTGCGGCGCTTCGCCGACGCCGGCGGGCTGCTCTTCTCCGACGATTGCAACCACGACGTCAACGGCCTCTACGCGCGCTCGTTCGAAGAGGAGATGCGCGCGACGTTCCCGGACGACGCCCTGGCGAAGCTGCCGGCGTCGCACCCGATCTATCGCAGCTTCTTCAAGTTCAAGGACGGTCCGCCGCAGACCTCGCACGAGCTGAACGGGTGGGGCGACAACATCGTCCACGACTACCTGAAGGCGATCGAGCGCCGCAGCCGCGTCGCCGTGCTCTACAGCAACAAGGACTACGGCTGCGAGTGGGACTACGACTGGCGCAACAAGCGCTTCCTGCGCGAGGACAACACGAAGTTCGCCATCAACATCGTCGTCTACGCGATGGGGTGATCACTCCGTTCAGCGTGCGCGCGATCTCGGCGTCGCCGATTGCCGGTTTGCGGCGCTCGTGGAACCGCGGAGCACGCAGAGCACGCAGAGCGCGCAGAGCTTCTGGTCGACAATCATTCGGCGCAATCGCTGGGACGAGAAGCGCTGAAAGTTCAGGATGTCGTGACGCGGCCAACGAGATCGCCCATCGTCATCGGAATGTCGGGTGCGACGGTCTTCCGGGTGACGCGCGACGATGGCGCGCAGTGGATTGAGAAGTCGGGGTTAGCCGCAGACATCGCTGTCGAGGCGGCCGTCATGAAGTGGTGCGCAGCGCTTTTGCCGGTGCCCGACGTGCTGGCCGTCGAAGCCGGCGTCCTGACGATGTCAGCGCTGCCTGGCGTCGATCTGACCGAAGCCGCGATCGATCTCGCTGTGGCGCTTACCGCGCGGGCGCTCGATCTGATTCACTCGGTGCCGACGCAAGATTGTCCGTTCCGCGCCGACTGGGCTACGCGTCTGCACCAGGCCGAACAGCGCGTCAGATGCGGGCTCGTCGACGCGAGCTCATTCGAAGAGGCCAACCTCGGTCGAACCGCCGACGACATCCTGGCCGAATTGCAGGCGCTGCCCGACTTGCCGCCGATGTCGTCGCGCTTCGTGCACGGCGATGCCTGCTTGCCGAATTTCCTGACCCACGACGGTGCGCTCACCGGCATTGTCGATCTCGGCCGCGCCGGCGTTGGCCATCCCGCCCAGGATTGGGCCCTCGCGTTGCGGAGCATGCGCAACAACTTTGGCTCCGAGGCGGAGAGGGCCCTTCGCAAGCACGTGCCGCAACACTGCCAGGATGAAGCGTTACTCGGTCGGTTTCTCTTGCTCGACGAGTTGTTCTGAACCGCGCAGCTTCGCGTCACACCGATGCGGTGGCGGCAACCGCGATCCGGGGAAGGTCGATCGTCAAGAATCGAGCTGGGCCTGGAGTTGCGCGATTCGAGTGAACTGGATACGCAGCTCCCGCTCGGCATTGCCAAGCCGCTGGTTTACGGTCCAGCGCGATTCGGTGGCGGGGCCACGTCGAACGGCGCCAGCCGCGGAGGGCGGTGACGCGGGAGCAAAACTCTGTCGTTGCAGGCCAACTCTCCAATCTCCCGTGAGCATATGCTGCAGAATGCACGCAGTGCTGAACGGGACATCCAGAGCGGCGGCCCTGAAGGGCCGCGGATGCAGTACGCGCGACAGCCGATGCACGAGCGCACGCCTGCGGCGCATCGCGGCAATCGAGAGCAAGAAACGACAACCCGCAACAGGCCGTCGGGTGTTGTGCAAAAGAGCACAGGCCGCCGTGGCCATTGCGGCGACAGTGATAGGCAGTGGTCACGGTTCACTGCGCCGGAGCGCCGCAGCCGGCAGACGACTCAGGGCGGAGGATCGGCTCAGCCTTACATTGCCATTCGCGGGCCCGACACCGCGTTGCGGGACTTTCCCATGAACATGAGACGTATGACGGCGATCGCGATCGGGCTCACGATCGTAAGCGCCGGCGCACTCCGCGCGCAAACGCAGGAAACCAAAACGACGACGAAGACCAAAGTCGAGATGAAGGGCGGCAAGGACGTCACGGTCGTCGGCTGTCTGGAGCGCCGCGACAATGGCGATTACATGCTGACCAACATTCGCGAGGCCAGCGGCATGGATCCGACGGGATATGCGCTGATCACCGAGGATGACCTCACCAAACGCGTCGGCGAGCGCGTGCGCATCGAGGGCAAGACCGTGTCGGCCGGCGGCGGGACGGTATCGGTGAAGTCGGACACGAAGACCGAAGTCGAAAACGGCAGGGACGTCGAGCTGAAGGCCAGGACCTTGGGCACCACCGGCACGCGCGACGTCCCGTTTCTCGGCGTGAAGTCCGTGAAGACGCTCTCGTCGTCCTGCTCGTAGTTCTGCCGGAGCGAGAAGGGCGGACGTGGTCCGTTCTCTCGCTAAATCCTGCTTCCTCGCGCGCGGCCCGCGAGCGCCAGCGCCGCTAACGCGAGGCAGGCGGCGGCCTCGAATCCTGACGTCCGCTGTTGCGCCACCGCGCCGGCACCGGGCAGCAGTTCGGCGGCGGCGGCCGTCGGCGCTTTCATCTGCGCCGCTTCCTTCGCGTAGCCGCGATACAGGCTCCGCGCCTCCTCGAACTGCGCGAAGACGTGATCCTTCTCCTTCTGCGAACGCCAGCCGGGATCGGCCTCGGCCAGCGCCTGCAGCTTGTCGATCCACTTGATGCAGTACTCGGCCGACGCCAGGTTCCGCACCGGCTGCCCGCCGACCGTGATCCAGATCGGGTTGGTGAACGCCTGCGCGAAGCCGGTGTCGAGCACGCCGCGGCTCGCCGGCGCGCCTTCGACCCGCAGGTGCAGCCAGCTGCTGCGTGTCACCTTCACCTTCGACGCGAACTCGACGCTCTTCCTGTCGCCGGTCAGCGGAATCTGCGCCACCACCTCGCCGTTTGAGATCAGCATCACCTTGTCGAGCGGCGTGAACGACTTCACCCATCCGCTCACCTGCACGGTGCCGCCCGCCGCCGGCAGCGTCACCTCGTCGCCCGGCATCCGGCCGTTGACGGTCAGGCCGACCAGCGGGCCCGTGCTCATGAACGCACGTCCCTTGTCGAGCCCGTCCATCCACGCGCGCGCCTCCAGCCCTTTGCCGCCGGTGTAGACGTAGGTCCGCGACGAGCCAATCAGCTTGCTGATGTGCAGGTCGCTCATCGAATCTTCGCCGCCCGTGCCGGTGACGCGCACGCCGTTGTTCAGCACCGCGTACCACGGGAAGAACGGCGCCTGCCCCGAGAACGACCACTCGATGCCGTCCGTCGTCTGCAGCGCCGCGTCGACGATGAAGCCCTTGGCCTGGCCGAGATCCGGCGACAGCAGCGGGTCGGCGTCGCCGCCGAACGAGTGGGCGTAGTCGGTGGTCGCCCCCTGCGCCTTCGCCTTCCGCAGCATGTCGGTGTTGCTCGGGTAGAGGCTCTCGATGCCGGTGCCCTCGTAGCCGGTCGACCACGGTGACAGGAGATGATCGCGCAGCCCCATCAGGATCACGTGGCCGTAGAACGGCGGGCGGTACTCCTGGCCGACCAGCATCAGCCGATCGGGCTTCGAGATCGGATGCGCGCCGCCGCCCGGCACGAAGAACTGGTAGTCGAGCACGCGGTTGTCCTTGTTGGCGATCAGCTCGTTGACCAGGTCGGCGTCCTCGCCGTCGGCCATCAGCATCAGGTTCTCGAGCGTGTTGTGCAGGTTGCCGCCGTAGTTCATGTGGGTGTGCGTCGAGCCGCTGTACCAGCCGAGCGCCGACATGTCGGTCATCCGCGTCAGCTTCAGCGTCACCTGGTTGACCTCACCCGCTTTGATCTCGACGTCGGCCTGGCCGGGAAAGAACTCGAACCCCTTCATCGCGTCGAGACGGAGCCTGCCGGCGGGCACCTCGAACCGCGTCGTGCCGGTGATGTGAAACGCATGCGCGCGCGAGCCCTGCGCGATGCGCGCGTAGGTATCCGGCGGCGCGTAGAACTTGCCGTCCGACGCGGTGAGCTGGATGCGCGATGCGGTGCGCTGTTCGGTGGTCGCGTCGACGGTCTGAATCGAGAGGACGCCGACCGGCCGCTTCCACCGCCGCTGGACGATGTCGATGTTCGTGTTCTTGCCGCCGTAGGTTTCGAGCACCGCGAGGCGCGGCACGCCGCCTTCGTTCGAGATATAGGCGATCGACTCGCCGTCCGGCGACCAGCGCGGGTGGAAGGCGTCGTGGTTGAACAGCGTCATCTTGTACGGCTCGCCGCCGTCGACCGGCAGCACGTACAGGTTGTCGTATTGATCGCCGGCGCCGCGGTGCGACGAGTAGATGAAGCGCTTGCCGTCGATCGAGATGTCCGGCCGGACGCGGAACAGCGACTGCTCGACCAGCACCGGCACCGCCTTCTGCATCGCGTCGGCTTCCACCGGAATCTTCCAGACGTTGCCCGACCCGAGCGGCACGCCGCGGTTGGAGACGATCAGCAGGTTCTTGCCGTCTCTCGTCCACGCCGGCTCGATGTGCAGGTCCCAGAAGCCGAAGTAGAGACGATTGCGCGGATAGCGGTTGTCCTTCGTCACCATCAGCTCTTCGCCCGCCCACTGCCCGTCCTTGATCGCGCGGACGAAGATGTTGAAGGAGCCGTTGGGCCGGGTCGAGACGTAGGCCAGCCGCGTGCCGTCGGGCGAAAACACGGGATCGGTGTAGATGAACTCGTCCTGCGTCAGCGCATGCGTCTTGCCCGTCTCGACGTTGAGCGCTTCCAGCTGAATCGTCTGCGCGTCGTCGTCGGCGGTGTAGACGATCCACTTGCCGTCGGGCGACCACGCGGGCGAGGAGAGGTACTTCGGTCCGAATGCGAGCTCGTCGGCGATGCCGGTCGCGGGATCGACGTTCCAGATCGACCCGGCCATCGACACGGTGATGCGCGTGCCGTCGGGCGACCAGGCCGGATACCACGGCGTGGAGCTCGGCGACATCGGGAAGTAGTAGTTGTGCATGTAGTTGCCGCCGGATTTCGCGGACGGGTACATGCGCGCGCGCGGATCGGCCGGCGCTTCCTGCACGCCCCAGTGCGCGGCGACCACGGCCGACGCGATCACGAGCAGCGCGCAGACGATGAAGACGGCGGCGGATGATTGACGTCGATGGTGGGTGCTCACGGGCGGATTCTACGCCCTTCTCAGAGTCTCTGAGCGCTCCGAGTCGCTGAGTTAGCCCATCCCCTCCAGCGCGCGGACCCCGGATCGCATCGAGGCGAGCCAGACGAACAGGCTGACTCCGACAGCCGCCAGCAGGCTGACCGGCATCAGCAGCTGCTGCGCCGGCGTGAACGGCGCTCTGCGCATCTGGTGCAGCAGATAGACCGAGGAGGGCCAGCCGACGAGGGCGATGATGACGATGATGAAGAGCACCGCCTGCACCATGAAGGCGACGCCACCGTACGATCCCGCCGCCTGGCTCGGGTCGGCGCCGAACCGCGGATAGCGCGCGCCGAGGCCGGTCGCGAGGCCGACGAGCGCGAACGACATCAGCACGATCGCGATCGCCGACATCGCCTTCAGCAGCGGATCGATGCCGAGGAACTGGTTGGCGGCCACCGTCAGCATTTCGGTCAGCGCGAGCACCGGCACGAGGCCGGTCCAGAACTTCGACCAGAGAAAGTCGCGCAGCGACAGCGGCGAGGTACGGATGATCCAGAACGCCGAGCCTTCCGACGACACCGCCGGAAAGACGAATCGCACCGCCACGGTCGCCATGACGAAGCCGGCCATCCCGAGGTTGACGAACGCGTAGACGTTCTTGATGTAGCCGCTCATGTACGGGATGCGCTGCAGGTCGAGGACGCTGAAGTTGTAGAGATAGAGCAGCACCAGCGCCATCAGCAGCAGGAGCTGCGACCACTGGCTGACGTCGCGCAGGAAGATCTTCAAGTCCTTCACCAGCAGCTGCCTCCGCACGGTCGAGAGCGGCAGCGCGCGCGCAACGGAATCGAGCGCGCGGAAGTGCGTGAAGCGCGCCTTCGGCGCTTCCTGCGAGCGGCTGTAGCCGGAGAAGTACCAGCGTTCGTTCGCCGCGCCGACGAGCACGACCGACGCCAGCGCGGTCGTCCACAGCGCCGCCGCGTGCGTCACATCCGCGCCGCCGGCGAGGCTGGCAAACAGCGTTTCGCCGGCCCAGAACGAGGGCAGCAGCGGCGTGATCGGCGACTGCAGCGTGGCGAAGAAGTCCGTGAGATCGGGCAGCGACTCGACCCGCAGCAGCTGCTCCGGCCGGATGAAGCGCAGCACCACGACCAGGCTGGCGGCGAACAGCAGCCCCATCAACATCAGGATGTCGCGGGCGCGGCGCGCCGGGAAGGTGTTGACCAGCAGCAGCGTCACCACCGTGCCGGCGGCCACCGGGATGACCGCGAACGGCACGACGGTGGCGACGGCGGTGAGGTAGAAGCGCGGCCCGGCGCAGCGCGCCCAGCCGATGCCGATCAGGATCGGCACGACGAAGATCACCACCATCCACGACGCCTGCACGACGGTGCGGAAGAAGCGCGCGTGAAACAGCCGCCGCGTCGCCACCGGCGAGGCCACCAGCAGGCGGAGATCGTCGGCGAGAAAGAACGTCGACAGCGCGGTGACGATGCCGCTGAAGGCGAGGAACGAGAGGAAAGTGAGGAAGAGCCACGACAGCCCGATCCGCAGCAGGTAGTCGCCGAGCTCTTCGTAGTCGAGCAGATGGCCCGTCAGCCAGTACGACCCCTGGACGAGCGCCGCGAAGACGATCAGCGCGATGCCGCCGAACAGCACGCCGCGCGCGAAGTCGCCGCGCTCGCGCCGCCGCGCCCGGTTGCGCGACGCCCAGAGATGCGGCAGCAGCAGATACGGAAACGCGCGCACGTTCATCCGACCACCTCGTCGATTTCCTGCAAGCCGCTGCCGCCGGTGAGCTTCAGGAACACGGCGGTGAGGTGATCGTCGTGGCCGTCGCCCATCGCGCGAATCTCGGGCACGGTGCCGCGGGCGATGATCTGCCCCTTGAGGATGATGCTGATGCGATCGCACATCTCCTGCGCCACTTCCAGCGTGTGCGTGCTCATGAGGATGGCGACGCCGCGCTCGGCCATGCGGCGGAAGACGTCCTTGATCAGCCGCGCGCCGCGCGGGTCGAGGCCGACCATCGGCTCGTCGACGACCACCGCGCGCGGACGGTGCAGGAAGGCAGCGCACATCACCAGCCGCTGCTTCATGCCGTGCGAGAAGCTCTCGACCAGCTCGTGCTCCCAGCGCGACAGCTCGAACAGCTCCAGCATCTCGCGGACGCGATCGCCGATCTCGGGTTCGCCGAGGCCGTAGAGGCCGCCGTGGAAGCGCAGGAACTCGCCGCCGGTCAGCTTCTCGTAGATGAACGGCCGGTCGGGGATGAAGCCGAGCGACTGCTTCGCCAGCTCCGGTTCCGTCGCGATGTCGTGGCCGTTCACCAGGACGCGGCCGCCTGTCGGCTTCAACAGCCCGGCAATCATCCGCAGCGTGGTCGTCTTGCCGGCGCCGTTGGGGCCGAGGAAGCCGTGGATCTCGCCCGGCGGCACCTCGAGGCTGACGCCGTCGACGGCGGTGAAGCGTCCGTACTGCTTGACCAGGTTCTCGATCGCAATCATCGCGGGCACACGCAGCAGCGCCGTTCGCGCTGCGGGATGGGAACAGCAAGGGCCGAGTCGTCGGGCGCCTGCCGGCCGACCAGGATTGGCGTCGAGCCTGGCGCCAGATCGAGATCCAGGATCGTGATCTTCAACCTGCCGATCAGCGGCAGGATCGCGGCCTGCTTCTCCAGGCCGCCGCGCGCGAGTCGCAGGTGCGTCGCATCGGCGGGAAACTGGTTGAGCGTCGGATCGACCGGCAGCCAGACGCCGGGATCCACATACACCTCGGGCCACGCGTGGTAGTAGAACGCGCCGTGAATGAAGACGAGGCCGACGGCAATGCGCGCCGGGATGCCGGCCGCGCGCGCCATGGCGACGAAGAGCGCGGTGTGCTCGTTGCAGTCGCCGACCCTGGTCCGCAGCACTTCGCGCGCCGACGGCAGGCTCACGGTCGGCTTCTTGTCGAGCAGCGCGTTGACGTAGCGCGTCAGCTTCTCGGCGCGGGCGCGGCTCCCCGCGACGTCGCGCAGTGCCGCCGCCGTTTCGGCGACGATCTCCGGCGCGTCGCTCTCGATGAACGGCTCAGCGGCCAGATAGCGCGCAGCGCCGGGATCGGCAGGCTGGGCGCCGAGAAATTGCGGATCGCGCAGCTCGAGGCTCGCGCCGTCGACGCGTTGTGCGACACCGTCGATATCGGGCGCGGACAGATCCAGGCCGTCGACGCGCAGACGCAGCCGCCGGACGTCGCGCGGCTCGCCAATCGTCACCTCGCCGTCGGGCACCACTGAGGACGCGGCCAGCAGGTCGGCGCGCATTCGTCCCGGCACCGCCATCGCCTGCGCGCGCTCCGCGGTCTCGCGCACGGTGATCAGTCCCAGCGGGCTCTCCTCGCGCACCACGTCCCCGGTGTCGGTGACCCACGACACCGTCTTCAGCCCCGCGAACTGCATGTCGACCCGGAACGCGGGGATCGGCGTCGTCGCGCTGCGCACCAGCTCGCGCCGGCCAACCTCGATCGTCACCGGCGAGTTGCGCAGCGTGGCCGGATCGAACACCGTCCAGCGATGGCGCGCGCCCGGCACCAGCCCACCGTCGGCCAGCCGCCGCGAGAGGTTCAGCGACAGCGCCGGCGGCTCCTCGAGCTCGCGTTCTTCGCTGCGCGTCCCTGATGACGTAGTGATGTCGAGCCTGAGACGCCGGCCGTCGAGCCGGCCGCGCACTTCGATCGGCCCGGTGCCCGGGTCGAGCGAGAACTCGAACGCGCGCAGCGCGAACGCCCGATCGACGTGCGCCGTGGTGCGGATGGCGGCGGCGGTCGTCGCGCCGAGCAGCGACATCTGCAGACGCCCGCTTTCCTCGAGGTCGAACCCGTCGGCGGTCGTCACCGTCTGGCTGACGGTAAACCCGATCTTCTCGCCGCGGTAGTACACGCCGCGCCACGCCGCCGACGAGCCGTAGCGTGCCAGGTCGGTGGCGAGCGACGCCGGCGAGGCCTTGAGATACGAGCGGTCGACCAGCACCGCCATCGCCGCGACCCAGGCCAGCATCACGGCAATCGACACCGGCCGGGTCACCGAGCGCGGCAGCGGCCTGAACAGGGGCATCCTTATCCTTATCGGCTTTTTGACGTCTCGGACGTAGGGCGGGCCTTGACGCCCGTAGCGCAGGCCTTTAGGCCTGCCATGCGCCGCGGGGCAGCCCTGCCCGCCGTCGCCAAGGCTATGGCGGGTCCGCCGTAGCTTCAGCGAAGGCGGAAAGGGCTGCGCTACTAGTACCGGCAGGCAGCCCTGAAGGGCTGCGCTACTAGTACCGGCAGGCAGCCCTGAAGGGCTGCGCTACTAGTACGGGCGGGCAACCCTGAAGGGCTGCGCTACGGGGAATTGTGAAACCGACTAAAGGGCCGCCCTGCGCACGATCATGCTGGTCGTGACGAGCTGACCGATGTGGCGCTGCGTGTGCTCCGCCGCATGGAACAGCAGACCCAGCACCGTCGACGGCAGCCGCGCGCGGCCGACCTCGCGCGGCTCGGTGAGCCTCGTCTCGTCCGTCTCGCGCAGCTGCGCGAGCGCGCGCTCCACCGCGGCGTCGAATGCCGCGACCAGCGCCGCGGCGTCGGGCGCCGGATCGGGCGCACCCTCGGACGACAGCGCCGCGAGCTGCGCCGGCGAGAGCGCGTTCCCTCGCGCGTAGGTGAACAGGCGATCGAGGCTGCCGGCGGCGTGGCGCGCGTGGAAGCCGACCGACGCCGCGCCGTGTCCCCGCTCCCAGATCTGCTGCGGCGTCAGTCCGTCGAGCGTCGCCGTCAGCTCCTCGCGGCACTGCAGCAGCGCGTGCGCGACCGGCTGCAGCAGCGCCGGAATGCCCGGCACCGGCCCGCGCAGCCAGGCTTCTGGGGGAGACATTGGAGGTTCAGGGTTCTGAGTTCAGGGTTCAGGGTCGCGCCGCGACCGCCAGCGTCGCGACGTAGTCCTCGGGAAGAATCTGGCGATCGGATCGCGGATAGGGCGCCAGGGCGATCAGCTTGATCGAGAAACCGAGATAGGTCGTTTCCGATGCCGCGCCATCGGTGCGCAGCTCGCGGCTGTCCGCGTTTCGTCCATCCCGCGAGACGGTGAGCGCGACCAGCGCCTCGCCGGCGCGGATGCACAGCGCGTCCATCGGGCAGCGCGAGTCCGACGGCACGCGCTCGAACGTGATCTGCAGGCCGCCTTCGATCGCCGCCGACGACCCGGCGCGCAGCTCGAACGACTGGCCGAGCGGCGTGCGGCCCGGGGCGCCCGAATGGCCGGCGCACCCGGTGGAGAAAGTAGAAAAAAGGAAAACGAAAACGGGAAGCAACACGAAACGAGTCATCGAAGCGATCCTGGCAGGGGCGGCACTACTCATCATACGCCACGCCGCCCGGCGTTCGACGCGGCGCCTTCGCACGCATAATGAGCCGGTCCGATGCAGCGCGTGCTCGTCACCGGCGCCACCGGCAATATCGGCCGCCCGCTCGTCAGCCAGCTCCTGGCGAACGGCTGCCGTGTGCGAGCGTTGAGCCGCAATCCCGAGTCGGCGCAGCTGCCGTCCGGCGTCGACGTCGTGCGCGGCGACTTGTCGTCGCCGGCGACACTCGATCGAGCGCTCGATGGCATCGACGCGGTGTTTCTCGTCTGGATCGGCCCGCTGGCGCCGGCCGCCGCGGCGATCGAGCGCCTCGCGGCGAACGCCGCGCGGATCGTGTTCCTCACCGCGCCGCATCGCACGCCGCATCCGTTCTTCCAGCAGCCGAACGCGATGGCCGCCGTCCATGCCGGCGTCGAGGAGTTGATTCAGCGGTCGGGCCGGGAGTGGACGTTCCTGCGGCCGCACGTCTTCGCGCTCAACTGCGTGCACTGGTGGGGGCCGCAAATTCGCGAGGGGAACGTGGTCCGCTGGTTCTACGGCGACGCGGCGACGGCGCCGATCGACGAACGCGACATCGCGGCCGTCGCGGTTCGCGCTCTCTGCGACGATGGGCACGGCGGCAAGGATTACGTGATCACCGGGCCCGAGTCGCTGACGCAGCGCGAACAGGTGCGGATCGTCGGCGACGCGATCGGCCGGCCGCTGCGCTTCGAGGAGCTGTCGCACGACGCCGCGCGGCAGCAGCTGCTGGCAGGGGTGCCGCCGTCAATCGCCGACATGCTGCTGAACGCGTACGCCGCCGCGGTCGGGCTGCCCGCCTGGGTCACGACGACCGTCGAAGACGTCACCGGATCGCCGGCGCGCAGCTTTCGTGACTGGGCCGCGGCACACGCTGAGGATTTCCTGACGCCGCACTGAGCGCAGCCGCAGAAAGTCCTAAAAAGTCGCTTAAACGCGAGCTCACGGCTGCGCGCCGGCCGTACCATCGACTGAGAGTGGCCTAAAGACCGCGGCACGACCGCGGCTCTGCGGGGGAACCAAGGAGGCGCCTGCCTCAGGGGCTAATCCGGAATCCGGACGAGGACTTCCAACCTCGAGCCCGCCAGCTAACCCCGTCGGCCGTTGGAAGGAACGATGGCTGAGCAGGGGCTGTTTCCGCAAGTCAAGCGGCTTGTCGTCGGCAAGCCGATTCCCTCGCACCTCGCGCACCACGAACGGCTGTCGCGCGTCACCGGCCTGGCGGTGCTGTCGTCGGACGCGCTGTCGTCGGTGGCGTATGCGACCGAGGAAATCCTGCGCGTGCTCGTCCTCGCCGGCGCATCGGCGCTCGGCTACGCCAGCCCGATCGCGCTGACCATCGCCGCCATCCTCGCCATCGTCGTCTTCTCGTACCGGCAGACGATCTACGCCTATCCGAGCGGCGGCGGCGCGTACCTTGTGTCGAAGGACAACCTCGGCGAGATGCCGGCGCTGGTGGCGGCGGCCTCGCTGCTGATCGACTACGTGCTGACGGTCGCCGTCAGCATCGCCGCCGGCGTCGCCGCGATCACGTCAGCGTTTCCCGAGTGGCACGTCAACCGCGTCGAGCTGACGCTCGCCTTCCTCGTCGTGCTGATGATCGGCAACCTGCGCGGGATCCGCGAGTCGGGGCGCATCTTCGCCGTGCCGACCTATTTCTTCATCGCCACCGCGCTCGGGTTGATCGCGGTCGGCGCCTGGCGGGCGCTCACCGGCGGCATCCATCCGCTTGCCTCGGACGCGTCGGCATCGTCGCCTGAACCGCTGACGCTCTTCCTGCTGCTCACCGCGTTCGCCAACGGCTGCACGGCGATGACCGGCGTCGAGGCGGTGTCCAACGGCGTGCCGGCGTTCCAGCGGCCTGAATCGAAGAACGCCGCGGCAACGATGCTGATGATGGCGGGGCTGTCGATCACCATGTTCCTCGGGATCACGCTGCTCGCGCATGCCTACGGCATCGTTCCGAGCGAGCGCGAGACGGTGGTATCGCAGCTGGCGCGCGGCGTGTTCGGCGATCGCGGCCTCGCCTACTACGCGGTGCAGGCGGCGACGATGCTGATCCTGGTTCTCGCGGCGAACACCGCGTATGCCGACTTCCCGCGGCTGGCGTCGATCCTGGCGCGCGACCGCTACGTTCCGCGGCAGTTCATGAACCAGGGCGACCGGCTCGCCTTCTCGAACGGCATCGTCGGCCTGAGCGCGTTCGCCGGCATCCTGCTGGTCGTGTTCGGCGGCGACACGCACGCGCTGATTCCGCTCTACATGATCGGCGTCTTCGTCTCGTTCACGCTGTCGCAGGCCGGGATGGTGGTGCACTGGAAGCGCACCGGCGGCCCGGGCTGGCGGACGAGCGCGGTCGTCAACGGCGTCGGCGCACTCGTCACCGGTGTCGTCCTCGTCGTGGTGGCGGTTACGAAGACGCTCGAAGGCGCGTGGATCATCCTGCTGCTGATCCCGGTCAACGTCGCCTTCTTCCGCATCACGCGCCGCCACTACGACCGCGTCGCCGCGCAGTTGACGATGAACGGCTGGCGCTCGCGCGGCCCGAGGCACAACACCGTGCTGGTGCCGATCAGCGGCGTGCAGCGCGCGGTCGCCGAAGCGCTCGACTACGCGTCGACGCTGTCGAAGGACGTGCGCGCCGTGTACGTCGACGTCGACCCGGCGTCGAGCGAGCAGCTGCGCAAGAGCTGGGAGCGGCTCGGCACCTGCGTGCCGCTGGTGGCGCTCGCGTCGCCGTTCCGGTCGCTGATGGAGCCGCTGCTCGAATACATCGAGCAGGTCTCAGCGAACGACCCTGACGGGTACATCACGGTGGTGCTGCCGGAGTTCGTGCCGGCGCGCTGGTGGCATCACCTCTTCCACAACCAGCGCGCGCTGCTGATCAAGGGGGCGCTGCTCTTTGAACCCAACACGGTCGTCACCAGCGTGCCGTTCCACCTGCGGCA
>Ga0207675_100001266_pt1 | contig 25254 bp, 16 predicted proteins | sample KBSSwiS42_FD_184305 | JGI IMG/M metagenome (GOLD analysis project Ga0207675, IMG submission 184305) | Switchgrass rhizosphere microbial communities from Kellogg Biological Station, Michigan, USA - KBS Switchgrass S4-2 (SPAdes) (version 2) | ecosystem: Host-associated > Plants > Roots >...
CTCGCTTATCGCCTGTTTTCTCGCAGCTCTGTCACCACAGTTCGCTTACTTTTCAGTACTGCTGCTTCCCGACTCACTGATTGTCTTTCCGATTCTGCTGGCCATCTATCTCGTGGTTACGTCTCGTCGACGATTAAGTTGGTCGCGACTCGTCGTCGCGGGAATTCTAATCGGAGTGTCCTGTTGGTTGCGCGCCAACGCATTGTTATTACCTCTCTTCGTTGGCGTGGCGGCAGCGTTAACCACAACCAGGGACAAACGACTATCGGCCGCTGCTGCTGTGATCATTGGTGCAATCCTCGCGATCGCGCCAATCACGATCAAGAATGCCATTGTCTTCCATCGTTTTATTCCGCTTTCACTTGGTAGTGGGCAAACACTTCTCGAAGGACTTGCCGACTACGATCCCAAAGGTACCCTCAACATTCCCAACACTGATCTTGGGTTGTCGCGGCAAGAAGCTCAGTGGTACGGAAGGCCAGATTATGCCGGGCAGCTTTTCGGTGAAGATGGCATCGAACGGGACCGGATGCGCGTAAGACGTGGACTTAAGACAATCGCCGAGCATCCCGTGTGGTTTGCAAGTGTCGTGGGAAGACGAGCATTAGCTTCAACGCGACTTGATCCAGTTCCTGTATTACAACCGGAAACTCCTGTATCTCACCGGCTGGATGATGGCGCAGCAAAGATTGCCTGGGAGAAGAATCCATCGGAATTGTTCAGCACAGGCAGCCACTCGCCACGTGCAACTTTCACCGTCGTCGAGAACGGCTGGCTAAGGATTGAGAGTGACGAGACGAACTATGGGAGCCAACTTTCATCGGAATCGATCGGCGTCGTTCGCTACCACGACTATGTCTTCAAGCTCCCTTTCAAATTAGAAAAGCAGCGTGCGGTCGTAAAAATCACCGACTCTTCAGGTAGGAACGTTCTTGCCTCGACGATCGTGGACGTGTCGGAAGGATTATCTCCGCATGATCAACCCGTAACCCAACTGGCGATTCCATTTGTCAGTGCAAACAATTCTGAAGTTCGGATGTCGATCGCCAACGCTGCATCGCAGCGAGGAACGATGCTGCTCGGAAGTGCTCAACTACTCGACCTGGGACCGAGCTCGTTAAGTTGGCTTCGTTATGTGCGAATGCCACTGCGATTAGTTCAACGACTCTTCACGACTGCCTGGACACTTCCTTTCGTCATCATCGGAATTGTATTGCTGATTAGGCGACGTCGGTTCCAGGAGCTCGCGCTTCTACTCGTCGTTCCCGCGTACTACCTGCTTGTTCAATCAGCACTTCATACCGAGCGCCGCTACGTTTATGTAATTCACTTTTTCTTCCTCGTGTTGGTAAGCGTGGCGTTGTGCTGTCTCGCTCATTTGTTGTGGGGAATCATTAGGAAGCCTCAGTCACACTGACCCTTTAGTAGCCTCAGTGGATTGAACAAGCTGGGGTAGGGGCAGCGGAAATTTGGACGCCTCACAAATGTGGCCCGAGCGTGCCCCCGCTGAGATTCACTTGTACCAGCTAAGTTTTTCATATGGCGACTCAGCGGGGCACGCTAGGGGTCAATGTTGTTAGGCGTCCAAATCACGCTGCCCCCTTCCTAGCTTGTTCAACCGACTGAGCGCGTCCTTAACAATAATGTGGTTACTGAAGGGATACTTCCTTCGATTTGTGTGGCGCTGTCGCGCTGCGTACTCTCCCACTAACTACCGCAACTGCCAACCCAGCAAAGACAAACAAAAGCGCCTGCATCGGCAGTCCATATCGAATCTCTGTGTGCAACGCCGATCCAACAATCAGATAGTAAAGAATTGTACTCAGCAACAAGAACGCGAGACGCCAGTCTCGTTTCAAAGCGATTCCAATTCCAAGAATCATGAGCGGCAACGCCAGGTAACGCAGTACGCTTTGAACCATCCCGAGTGCCTTCACCAACAAGCTAAGCAAACCTCCCTGCATTGTTACCGGCAAGCACTTACTACTCGTCACGTTTACACCAGAGCTTCCGTAATAACGAGCGGGGGTTCCAGCGAACTTCAACACACCCACCATTCGTCTCAACATCACCCCCGCGTACCAAACTGGATGTGCGCGGATAATGGACATCGCCCTGCGCGCGCGTTCACGATCTCGTTTCACTCCATCAGGGTAGTAGAGATTGAAAGTGGCCTCGGGCGAAACCCCGAGTTCCAGACGCTCCTTTTCGAGTAACTTCTGATCGCCGTACACGGCGCCAAACTCCGCTGCTCGATCGGTTTCGCCAATCCCTTCCCAAAGATTCGTTCCCACGCCCAGCCCAGTTGGTGTGAATACCTGAAAAGCAACGGCGTTGCGAATCAACAACGGAGTTACGAGAACCGCCATGCCGATAACGACTCCACCACTCAACAACAGTCGACTTCGCCAGGACACCTTCCAGAGCAACAAAGCTCCGATCCAAAACACCGGTAACAACAACGCGTTCGCTCGCAACCAACACGACAAACCAACTAGGAGTCCAGCCAACAATGCGGGAACTAGCTTTTGTCTTTTTGCAGCAATCAACAAAAGCCAGACTGCGCCAAGCACCAACCAACTCGTTGGCGCATCGGCAAGCGGTACTGCTCCCGACAAAGCCAGGAGTGGTGATAACGACGCGAGCAAGCCAGACACAAGGCCGACGCGATAATCGAATGCGGTGACGCCGATTCCCACAACCAGGAGGACAGACAACGCGTCGAGAATCCACTGGATTTTTTGAACACTGGAGGGCGAACGTTCACCTGTCAATTTGTAAATGCCAGCGATCCACAATGGATATCCGGGTGGGTACACGGCCGACTCAGTGTGACTTGGATCGTCAATCCAAAACGCCGAGGCCTTGTGATCGAGAATGTCCTGGGCTTTGCGATCGAAGAGTTCGTAAGTGCCTGCTTGAAACCAGGCAGGATCAGAGAGATGAGTGTGAATGAAGTAAGCAGTAAGGCCTCTCACAGAAAGCGAGAGCAGGAAGATGACTAGACAAAGAATCGTTTTCCATTTGTCAGCTAGCATTAGCTCTTAATCGAACTACGCTGACCTCTTAGCTATTCTCGTCTGCACCAACTCGGGAATGGCCGGAACTTTCTCCGCTAAGGAGCCATAAGCATCGAGCACGCGCTGGGCGTTGTGCTTCCAGGTATAACTCCGCACAGCAACTGCGCGCGCGTTCTCGCCGAGGCACTTTCGCAGGGACAAAGATTCAGCCAGACGCTGAATTGCCGCCGCCAGGGCTTTTGCATTACCGGGCTCGACCAGCAGCGCCGTCTCGTTATCTCGCAACACTTCACCGATCTGGCCCAGGCGACTCGCCACGATTCCCTTCCCCATCGCCATGTACTCAAACAACTTTGTAGGCGAGCCGAAAAATTCGCTGCCATCCGTCAACGGCACGTGCGGCGATGCCAGAACGTCGCACGCGTCGAGCAACGCAGGTACTTCTCCATGCTTAACAGGACCGGTGAAAATCACTCGTTTGCGTTCACACTCGTTCTGCAATAGCAGTTGGACATCTCCGTGCAAGCTACCATTGCCAACAAACACAAAACGAATTGGGACACTGCAAGATATTGACTTGATCGCTTCCGCCAGTACCAACACTCCGTGCCAGGGACCAAAGGTACCGACGAAACCAACGACTACTTCGTCTTGCGTCAGCCCTAACTTTTGCCGCGCTTCGTTGCCGCCAACTCCTGGATGAAAGACGGTCGAGTCGACACCATTGGGATTGATGACAATCTTTGCCGGATCAACTCCTCTGCGCTCAAGGTTCCTACGCTCGACATCCGACACGACAAAAATGCGCGTAGCAGCTTCGAGATTTAATCGTTCGTAGCGTTCGAGTAGATCGAGTTTGCCGACACGGTCCCAATAACGACCAACCCAAACTTCCGACCCGTTGTATTCGAGGAATAACGGTCGCTTCGCCTTTAATGCTGCGGCAACTCCTGCCCAACTGAAACGGGCATAACGTTGGTACATAAAGTCGGGAGCGTTTCCATTAATCAACGGAAGCAGAGCGCGTGTGAAGTTGAGGTTGTTGTTGATATCAAACATGGCCCGAGTTCCGCCAGACGACACGGGTTCGATCAAAGTAACCGGGGCTTTCGTCTCGTCGAATCCCGCGATTCGATCGTTACTAACCATTTCTACGCTGGCGCCGAGTTGGATCAGCCCTTCGACAACTCCCTTGATATGACTTGCTGCGCCGCCAACTTGCGTACCTGGTCCCGGCGTCGACCTTAAATACATGATGCGCGGATGCTGGGATGCACGTCGTTCAATCGGCACTCTATCGTTTTGTATCGCTTGTTCGAGACGAATGAGTTCGCGACGAGCATTCGAAGACAGGCGAGCATTCGAAATCGCATCGCCACTTAATTTTGCTGGTGAACCAAGCAGTACGCTGACCCTTGATCGTTTCAATTCGCCACCGTGTGCATCAAGCATCACCACGTCGCGAGCACCCACAAGCGCACCGAACAGCATGAAGAGGTTCTGGCCGCGCTGCCACGATAGTCTCTCGGTCGCAATCGCAAACACATCAGGATGCAGCGCTCGAAATGTTCGCAAGCGCTTTGCAAACCCGCCGCCCTGCACTTCTCCACGAGGGACCAACTCGATCAGAGCGTGAGGATACTCCGCGGCCAGTTTTTCGCGTGCCTGGGCCGGGTCGCCACTGAGGACCAGTAAGACAATCTTCGGGCGTCTAGTCCCATTGCCGTTGCCAGTGGTTTCACGACTAAACATCATTCACAGTCTAGACCATCTCCATGACTTGCGACTCTATTTTCTCGGCGACAGGGGCGGCGCCCGCCCGTTCTTTTTTATCCTCGATCGATCCAGCGTTCATACCATAAGCTTAAATTCAACAATGCCCACAAATGGAAGCCCCAGTCCTTCGTCCTATTCCGATGCTCGGTCAACATCCGACCTATAAAGTCATAATTAAGTAAATTGCGGCGTCGCATTGAAGAATTCATCAGGTGATCATCGAACCACCCACCAAGGCCTTCCCTAAACCACTCGCGCACAGGTGCCCCAAATCCTCGCTTCCGCTCGTATAACAAATCGCGCGGAAGAACATCTTCGAGAGCTCGTTTGAGAATGTGTTTCCCACTTACTCCCTGGACTTTTAACGCACGTGGTAACGCAAGCGCGTATTCAACCAGGTGGTGGTCCAGGAACGGAACGCGCGCTTCCACACTCGTGGCCATAGTTATCTTATCGACCCTCATCAACAACAACTCTGGCAGACGCAACTTCAATTCGAGATAAGTCATTCGAGCCAGGAAGTCGGAGTCCGGACACTCACGTTCGATGTGTTTCAGGTAACCCTCTACAACATGAAGCGACGACAACCCATTCACCCGTTCAAGCAATTGCTTCGACAACACTCGCGGCTTGAATGTTTCGTCATAAACAACCGCCCCACCCCAAAACAACGGTTCACCAGCACCGAGTCGTCGAATTAGTTCAATTGCCACCCGCTTTCGGCCGGTCGCTTCAAGGGCTGGACGGGAAACGTTTGAAACTGCGCGGCGCAATGTCAGCGGGATCGACTCCGCATGACGCCAGAACTTTTCGTAAATCCTCAAATGGCGAACGTAGTTTTCATAACCGCTGAAGATCTCATCTGAACCTTCTCCCACCTGGACCACGATTGTCCCTGAGTCACGGGCCAACTTTGAGACGTAGTAGAGCGGGACACAAACAGGATCTGCGATAGGCTCATCCTGGTGAAAGACCATGCTCGGTAAGAAGTCGCTCATCTCTTTTTCAGAGATGATTACTTCGTGGTGGTTTGTTCCAAACTGTTTTGAGATTCGTCGCGCTGAATCGAGTTCATTCAGATATTCCGCATCACTGAAGCCAACCGTGAAAGTTTCAACTGGCCGCGACATTTGTTCAGACATGAGGGCAACATTCGCCGAGGAGTCGACGCCGCCTGACAGAAACACGCCAAAAGGAACGTCCGACATCATGCGTTTGCTGATTGACTCTCGCAGCAACCTCATGATCTCGGCCTGATGTTCCTCGTCGCTACGCACCAACTCCTGATGCTTCGGCAAAGCATCCCAGTATTGTTGAATGTTCAACTGCCCATCTCGAGTAAGGGTCAATAGATGACCGGCCGGCAGTTTGTGAATGTCTTTGAAGAGGGTGGCGGGAGCGGGTGTCGTTAAAAAAGTCAGGTAGTGGTAAAGCGACTGTTCATCAATATCCGGGGTCACGGCCGGATGTTGAACTATTGCCTTGATCTCGGAACCAAAAATGAAGCGACCGTCTTTGTAAAAATAGTAAAGGGGTTTGACTCCGATGCGGTCTCGAACAAGAACGAGACGCTCTTTGCTTTCGTCCCATAAAGCGATCGCATAGTCACCCTCGATCTCGTGTACAAGATCGAGCCCGACTTCTTCATACAGGTGAAGGATGGTTTCGGAGTCGGTTCGGGAAGAGTATTTATGCCCACGTTCTTCCAGCCCGACTCGTAGCTGTGCGTGGTTATAGATCTCGCCGTTAAAGACTAACCAGGTCCGCTTGTCACAACCATGCATTGGCTGATGCCCCGCGGCCGAGAGATCGATAATGGAGAGCCGGCGAAAACCCAACGCACCACGACCTTGATCGAATGACAACTCGCCTGAGTCATCTGGGCCACGATGCGACATTTCATCGCGCATTCGTACGATGAGCGATGAATCAACTCGCCCCGCCGTCGTACCGTACTCCCAGACGCCGCAAATACCGCACATCAGATGTTTACCTGGATGGGAATTATAGAGTCTTCGATATTCTTTAGCTTGTCGGGAATGGTCAAGGCTAGGTCTTGATACACCTAAACTGTTTCAAAGCTTTCGCTATTTGTAGGGGCGGCACTCAGTGGCCGCCCCTCGCTTACTCTGCAGACTGCAATTCTTTTAACGGTACCGGTTCTTCTTTGCTGTTCCCGGCCTTTAAACGAGGGGGCGGCCACGGAGTGCCGCCCCTACAAAATTTCCAGCAGCCAACGCAACTTGCCCGGCCGTCCGGAGATACGCCAACAGGCCGTTACCGAATCCCTTTTCTCACCATAATCACACGAGGTCGCTTGAACTTCGAGGGACAATGCTGCGGCATCAAGCGCTGATACCGTTAAGGCAGCCAAACCATCAGTCGCTGTAACGGCACTCTCCGACAGCTTAACGTCCAACTCGGGAGCAAAGTGAAATCGCACCTCGTAGTCGTGCTCACCCTCGCCGAGGAACTCATCCTCAATCAGCCACGAACCTTCAACCTTATCGAAAACGATGGTCCGCCGGTGAACCACTGGCGCCTGTAGTCGCGCATAACCCGAGTGTTCGGCAACCACCTTGTCTTCCATGTCTCCGGTTTTCCATTCCAGTACACGAGGATGCGCTTCGTCACCAATTACAAATGGCATGGACTCGAGCGTTGTGTTCTGTTCTTCGCCATCAATCTTCACCGTCGAGTGATAAGCAGTTGAGCGAAAAAGGTGTCGTTGATGTAAGTCCGCAGTGTACACATGGGTCCCCGGATCAACGATGAAAGGAACGCCAGCCGCATAAACTTCGAAACTCAGTGAATCGTTATGACCGTGCGAGCCTCGTCCGTTTATCCCAGCGCCACTCGCGTTGAAACAAAGATAACGGTCACCTTTACGCATGACATAAGTGCCCGCATGAGGAAACGACTTTGAATCAACTTCATTGCCCGAAAGATTTCGAAAGTTGTTTACTCCAGCGTCGCCCAAAAACCAGTGCAACTCCGGCGCTACTTTGAGATTCGGGGTAACCAAATTCGCGTCTTTGAAGAATACCGCCCCAATTGCGAGGACGTGCGCATGCTCGTCCGCTCCGCGCTGCCAAACGGGAAACACCTGGCCACTGTCTGCATCGCCAATCAACGGCGCCAACCCGTCAGGTCGTAAGTAGCAGCGCACATAGTCGAGCATAGCGCGGAGCTTGGTCCAGTACCTCGGTTCGACGTCGACGTCGTTCTGCTGACAAAGAATGAATGAGTAGAGGAAAAGTTCGAGGGCGAAGCGGTGATAACCTGTCGAAGATTCAAAGTCGGCGCCATCCGGCAGCACTTGCTTATCCATCTCCCTCAGAATTTCGACGAGTCCGGTGTCGAAGAAATACTCAGAATCAACAAACTCGGGAAGCATTAATCCAAGCCAGAGCAAGCCGGTGACGTCCGAAAGATAGTGATTGCTGGTTGAGATGTGGGAAAACTCGGGGTTTCGACAGATGTAGGTGCCGTGCTGATGAAATAACCGAAGGAACAGTTGCAGTGTCTCGGCGTTGAAGTGAATGGACTGTTTCAACAACTCGAAGATCGTGAGGAGATTCATTGACCTCAACGCAACTTCCATTGCGCAGTTCCAATTGACGCCACGACCGTAAGGATTTTGTTTTGCCCAACTCTGCACCTGTGCGATGCATTCAGCGCTGAATTGTTCGTCGCTGCTGATTGCGTAAGCCGTCGCTAACTTCACCAGGTGTCCGAGTCGGTTGAGTTCCCAAAGCACCCGAGCATCCGAGCCGTCGTTGCGAATTAGCTGAATGTCGCGGTGGTAATCAAGCGGCCAGACATGTCCTGAAAGTGGATCACGACTCCATTCGATTTCATCCCCAAAGTTTTTGACTCCAAAACCCAGTAGGGGCCACGAGTGATCTGTGACGATCTGCCGGGCAGTCTTAAAGAGAGCTTCGGTGTCTTCAGGGAATTCTATTTGGAGACTAGCGAGCGATGTTGGGTTCGCACCAGGAAGGAAATGAGGTTCAACGCGGGTTTGAAAGTGCTTGAGTTGGGCTTCCGGATCCTTTGCCGACAACCGGAGTTTCGGCATCTCGATATTTATTGAATCGAGACTCGCGCGCTCTTTGCTAATCTGACGTTTCGATCGTGCACGTCTCAACGCCTCTCGAACGATTGTCTTTGGCTCGACCTCGCCGCGAAGTGCGCGCTTCAGTTTTCGAACGATGCTCATGAAACTTCCAGTGGCGTTGTAGTCAGTACCATATCGCGGTAGCGAATGACTCTCTCGGAGAACTCCCGCTGCAAACCAACAGCGAGCCATTCGCTACCGCGATATGGTACTGACTACAACGCCACTAAGACCCGCTAACTTCTTGAAGCACGGCGAGAATTCTTTCAGCTGTGTGGCCATCCCAAAGCGGTGGCTGTCTATATTCAGTGTTTGACGACCGACTCAAGATCGCACTCGCTTCCGAAACGATCTTCCGGGTATCGGTTCCGACAACTACATTCGTTCCCATCTCAACTGTGATCGGGCGTTCCGTGTTTTCACGCAATGTCAGGCAGGGAATCCCGAGCGCAGTTGTTTCTTCCTGGATGCCCCCCGAATCGGTTAAGACGAAACGGGCCGCGCTGTATAGACTTAGAAAATCAAGATAACCAAGTGGCTCGATCAAATGCAGATTCGCGATTGCAGCAATCCGATCAGTCAAGCCAAATTCTGCGATGGTCTTTCTGGTTCGAGGGTGTACAGGAAACATTACCGGCAGGGAGAGACTGATCGTTTCCAACGCATTCACTATTCCTTCAAAGGTTTTGCGATTGTCGACATTCGAGGGTCGGTGCAAAGTCAGGACAACATAGCCACCGTCTACCAAACCCAATTCAGATTTGATTTTTGATTGCCGGGCGCGTTCGAGATTCCCCAACAGAGAATCGATCATAACGTTGCCAACCATACGAATGCGCTCCGGTGGAATTCCTTCAGCCAACAGGTTTTCGTCCGCATCGTGCGACGGCGTGAGCAACAAGTCGGCAATCTGATCGGTCAACAAACGATTGATCTCTTCGGGCATTGTTCGATCGCGACTGCGCAAACCGGCTTCCACGTGAGCGACTTTGATCCCGAGTTTCACACACACCAGCGCACACGCTATGGTCGAGTTGACATCGCCAACAACCAGCACCCAGTCGGGTTTTTCATTGAGCACGACGGGTTCGAAGCGTTCCATGACGGCTGCTGTTTGCACCGCATGTGAGCCGGAACCAACTCCGAGGTGAATATCGGGTGGTGGAAGATTAAGGTCAGTGAAAAACGCGTCGGACATTGCCGCGTCGTAGTGTTGACCTGTGTGGACGATTAGCGGAAGAAAGTCGGAGGGACGCCGCTTCATCGCGGCAACGATTGGCGCCACCTTCATGAAGTTAGGACGGGCGCCGACGACGTTGAGGACTTTTAGCATTCGTGTACTTGGTGGGTGGGGCTCATGCTTAGTACTTGGTACTTAGTGCTTTGTACTTTGTCGTCTCATCGAAGTTACACATATAAAGTCGAATTAAAGCACTAAGGACAAAGTACAAAGCACTAAAATCCAAGTACAAACTCAGAGACATCAACCTAGAGCCTGATCACCCGCGCACTACTCTCTCGCCTCACTTCTCCGTTTAACGCATTGCGCGTATCTACGATCAAAGGCGTCAATGCACAGACTCGTTTGTAATCGACCTCGCTGTGATCCGTAACGATGATGACGCAATCGGCCGATCGCAACTCGTCGTCAGTCAGCGGAACTGATTGCAACAGCTCTCCATCGGCGTGTGTGTGAGCCTCGTCAAAGCTAACTTCCTTCACAAACGGATCGTGGTAACGAACATCGGCGCCTTTCACGCGCAGGCGATCGATTATCGAGAGCGCCGGACTCTCACGCACGTCATCAATGTCCTTCTTGTAAGCGACGCCCAGCAACAAAACGCGCGACCCCTTCATCGCCTTGCGTTCATCATTTAAGCCATCGGCGACAAGTTGAACCACGTGTTCCGGCATGCGCGAGTTGACCTCTTCGGCAAGACTAATGAAGCGCGAATCAAATCCATGCTGCCGGGCTTTCCATGAAAGATAGTGGGGATCCAACGGAATACAATGGCCACCGATGCCGGGTCCGGGATAGAACGGCATGAACCCAAATGGCTTTGTCGCCGCCGCTCGGATCACTTCCCACGTATCGATGTTGAGGGCATAACACAAACGCGCCATTTCATTAGCCATGCCGATGTTGACTGCTCGAAACGTGTTCTCGAGGAGTTTTGCCGCTTCAGCCACACGGGCCGACGACACCGCGTGAACGTCCTTCACAATTTGCGAATAGAGAAGGTCCGCCACTTCAGTTGAAGCGGGCGTCACACCACCAACGACTTTAGGAATGTTGTGAGTCAGGAACTGTGGATTACCAGGATCGACGCGCTCCGGCGAGAAGGCAAGCAGGAAATCTTCATCAAGTTTGAGACCTGTTTCCTCAAACATCGGCAACAGCACTTCGTTGGTTGTACCGGGGTAAGTTGTCGACTCGAGTATTACCAGTTGGCCGCGACGAATTCGTTTCTGGATTTCCTCGGCGGCGGCCAGGATGTATGAAACGTCAGGCTCCTTGGTTTTGCGAAGTGGCGTTGGGACACAGATGATGATGGCGTCGCACTCACTAAGGTGATTGAAGTCCGTTGTCGCCTTGAGTCTTCCAGCGTCAACGAGTTCTTTAACTTTTGATGACGAAACGTCGCCAATGTAGGAGATACCCTTGTTGATCTGATCGGCTTTGTTTTGATCGACCTCAAAGCCGATGCCTTTGAAGCCGTTAGCCGCAAATTCCGCGACCAACGGCAGGCCAACATAGCCGAGGCCGATAACACCGATTGTTGCTCGCTTCTCGGTAATTAACCCGATTAGTTCGTTGTTCATAATTTGTTGTATGGGAGGATTGATTCTGCGCCAAATGGACTGATAACCGTCATGATCCTCAAGCCCGAGAGACTAGAGGACGCCAAGATGAGTGTCAAGAAGTGGCACAAACATCAGCCTGTGAACTGGGAATGCGAAGCTAGGTTCGACATAGAAACAAAGAACGATTGGTCATATATCATTTGACATTTTTCAGTTGGTCATTTGTCTTCAAGCAAAGACCGAAGACCCAACGACCACTTCTTCAAATGACCAACTGAAAAATGTCAAATGATATATGAGCAATGATCCCTACTTAGGTCGAATGATCCAACCGTTCAAGCCACCTGGCTTCTCTGGACATCCCGGCACCGCAACTTCCTTTTCCATTACAAACCCCCGGGGAATGGGAAAGCCTTTGCAAACTGACCCACGGCCATTTGGCTTTCGTATAACCCAAGCGTTGATTGAGTTGTCAGGGTCACCACTCTTCGAACAATTGGGCGACGTTACTGCACTCGTGACCACGTACCCGGTCGGAATCGGAGCGCCGGCAACTTCACGATTTCGCCACATCATGAAGCCCATGCACATCGTCTCGCTGGCCCCCGGTCTCCTGATATACCAGGCGTTGGTTTCGTCGGCCTTACGTGGGCTTTTAGGACAGCGGGAAACAAACCCTTCTTTCACTACCACGAAATCCATTGGCGCATCGGGTTGCTTACACATCCACCTCGCATCAACGCTGTTCGCAGCTTCATCCAAGCTGCGCGTTATCGGCAATGCGCCGATGTCACCAGATAACGGTTCACCTGGAAGCTTTTCTTTCACAGAATTTCTAATCACCTTTCCTGACGGGGCGAGCGCGTAACTGGTGCGTGCGCGTACGACAAGTTGTGGAAGTTTAGTGCGCACCTCAACTTTTCGGTCTTCCTTTGGCTGAATGGGATTACGAGGGTAATAACCGATGCTGTACTCGTTATGAAGTTCATCGACGATGCTCGCAACAGCTCGTTCTAGATCGCTAACGTTCTGCGCAGGGTAAACGCCGGTGCCCGAGAGAGAAGCTGCCCGGTGCAGATACGAGTCGGCTCGAATGTAGTCCTTCCGACTGAATCCGGTACCCTCGGGAGCTTTAAGGTCACTTCCCTTGTAAGTATTGAATTGAACAGGATAGATCAACGCTTGAGTGCGGCCGATTTTCTCAAGGGAAGTCTCGTACGTGGAATCGCGACTATCGTTGTCCACGCCATCACTAAAAAGAACTACTGCAGTTCGACCGGTAATGCTGTCGAGTTTGTCATTCAGCACCAGGGAAATTGCATCGTAGACTCGGCTGTTGCCTTCCGGGCGAGTGCGCCGAATAGCGTTCTTAAGGAACTCGTGATCGCTTGTGGCTTCCGCTAGAACTTTAATTTGTCCTGAGAATGAAACGATCAGAGCACGGTCGCGCGGTCGCAGCTTGTCGACAAATGACATCGCCGCATCCTGGATGTCTTGCAAATCCAAAGCTGTCGAATGACTTGTATCCATCAGGAGGGCGACCGTAAAAGGTTTGTCGACTGACGCGAAATAAGTAATGTCTTGCGGAACGCCATCTTCGAAGATCTCGAAATCTTCGCGACGGAGAGTGGGAATGAACTTGCCGTTACGACCGATTACGAGCACAGGTGAGTTAACCAGCGTTGTGTTGATGCGGATGACGTCGTCTGCATCCACCTCCTGGCCCGCAGTGGATTGCGTCCCAGGCTTTTTTTCCTGGGTTTGTGATGTTGGCTTGGATTGGGCCTGTTGAGCTTGCTGAGATCGCTGAGATTGACTGAAGGCAACGACGAGCGACACCCCGGCGATACTAAACAAAACCCTGAGCACGTTGTTTCCCATGTGAGTACCTGCGGGGCTTCAGCGATTGTCGGTCAGGATGCAGATTGGTTCAAGAAGCGGACTGCGAATTGGTGCCTTGTGCTAATACCGCGAAGCGGTTATGTCCCAAAGCCCAGGGTTGCGCGCTTTGGCGCTACCCTGGGAATGGATTCGAATTGATGGGTCAACCCGGAACGGGTTGCGTCCTTCGTTTGCGCTTACGCTCGAACAATAACGATTGCCCCACGGCGCAACCGCGTGGCGGTTGGAACATCATCAATTCGCTGATCCTCTGGGTAGCCGAAAGCGGCAACCCAGGGCTTTGGGCCGCAACCGCTTCGCGGTATGAGTACAACTACCAAGCACACGCAGCACTGAATCAAAATCGAAGCCTAAAACGAATCGCCCGCTCTTCACTTCGGTCTTTTGAAATAGTAAACAGGATCCTGTGGATTGCCGGCCACTGACACCAACTCCCAACCTTCCGCGCCGAGCTTATCGAGGTGCTGTTCAAGCACAAACGCCTCGCGTCCAAAACCACCTTCTGACTTCCTCATTTTCGAATTGCCAGATGGGATAAAGTTTGTAGTGCCTGGACCAGCCACTGCCAGGTATTCCCACTTCGGTCCGGTATCCGGCTGATCACCGCTGGATTTTCCGGCAGAGCTTCCTACAAAACCCAATGCCACAAGGATCGGCAATATCATAAGGAGAGCTGTGCGTTGCATTGTGTGTGTGCTCCTCTACTCCATGGTTAACGAAATGCGTTGAACTCGTTCACGCTGAAGTGTTCGTATTGGTTCCCAAAACACTAAAGCAGTAGGCAGGTCCTTAACTGCTACCTGCCTACTGCTTCTGCCTACTGCCTACTGCCTTCTATTTCTTGACTGGTTTCTTGAAGACGTCATCCGGAATCATGACGTCCCACTTCATATCTTTCACACGAACAACTATGTCGCCGTTAGCGATGTTGCTCGATACAATCTTGAACGGAATCATCACGCCTTCCACCATTCGATAATCGCTGAATGTTTGTGTTTGAGGTAGTTCGACTCCGGAAGTTTCGCTGGAAATCACACTTTCGCGTTTGAGGACGAGGAATGTTTTCGCCGATACGTAATCGGTGACTGGTGTTCCGCGCTCGCCTTTTCGCTCAACGACATAACACTCTTCGTCGCCAACCTTCCCAATGCGTTTCACCTCAATCGTTTTGTAGTTCTTCTTCCAATTGAGGACGTCATAAAAGTCAGAACCTGTTCGAACGTCGTCGAGTCGTTTACCTGTGTAGATCTCGTCTGGTCCAAAGCTAACGACTTCGCCGCCGCTCGTTCCGTCGAAATAGCTGACTATCGTGCCAATCTGACGACCGAGCGCCTTCAAACGCATGTCGGTCATTGTAAGGTTTGGTGCACGCGCACTGATCTCACCTTCGGCCTGCACACCCTGGTTCTCCATATCAACTTCAACCTTGGTTAGCGATGACGTGTGTTTGCGAAGGTTTGCTTCGCCACCATACGCAGCAATCATCTTTGCGATTAAATCGTCGGCACTAATCAGGGTGTTATTGACAACGCGATGAAAAGTGAAACGACCCTCAGGCTGGTTCAGTACGATGCCAGAAACTTTGCCAGCTTCGTCGCACGAAACATCGATCCAATACGCTTCAGGCAGTCCCGGACTCCGCAGTTTGTTCTTTTCACTTTCAACCAATGGATATGGTGGCTGACCCGTTACGACCAGGGATACTTTTCCATCTCTGACAGCTATCTCAATTACCTGTTTGGACGATTCGCTTTCGTATGACCCGACAAATGGCGCCAGCGGACCTACTGCAACCTCGACTGAGGCTACCGCTGGTTTCTCAGTACTCGACTCCCGCGGAAGAATGAGGTTGCCTTGCGGCTGTTCGAGAAAAAGTTCTGTTTCTGTCTCTTTGCCTTTGATTGGTCGGAACGTTGCATAAAAACCTGGCGGCGCCGGGTCAGTAAATTTGTAACGACGTCCTCCAAGATTCTCGAGCGGATAGGGCGGCTGGCCCGGAACAGTGAGTGTTAATTTGTTGTCTTTGATCGTGACTTCAAAGCTGACTCCTGCCGAAGCTAAACGATACTTACCGACTTCCAACTTTGGATCACCCGCCGGGCCTGCGATCACCGGCTCAACAGAATTCGGAACACTCACGAGGTTCTTCCATATCGTGTTCATGGCGAAAGAGCCCAACGAAGAGGCGCTGACATTTGTTAGCAAGACAAACCCGAGTTTTTGATCTGGCATTAACGCCACCTGGGAATTGAAGCCATCGATGTTTCCGCCGTGCTCAACTACCTGGTGATCATTCCATGAGCGAAGGAACCAGCCGAGACCGTAGTCAACAGGGCCCGCCACTTTCATTTGTTTCGTGATCGCTTCCTTGAATCCTTTCTCAGACACGAGACGTTTGCTATTGACGAGTCCGCCCGACAACATGAATCGCAACCACCGGGCCATATCGCGAGCGCTTGAATTGATCGCGCCCGCAGGTGCGGCTGCCCCAATTTCGCGCTGGGGTAATCGGCGGGTCGTTTTGGTCGTTGCGTTGTAGTCGTAACCAAAAGAGAAGTCGCGTGATTTCTGCATCGCGGCGACTGTAGTGTCGCTACTGAACATTCCCAGCGGCATAAAAATTCTGGTTGCGATCAACTTGTCCCAGGTTGAATGTTGAGCTTGCGCCACTGCTTCGCCTGCCGCTGCGTACATCACGTTCTGATACTGAAACTTCTCACCAAGCTTTGCGGTGGGCTTGGCATTCGCCGCGACCTGGATGAGTTCCTGACGATTCAAGACTCCGGTTACCATTGCGAGATCAGTTCGATTCAACCCAGAACGGTGCGACAAGAGATCACGAATGGTGATCTTGGCATCGGCGTCAGGATCGCGAAGTTTGAAGTAGGGCAGAAACTTTTTCGGCGAGTCGTCCAAAGATAGCTTGCCTTCATCAACACTCATCAGCGCCAGCATTGAAGTGAACGCTTTCGAAGCTGAACCAATCGCGAAAAGGGTGTCGGGTGTAACTGGAATTTTTTGCTCGAAATCTTTGAGACCGAGCCCCTTCATGTAGATGATTCGATCATCTTTGACGATCACGAGTGACACGCCAGGAATGCCGAGTTCCTTGCGTTTCTCGTCGATCGCCTTTTCGATTGCTGCGAGCTGTGTGGTGTAGGGTTGCGCCGAGTTTGATGTTGAACGCTTTGGCCGTTGCGCACTTACCGGTTGGACTAGTGAGATAGCAACAATCGCAAAGGACAACAGTACAGCGCATACTGAACTGGTAAATCGTGTCAGCTTAGTCATGATGTTTGGAGCTCCGAGCATTCACCAAAATCCTTTTGGTTTCCTTGAAGAGTTTGAGATTTGTTGAAGTCAGTCCGTTGGGATAATACGTCACAACACCAACCAAGGTTTAGCAGCCATTGTTGGTCGACAATGGAAAACAGAACAAGCTGGAAGTGGTCAAGGAGATCTCAGTGGCTCGAACACGTTTGGGAAGGGATGAGCTGAGTCTCTGAACTCGCAGAGACATCTAATCCGACAAAAAAAGAAGGGCGCACAACTCGCGCCCTTCGTACAATCAATCTCGAAGATCAGCCAATCGGGAGCACCTTCATTCCACCACCCAGGTCTCTCCGCTGTTGAGCAACTTCTCCAAACTTCCCGGCCCTGACTTCGCAATTGATGCGTCAATCTGATCGACGAGCATCGCTTCGTATGTCGGACGCTCGACGGCGCGGAAAATCCCCACAGGCTGCGGAAAATCCGGCTGCTCCATGCGTCCCAACATGAAAGCAACAGACGGATCTTTCAGGTAGATATCATGAACCAGCAAGTCGCTTTCGGTAATTCCATTCTCACCAATCGTCACGACTTCAGGATGAGCGCCATTCATGCGTATACCCATGTTGCGATCCTTGCCGAAGATCATGGGCTTGCCGTGCTCTAGATACAGCACCTTGTCTGAACGCACTGAACGGTCGGCGAAGTAGTCAAATGCGTGATCGTTGAAGATGTTGCAGTTTTGATAGACCTCGATGAAGGAGATGCCCTTGTGCTTCGCGGCCGCTTCGACGATCGTGCCGAGATGTTTGACGTCGATATCGATCGAGCGCGCAACAAACGTCGATTCACTCGCGATCGCCAGCGACAAGGGATTGATCGGGTAGTCAATCGTTCCAGAGGGCGTCGACTTCGTCTTCTTACCAAACTCCGAAGTCGGACTGTACTGACCTTTCGTCAAACCGTAGATGCGGTTGTTGAAAAGAATGTAGTTGACGTCGAGGTTGCGCCGAATTGCGTGAATGAAGTGGTTGCCGCCGATCGAAAGTGCGTCACCATCGCCGGTGATCACCCACACACTCAAGTCTGGATTGGCGCACTTTATTCCGGTTGCGACTGCCGGCGCGCGACCGTGAATGCTGTGAAAGCCATAGGTGTTCATGTAATAGGGAAAACGCGACGAGCAACCGATACCCGAAACAAACACGATCTTCTCGCGCGGAATTCCGAGTTCAGGCATTACCTTTTGCACGTTGTTGAGAATCGCGTAGTCGCCGCAGCCTGGACACCAGCGCACTTCCTGATCGGAAACAAAGTCAGCCTTCTTCAACTGACCTGGGGGAGGCGCAATCCGTCCAGAGACAGCCGAGCCAACTTCGCTATCGGCAGAGACAGCTTCAACGATTGGCTTGTTTCCGTTTCCGTTGCCGTTACTATGTCCGTTGCCTTGTGTGCTCATTCTTGCTCCTGATTTGAGTCATTCGATATGACTGATGATTGCAGTTCTAAGAATTTGGGTCTTACGTATGGATCAAGTTTTTCAGCAAACCCCTCATCAAGCTTTTTGATCTTTATTAGTTCTTGTACGTCGGCAAGATCTTTCAACCGATCACTGGCAGAAATTCCTGAAGCCAACTTCAACTCAATCAATTTCTCAAGTGTGACGAACTTAGTTCCATCAATTTCTTCTGATGCCGTCGAAGGTATCGGCATGCTCACTGGTTTGGGTTTACCATCCCCTGGGTACTCGCCGCTGATCATGACCTCGATGCTAACGTTGTCCGTCGTCGAGCGAAGTCTTTTTCGTGCTCCGGGGAAGGCTGGCGCATAACCAAGGCCAACCAGTTCATCGTGGAACTTCTCAAGCCCCTCGGCAGTCATTACGAGATCAATGTCTTCCGTGAACCTGGGATAGCCATGAGCTAATAAGGCGACAGCATCGATCACGACGTATTCGATTTCATGATCCCTCAGGTCGGACGCGAGCCGAGCCAGAGACTGATTCAGCTTTCCCTCACCCATAAAGTACCGCCGACCTTCATCGAAAAGTTCAGCTACTGAAGCTTCGGGTCTTAGTTTTGAAACAAGTTCACGCATCAAAGCTCAAAGAGTCTCGAGACCGAAATCTGAAAACCAGGCAAGAGGTCTCCGCCATCAACAGACTCTCCTTCTGAAAACGTAATCGAATCCTTGTTAGATTCATGGACCACGACTGTGCGCGTCTTAGGATTAACAACCCATACTTGCCGCGCGCCAAATGACAACCACTGGGAAACCTTCTTACTGACTTCTCCGCTGCGGTCACTCGGACTTAGCACTTCAACTGCCAAGTCGGGCGGTCCTTCCCAGTAACCATCCGAGCTACCAACCTGTTCGACGCGTTCCTTAGTAATGAAACAAACGTCAGGCGCTAGAACCGTATCTGGATTCGAAGTTAACTTGAACCCGGTTTCAGAACCGAGCACCTCACCAAGTCCCTTGTCCCACACAAATTGTGCCATTGGTGAGGACAGTCGAACGGAAATCCGTCCGTGATTATGTCCGGAGGGTGACATAGTCTTAAGTTCTCCGTTGATGAGTTCATAGCGATATTGTCCGCGTGGTAGCCGCAGCAGCTCGTCCGCAGTCATTAAAGCCGTTGAGGTACTCATCTCAATTCTTCCTTCGTGACCAGCCGGTCGCTATCGCTCCCGGTTCTGACCTGATTGCGTCGTGAGGGACGCATCAACATCACAAATACTCTTCAACCTTCCGAACAATCTCCCTGATCTGGAACGGTCGTCCTTTAACTTTCGAGAACGGAACCGCATCAACCAAATACCTCGCTCGAATCATCGTGCAGAGCTGACCCAGGTTCATCTCCGGAATGATTACTGTTTCAAAACCCGCAAGCACATCGCCGAGGTTTCTCGGGAATGGGTTTAGGTGACGCAGATGAGCGGACGAAACACTCTTTCCGTCGCGCTGCATCCTCTCGACAGCCGAACTGATAGATCCAAAAGTCGATCCCCAACCCAGAACCAAAACCTTACCTGTCTTTTCACCCATTACTTCAACGAGTGGGATGTCGTTCGCGGCTCGATCAACTTTTTCCTGCCGCAGCTTCACCATCAAGTGGTGATTCTCCGGATCATAGTTAACGTTGCCGGTGATGTGTTGTTTCTCGATACCGCCGATGCGATGTTCGAGGCCAGGCGTGCCGGGCAAAGCATATGGGCGAGCGAGTGTTTCCTCGTCACGTGCATAAGGCATGAAGGTCGTCGGGTCCGTCGCAAACGTAACGTCGATCTTTGGTAAGTCGTCAATATTCGGAATCGCCCAGGGCTCCGCACCGTTAGCCAAATAACCATCTGACAAATAGAACACCGGCGACATGTACTTAAACGCCAAGCGCGTTGCTTCAATCGCCATATGGAAACAGTCAGCTGGTGTCGCTGGAGCAACCACAATTGCGGGGCATTCGCCGTTTCGACCCCAAACTGCCTGGAACAAATCCGCCTGTTCCGTCTTCGTCGGCAATCCCGTGGATGGCCCACCGCGCTGTACGTTGATGATTATGAGTGGCAGTTCAGTCATCACTGCCAGGCCAATCGCTTCTTGTTTCAAAGCCACGCCGGGTCCGGATGTGCCAGTCAATCCAATCTGGCCGGCAAAACTTGCGCCGATTGCAGCGCACACGGCGGCGATTTCGTCTTCAGCCTGAAATGTCTTCACACCAAAACTCTTGTGTCGCGACAGTTCGTGAAGGATGTCTGACGCAGGGGTGATCGGATAAGACCCGTAGAACAACGGACGTCCAGACAACTGCGAAGCGGCAATGAAGCCGATTGCAGTTGCTTCGTTGCCGGTCATCTTCCGGTACTTACCCGGAGCAATCTTCGCTTTCTTAACGGTGTAGTGGGTCGTGAAAACTTCGGTTGTGTCTGCGAAGTTATATCCAGTCTTCAGCGCGATCTCGTTGGCTTTCGCCAGCTCCGGACTCTTCGCAAACTTAGTGTGTATCCACGATAAGGTCGTTTCCATCGGTCGGTCGTAGAGCCAGTACAAAACACCGAGAGCGAAAAAGTTCTTAGAACGATCAATCTCCTTACGCGAAAGTTCGACATTGCCTTTCAACGCATTCATGTTCAACGTTGAAATCGGCAGCTTGTGAACCCGATAGCCAGCGAGCGAGTTATCTTCGAGTGGATTTGCAGCATAGTTCGCATACTTCAAATTCTCAGGAGTGAAACCGTCAGTGTTCACGATCAGCGTGCCGCCTTCTTCCAGGTCAGCCAGGTTAACTTTCAACGCTGCCGGGTTCATCGCCACGAGAACGTTGGGCTGATCGCCTGGCGTCTTAATTTCCTGGCTCGAGAAGTTCAACTGAAAGCCGCTGACGCCAGGCAAACTGCCCGCGGGAGCGCGAATCTCAGCCGGAAAGTCAGGCAAGGTTGAGATGTCGTTTCCGACAACTGCGGAAGTGTTGGTGAACTGCGTGCCTGTTAGCTGCATGCCGTCGCCGGAGTCGCCGGCAAAACGGATCGTTACGGTTTCGACTTCCTCGTGATGCTTTTCAACAGGAGTTACGGGCGGTTCGATAACAGTGCTCATTTGGTTTGAATTAGACCCCTTCCAAATTGATGTTTGTCGATTAAGTTGAAATTACCCCGTTGCTTGAATGAGTCGGCAGACTTGCGCCCTCAACAATTTCAAATTGCGTGATAATCCGCAAATAGATGTCAGCGGCAGAGGATTCTTGCGCGACGACCCGTCGGTGTGGTGGCATCAAACGCTTGCTCCGGAGAACCTAGGGAGTAATCTCTGGCGGAAATCCCCAACTCTACTTCTACCGAGAATTCTAACAGCAAAGAGCAGACCGCAAAAGCACATTGTAGGGGCGGCACTCCGTAGCCGCCCTTCCTTAGAATCGTGTTCGCCTTTAATAAGGCTGGGTGGACACGGAGTGCTGCCCTACAACCCGGCGCTCAATTCCTTTTGATAGGGCGACATCTCGACAAGTTTGTTAATGATTTTTGGAAGAACGCGAAGCGTTGTCTCTATCTCTTCTTCGGTGTTGTAACGACCAACTGAAAACCTGATCGAGCCCTGAGCCAATGAGTAGGGAACGTTCATCGCTTTCAACGTAGGCGACGATGCGTGTGATGAGGAATGACACGCCGAGCCGGTAGACACGCAAACTCCTTCGTTGTCGAGATAGGCAAGGATGCTTTGGCCGTCGACATATTCAAACGAAATGCTCGACGTATTTGGTAAACGCTTCTTTCGATCTGCGGCACCATTGAGCCGGGCGTTTGAAATGTTCGCAAGGATTCCGTCTTCAAGTTGATTGCGCAACTTTTCGATGTGCGAATGATCGTCAGCAACACTTGCTAACCGACAAGCGGCACCAAGTCCGACGATGTTTGGAACGGCTGAAGTGCCGGCACGGCGGCCTTCTTCCTGTGCGCCCCCCACGATAAAGGAGGGAAGCACGACTCCCTGGCGAACATACAATGCGCCGATACCCTGCGGTGCGTGGAACTTGTGACCGGAAAGCGCAAATAGATCAACCTCCATCTTTTTCAAATCGATCGGAATCTTCCCAACAGCCTGAACACCATCAACGTGGAACAAAGCTTCGGAATGTTCACGAATGATGCGCCCGATCTTTTCGATCGGAAACACGACGCCTGTTTCGTTATTGGCTAGCATGACGGAGACGATCGCCGTATCTGGTCGCAGAGCGTTGCGAAGATTATCAAGATCGAGTTCTCCATTACCGTCCACACCTAGCCAGGTCACCTCGAAGCCTACCTGCTCGAGTAAGTGACACACGTTTCGCACGGCCTCGTGTTCAACCAAAGTCGTGACGATGTGTTTCTTGTCTGGCCGACTTTTCAAAACACCCCTGAGGGCCCAGTTGTCCGACTCAGAGCCGCATGAAGTGAAGACAATCTCCGAAGAATCGGCCGCGCCAACCAGAGACGCGACTTCCTCACGAGCTGTTTCCACTGCTCGTTTCATGTGTCGCCCGAGCGCATGCGCTGACGAAGGATTGCCGAAAAACTTGGCGAGGTACGGTGTCATCGCTTCCAACACTTCGGGAGCGACGGCGGTAGTGGCGTTGTTATCTAAATAGATCATTGTTTTGGTTTTTGGTTTTTGGTCTTGGGCCTTGGGTTGAATCAGATGAGTCAATCAGCTGGGAATCTCAAAGGCCAAAGACCTAAGGCCTAAGACCTAAAACTCAGTGCTCATCGACTCCAATATCTCAACTATCAATGCCTGACACGATCCGCAGCCTGCGCCTGCATGACAAGCAGCGGTCACTTCGCGAACCGTGGTTAATCCTCTGTTCTTAATTTCGCGCTCGATCGTTTGTTCCGAAACGAAGAAGCAGGTGCAAATCAGTGCCTCATCCCCGTTCCACTCACTGCGAGCCGCGTCGCTGTATTCTCGAATCGCCGCTATCAGCGAATCACATGCGAGCTGAACACAATGTCGGTTCTCCGAACCCAATTCGAGTTCCGCTAACAGGTCTTCCGGAACCTGTCCAATTCCAGCGGCGTCGGCCGTCGACATTCCCTTCACTCTTTCGGTCAACATGGAAAGGGTGGCAACGAGCACTTCACAACCTGCAGTCTTAAACTTTGCTTCGGAGATATTGTGCGACTCATCGATCTGAATAGACAAACGAGCCGCGGCGCCACACACGAATGACCCCGCGCGTCCCATGAAGCTCGGCTCGCGCGCATCGCCCACATTTCGCGGATTCAGAAAGTGGTCTTTGAATTTGTCCTGCATGTGTTTGTCAAAGACTCACTCGATCAGCTACGCTCCATCCAATAAATTCCAGCTAAATAAGAACCCTATGACAGAACTTAACGAACAAGTAGTACTCGATGCACTGCGCCAGATCAAAGACCCGGATCTCCACAAAGATATCGTCACGCTAGGCTTCATCAAAGACCTGAAGATTGACGGTGGAAACGTTTCTTTTCGCATCGTTCTGACGACGCCAGCTTGCCCTGTTAAGGCAGAAATGGAAAGCGCCGCTCGCGAATTTGTCGGCAGTCTTTCCGGCGTGACGTCTGTGAATGTGACCATGGATGCGGAAGTGCCCAAAGGACGTGGTCTCGGTGAGAAAGTCGTGATCGAGGGCGTCAAAAACATTGTCGCTGTTTCGTCAGGCAAAGGCGGTGTCGGTAAGTCGACAGTCGCCGTGAATCTCGCCGTCTCGCTCGCGCTGGATGGTGCTCGCGTGGGTTTGATGGACGCGGACGTTTACGGTCCAAACGTTCCAATCATGCTTGGCGTAAGCGATGCCAGGCCGGAAGTCGAAGGGAATCGACTCGTACCGATTGAAGCCTACGGCGTGAAGTTGATGTCGATGGCATTTCTGCAACCGGGCGACAAACCTATGATTGTTCGCGGTCCGATTCTGCATGGACTCGTCAAACAATTCCTATCCGATGTGAAGTGGGGCGAACTCGACTATTTGATTGTCGACATGCCACCCGGAACCGGCGACGTCCAGTTGTCTCTTGCTCAACTGGTTCCAGTCCAGGGCGCAGTACTTGTCACCACACCCCAGGACGTCGCGATTGCAGACGTTCGCCGCGCACTTCGCATGTTCGAAACTGTCGCGATTCCAGTGCTCGGCATCGTGGAGAACATGAGTTACTTCATCGCACCAGATACGGGAAATCGGTACAACATCTTCGGCGAAGGTGGCGGCCAGCGTCTCGCTGATAGTTACCACGTCCCATTCCTCGGCGCCGTGCCTTTGGGAATTGAGGTTCGCGAAGGCGGAGACAAAGGTGTGCCGGTCGTCGTAAGTCAGCCTGATTCCCCACAAGCGCGGGCGTTTAAGCACGTCGCGGAGGAAGTGGCCAGGCAGATATCGATTGAGGCGATGAAACCCGAACTTGTCGTTTTGGGCAAAGGACAATAAGATAACGCTGGCCTTTGTGATTGGGTCTTTGGGCTTTGGTCTTAGGCCTTCAGTTAAGGTTGTTGTCGAAGGCGTAAGACCCAAGGCCAAAGGCCAAGTTTTTGATAAGAAGAGGAAGAGAAAATAATGTCAGCACATACCCACGAAACGGGGGCACCCGGAATCCCCACTAATGCTCCTTCTATGACCTTAAACGTCACTGAGTCAGCAGTAGTCGAGATCAAAAAGTTTATGGCTAGCGAAGAAGGATTGCCGGAGACCTCCGGACTCCGCGTTCGCGTTGTACCCGGTGGATGCTCGGGTTTCCAATACAGCTTGAATATTGAAGAGCAGTCACGCGAAGGAGATTTCGTGCTCGACGAGAAGGGTGTGCGCATGTTTGTCGACATGTTCAGCGCCCAGTATCTCAACGGAGTGGAAATCGA
>Ga0207675_100001267_pt1 | contig 25253 bp, 24 predicted proteins | sample KBSSwiS42_FD_184305 | JGI IMG/M metagenome (GOLD analysis project Ga0207675, IMG submission 184305) | Switchgrass rhizosphere microbial communities from Kellogg Biological Station, Michigan, USA - KBS Switchgrass S4-2 (SPAdes) (version 2) | ecosystem: Host-associated > Plants > Roots >...
CGGCAACGCGACCGGCCACCCGTCGTTCGTGATGTCGAACTCGTTCACGAACCAGGTGCTCGCGCAGATCGAGATCTTCACCAAGACCGAGGAGTACCCGGTCGGCGTCTACGTGCTGCCCAAGCATCTCGACGAGGAGGTCGCCCGGCTCCACCTCGGCGCCCTCGGCGTCTCGCTGACCGAGCTCACCACCGACCAGGCGTCGTACCTCGGCGTGCCGGTGACAGGCCCGTACAAGTCGGACCACTACCGCTACTGAGACGCGTTCGATACGAGGCAGGTTCACCCTTGGGGGCACACTCTGAGGAAGACTCGGGGAATGACCTCAAGGGGAAGGATGCCGTGACCAGCTCCGAAGCGCTGCGCACACGCGTGCTCGTGGTCGATGACGACGCGTCGTTGGCCGAGATGCTGTCGTTGGTGCTGCGCAACGAAGGGTTCGGCAGCCGGATCTGCTCGACCGGGGAGACGGCCATGTCCGCCTTCCGTGAGTACCAGCCCGACCTGGTGCTGCTCGACGTGATGCTGCCGGGCAAGGGCGGCATCGAGGTCTGCCGCGAGATCCGGGCGGAGTCCGGGGTCCCGATCGTGATGCTGACCGCGAAGAGCGACACGATCGACGTGGTCGCCGGCCTCGAGTCCGGGGCCGACGACTACGTCGTGAAGCCGTTCAAGCCGAAGGAGCTGCTGGCCCGGATCCGGGCCCGCGTCCGCCGGCTCTCCGAGGGGCCGCCGGAGTCGCTGAACATCGGCGACCTGGTGATCGACGTGGCGGGGCACTCGGTGACCCGCAACAGCACGGCGCTCGCGCTCACCCCCCTCGAGTTCGACCTCCTCGTCTGCCTGGCTCGCAAGCCGTGGCAGGTGTTCACGCGCGAAGTGCTGCTCGAGCAGGTGTGGGGCTACCGCCACGCCGCCGACACCCGACTGGTCAACGTGCACGTCCAGCGGCTGCGCGCCAAGGTCGAGCACGACCCGGAGAACCCCGAGATCGTCCTGACGGTGCGCGGGGTCGGCTACAAGGCCGGTGGGGGCGGTGCCGTCCACCACGCCTGACCTCGACCAGGGTCGACCCGGAGCCGGGAGCGCCGCGCGGACGTCGCGCGACCCGGCGTCGGGCGCCTTCACCGGGCAGGCCCCCACGCTCCCGTCCGGAGCCGGGCCGGCACCGCTGCCGCCCCGTCCGCGCGAGTCGGTGCAGGCGCTGGTCGGGCGGGGACTGACCGTCTGGCGACGCTCGGTGCAGGCGCGCGTGGTCGTTTCCGTGCTGCTGCTCTCCGCGATCGTGGTCGGTGTCGTCGGCTGGCTGCTGCTGCGCCAGATCACCGGAGGTCTCGTCGACCACCGGGTCGAGGCGTCCCTCGCCGAGGCCAAGAGCGAGACCGCGCTGGCGACCAGCCGGCTCAAGCAGGCAGGCAGCCGCGACTCCGAGGCCGGCACCCAGCTGAGCCAGCTCTCGGAGAACCTCGTCGAGCGCGGCAAGGTCCGTGGCTTCGTCGTGGTCCTGGTCGGGCCGGTCGCCGGTACCTCGCGAGCCCTCGACACCGGTCCGGGCACTACCTCCAGCCCGGGCATCGAGTCGAGCAGCGTGCCGGCCTCGCTGCGCAAGAGCGTGGAGGCGAACGCCGACACCGCCTGGGCCTTCACCAAGCTGCGCTACCTGCCTGGAGAGGCCGAGGACGACGTGCCGGGCGTGGTCGTCGGCAGCCAGATCGTGCTGCCCGCGGACGGTGGCCACTACGCGCTCTACCTGATCTTCCCGATGAGTGAGGAGCGCGACACCCTCAGCCTGCTCCAGAACGCCCTGCTCACGGCCGGCGTCCTGCTCCTGATGCTGCTGGCCGGCCTGAGCTGGCTGGTCGCGCGACAGGTGGTGAGTCCGATCCGGCTGGCCCGCCGGGTCGCCGAACGGATCGCGTCGGGCCGGCTCGAGGAGCGCATGCACGTCGTCGGCCAGGACGACATCGCCCGGCTGGGCACGTCGTTCAACCAGATGGCGGACGCACTCCAGCGGCAGATCCGGCAGCTCGAGGAGCTGTCGCGCGTGCAGCGCCAGTTCGTGTCCGACGTCTCCCACGAGCTCCGCACCCCACTGACGACCGTGCGCATGGCCGGCGACGTCCTGCACGACGAGCGCGACCAGTTCGAACCGGTGACGGCGCGGGCCGCCGAGCTGCTGCAGGGCGAGCTCGACCGGTTCGAGACCCTGCTGGCCGACCTGCTGGAGATCAGCCGGTTCGACGCCGGTGCAGCGCTGCTCGACCTCGAGGACGTGAACCTGGTCGACGTGGCCCACCGCGTGGTCAGCGCGACCGAGCCGCTCGCGCTCCAGCGCGGGGTCGAGGTGCGGGTGGTCGCCGACCGGCCGTGCGTCGCCGAAGGTGACGTACGACGGATCGAGCGCATCGTGCGCAACCTGGTCACCAACGCGATCGACCACGCACCGGTCGGCCCCAGCGGTAGCAACGAGGTCGAGGTGCGGGTGTCCGCCGATGAGCACGCCGCCGCGCTGACCGTGCGTGACCACGGGATCGGCCTCAAGCCGGGGGAGACCGCGATGGTCTTCAACCGGTTCTGGCGGGCCGACCCGGCGCGCGCCCGCACCACCGGAGGCACCGGGCTGGGACTCGCGATCTCGCTCGAGGACGCCCGGCTGCACGGAGGCCAGCTCCAGGCGTGGGGGCGACCCGGTGACGGCGCCCTGTTCCGGCTGACCCTCCCGCGTCGCGTCGGTGACCCGATCCCGCACAGCCCGCTGCCGCTGGTGCCCGACGACGCACAGGCCGGCCCCCGATGAGGCGCGTCCTGGTGGCGCTGCTCGCCGTGATGCTGCTGGCGACCGGGTGCTCGCTGCTGCCCACATCGGGTGTCGTGCACCGCGAGGCGGACGCCGGGCGGGTCTCACCCAACGACACGGCCCAGTTCGCGCCGCCCGGTCCGGGCAAGGGTGACTCGCCGACCCAGGTGGTCAAGGGGTTCCTGCTCGCGATGACCGCGGTGCCGTTGACCACGCGCTCCGCCCGCAGCTTCCTCACCGCGGCGGCGCAGTCGACGTGGAACCCGAACCGCTCGACCGTGGTCTACCAGTCCAGCGCGATCGACCCGTTGCCCGATGGCGTGCGCGTGACGCTCGGCGACGCCCAGCACCTCGACTCCCGGGGAGGCTGGCTCGGCGGCGTCGGCGCGGGCAACGGCCGGCTCGACCTGCGGCTGGTGCGTGACAGCGGGGAGTGGCGGATCGCCAACCCGCCGGATGCCGTCGTGGTGCCGGAGTGGTACCTCGACAGCCGGTTCGCCCCGGTCAACCTCTACTTCCTCGACCAGACCAACCGGGTGCTGGTGCCCGAGCGTATCTATCTCCCGCGGGGCGAGCAGCGCGCGTCCACCCTGGTACGGGCGCTGCTGGCCGGGCCGGGCGCCGGGCTCGCCGAAGTGACCCGCACCGCCTTCCCGCTCGGCACCCAGCTCGACCTCTCTGTGCCGGTCGGGCCCGACGGGACGGCCGAGGTCCCGTTGAGCGAGGAGATTCTGGGGCTCCCGCCGACGAGGATGAGCCGCGTGGTCGCGCAGCTGGCGTGGACGCTGCGCCAGGTGCCCGGGCTGACCCGGATCCGGATCACCTCCGGCGACGCCCCGGTGTCGTTGCCCGATGGCCGCCGCGACTTCGGCGTCCAGGAGGGCGACGCGTTCGCCCCGACCGTGCGCGACGCCTCCGACCGGCTGTTCGGCGTGGACAAGGGACGGATCGTGGCCTACCGACGGGGGAGCACGGTGCCGGCGCCGGGCCCGTTCGGCCGGCCCGGCTACGCCCTGCGGTCGGTCGCCGTCTCCGTCGCCGAGTCCCGGATCGCTGAGGTGGGAGGTGACGGGGGCACCGTGTTCGCCTGGGCGCAGGGCGGGAGCGTGCGCCGGATCTATGAGGGCACCGACGTGCTGCGCCCGACGTACGACATGTTCGACGGGCTGTGGCTGGTCGACCGTACGGCGCTGGGGGCGCGAGTCCTGCACCACTCCGGCGGCCAGGTCTCGCCGGTCGACGTGCCCGGTGTGACCGGGCGCGACGTGCGCGCGTTCGTGGTGAGCCGAGACGGCACACGGTTCGTGGCGGTGGTGGCGACCACCGCGGGCGACCGGCTGATGTCGGCCGACCTGTTGCGCACCCACGCCGGCGACCTGATCCGGCCGACCCCTGCGCACCGGATCGCGGGGCTGCCCGACGACCTGGGCCGGATCGTGGACCTCTCCTGGCGCTCGCCGAACGACCTCGCCGTGCTGGGCCGCTCGCAGGACGTGTCACAGGTCGCGTTCGTGTCCCTGGACGGCTCACCCGGCGACCCCGACCAGGTGCAGGCCGACCTCTTGCGCGGCCGAGCGACGTCGGTGGCGGGCTCGCCCGACGGCACCCTGCCGGTCTACCTCGAGGTCGCTGGGGGCCGGGTGGTCCGGCTCGACGCGCAGGGCCACTGGGTCTCGGCGGGCAGGGTCACCGGCCTCCGCGCACCGACGTACGCCGGCTGACTCCAGGGCTGACTCCGGGGCTGACTCCGGGGCGGACTCCACAGGCCAGGGCGCACCGCTCGCCCTCGTCCCGTCCGCGCAGCACGCTGGACGGGTGCTGGACGCCTGGCTGGACCTGGTCGCCGGATCCGCGTGCGTGCACTGCCGGCGGCCCGGTCGGCTGCTCTGTCCGGACTGCCACGGGCTGCTTCCCCACCGGGCCGTCTGGACCAGCCCGGACCCCTGCCCGCCGGGGCTGGCGCCCGCCGTGGCCGGGGGCGACTACGCGGACCTGCTCCGGGCGATGGTGCTGGCGCACAAGGAGCGCCGTGCGTTCGCACTCGTGAGGCCGCTCGGCGAGGTGCTGGCGGTCGCGGCCCGTGACCTCGTCACGCCCGATGGGCAGACCCTCCTGGTCCCGGTGCCGTCCCGCGCCGCGGTGGTGACCGCACGCGGGCACGACCCGATGCTGCGCGTCACCCGCCAGGCGGCGGGCATCCTCCGCCGCCACGGCTACGACGTGCGCACGAACCGCCTGTTGCGCCAGACGGCGACCGTCGCCGACCAGGCCGGGCTGGACGCTGCTGACCGGCAGCGCAACCTCGCCGGCTCGATGGCCGCACGGACCGTCGCACTGCGGGCTCTCGCTCGGGCGGGCGATCCGGTCGCCGCCGTCGTGTGCGACGACGTGCTCACCACCGGGGCGACCGCTCGGGAGGCACAGCGCGCGCTGGCCGCGGTCGGGGTGCCCGTGCGCGGCATCGCGTGCATCGCCGCCACGAGGCGCCGGCATCCGCCAGCACGGACGGGCCCGCCCTAGCCCGATCACCCCCGACCCTCTAACGTCAGTACATGGACGCAGACTCCATCCACGACCCGGACGCCCAAGGCTCCGGGTCGTGCCGTTTTTCTAGGAGGTCGGTTGCGTGGACATCGTGGTCAGCGGACGTCACTGTGAGGTCTCGGATCGTTTTCGCGCGCACGTCGAAGAGAAGCTCGCGAGGCTGGAGAAGCACGACCATCGGTTGATCCGGGTCGAGGTGCAGGTCGAGAAGGAGCAGGCCAAACCGGACAAGGCCGTGCGCGTCGAGCTGACCGCGAAGTCGCGCGGACCGGTCGTGCGCGCGGAGGCCGCGGCCGAGGACAAGATGGCGGCGCTCGACCTGGCGCTGGACAAGATGACGGCGCAGATGCGCCGCGCGGCCGACCGGCGCAAGGTGCACCGCGGCCAACGCGCACCCCAGTCCGTGCAGCAGGCCCTCGCCAACGTGCCGGCGGTCGACGACGACGACGAGATCGACGACGGCGCGATCGAGCGCAGCGTCGGACCCGTGACGGTGACCGGCGACGGACCCCTCGTCGTACGCGAGAAGGAGCACGAGGCCACGCCGATCACGCTGGAGCAGGCCCTCTACGAGATGGAGCTCGTGGGCCACGACTTCTACCTGTTCGTGGACAAGGACACCGACAGGCCCTCGGTCGTCTACCGGCGCCGTGGCTACGACTACGGGGTGATCTCGCTCGGCATCCGCTGAGGGCACCGCGCAGAACCCGAGAATCTGCCATGATCGGGGCGTGTTGGATGTCGAAGACGCTCCTGCAAAGGCGCCGGGCTCAGAACCGATCCGGGTTGTCGTGGTCGACGACCAGGAGCTGTTCCGGCGCGGCCTGATCATGCTTCTCGGTGTCGAAGCCGACATCAAGGTGGTCGGCGAGGCCGGAGATGGGATCTCCGCCGCCGCGCTGGTCGCCAGCGTGGTGCCCGACATCGTGCTGCTCGACGTCCGGATGCCGAAGCGCACCGGGCTCGAGGCCTGCATAGAGATCAAGCAGCTGGTGCCGGCCGCGCGGATCATCATGCTGACCGTCAGCGACGAGGAGGCCGACCTCTACGAGGCGGTGAAGAACGGCGCCTCCGGCTATCTGCTCAAGGACTCCTCGATCGACGAGGTCGCCCAGGCGGTGCGCGTGGTCGCGGAGGGCCAGTCGCTGATCAGCCCGTCGATGGCGGTCAAGCTGCTCGACGAGTTCAAGGAGATGTCGCGCACCGACCGCGACCAGGTGCCGACCCCGCGGCTCACCGACCGCGAGCTCGAGGTGCTGCGCCTGGTCGCGACCGGCCTCAACAACCGCGAGGTCGCCAAGCAGCTGTTCATCAGCGAGAACACGGTGAAGAACCACGTCCGCAACATCCTGGAGAAGCTGCAGCTCCACTCCCGGATGGAGGCCGTCATGTATGCCGTCCGCGAGAAACTGTTGGATCTGCCCTGATCCGGGCGGGCCCTGAGACTGTCCCCGCCTGCCCCTAGGGTCGGGGCCGTGGAGTCGTTGAGCACGGCGCAGGCTCGTCGCATCGCGCTGGTCGCCCAAGGGTTCCGCGACCCGCGGCACACCACGCCGACGATGCGCACGTTGTCGCGCACGCTGGCGCGCACCGGCGTGCTCCAGGTGGACTCGGTCAACGTGCTCCAGCGCGCCCACTTCATGCCGTTGTTCTCCCGGATGGGCCCCTACGACGTCGAGCTGCTGCGTCGCGCCTCGGAGCGTAGGCCGCGCCGGCTGATCGAGTTCTGGGCGCACGTGCAAGCGCTCATGCCGGTCGACCTGTGGCCGGTGATGCAGCACCGGATGGACCGCTACCGCACCAATCCGCGCTGGGGCGACTGGCAGCGCTCCAACCCGCGGCTCGTCGCCCGGATGCTCGAGGAGGTCGGACGGCGTGGCGCGTCGACGGCACGCGAGCTCGATGACGGCGCCCCACGCGACAAGACCAACTGGGGCTGGAACTGGTCGGAGGCGCGCAAGGCGCTCGACTACCTCTTCCTGGTCGGCGACCTCGCGATCGCGTCCCGCAACTCGGCGTTCGAGTGCGTCTACGACCTGCCCGAGCGGGTGCTGCCGCCCCACGTGCTGACGACACCCACGCCCGAGCCGGCCGACGCCCACCGCGAGCTGGTCCGCCGCGCCGCGATGTCGCACGGGGTCGGCACCGAGCAGTGCCTGCGCGACTACTTCCGGATGGAGGTCGCCGAAGTGAAGCCGGCGATCCGATCACTGGTCGACGACGGTGAGCTGCTGCCGGTCACGATCGAGGGCTGGAAGCGTCCCGCCTACCTTCACCGCGACGCGACCCTTCCGCGACGAGTGCGCGCGCGCGCCCTGCTCAGCCCGTTCGACCCGGTGGTCTGGGAGCGCGAGCGCACGCAGCGGCTGTTCGGCTTCCGCTACCGGATCGAGATCTACGTGCCCGCGCCGAAGCGGGAGTACGGCTACTACGTGCTGCCGTTCCTGCTCGGCGACCGGATCGTCGGCCGGGTCGACCTCAAGGCCGACCGCAAGTCCGGCCGACTGCTGGTGCAGGCGTCGTACGCCGAGGAGCACGCACCGCCGGAGACCGCCCACGAGCTCGCCGAGGAGCTGCGCGACCTCGCCTCGTGGCTCACGCTGGACGAGATCGTCGTGTGCCCGCGAGGCGACCTGGCCGAGCCGGTCAGGGTCGAGCTGCGGCAGGCGTAGTCACACTCTCGCGGGCGCGCCTCCGTCTCTCGGCTTGGGAACGTCCGCCCAGGCGTGGGACGTTGGATGATGCGGGGGCGGCTTCGTTCGACCGGCCCAAGTAAGATTTGCCCCGCATTCTGCGCAGCACCAACCTTTGGGAGTCACACGTGTCGCTGTTCGACAAGGTCCTGCGGATGGGCGAGGGCAAGATACTCCGTAAGCTGGAGACGATCTCGCGGTCCGTCAACGCGATCGAGGACGAGTTCGTCGAGATGAGCGACGCCGAGCTCCGTGGCATGACCGACGAGTTCAAGGCGCGCCTGGAGAAGGGCGAGACGCTCGACGAGCTCATGCCTGAGGCCTTCGCGACCGTCCGTGAGGCGGCGAAGCGGGTGCTCGGTCAGCGTCACTTCGACGTCCAGATCGAGGGGGGCGCGGCCCTGCACCTCGGCAACATCGCCGAGATGAAGACCGGTGAGGGCAAGACCCTGGTCTCCACCCTCCCGGCGTACCTCAACGCGCTCTCCGGCAAGGGCGTGCACGTGGTCACCGTCAACGACTACCTCGCGCAGTACCACGCTGAGTGGATGGGCCGGGTGCACCACTTCCTCGGGCTCACGGTGGGCGTGATCCAGCCCGAGATGTCGAAGGAGGACCGCCGCGCGGCCTACGCATGCGACGTCACCTACGGCACGAACAACGAGTTCGGCTTCGACTACCTGCGCGACAACATGGCCAACGCACTCGAGGAGTGCGTCCAGCGCGGCCACAACTTCGCGATCGTCGACGAGGTGGACTCGATCCTGATCGACGAGGCCCGCACGCCGCTGATCATCTCCGGCCCGACGCAGGACGAGGTGAAGTGGTATGCCGAGTTCGCGCAGATCGCCGCCCGGCTGGTCAAGGACGTCGACTACGAGACCGACGAGAAGAAGCGCACGATCTCGATCCTGGAGCCGGGCATCACCAAGGTCGAGGACCACCTCGGCATCGACAACCTCTACGACTCGGTCAACACCCCGCTGATCTCGTTCCTGAACAACTCGATCAAGGCCAAGGAGCTGTTCCGCAACGACAAGGAGTACGTCGTCATGAACGACGAGGTGCTCATCGTCGACGAGCACACCGGGCGGATGCTGTCCGGTCGGCGCTACAACGACGGCCTGCACCAGGCGATCGAGGCCAAGGAGGGCGTGACCGTCCGCGAGGAGTACCAGACCCTTGCCACGATCACGCTGCAGAACTACTTCCGGCTCTACGACACTCTCTCCGGCATGACCGGCACGGCGATGACCGAGGCCTCCGAGTTCGACAAGATCTACCGCCTCGGCGTCGTGCCGATCCGCACCAACAAGCCGATGGCACGCGTCGACTCCGCCGACCTCGTCTACCGCACCGAGGAGGCCAAGTACAACGCCGTCGTCGACGACATCGAGGAGCGGCACCGCAAGGGCCAGCCGGTACTCGTCGGCACCGTGTCCGTCGAGAAGTCCGAGCACCTCGCGCAGCTGATGCGCAAGCGCGGCATCCCGCACACGGTGCTCAACGCCAAGCAGCACGCCGACGAGGCGAAGGTCGTGGCGCTCGCCGGTCACAAGGGCGCGATCACGGTCGCCACCAACATGGCCGGCCGGGGCACCGACATCATGCTCGGCGGCTCCGTGGAGTTCCTGGCAGACCAGGAGCTCCGCCAGAAGGGCCTCGACCCGATGGACGACGCCGAGGACTACGAGGCGGCCTGGCCGGAGACGGTGCGGCGCGTCGAGGGCCAGGTCAAGGCCGAGCACGACGAGGTGCGCGAGCTCGGCGGGCTGTACGTCGTCGGCACCGAGCGTCACGAGTCGCGACGCATCGACAACCAGCTGCGTGGTCGCTCCGGCCGTCAGGGCGACCCGGGCGAGTCCCGGTTCTACCTCTCGCTCGAGGACGAGCTGATGCGGCTGTTCAAGTCCGACTGGGTCGACCGGGTGCTGCTCGCGCTCAAGGTGCCCGACGACGTCCCGATCGAGAACAAGTCCGTCACCAAGTCGATCGCCTCGGCCCAGTCGCAGGTGGAGTCGCAGAACTTCGAGAGCCGCAAGAACGTCCTCAAGTACGACGACGTGATGAGCCGGCAGCGCGAGGTCATCTACGGCGAGCGCCGCGAGGTGCTCGAGGGCGCCGACCTGCAGGACCAGATCCGGCTGATGATCGACGATGCTGTGGCCTCGTACGTCAATGCCGCGACGGAGGGGTTCCCGGAGGAGTGGGACCTCGACGCGCTGTGGACGGCACTGCGCACGATGTACCCGATCTCGCTGCGCCACCAGGACCTCGAGAGGGAGGCCGGCGGCCGCGACGGGATGGAGCGCGACGACCTGCGGCAGCGGCTGCTGGCCGACGCACAGGCGCAGTACGCAGCCCGCGAGGCGGAGCTCGGGTCCGAGGTGATGCGCGAGCTCGAGCGCCGGGTGCTGCTCTCGGTGCTGGACCGCAAGTGGCGCGAGCACCTCTACGAGATGGACTACCTGCGCGAGGGCATCGGGCTGCGGGCCTACTCCCAGCGCGACCCGCTCGTGGAGTACCAGCGCGAGGGCTTCGACATGTTCCACGCGATGAAGGAGGGGATCCGCGAGGAGACAGTCGGGTTCCTGTTCCACATCGAGGTCCAGGTCGAGGAGGAGCCCGAGGAGTTCGAGCTCACCCCGGCCGGCGCCGCCGCGACCGCGTCCGAGAGCCCGCTGGCCGCACTCGCTGCCCCGGCCCCGCACGCGCCGCACATCTCCGCCAAGGGGCTCGACGCCCCGAAGACGCCGACCCACCTCACCTACACCGCCCCGAGTGAGGACGGCGAGGCCGAGGTGCGTGGGCAGACGGTGACCAACGCCGACGACCCCTACTCGGGGATCAGTCGCAACGCGCTCTGTCCCTGCGGGTCGGGCAAGAAGTACAAGCGCTGCCACGGCGCCCCAGGCGGTCCGACCGGCGAGACGACACGCGCGGGCGGCTGACCCTGCGCCGGACCTCAGCCGAACTCGAGGGCCGTGCACATCCAGCGACCGTCGAACTGCTCGATCCGGGCAGCGATCGCGCGCGAGCGCTGACCGTGGCGCACGTGCACGCTGACCTCGGCGCTGGCCGCGGACGGCAGGAACACGTGCACGCTCTGCACCTGGGCCCGCAGCCGACGGGACCGAAGCTCTGGGGCAGCCGCCCGGTTGAGCGCCGCCGTACGACGGAGCAGGTCGGTGTGGACGGCTGGCGACGTGCAGCGGATCAGCTGGTGCGGACTGCGGTCCCCGCCGACCACCTCGACCACGGCCTGCGCGAACCGGGCGGCCCACGCCTCGACGTCTCCCCGGTTGCCGGCCACGACGTGGAGCTCGGGGGCGCTCGGCAGCCCCGGGTGGGTGTCCAGGTCGAGGGCGAGCGTGCCCTGCGTGACCGCCACCGGCACCACCGGCGACCGGGGGTGCGGTGCCAGACGGGTCACCCCGGCGACCCCGGACCGGGGGTGGGGGCGTGGGATGCGGGGGTTCATCGGTTCTCCTCCTCGGTGACGGGTGGCAAGACGGGTGACAAGACGGGTGACAAGACGGGTCGCAGAACGGGCGGCAGCCGGAGCTCGGTGCCGGGGCGGATCAGGTCGGGGTCGGGGCCGATCCCGGCCCGGTTGGCGGTGTAGAGCGACCGCCAGGCACGGTCGACGGCCGCCGGTGCCGCCCCCGGCGGCAGGCGGTCGGCCGAGATCGCCCAGAGCGTGTCGCCAGGGCGCACCACGACCACGTGCGGCGCGGCTGCCGCGCGAGGCTGCTCCGGGCCTGACGTGCGGTCGGGGAGCGCCAGGCCGTCGAGAGCACCCTCCCGCGCGGCCGAGTGGCCCCCGTGCGCCTGCGCCGGTGCCACCAGCGCTGCTCCGGACAGCGCGACCCCACAGAGCGTCACCAGGGCTCGTCGCAAGGCGCGCGGGCAGCCAGCCAGCCCGGTGAGCTCGCGTCCGGCGCGGGGTTCGAGCAGCAGCAGCAGCGTGACCACGAGCAGCCAGCCGAGCGCCATCTGGAGCAGCACGGCAGCGGCACCGGTCAGGAGCTCGGCGAGCGTGGCGTGGCGGGACGCAGCCGCGGCCCGGTCGCCGGCACAGCCGCGCCAGCAGCCGAGCCCGGCCGCAAGCAAGGCCAGGAGCGTGACGGCTGTGCGGAGCCGACTGCCGAGCGTGATCACCATGGCGTAACCTTGTGTTTGCGTATGTTTGCCTGTTCTAACTCGCGTTGACGCGCTAGGTCAACCGGCGATCCACAGGCGTTTCGCCGGGCCGGGCCACGGGGAGGAGGAGACCGTGCGGTGGGAACGATCCGTGCTGGCGCTGATCGACGACCTCGAGCAGCAGGCCGAGGGCCTGCACCTGCAGGAGCGCGACCTCGAGGTGGCCGACCGCACCCATGCGGAGTACGCCCACGTCGGGTTCGGCTCCCGGCTGCACGCGCTCGTCGGCCGGCCGGTCCGGCTGCGGTTGCTCGGCGGGATCAATCTCGCGGGCACGGTGACCCGGACCGGAGCCGACTGGCTGCTGGTCGAGGAGACCAACGGCCGGGCCTGGGTCGTGCGGCACGCCGCGGTCGCCGTGCTGCGGGGCGCATCGGCGCGGGCCGTCGCCGACGATGCACTCGGCGCGCTGCGCCGGCTGCCACTGCGGGCCGTGCTTCGGAGGCTGGCCGACGACCGGGCCGACTGCCTGCTGCACCTGGTCGACGGCGGCCGGCTCGAGGGACGGCTGCTGCGTCTCGGCGCGGACTTCGCGGAGCTACGACTGGCCGGCGCCTCCCCGACCGACGGGTACGACGTGGTTCCGCTGGCCGCGGTCGCCGCCGTCCAGGAGCAGAGCTCCTAGCTCTCCTGCTCGGCGTCCGCCTCGGACTCCGAGAACGGGTGCTGGTCGACGAACTGGCTGGCCTCGTCGTACATGCGGGCGATGTACTTCTCCAGCTCCGCGTGCTCGACGCGCCACTGGCCGCGACCACCGATCTTGATCCCGCGCAGCTCACCTCGGCGCACCAGTGCGTAGACCTGCGCGCTGGAGGTGTTGAGGATCTCGGCGACGTCCGCGAGCAAAAGGAATCTCGGGCTGGGGGACATGTCGATCACTGTGCCAGTTGTGAACAAGATCAGCGAAACCGACCCGGCGCTCCCTGTGGACGACCGAGTTTCGGGCTCGGATCAGGGGTACGTAAGGAAGGAGGGCGCAGGGACAGGAGTGAGCATGACCGCCGACGTACCCCCGGCCACCCGGCACCACCGGCCCGGCTGGCGCGACCCGCGGATCCTGGTCGGGGTGGTGATCGTGGCGGCCTCGGTGCTGCTCGGGGTCAAGGTGCTGGCCGCGGCCGACGACTCGGTCGGGGTCTGGGCGGTTCGTGACGACCTGCCCGCCGGCACCCGGGTCGACGCCACCGAGGTGAAGCGGCTCGAGATCCGCTTCGACAGCCGAGAGGACGCCGACCGCTACCTCTCCGCCGACGCGCCGCTGCCGGACGACGCCGTCCTCGAGCGCGCCGTGGGGTCGGGCGAGCTGCTCCCGCGCGAGGCGCTCGCAGGCGCTGACCGGGCGCTGGTCGAGGTGCCGGTGTCGGTGGAGCTCGACGAGGTGCCCGCGACAGTGCGCGAGGGGTCGGTGATCGACGTCTGGGTGACCCCCCAGACCGCGACCACGGCCGACCGGCTGGCCGACGCCGACCTCGTCCTCGACGACGTGGTGGTGGTCAAGGCACCCACGCCCGAGGACAGCCTGGCCCCGACCGGCACCCGGCAGGTCATCGTGGGGGTGACCCGCGACCAGGCCGCAGAGCTGGGTCCCGCGCTGGGACGCACATCGGCCGGACGCGTCGTGATCACCCGGCGGGGCTGAGCGGTGGCCGCCGGGGATCGCACGGCCGCGCTGGTGGCGGCCGCCGGCGCCCCGTGGGAGTCCGCCGCGCTCCAGGCGCTGACCGGCGCCGGCCTGGTCGTGCTCAAGCGCTGCGTAGACCTCCCTGACCTGCTCGCCTCCGCCGGGTCCGGCCAGGCCGACGTCGCCGTGGTGTCCTCGGAGCTGCCCGGCCTCGACGGGGCAGCCGTCACCCACCTGCTGCGGCATGACGTCCGCACGCTCGCCGTCGGCGCCGAGGGCGTGCGCGGGTTGGCCCGGATCGGCGTTGTCGAGGTGCTGCCGGTGGACGCCATCGCCGATCTTGCCGATGCCGTACGACGAGCCACCACCGAGGACCTGGTGCCCGATCCCGATCCCGACCCGGAGCTGCCCGTGCCCGGGCCGGGCGAGCAGGGCGAGGCCGGTCGCGTCGTCGTCGTCTGGGGACCTGCTGGTGCTCCTGGCCGCACGACGGTCGCGGTGTCCCTCGCCGCTGAGCTGTCCCGGCGCCGGCGGCGGGTGGTGCTCGCCGACGTCGACCCCTGGGGCGGCTCGGTCGCGCAGCACCTCGGCGTCCTCGACGAAGTCTCGGGACTGCTCGCCGCGGCTCGGTTGGCCAACGCCGGCGAGCTCGACCGGCGCCGGTTCGCGGCCACCAGGCGGACGGTGGGCGAGCGGTTCGAGGTGCTGACCGGGCTGCCTCGCGCCGATCGCTGGCCGGAAGTGCGCGACGGTGTGGCCGCAGAGATCCTGGAGCGGGCGGCCGAGGAAGCGGACGTGGTCGTCGACACCGGCTTCGCCCTGGAGGACTCCGAGAGCGACTTCGGCAGGCCAGGTGCGGGCCGCAACCGGATGACGCTGGAGGCGCTCCGGGCCGCCGACGAGGTGGTGGTGGTCGGTGCCGCCGATCCGGTGGGGCTGACCCGTCTGGCGCGCGGGCTGGTCGAGCTGGGGGAGGCCCGTCCCGCGGGGGAGCTGCGGGTCGTGGTCAACCGGATGCGCGACAGCCTGGGCTGGGCCGAGCGCGACATCCGGGGCATGGTCGAAGGCTTCGCCCGCCCGGCGGGCGTGCACTTCCTGCCCGACGACCGCGCCGCGTGCGACCGCGCGCTGGTCGCCGGGCAGGCGCTCCCCGAGACCGGCGACTCGGCACTGCGCCGCGCCCTCGCCGACGTCGTGGACGCACTGGCGCCGGAGACCGTAGCGGCGGCGTCGCGTGGTCGTCGCCGCGCCCGACGCTAGGCGCCGAAGAGCAGGTACAGCCCGGTCGCGGTGTAGAACACCATCACCAGCAGCATCCCGAGCTGCCCGGTCACCTGGTGCTGCTTCGGGAGCAGCCGCAGGCAACGGTCGTGCGCCGCGATCACGGCGGCGATGTGGCCGAGCACGATCGCCAGCACCTTGGCGTCGGCAAGGAACGACGGATGGCCGGAGAGCCAGTAGTTCACGCTCCAGTTCGCGGTGCCGAGCAGGTTGGCGCCGTTCACCATCGGGTCGCTCAGCTGGATGACCGTCGCCTGACCCTGCTCCACGAAGTACGACAGGTAGTGCGCGGTCATGTAGCCCACGACGATCGGCACCAGGCTGTGCACGAGGAGGCCGGGCAGTGAACGCCGCGGGTAGTCGATGTGCACGCCGGTGGCCATCGCCGCCAGCGAGAACGTGATCGCCACACCCAGGCAGAAGCCGAGCAGCCCGAGCGTGTTCACGACCTCGGGAGGCAGCGACTGGCGGCCGACGAAGTCGACCCAGCTGATCTTGTCCTTGTAGCTGTCGAACGCGGTGCTGCCGAACAGCACGGCCATCACCGCCACCAGGCCCGGAGCGACCTCCACGCCGTCGAGGTTCGCGAGCGGGCTGCGGATCACCAGCCGGCCGTCGCCCCGCCGGCCGATCGGGCACAGCCGACCGATCAGCGTGGAGTACACCTCGAACGGGTCGGCCCGCTTGAACCACGTGTCCCCGAAGATCGCCGAGCCGACCAGCATCGCCCCGACGTAGAGGGCCAGCCAGAGGCGCACCGACCCGAGGAACGTCGAGGTCTCGTTGACCAGCTCCTGCCAGACGAACGCGAAGAGCCCCAGCGATGCCGGCCAGTAGCCGAGCCACGGTGGGTACGTCGTGATGCCGGACCCCGGGTTGCCCCCGGTGCCCCGGGCCAGCAGCAGGTTGATCGTCCGCATCGGGCTGATCGCCCGGAAGACCGGGCCGAGCAGCAGGGAGAACGGCACGATGCCGACCCAGAGCAGCACGTAGAACGAGCCGAAGACCGGGTTCGTCACCACGTCGGGACCGGCGATCAGCGCCCACGCGAGGTAGCCGAACGCTGCCAGTCCGAGCAACCGAAGCGTCCAGCGCAGGGGTGCGCCGTCGACGAACCCGGCGAACCCGTCCGGCAGCGGACGCCCCTGCGTGCGGGCGTCGTACCGGGGGGTCCGCCAGGCGACGATCAGCACGGTGAACGAGATCACCAGCGCGGCCACGGCAGCGCTGATCGCGAGCGACGCCGGGATCGGCAGGTCGCGAGCGCCGCCGAGCCCGTGCATCGGGACGACGATCACGTCATCGCACCTCGAGCTGGGCGATCAGGGTGTCGCTGACGTGCTCCTCGACCTCGACCACGCCGGGGTTCGCGAAGGTGACCTGCTTGGTCGTCGTGCCCTTGTCGAACGGGATCTCCTCCTCGGGAGAGGAGTGCACGTGCAGCTCGCCGGGGCGGTCGGAGCTGATCGTGATCGTGAGCGGCTTGCCCTTGTTCACCTCGATCCGCTTGTTGGTCGGCGTGATCGTCTCGCCCTTGATGGCGACGTCGAGCTTCTGCGCGGACGCGTCGGCGGAGGGGGCCTTGCTGCTGGTGCTCTTTGTGCTGCTGGTGTCACTCGCGCTGCTGGTGTCGCTGCCGCACCCGGCGACGCCGAGTGACGTGGCCAGGGTGAGGATGCCGGCCGCGACCGTGCGGGCGGCAGGGGTGGAGAAGGACATGGCGGTGCTCCTTGGAAGGTGTACGGGTTTGCCGCGATGCGCGGCGAATGGACGTCAGGCAGCCGGGAGCAGCGGCGGGCCGCGTCGGACGACGATGCGGTCCAGCACCTGACGGCGCCGCGGAGGCGGTCCGTCGCGTCGAAGGGGGAGCGGCGCGGGCAGCTCCCGGGTGCCCCCACGCACCCGGGCGTACGACGAGCAGGCGGCCTCGACGACGCGTCGGGCGCCGTCGGCGGCGAGCCCGACCAACAGCCACAGCGCGCGCTCGCCCACGGCCAGCCAGAGCCCGACGATCACGGCGGCGGCGACGTGGGCCAGCGCCATCACGGCGTGCGGTCCGGTCAGGTCGGCCATCAGGTGCTGCACGGGAGCCGGTAGCACCGGCTGGGCGCCGGCACCCTGGTGGGCCGGCGCGTAGACGAGGTCGAAATACGAGCCGCTGCGGCCCGGGCCCGTGGGCAGCGCGGCGGGGGCGGGGGCGGGTGTCGCCACAGCGCGGCGCAGCGGCGGGTCGCCACGGTGACCAGACAGCGCGGTGAGGAAACCGTGGACGAAGGTCTGGCCGGCGACGGTCATCGCCACGACCCGCAGCGTGGACGCGGGCCGGCCGAGGAGGGTCGCGGCGCCGGCGACGCAGAGCAGGAACAGCAGCCCGAGCACCGCCGGTCCGGGCAGCCGGCCGTCGGCGGTGAGGTGGGCGATCACGCCGGAACCCATCGCCACCACGGCGAGCAGCAGGGCGCGCGTCCACCGCAGCGCGCCCCCTGCCGTCCGGTCCATGTCTGTCAGAATCTCATGGCGGGAGACGGGACCGGACCGTTTCCCTCAGGCTGAGAGGCGCATTGCATGGTCACCCAACGAAGGCACTCGCCACCCTCCCGCTTCAGCGGAGACCCCCGGCTGAGCATGATCACCCCACGAAAGCACTCGCTACGCTCCCGCTTCCGCGGGGACCCCGGCAAAGCATGACCGAGCGTTTGCGGGGCAAGGACCTGGCGGTCCTTGCCCGGGAGACGGCGCGGACGCCGATGCACAACGCCACGGTCGAGATCTTCGAGCCGGGCGGTTCGGGCTTCGACTACGACAGCCTGGTCGCCCACATCGACGACCGGATCGCGTTCGTGCCGCGCTACCGCCAGGTTCCTCGGCAGGTGCCCGGGTGGCTCGCCAACCCGGTCTGGGTGGACGACCCGGACTTCGAGCTCGCCTACCACGTGCGTCGCTCGGCGCTGCCCCGCCCGGGCTCGATCGACCAGCTCCGGGACCTGGTCGCCCGGATCATGTCGCGGCGGCTGGACCGCACCCGGCCGCTCTGGGAGATGTACTTCGTCGAGGGGCTGGAGGGTGGCCGGATCGCCCTGCTCTCGAAGTCCCACCAGATCCTCGTCGACGGCAGCTCGACCGTCGACATCGGACAGGTCCTGCTCGACGTCGACCCCGGCCCGCGTCAGCTGGTGCACGAGGGCTGGACACCGAGCCGCGAGCAGCGCCCGGCCGCTCTGGTGCTCGGCGCGGTCGCCGAGGTGCTGACCGAGCCGTCGGTGGCGATCGACACCGCCCGCAGCACGGCGGCGTCGCTCCGTCGTACGGCGGGAGGGACCGCGGGCCGGATCGGTGCCGTGGCGGCCGCACTGTCCAACCGGCGCACGACGGCCGAGTACGCGTTCAACCTCGAGCCGTCCGAGCAGCGCCGTGTGGTCTTCGTCCGGACGGCGCTCAAGGACTACCGCAAGGTGCGCCGGGTGCACGGAGGCACCGTCAACGACGTCATCCTGGCCACGATCACGGGTGCGGTCCGCTCCTGGCTGATGACCCGAGCCGAGGCCGTCAACGCGGGCCGCCGGCTCCGCGCGCTGGTGCCGATGAGCGTGATCGACGAGGAGAGTGAGCCCACGTCCCTCGGCAGCAGCGTGGTCGGCCACCTGCTCAACCTGCCGATCGGCGAGACCTCGCCGGTGGTGCGCCTGCACCAGGTCTCCTACGCGCTCCATGCCCACAGCGAGACCGGCAAGGCGGTCGCCGCCGACCGGATCGCGGGTGTCGCCGGCTTCGCGCCGACCACGTTCCACGCCCTGGGCACGCGTGTCGCGCTGACCGACGACCACGACGTCAACCTGGTGATCACCAACGTGCCGGGTCCGCAGTTCCCGATGTTCGCGGCAGGTGCCGAGATGATCGAGACCTACCCGGTGCCGCCACTGCTGCCCGGCTTCTCGCTCGCGATCGGCGTCACGTCGTACGACGGGTCCGTGTACTACGGCCTGAATGCCGACCGCGATGCCCTGCCCGACGTGGACGTGCTCGGCCAGTGCATCCGCGACGCGCTCGACGAGCTGGTCGACTCCGCGAGCGACACGCGGCCGCGCGCGCCGCGCGGGCGGAAGCGCCCGCACCCGTGAACGGTCGCGCTGCTTGCCGGACCGGGCCGCCGGAACCCGGCGGCCTCCGGGCTGCCCGATCCGGGCTGGTACGCGGCCCAGGAGATCGCCGATCTGCTCGCTGACTAACATCGCGGGCATGGACGCAGTCACCCAGCCGCCGGCACCCGTCAACGAGCCCAACCTGATGTACGCCCCGGGGAGTCCCGAGCGCGCCGCCCTCCAGGTGGAGCTCGGGAAGCTCGAGCGGCGACAGCACACGCTCCGCGCCCACATCAACGGCCGGAAACGTTCCGGTGGCGGCAAGGAGATCAAGGTCGTCCAGCCGCACGACCACCAGCACGTGCTCGGCGTCCTGAAGAACTCCACGACGAAGGACGCGCAGGCCGCGGTGAAGGCGTCTCTGGACGTGGCCCCGGCCTGGCGCGCGATGCCGTTCGACGAACGCTGCGCGGTGATCCTCAAGGCCGCAGACCTGCTGGCCGGCCCGTGGCGGCAGCGGATCAACGCCGCCACCATGCTCGGCCAGTCCAAGACCGCCTTCCAGGCGGAGATCGACGCGGCCTGCGAGCTGATCGACTTCTGGAGGTTCAACGTCCATTACGCCCGCGAGATCCTCGGCGAGCAGCCGATCGCGAACAGCCCCGGCATCTGGAACCGCACCGACCACCGCCCGCTGGAGGGTTTCGTCTACGCGATCACGCCGTTCAACTTCACCGCGATCGCGGGCAACCTGCCGACGGCCCCGGCACTGATGGGCAACACGGTGATCTGGAAGCCGTCGCCCACCCAGCAGCTCGCCGCGTCGCTGACCATGGAGCTGCTCGAGGAGGCAGGGATGCCGCCGGGCGTGATCAACATGCTCCCCGGCGACGGGCTCGACGTCTCGAAGGTCGCACTCAGCCACCCCGACCTGGCCGGCATCCACTTCACCGGCTCGACGCCGACGTTCCATCACCTGTGGCGTGCGGTGGGCGAGAACATCGCGTCGTACAAGTCCTATCCGCGCATCGTCGGCGAGACCGGCGGCAAGGACTTCGTGGTCGCCCACCCGTCGGCCGACCCCGACGTGCTGCGGGTGGCGCTGATCCGGGGGGCGTTCGAGTTCCAAGGCCAGAAGTGCTCGGCCGCCTCGCGGGCGTACGTCGCCCGCTCGGTCTGGGACCGGATGAAGGACGACTTCCTTGCCGAGGTCGACGGGATCACCATGGGCGACGTCACGGACTTCTCCAACTTCATGGGTGCCGTGATCGACGACCGTGCCTTCGCCAAGCACAAGGCGGCGATCGCGCGCGTGCGCCGCAACGACCATCTGAAGCTCCTCGCCGGCGGGCAGGTCGACGACTCGGTCGGCTACTTCGTGCGGCCGACGGTCGTGCAGTCCACGGACGCGACCGACCAGATGTTCAACACCGAGTACTTCGGGCCGGTGCTGGCGGTGCACGTCTATGAGGATGGCAACTTCGAGAAGGTCGTCGCGCAGATGGAGTCGTTCGCGCCCTACGCGCTCACCGGCGCGATCATCGCCCAGGACCGCCGTGCGATCGCCTGGGCGCGCGAGGCGCTGCGCTACGCCGCAGGCAACTTCTACATCAACGACAAGCCGACCGGCGCCGTCGTCGGGCAGCAACCGTTCGGCGGTGCGCGGGCGTCGGGCACCAACGACAAGGCCGGTGCCCCGGCCAACCTGATGCGCTGGACGACACCCCGCTCGATCAAGGAGACGTTCAACCCGCCCACGGCCTACCGCTACCCGTACATGGCACCGGACCCGGACTGACGTGCCGACGACCGAGCACCTCGGCGGCCTGCACCCCGTGGAGCAGGTGCTGGTCTACCTGCTCGCCTTCGGTCCGTTCCTGGTGCTCGCGGCGGTGTTGGTCCGGGTCCGCCGCCGCGAGGCGGCGCAGGAGAAGCGGGGGGAGTGAGCGGTCTCAGCCGCGGTCGGCCAGCCACTGCCGGCCGACGTGGTTCTCGGCGCGCAGTGCCTTGGTGAGCAGGTCCGCGATCAGGACCTCGATCTTGCCGCCGACCAGCGGGATGCCGACCTTGACGTCCATCCGCACGTTCTCCGTGGTGCCGGCGTCGTCCTCGGTGATCGACACCGTGCCGCGCATCTCGCCGGGCTTGCCGGGGATCTCGACGTTCACGGCGGCCGCGGTCGGGGACGACCAGGCCTCCTTCTGCACGATGTGGATCTCGTCGCCGACGAACTTCCTGGCGAACGACGGGATGCCATCCGCCGCCTGCACCTGGTCGATCGACACGTTCATGCCCGAGCCCGACCCGTTGACCGACACGGTCTTGCGCAGCACTCCCTGGAAGTCGCACACCTGCTCGCGGAAGCTCTGCTCGCCGAGCATTGCGTAGACCCGCTCGGCAGTCGCTCCGTCGTACCTCAGGTCGTAGTTGATCGACTTCACCGCTCACCTTTCAGCCAGGCCGTCACGACGGCGCGCAACCTCATGCCGGACATCATGCTGCATCGGCCGCCGATACCGTGCTCGCGTGGACGAGTCAGGCACCCGCGCCGCGGGCGCGCTCCCGGTGGCGCAGCTGGCGACCTGCGTGCTGGCCACGGCGCTCGGGTTCGTCTACCTGGTGGACGCACTCGGCGACGCTCCGGCGTCGTGGCCCGCTCTCGGGCTCGGTGCCTTCGGCATCGTGGCGACGGTGCTCGTGTGGCGCTCGCCAGCCGGCCGCAACCCGGTCGCGACCTACGTCGGGGGGATTCTGGTGCCCGCCGTGATGCTCGCTGTCTCGGGGCTCGGCCTCTTCGGGGTCTACGCGCTGGTCGTGCTGGTCGCCACGCTGGTCGATGTGGTCCGGGAGCGCGTCGTCGCCGCGCGGAGGTGACGGCGCTACGGTGGCGCCCGTGGAACAGCAGCGTGACGACAACGACGTCAGGTTCGGCGAGCAGGGTGCCCGGCTCACGTACGGCAGCTACCTACGGCTGGCGCAGCTGCTCGACAGCCAGCACCTGGAGTCCGACCCGCCGGCGCACGACGAGCTGCTCTTCATCACCATCCACCAGGTCTACGAGCTGTGGTTCCAGCAGCTGCTGCACGAGGCAGTGTCGGCACGCGACGCGATGCTCGGCACGGACGAGCGCCGGAGTGACCGGCTCTGGTGGGCCCGGCACCTGCTGACCCGGATGCACGTCATCGAGCGCGTGCTGGTGCAGCAGATCGACGTGCTGGAGACGATGACGCCACAGGACTTCCTCGAGTTCCGGCAACGACTGGCGCCGGCCAGCGGCTTCCAGTCCGTGCAGTTCCGCGAGCTCGAGTTCCTCTCCGGGGCCAAGGACGACGGCTACCTGAAGCGGTTCCGTGGCCTGAGCGACGACGAGTCCGCCCGGCTGCACCGCCGGCTCGGGGAGCCGACCCTGTGGGACGGGTTCGTGGCGGTTCTCGACCGCACCGGCCTCGACACCTCCTCCGACGAGACGATCACCGCGTCGCTGCGCACGGTCGCCCACGACCGCTCGTCGTACGCCGAGGTGTGGGGACTCGCCGAGGCTTTGCTGCAGCACGACGAGCTCGCCGCCGCCTGGCGCGCCCGGCACGTGGTGATGGTGGAGCGGATGATCGGCGGCAAGACCGGCACCGGCGGCTCCACGGGCGCCGACTACCTGCGCACCCGCCTCGACCTGCGGTACTACCCACTGCTGTGGAGCCTCCGCTCCGCCTTGTAGGACGATGGCTCCATGGCGTCTGCCCTTGCTGTCGAGACAGTCGAGCTCGACGAGCTGACCGTCACGGTGGTCGTCGACAACGCCACCGACACCTTGTCGTCGATCACCGCCGGCGTGCCCCAGGTGGCGGAGATGTTCTTCCTGCTCGACGGACCCTCGATCGGCAAACACGACGGCCACGAGATGGTGGTCACGCTCGACCACCTGTGCGTCGCCTGCCACGGCTTCTCTGCCCTCGCTACGGCGCGGGCCGGGGACCGGAGCGCGACGGTGCTCTTCGACGTGGGCCCGTACGGCGACGTCTGGCTCGCCAACGCCGAGCGGCTGGCCGTCGACCTGGCGGGCATCGACGTGCTCTTCGTCTCCCACTGGCACTGGGACCACACCGGCGCGCTCCCGACCGTCGTCGCCGCCGTCACCGAGGCGCGCTCGGCTGCCGGCCTCCCGCCCCTCCTGGTCGACGTACATCCGGACCGCCCCGACCAGCGCGGGTTGCTGACCGCGCTGGGGAAGTTCGCGATGCTGCCCAAGGAACCCACGTTGACGGCGATCGAGGCGGCCGGCGGCGAGATCGCCCGGAACGCGGACGCCCACCCGGTCACCGGCGGACTCTTCCTGGCGAGCGGCGACATACCGCGCACAACGGGTTACGAGACCGGGCTGCGGGAGCACCACACCTGGCGCGACGGCCGGGCCGCCCCGGACCCGGAGATCCACGACGAGCGCTTCCTCGCGGCCCGCGTCCGCGGTCGGGGCACTACGGTCCTCTCCGCCTGCTCGCACTCGGGCATCGTCAACGTCGGCCTCGAGGCGCGGCGGCTCCTCCCGGGCACCCCGATCGACCTGCTGCTGGGTGGCTACCACCTCGCGGGCGCCAGCGTCGAGCCCCGCATCGACCAGACCGTGAAGGATCTCTTCGAGGACGTCCAGCCGCGGTTCGTGGCGCCCGGCCATTGCACTGGCTGGCGCGCGGCGACCGCCCTCGCGGACGCCTTCGGGCCCGCCGGCTACGCGCCGAGCGTGGTGGGGACCAGGTACGTGCTCGCTGCGCCGTGACGCCCGAGCTCAGGAGTAGCGGTGGCTCTTGGCGGCGTGTCCATGCTCGCGCGTGCAGGTGCGCCCGCCCATGTTGCGGTGGCCGCAGCGGAGGTCGTCTGCTGCGACCGGCTCCGCCGGGCGCTCCGCGGCCCCGACGGTATCGGGTGCCGTCCTGGCCGCCCGTGGCGGCGCGGCGGGAGTGGCAGCGCGTGCTGCTCGTTCGGCGTAGCGCGCTTCGCGCATGGCCCGGAGCCCGTCCATCTTGCTCATCGTCGGTTCACGTGGCCGACCCTACGGCCCGGGCCCGACAGCTCCGGGAGGGGCGCGTGGTTCCCGATCGAGCCCCGAGCAGATCACATGAACCCATGCGTTCCGCGCTCGGGGCGATGCACTCGCGGTCACCGTGCCTATGGTGGCTACCGGGACGAAGGTGCGTGTCCGACGCCGTGGAGGGCTACTCCTACGGAAGCACCAGCCGACGGATCCTCCGCACCGATCGTGAGGCGACCCGAAGCTGGTGCGTCCCCGGCCGGACGTGGCCCCTCGATAAGTCGGCCCCCTTCGTCATCGCCCAGCACCTGACCGGGCGACGCTGACCCTCACGTTGACTGACAAGGGGGTGCTCGTACGGCACCGACCTCGGGGGCTTGTGGCACGCCACTCACCTACCCCCTGAGCCCGCAGTCGGCTCACGTCCGGCTGAAGATGACGCGTCCGTTGGGGATGGTCTTCATCTGGTACTTCGGTGAGTGGGCGTAGGTGTGGTGACGGGGGCACAGGAGGCGTCCGTCGGCGAGGTTGGTGTTGCCGCCGCGGCTCCAGGGGGTGTTGTGGTGGACGTGGCACATCGCGGCGGGCCAGTCGCAGCCGTGGCTGGTGCAGTGCTGGTCGCGGTGCCGGATCGCGATCCGCTGGTGCCGGTCGTAGAGGCGCCTGCGGCGGCCGAGGTCGAGGATCTCGGACTTCCCACCGAGCACCATCGGGATGATCCCGGCCTCGCAGGCCAGCTTCCTTGCCTGGTCGGCGGTGATCGGGTCCCCGGTGTCCAGCAGGGCTGGGGTGTGGCTGTCCCCGAGCAGGTTGTCCAGGGTCATGGTGACCACCACGGTGGCGTCCACCCCGCCGGCTTGGGGGAGCCGGTCGCTCGGGTAGCGGGTGACGTACTCGCAGAACGCGTGCCCGAGCCCCTTGGGTGTGCCCGAGTGCTGCCGGTGCCGGGGTGAGTTGATCGCGAGCACCGCCTGCTTCAACATGGCGCCCACGTGGCTGGGCAGGGTGAACC
>Ga0207675_100001268_pt1 | contig 25252 bp, 26 predicted proteins | sample KBSSwiS42_FD_184305 | JGI IMG/M metagenome (GOLD analysis project Ga0207675, IMG submission 184305) | Switchgrass rhizosphere microbial communities from Kellogg Biological Station, Michigan, USA - KBS Switchgrass S4-2 (SPAdes) (version 2) | ecosystem: Host-associated > Plants > Roots >...
GCTCGTAGACCAGGGACGAGTAGCCCCAGCGGCAGCCGATGTGCCGGGTCTTGGTGATCTGTGCCGCCTCATCGGCGGTCTGGTTGGCGGTTGACCAGAGTGATGCGCCGATGTCCATCGCGGCCAATTCGCCATCGGCGCCCTGGTGGACATAAGGCGAGCACGCCTGCTGGTATTCCTCCGTCAGCCGCGGATCGAAGATGCGGCGGAAGTTGACGTTGCCGGTATGGCCGCCGGTCGCGATGATCACACCCTTGCGCGCCTGGATGTTCACCGGGTTGCTGCCAGCGATGGTGACGATACCGAGCACGCGACCCGCATTGTGCTTCTCGCGCACGATCGAGGTCATCTTGTGCTTGAGGAAGATCTGCACGCCCTTCTTGCGCGCGCTCTCCTCCATGCGCCGTACCAGGCCCGAGCCGTTGCGGCCGCGCCGCGGCGCGTAGACCTGGCTCGGGATGTGCCACTCCTTGGTGACGAAGATGCGGTCCACGGTCGATGCGTCGGGAGAGCGGATCGGCTTCTCGATGAACTCGACGCCGTTCTCGATGAGAAAGTCGTAGGTCGGCACGTTCTCGTCGGCGAATACGCGGATCAAGTCGCGGTCGGCGTACCGGCTCTCCGAGTGATCGAACCGCACCCAGTCGTTGAACAGCATGTCGGGCGTGTCCTTGATGCCGAGCTTCTGCTGCAAGGCATGGCCGCCACCGACCTGCACGCGGCCGCCGCTCAGGATCCCGCGCCCCCCGATGTCGAAATTCTCATCCACGATGATGACCGAGGCGCCGTTGTCGCGCGCGGTGATCGCCGCCGGCAGGCCCGCGACGCCCGCGCCGATCACGACCACGTCGGCCGCGTAGTCCCATTTGATGCTGCCGTTGCCGTTCTGCGCGGTGGCCTCGTGCGCGCCCGTTCCGGCGATCGCGACCACGCCCACGCCGGCGGCTGCGCCGCGCGCGAGGAAATTGCGCCGGTTGACCTCAGCTTTGCCGGACGCGCGTGTTGGCTTGCTCATCCCTTGACCTCCCGAATGCCGATTTTGGCTATCTTGCTTGATGACGATGACGGTAGTGTCCGCCTTCCGGAATTGCGAATCAAGGCGTTGCCGGCGCCTGCAGGGGGTAGGGGATGTGGAAGGCATCGGCGATCTGCGGAATACTTGCGGCGGCCGGGGCGACGATGTTCTCGCTGTCCGCGCGGGCAGATCATAGCTGCGATGCGCTCGGCGAAACGGGCTGGTCAACGGTTCCGTCGCACGAGGTCGTCAACGTCGTGGACAGGCCGCCCTACCAGGCTGGCGGCGACTGGTTCGTCGACCGCACAACGACGGTGCTGCCACTGTGCAACTATATCAACGCCGCCGGCAATTACAGTCTGCGCTCATACTCGCTCAGTCCCGAGGACAAGACCGAGCGAGTGATGATCTGCCGGGGTAACGCGGCCGTCGCCCCTTATGCGGGACCGTGTCCGCCGAAGTAGTCGGGTGGATCGGCATGAGGTGGCTGTTATCTCGGCGGCGAGCCCTTCACCGGTGTCGCCGCCAAGTATTGGTCGAGCCGGGCCAGCGTCTGCTCGCCACCCTCGACCGCCCCGAACTTCACGCTGGCTTCGCGTGCCTCGACACTGGCGAACACCACCTGCAACGTCACCTTGGTCTTGCACCCCTGCGCGACGAATGTCACCGTGGAACGGAAGCTGTGTGAGGGCGGGTCATTGTCGTCATCGTGGTCGTAGACCAGGCGCTCCGGCTTCACGATCTCCCGGTAGACGATCCTGTTCGGGTAGTCGGTGCCGTCAGGTCCGTGCATGATGAATCGCCAGACCCCGCCCACGCGCACATCCATCGCATGAATGGTCGTGGTGAAGCCGTTCGGTCCCCACCATTGCCTGATCTGATCTGCCTCGGTCCACGCCTGCCAAACGAGTTCGCGCGGCGCGTTGACCGTGCGCTCGATCACGATCTCTCGATCCGCGGTGCTTGCATCACTTGTGGCCATGGCGTTTTCCTTTCTGCCGAGCTTTTTGGACGGTTTGGAGATGGGCATCCAGACGGTCGAAGCGCTCCTCCCAAAGCCGGCTGAATTCGTCGATCCAGATCGCGACCCCCTTCAGCCGCGCGGCCTCGAGCCGGCAGGGCCGGAATTGCGCCGAACGCCCGCGCGAAATGACGCCGGCCTTCTCCAGCACCTTGAGGTGCTTCGAGATCGCTGGCTGGCTCAGATCGAACGGTTCACAGAGTTCCGTGACCGATGCCTCGCCCAGCGCCAGCCGGGCGACGATCGCGCGACGGGTGGGATCGGCGAGCGCGGAGAGGATTGCGGTGAGGGAGTCTGTTGCCACCGTAAATATCCATTCAGTTATATAACTAAATGGTCATATACGGGGGAGCGGGACATGTCAACGCCGGCAGGCTCGGCGGAGCTTACGGCGTTCATCTCGCGCCTGTCGTAGAAGCCTATTGCCGCAACCGAGGTATGTTCGCTCGTGTCGGCGGCCGCCGTCACCCTCGCTTCGTTCGTCTATGCTGGTCGATCATGTTGATCGCCCGCCGCGCCGACAGAACCGCGCCCTCCTGCCAGGCGCCGAGCTGGCTGAGATGTTCGCCGGCGAAATAGAACGGGCCATCCGGCTGGTTGAGCAACGCGTAGGCGTTCTCCTGGCCCGGCTGCCAGCGCGCGGCGATGCCGAGGCTGTGCGGCACCTTGCTCCAGGCGATCGCCATTGGCTTTTCGAGCTCGCGGCCGCGGCCGGGATGCAGACCCTCGATCGCCGCGCGCGTCAGCTCGAACTGCTCGCGTAGCGGCCGTGCCGCCAACTCGTCGGCATCCGCACGCACCGAATAGGCGCCGAGCAGGATTCCCTTGGGCGAGAACAAGCGGTCGCTCGGATACCACACCAGGTTGGAGGGACCCGCCGTCCATGAAATCCCTCCGTAGATGTGGGCGTCCGTTTCCCAGAACCGGCGCGACTGCCACGCAACCTTGACGGCGTTGCCGTAGGTGACATCGGTCATCGCGGCGCGGTACGGGGAGGCAAAATCGCAGTCGATCTTCTGCAGGACCTGGAGCGGGATGGTGACGATGCAATAGGCGGCGTCGAGCGCATCGCGCTTGCCCGTCCGTTTGTCGACGAATATGACGCTCGCGCCGGTATCCGTGCGCCGGATGGCGGTGACCTCGCGCCCGAGCCGCACAACGGGGCCGAGCTTGTCCGCAAACGCGGTCGCAATGCGATCCATGCCGCCGACCGGCTGGAACATGGTGGCCTGCTGGGTGAAGTTTTCCTCGAACATCATCTCGCCCCACATGTCGGCGTCGAGCAGCACGCTCAACGGCACCGGATCGCGCCGTACGCCGGCTTCCCCCGCCGGCCCCGGCAAGACCTTGTAGCCCGCGCGGGTCGAGCCTTCGTAGACGAGGTCGGGCGAGAGGTCGCCGTAGTGCCGCAGGAACGCGAGCATCCGCTCCTTGTCGTGTGTGGTGAGTTCCTGGTCGAGGGCACCGCGGTTGATCGCCTTGCCGAGCAGCTGTGAGATTTCGCCGCGCGTGTCGTTGATTGCTTGGCGCAGCTCGATCGGCCTGCCGTCATTGGCCGACGGATTGTGCAGCAATGCGCCGCGGTTGGTATTGACCTCGACCTCGAGCGCGACGCCGAGCTCGTTGCAGTAACCGAGCATGGCCTGATGATGGCTGGGAAGCCGCGCCGCCCCCGCGTTCCAGTAGAGCCCCTCGTCGAACTCGCAGACCTGGCGGGAGCCGTCGGTCATGTCGAGTTTCGCGCCGCCCCGGATGGTCCAGTTGCGCCCGCCGACGCGATCGCGGGCTTCGAGCACCGTGCAGTCGTATCCGGCCTTACCGAGCTCATAGGCCGCGGACAGCCCGGCGATGCCGGCGCCGAGAATGACGACCTTGGTGCCGTGACGGCTGCCCGGCTCGAGCGCGAGCGGTTCGGCGAGGGCGGCGGTGCCCAGAAGTCCCATCGCCTGCATGGTGAGATAGGTGGCGCGATAGCCTCCGGCCTGCGCCACCTTGCGCAGGAATTCCCGACGGGTGCCGCTCATCTCGACCTCGCGCTTCTGCTGTCGGTCACCCGAGGGGACTATTCGACTTCCACGATCATCTCGACTTCGATCGGCGCGTTGCCCGGAAGTCCCGCCATGCCCACGGCGGAGCGGGCGTGCTTGCCGATCGCTTCACCGAAGACCTCGACCATCAGGTCGGAAAATCCGTTTACCACCTTGGGCTGGTCGGAGAAGCCGTCGGCGGAATTGACCATGCCGAGCACCTTGACGACGCGCTTGACGCGGTCGAGCGAACCGAGCGCGGTCCTTATCTTGCCGAGCATGATGAGCCCGGTTTGCCGGGCCGACTCGTAGCCCTGCTCGATGGTGAGGTCCTTGCCGACCTTGCCCTTGAGCGGCCATTGCCCGCCCGGCGTATTGCCGGAAAGGAACAGCAATTTGCCGGCCTGGACGGCGTTGACGAAGTTGGCCGCCGGAGCCTGGTCCGCCGGCAACGTGATGTTCAATTGCTTCAGCCGCGCTTCCGCGCCGCTGCCTTGCGCCAGGGCCGTGCCCGCCGCCGTCAGAACAAAAATGGCAACGCCTGCGATGCTCAATGCGGTTCTCATGTCATCACTCCTCGTCTCGACCGATCGACCGATGCAAAATCAATGCCGACGGATTGTCGCGGCACCTTGCGCCGCACGGTACGATCGCGCAACAACCGGAATGCGACCGCCGCGTTGAAAGATGCTCTGCCGATGGCAATCTCGGCGGCCTTCTCCAGCGCGGCGGTCGTCTTTTCGTCCGCGCGCCCCCTGAGCGGTATCGCCCACCTGGTTCGCCCTGAAATCGGCTTCGTCAATGTCCAAACTTCATCTCGCCACCCGCCACCGCACCCTGCGCATGCTCGCGGCTGTGCCGTACCTGCTGCTGCCGCGTTCGGTTCTCGCCGCCGCGCCGCCGCGCCGGTGGACGATCACCGGCAGGCGGGTCGAGGAATTCGACAGCCTTGACGCGGCGATGCAACGATTGCTGCAGCGGTGCGCGCGGGCTCGCTTGCCGTTGCCCGCCAAGGCAAGCTCTTGTTCGCGCGCGCCTACACCTGGGCCGAGCCGGACTACCCCGTCACGCAAGCGGATAGTCCGTTTCGCGTCGCGAGCGTGAGCAAGGCGTTCACCGCGGCGGTGATCTACCAGCTGCTACAGGCAAAGAAGCTTGAATTGAGCCAGCCGGTATTTCCCTGGCTCGGTCTCGACCGGGCCGCCCTTCCAGGCCAGACCGTCGATCCGCGCCTCGCGACCATCACCGTCCAGCAATTGATCAATCACAGGGGAGGGTGGAATTCGCGTGCGGCGAACTTCGATCCGGTTTTCTCGATGCGGCGTATCGCCCGCAGGCTTGGCCTTCGGGTCGGGCCGTCGAGTCGGGACATCGCGCGCTTCATGGTCGGCGAGCCGTTGCAGTTCACCCCAGGGACGCAAGAGCGCTATTCGAATTTCGGCTACGTCGTGCTCGGACTGGTCGCCGAGAAGGCCGGGGCATCGGCATTTCACGACCTGGTGCGCGATCAGGTCGCGGCGCCACTCGGGATCGACAGGGTTTTCCGTGCCCGGACCCGCAGGGATCAACGCCTGCCTGGTGAAGGCTTCTATGAACAGCCCGGCACCGGCCTGACACCCGAATTCCCCGATCGCGAGGTGCGCGCGCCGCTTCCCTACGGTGGTGAGGGCTGGCTGACCGAGAGCATGACCGCGGGCGGAGGACTTGCCGCCAGCGCCGGCGCTGTCGCACGCATGATCGGTCATTACGCGGTGTGGGGCCTGGGTCTGCGGCGCGCGCCAACCAGAACTGGGCGCGCAGCGGCGCCATGGCAGGCACCAGCAGCCTTGCGATATCGCGGCCGGACGGACTCGACCTCTGCTTCGTCGTGAACACCCGCAATTTTGGCGGCGCCAAGGCGATGGGTGAAACGTCGAACGATATCAATCGGGCCCTGGACTCAGCGCGCGATTCCCTGGCCGCGCCTTAGCGATGTTGCGCAACGAATCCTAGATGGTCCCGTGCCCGAGGCATCATCGCGCCTGCGCACGCGGTACCGGCTGCCGCGCCGGCGGGACGGCGTCGGCGAATGCCGGCATCACCTCGGCGGCGAACAGCCGCATGGATTTCTGCGCCTCGCGCACGTCGAGCGCGCCGAAATTGATCTGCAGGGAGGCATGCTCGAACTTGCCGATCGCGCCGCTCACGCGGGCGATGATGTCCCCGATTTCGTCGGGGGTGCCGACCCATGCGCCGCCGGCTTCGATCTGACCGTCGAGGGTGAACGAGCGCAGCCTGCGCATCGAGGTATCGTAATCGCGATAGTCCTTGGAGGTCGTGCCGCGCGACCAGTCGCCGGCCGCCTCATTGAGTGCGCGGAAATATTCCTCGAACGGCGGGCGCGCGATCTCGCGCGCGAGACCGCCGTCCTGGTGGCAGAACATGTGGAAGGCGACCATCACCTCGCCGTCGCCGGGATGGCCGGCATCGCGCCAGGACTTGCGGTAAAGCTCGAGCAACGGGCCGATCGGGCCGATCGGGATCGCCATCAGCGAATAGCCTTTGCGGCCCGCGAATTCGAACGATTCGGGTGTCTGCGTCGCCGCGATGTAGAATTTGGGACGCGGCGTCTGCGTCGGCCGCGGCAGCGACGTCACATTCTCGAACGAATGAAAATCGCCACGATGGGTGGCATTCTCCTGCGTCAGCAGGAGCTCGATCTGTTCGAGGCCTTCGCGGAAGCGCGCCTGCGACTCATCGGGCGAAATGCCGAACCGCCGGAACTCGTGCAGCAGGAACGCGCGCGCGAACCCGACGTCGAGCCGGCCGCCCGAAATGCCGTCGAGCATCGCGATCTCGCCCGCGAGCTTGAACGGATGATTGAACACCGGCAGCACCGCCCCGGTGACGAGGCGCATCGTCTTCGTGCGCTGCGACATGGCGGTGAGAAAGACGATGGGATTAGGGCTGTAGCCGCCATAGCGCGTGAAGTAGTGCTCGACGGTGCGCGCGTGCCGGAACCCCAACGTCTCGGCTTCCTCCACGATCGCCAGCGATTCCGCATAATAGTCGGCGGCGCTCTTGTCGGTGTGGTCGATGGCGGGGAAAAACTGCACACCGAACTGCATGTGGCGCCGCGCTCCCGTGTCCGCTCGTAGATCTTCGCCTGCGATGATGGGAATAGCGGCACTATAGGGCCGGGCATTCGCCAGTCAATCGAACGCGGCCCTGGTGCGGGCCGCGATTGACAGCATACGGACGTAATCTAGACTCCGATGCCATCGATCGTTGCCGAGATGAGGAAAGGTTGGCCGCCATGTCCGCCGCCCCGCAAGATATCAGCGACGTCCGCAAGGCATGGAAGGAGGCCAATCTCGCGCCGCTCTGGGAAAACGCGAAGGCGCATCGCCCGGCGCCGCCGCCCGATGCCGGTTATCTGTGGTCGTGGGACAAGATCCGGCCGCTGATCACCGCGGCCATCAAGGTCGCTTCGCCGGAGGCGGTTGAACGGCGCGTGCTTCAACTCGTGCCGCCAATTCCCAAGTGCCAGGACGAGCAGCAGACCTCGCGCACGCTCGCCGCCAACATCCAGATCCTGTTGCCGGGCGAGAAGGCGCGGCCGCATCGCCACACCATGAATGCGCTGCGGTTCGTGCTCGAAGGATCCGGCGCGTCCACCATCGTCGATGGCAAATCCTGCCCGATGGAGGAAGGCGACCTGATCCTCACTCCGGCCTGGACCTGGCACGAGCACGTCCACCAGGGCAGCGGCCCGATCATCTGGCTCGATGCCCTCGACGTGCCGTTCCAGCAATATATGGGCACCGGCGCATTCCAGCCCGGGCCGATCGCCGAGATGCCGGAGACTGTCGCCGACGCCGCCTTCGCGGTCGCCAATGTCGTACCCGATACCAGCTATGCGACCAGGGACTACTCGCCGGTGTTCCGGTATCCCTATGCGAGCACGGCGGCCGCGGTGGCCGCCGCGCCGCCCGCGCGCGACGGCTCGCGGCGCGTGCGCTACGTCAACCCGCTCACCGGCGGCCCGGGGATGGCGATGATGGACTGCTTCCTGGTGCAGCTCGATGGCGGTGCCGCCACGCTTCCGTTCCGCACCACGGCGAACTCGGTGTGCTGCGTGGTGGAAGGCTCCGGCGAGAGCCAGATCGGCAACGAGACGATCCGGTGGCGCAAGCGCGACATCTTCACCTTGCCCCAAGGCAACCGGATCGTGCACCAGGCCGCAGGCGGCACTGCGCGGCTGTTTCAGGTGTCCGACCGCGACATGTATGCCCGGCTCGGGCTGCTCAAGGAAGAATACGGGAATATTGCCGCCTGACGGCCCCGATCGGTGCGTGTGAGCGCGGTACCTCCGGACCCTGCTCGGCACGCATGCGGAACTTGTTGTGCAGGAGCATGTTGCTTGCGGGTGAGGGGTGATATAAGCCGCCCCTCTCTTGGCCGCGCGCCGGACCGATCCTGCCCCGATGGCTCATGTAGCGAACGAAAAGTCCGCGTCCGGCGTGGCCCATGTGCCGAGCCATGGCGTGTCACATGACAAGACGAGCCTGTGGGCGATGGCCCTGGGCAGCGTCGGCGTCGTCTATGGCGATATCGGCACCAGCCCGCTCTATGCGTTCCGCGTCGCGGTGGTGGCCGCGACCGAATCCGGCCCGGTGACCCGTACCGTCGTGCTCGGCGTGCTCTCGCTGATCCTGTGGTCGCTGATTATCGTGGTCACCCTGAAATACGTTGTCCTGCTGCTGCGGGCGGACAACAACGGCGAGGGCGGCACGCTGTCGCTCACCGCGCTGGCGACGCGCGCGCTCGGGCGGCGCACCGCGCTCGTCTTTTTGCTGGGCGTCGTCGGCGCTTCCATGTTCCTGGGAGACGCCGTCATCACGCCGGCGATTTCCGTGCTGTCGGCGGTGGAAGGGCTGAAGCTGGTCACGCCCGCCTTCGACCACTACGTCGTGCCGTTCACCATCGTGGTCCTGATCGCGCTGTTCGCCGCGCAGAGCCGCGGCACCGCGCGGGTGGCGAGCTTCTTCGCCCCGGTCATGGTGGTCTGGTTCGTCGCGATCGCGGCGGCGGGGCTGCTGCACATTCGCGACGATCCGGGGGTGATCGCCGCCATCAACCCGATCTACGCCCTGACGTTTCTGTTCTATCACGGCGATATCGGGCTGGTGACGCTTGGCCTCGTCTTCCTCGTCGTCACCGGCGGCGAGGCGCTCTATGCCGACCTCGGCCATTTCGGACGCAAGCCGATCCGGAGGGCCTGGTTCGGTCTGGTGTTGCCGTCGCTGCTGCTCAACTATTTCGGCCAGGGCGCCAAGGTGCTCGCGGACCCGGCCGCGATCGAAAACCCGTTCTATCGGCTCGTGCCCGACATTCTGCTGCTGCCCATGGTCGTGCTAGCGACCGCCGCCACCGTGATCGCGAGCCAGGCCGTGATCACCGGCGCCTATTCGCTGGTGCATCAGGCCATCCAGCTCGGCCTGTTGCCGCGGCTTGCGATCCTGCACACATCGGCGTCGCAGGCGGGACAGATCTACATTCCCCGCGTCACCGGGATGCTGCTGATCGGGGTCCTGCTGCTGGTCGGCGTGTTCCGCAGTTCGGAGGCGCTCGCCTCCGCCTACGGCATCGCGGTCGCCACCACGATGGTGGTCGATGGGGTGCTGGCGTTCATCGTGATCTGGAAGCTGTGGCATTGGCCGCTATGGCGGACGATCGCGGTGGTTGCACCGCTTATCCTCGTCGATGTCGTGTTCTTCTCCGCCAACCTGCTCAAGCTGTTCGAAGGCGCATGGGTGCCGATCCTGTTCGGCGCGTCGATGGTGCTGATCATTCTGACCTGGCGGCGCGGCACCAACATCCTTGCTCAGAAGACCCGGCGCAGCGAAGTGCCGCTCGATACCTTGCTGGGGAGCCTGGAGAAGCATCCGCCGCACACCGTGCCAGGCACGGCGGTATTTCTCACCAGCCAGCCGGAATTCGCGCCGACAGCGCTGCTGCACAATCTCAAGCACAACAAGGTGCTGCACGACCACAACGTCATCCTCACCATCATCACGACCGACACTCCGCGCGTGACGGACGAGGAGCGGGTGCGGATCACGGCGCGCTCGCCGCGCTTCAGCCTGTTGGCGCTCAAGTTCGGTTACATGGAATCGCCGAATGTCCCGAAGGCGCTGGCCATCGCCCGCAAGCACGGGTGGCAGTTCGACATCATGTCGACCTCGTTCTTTCTGTCGCGCCGCGCGCTCAAACCGGCGGCGCATTCCGGCATGCCGCGGTGGCAGGATCATCTGTTCATCGGGCTGGCGAAGTCGGCGAGCGACGCCACGGACTTCTTCCAGATCCCCACCGGGCGGGTGGTCGAGGTCGGCACCCAGGTCACGGTGTGAATCCCGCCGGCAGGAAAATCGGTGGATAGCTCTCTTGATTCCGGCGCCGTGACGCGCGACTTCTGTCGCGTGGCGGCGCCGCCACGCCGGAACGAGGAGTAGTCCGATGTCCGCTCAGCTTGGCCGAGATAACGTGCGCGATCTGGGCCCGGAAGAGGTCGCGCGCGGCCTGGCCGAGGGCAAAATCCTGCTGGTCGATGTCCGCGAGCCGAACGAGACCGAGGTCGAGCGCTATCCCGACGCCTTCTATCTTCCGATGTCGGAGTTCGACCCGGCCGCGATCCCCGATCCGCAGGGCCGGCAGGTCGTCTTCGCCTGCCGTTCGGGTAATCGCTCCGTCACCGCGTCGCTGATCGCGCAGAGCGCGGGCCTGCCCTACGATAGCCATCTCGCCGGCGGCATGAAGGCGTGGAAGGAGCTCGGTCTGCCGACCGAGAGCTAAGGCGTGCCGCTGACACTTGCTTCGATTGGCTGTCAATCCGGGGCGCCGCGCGGTGGCGTGCCTGCAATCCATATCCGCAACCGCTGATGATCATCTTCCCTTGAGAGGGTACCATCCATGCGCCGACCGATCTGTCTCGCCCTTGTTGCCGCCTTGGCGGTCATCACGCCTGCTGCTGCGCAGACCAAATCGGAGCGGATCGTCAACGTCTACAACTGGACCGACTATATTGCTCCGAACGTGATGGAGGAGTTCACCAAGGAGACCGGGATCAAGGCCCGCTACGACACCTTCGATTCCAACGACACGCTGGAGACCAAGCTGCTGGCCGGCAAGTCCGGCTATGATGTGGTGGTGCCCACGGCCTATTTCCTCGAGCGCCAGATCAAGGCCGGCGTTTTCCAGAAGCTAGACAAGGCCAAGCTGCCGAACCTGGTCAACATGTGGCCGGAGATCACGCAGCGCCTGGCCAGCTACGACCCCGGCAACGCGTATGCCGTCAACTACATGTGGGGCACGATCGGGATCGGCTACAACGTCAAGAAGGCGCGCGAGGCGTTGGGCGGGGACGGCAAGATCGACAGCTGGGACATCGTCTTCAAGCCGGAGAATCTGGCCAAGTTCAAGGACTGCGGCATCTACATGCTCGACTCGTCCGACGATATGCTGGCCGCCGCGCTGCATTATCTCGGGCTCGATCCGAACACCGCGAAGGAGGCCGATCTGCAGAAGGCGGCCGATCTCATGACCAAGATCAGGCCTTCCGTGCGCAGGTTTCACTCTTCGGAGTATGTCAATCTGCTGGCGTCCGGAGAAATCTGCCTCGTGGTGGGATTCTCCGGCGATATCAAGCAGGCGCAAAAGCGCGCTCAGGAAGCCAAGAACGGCGTCGATATCGCCTACGCGATCCCGCGCGAAGGGACGCAGCTATGGTTCGACAACCTCGCCATTCCGCGCGACGCCAAAAACGGGCCCGAAGCGCTCGCCTTCATCAATTATCTGCAGAAGCCGGAAGTCGCGGCGAAGAACTCGAATTTCATCTTCTATGCCAACGGCAATCTGGCGAGCCAGAAATTCATCGACAAGTCGATCCTGGATGACAAGTCCATCTATCCGGACGACGCGGAGATGAAGCGGCTTTACACCATCGCTGCCCATGATCCGAAGACGCAGCGGCTGATGAACCGGATGTGGACCAGGATCAAGACCGGAAAGTAGCGGCTGTCAGCGCCAGCGCCGGTGCACCCACAGCCACTGCTCCGGGTGCTCGCGCACCCAGTCTTCGACCACCGACGTGATCGCCTGCATGGTGCCCGCGATGTCGACCTTGCCGTCGACGTCGCGCCGCGGCTCGATCGCCTCGGTGAGGTCGACGCGAAAGCGCCGCTTGTCCGGCAGGCGCACGACCCGCGTGCCGTGAATGGGGCAGTCGATGTGGCGCGCGAGCCGGGCGATGAACGGATTGGCCTTGCAGGTACGGCCGAAGAAGGTCACGTCGACCCCGTTGACGTAATGCTGGTCGACGAGCATGGCAACGTGGCCGCCGGCCTCGAGCACGCGCAGCAGCTTGAGCGGCGCATCGAGACCGGTCGGAACCAAGGTGCCCATGCTGTCCTTGCGGATCTGGATGATGGCGTCGCTCACCGCGCCGATATTGGGCCGCCGGTAGAGCACGGTGGTGTCCAGCCGGTATTTGCTCGCCACCAGCGCCGGCAGCTCCCAGTTGGCGAGATGGGCGGCGAAGATCAGCGCCGGCTTGCCGTCGTCGCGCAGGTGCTTGAACCGCTCGTAGACCGCTTGCGTGTAGAGCATGTCGCCCTGGTCGTGCGGATCGGGTTCGAACATCTGCAGGCGATCGATATGGGCGAATTCGGCGGCGACGCGGCCGAGATTGTCCCAGACCGCCTGCAGAATCTCCTCGATCTCGGCTGAAGACTTTTCCGGAAATGCAGCCGCGAGATTGGCGCGGCCGATGTCGTGCTCCTTGAGCCGCGGTCCGAGCCTGCGCATGAAGCCGCCGGCGAAGTCGGACATGCCGGTGCGGCTGGTGGCGCGGATCGCCCGCAACATGCCGACGGCCAGGAGACCGAGCGTGGCGTCGGCAGCGGCCTTGACCTGTTGCCCGGCGCGATCAGCTCTCGACGTGGTCATGGATGGCGCTCGCGGCGGCGCGTCAAAACGAGACGACGATCTTACCGAACACCTGCCGGCTTTCGAGCCGCGCCAGCCCGCGCTCGAACTCGGCGAGCGGAACCTCGGTGTCGATCACCGGCAGGAGGCCGTCCGCCATCTTGGCCAGGCTTTCGCGGATATTGCGCATCGAGGCGCCGAACGAACCAATGATGCGGTACTGCTGCTGGAAAAGCTGCATCAGATTGATGGTCGTCGTCGGTCCTGACGTGGAACCGCAGGTGACCAGCCGGCCGCCGCGCTTGAGGCAAAGGAGCGAGCCGTTGAAGGTCTCGGCGCCGACATGCTCGAACACCACGTCGACGCCCTTCTTGGCGGTGATCTTGCGCACGGCGCCTTCGAACCGGTCGGTGCGGTAATTGATGACGTGAGCGGCGCCCAGCGCCTTGGCCTTTTCCGCCTTGGCGTCGTCGCCGACCGTGGTGATGACGGTGCAGCCGATCGCCTTCGCCATCATGATCGCGACCGAGCCGATCCCGGAGCCGCCGGCGTGCACCAGTACGGTTTCGCCCGGCTCGAGCCTGGCGTTGTCGAACAGCATGTGCTGTACCGTCGCAAAGGCGATCGGCGCGCAGGCGGCATCGCGCAACGACACCCCCGCGGGCACCGGCATCACCAGGCGCGCCGGCATGTTGACGAGATCGCGGGCGAAGCCATCGATGTGGAAGCCCATGATGCCGCCGACGTTCTCGCACAGATTGTCGCGGCCCTCGCGGCAGGCCTTGCAGGTGCCGCAGGTCAAGGCCCCGTACATCACCACGCCGTCGCCCGGCTTGAATCCGGCCGTGCCTGGACCGACCGCGGCGATCTCGCCGGCGGCCTCGACGCCGACCACGACCGGCATCTTGCGCTTGGCAAAGGCCATGCCGCGATAGCCCCAGAGGTCGAGATGATTGAGCGCCACCGCCTTGACCCGGATCTGCACCTCGCCCGCGGCCGGCGCGGCAGGAGGGGGGATGTCGGTCAGCTCAAGCTTGCGATCGGCAAGGAGGGTAAGTGCCCGCATGCGTCACGCGGGCTCGCGGCTCATCACCAGCGACACGTTCTGTCCGCCGAAACCGAACGAATTCGACAGCGCATGGCGGACCTTGGCATCGCGGGCGGTGTTCGGCACGACATCGAGCGGTATCGCCGGATCCGGGACGTTGTAGTTGATGGTGGGCGGCAAGCGCTGATGCTCCAGCGTCAACAGCGTGAACACGGTCTCGACCGCGCCGGCTGCCGACAGCGTGTGCCCGATCATCGACTTGTTCGAGGAAATCGGAATCGATTTGGCCCGCTCTCCAAACACGGTCGCCACGCCGAGATATTCCATCTTGTCGTTCTCGGGGGTGCCGGTGCCATGCGGGTTGATGTAGTCGATGTCCTCGGGCAAGAGCCCGGCATCCTCGACGGCGCGGCGGATGCATCCGATGATCGGCTTGCCGTCGGGGCTCGAGCGGGTGCGGTGGAACGAGTCCGCCATCTCGCCGCAGCCGGCGAGAACGCCGAGGATGTTCGCGCCGCGCGCGACGGCGGAATCGTAGCTCTCGAGCACGAGCGCGGCGGCGCCTTCGGCCATGACGAAGCCGTCGCGGTTCTTGGCAAACGGCTTTGCCGCCGACTCCGGCGGATTGTTCGATGTCGAGAGCGCGGACAACAGCGAGAAGCGGATCAATGCCTCCGGATTAACCGAGCCGTCGGTGCCGATGCAGAGCGCGGCGTCGGCTTCGCCGCGGCGGATCGCCTCGACGCCGAGCTGGATCGCGCTCGCGCCCGAGGCACAGGCGGTGGACACCGAAATGGGCGAGCCCTTGGTGCCGAACTGGTCGGCAAGATGCTCGGCGACCGAGCCGAACAGGCAGCGCTCATGGATGGCGTGGAAGCGGCCCGAGGCGCTCGCGCGCAGGAGGTCGTCGTATCCGACCGCGTCGTTGGCGCCGGACGCGGCCGCCAGCACGTCGCGATGCGGCCACTCGATCTCCACCGGCGCGACCGCCAGGAACAGTGGACCGGGGAAGTCGCCTTTGCGCCCGATGCCAGCCTCGGTGATCGCCTCCTCGGCGACCATCGCCGCCATGCGCTCGCCGAGGTCGGTCGAGCAGAAAGGCTCGACCGGAATGAAATCGACCGAGCCGGCGATCGTGGTCTTGAGGCCTTCGTTGGCAAAACGGGTGATGCGGTGGATGCCGGATTCGCCGCCCGTGAGCTTGGCCCAGTTGTCGGCCTTGCCCGCGCCCAGAGAGGTGATCACGCCCATGCCGGTGACCACCACGATCGGACGCCCGTTCTTGTCGTGCGAAGATGCCATGTCAGCCCTCCTTCACCTCACGGCCTCGACCAGGGCCATGCCTTCGCCGCGCCAATGGCCGACGGCGGTGACGGCGACCTGGTCGAGCGGACCTTCATACGCCCGTTCGATCCCGGACGAATCGAAGGGCGGGAACAACTTTTCGCGACCGAGCGCGAGGCAGGCAAGCGCGATGTTCATGGCGAATTGCGGCTCGAAACCATGGCCGAGATCGCTGCTGGTCGCGCGCACCGGTACGTCCGGCATGGTCTGGAGCCAGGCGCGCTCTTCGTTGGTTGCCGGCTCAGCGCCGCTGGCGCCCGAGATCACCGCGATGCGCCCGCTCTTGGGCGGCGGTGCCAGCCGTTGCCACATCCGCGCCAAGGCCGCCGTGACGGCGCCGGCGGGCCGGCTCGAGCGCTCCGACATGACACTCGACAGCCGTGCCAACGGCATGGCGCCGCGCGCCTCGGCATGGCTGCGCGCCTCCAGCACGAGGAAGGCGCCGAGCGACCCGAGCACCATTCCGTACTTGCGTTCCCACACCGGCTGGAACGCGCCGCGCAACATATGTCCGCCGGCATCGTAGAGCAGCAGCAGGTCCTCGCGCTCGCCGTTGTGCGAGCCGCCCACCAGCGCGAGATCGCTCTGTCCGCCGGCGATGCGCGCAAGCGCGATGCGCACCGCGTCCACGCCGGCCGACTCCTCGCCCATGAACGTACGCGACGAACCGGTGACGCCATGCACGATCGAAATATTGCCGGCGAGCAGATTGGAGAGCTGTGCCAGGAACAATGTCGGCCGCAGATCGCTCATCAGGCGTTCGTTGAGAAAGGCTTCGGGGTTCGCGGCCTTGGACTTGTTAGTGAGGATATTGCCGTCGACCGCGATGTCGCGCTCGCCGCCGCCCGCGGCGACCACCATGTCCATCTGCGCGAGCAGTTCGGCGTTGCCTTTCACTCCCGCATCCGCGAGCGCGAGCCCGGCGGCGTAGGTGCCGATCCGCTGCCAGGCTTCCATCTGGCGCTGGTCGCCCTTTTTGGGGATTTGCAGGTCGAGATTGACCGGCGCGAGCGGATGGACGAGATGGGGAGCAAAGGTCTCGGCGTCGACGTTGAGGCGTCGCGCCGTGAGAGCTTCCCAATGCGCCTCGGCGCCTTCGCCGAGGCAGGACACGATGCCGATACCGGTGATCCACGCTTCGCGCGGCGCATCAGCCATGGGCCGGCGCTCCCCTCGGAAATTCGAGGATTGCGGCCATCTTCTCCATGCTCGCGCGGAATTCGGGGTTGGGAAACTCGACCAGCCGGAAGGTGATCTCGGCATTGCAGGCGAGCTTGCCGTCGCAGCGGATGTCGGCCTTGGTGACGGCGTAGCCGGAGCCTTCGTGCAGCAGCTTGGCCGAGAGCGAGAGATTCTGACCTGGCGTGATGAACGTGCGCAGCTTGGCTTCCTTCAGCGCGGCGAAGAACGGCATGCGCGTGAAGTTGGTGACGGCAATGACGAGCCAGCCGGAGGTCTGCGCCATGGCCTCGATCAGCAGCACGCCGGGCATCAGCGGATAGCCGGGGAAATGTCCCTCGAAGATGGTCGATTCGGCCGGGACCCGCGCCTCGGCGCGAATGGTCTGCTGCGCAAGATCAAGCTCGGCGATGCGGTCGATGAGCTGAAAGTACTCGAGACGCATGCGGGCGCGTCAGGCACCCTTGGCAGCGACGAGCTCGTCGATGCGGGTGCACAGGTTGTTCAACTGAAAATATTGCTCAGTCGTCGCCTTCCCGTCGTTGACCTCTTGCGTCCACTGCTCGAGCGGCATCTTGATCCCGAACGCCTTGTCGATCGCGAATGCGATGTCGAGGAAATCCAGGCTGTCGATGCCGAGATCGTTAATGGCGTGGCTTTCCGGCTTGATCGTCTCACGGGGAATGTCGCAGGTCTCGGAGATGATATTGGCCACGGTGTCAAAAGTCGAAGGCATCAGTAAATCCCTGATCGGCCACGCATTTCGGCGACCGCGATGACGTGTTTGCGATGGCGGGTCGGATCGCCCCGGAGCGGCCCATCTCCCCCGCGAGAGGTCGGGTGCCCGTATAGCGAAGACATAGCGCAAGTTCAATGGCAGCGCTCAAAGGCGAAAGCCTCGACGGCAGAAGACATTAGGCGTCCCCCGGGGTGCTCAACGGCCGCGCACGTGAGATAATCGGCAGATCGGAGAACGCCAAAACGGCGGGCAGGGGCGATCGGGCCGCTGCCAACGATAAAAAGGGAGGTTCGTTCATGACGATTCGATGTGCTCTGGCCGCTGGCCTTATCGCCACCTGCGCGCTGCCGTCGCAGGCGCAGGTCATCACCCAAAGGGACGTCGGGGTGCGCATGGGATTGGCAGTCGCCGTCGGCGCCCTCGACCAGTGCGAAAAGGATGGCAACAGCGTTTCGGTTGCCGTGGTCGATCGCGCCGGCCGGCTTCGGGTGTTCCTGCAGTCTGACCAGGCCAATCCCCATAACCTCGAGCTTGCCCGCCGCAAGGCTTACACGGCGCGGACTTTTGGCCGCACCAGCGCCGAATGGGCGAAGCGAACCACCGAAATGCCCGAGCTCGCTGCCCAGCGTGAGCTTGCCGATGTGATCGCGCTGCGGGGCGGGGTTCCAATCAAGGTGGGTAACGAGACGATTGGCGCCGTGGGCGTGAGCGGATCGAGCTCGGAAGGCGACGAGAAATGCGCCATGGCCGGCCTCGCCAAGGTTGCCGACCAATTGAAATAAGCGAGCCCGAAGCCTGCGACGCTCGCGCCGGACCTCGGGCGCGGGCGGGTGCGGCGTCGTGCCTTCGTCAGATCATCCGCGACCGGAGCCACGCGGTCACGACCTCGGCGACGATGACCACGACGAAGATGACGAACAGCACCAGCCCAGCCTGGTCCCAATAAAGATTGGAGAGGGCGGTATCGAGCGCCATGCCGAGGCCGCCGCCGCCAACGAGACCAAGCACGGCCGATTCGCGCACGTTGATGTCCCAGCGGAACATCGAGATCGAGAAGAACGCCGGCTTCACCTGCGGCCAATAGCCCTTGAGCAAAATGGCGAGCGGGGAAGCCCCGGTCGCGACCAGCGCCTCGATCGGGCCGGGCTTGGCCTCTTCGATCGCTTCCGAGAGGAACTTGCCGGTGAAACCGATCGAATGCATGGCGATCGCCATCGTGCCGGCGAGCGCGCCGGGACCGAACACGGCGACGAAGAACAGCGCCCAGATCATTGCATGCACCGATCGGGTCGCAACCAGGATGAACCGGCCGATGGTGTTGAGAATGATCGAGCGCGTGATGTTGCGGGCAACCATGAGCGCGACAAGGCTTGCCATCGCGACCGCGAGAATCGTGCCGAGCGTCGCGGTGTGCAGCGTCTCCAGCAGCGCCGCATTCACCACCTTCGGGTACCATGCCCAGTCGATCGGCCACATGCGGGCGAACAGATCGACAGTCTGTTGCGGCGCGTCGTAGAGGAACTCCGGGATGATCTCGATGCTGCGCAGCGACCACACGATGGCGATCAGCACCACGACATAGAAGGCGGAACGCATCACCCGCTCGGCGGGCGTGAAGCGTTGCCAACGGCGCAGGGATGCGCCAGCCGGCCCGGGAGGGATCGGGGCGCTCATTGGAACAGCCTGCGCATCCAGCCGGACAGGATCTCGCCGACCATGACGATGGCGATGATGGCAAGCACGATGGTCAGCACAAAATCGTAGTCGAAGCGCTGAAACGCGGTGAACAGCGTGGCGCCGATGCCGCCGCCGCCGACCAGCCCGACGAGCGCCGAGTTGCGCAGGTTGGAATCAAGTTGATAGGCAGAAAAGCCGATGAAGCGCGGCATCACCTGCGGCAGCACACCCATGATCACCAGCGACAGGAAGGGAGCGCCCGTCGCCCGCACCGCCTCGACCTGCGGCATGGACATTTCCTCGACGGCCTCGGCCACGAGCTTGGAAAGGAATCCCAGCGAGGCGACGATCAGGGCCAGCATGCCGGCGAGCGCGCCGAAGCCGACCGCCTTCACGAACAGGATTGCGATGATCACGGGGTGAAAGGTGCGGAACAGCGCGATCATTGCGCGCGCGGCCCATGCCAGCGGCAACGGCGACAGGTTGCGCGCGGCCATGAGCCCGAGCGGGAGCGATAGCAGCACACCAACCACCGTCGCGATGATGGCGATCTGGAGGCTCTCGAGCATGCCGCTGTAGAGCAGCTCGAGCTTGTCGTGGGCGAAGCTGGGCGGAAACATCCGGGAGATGAAGCGGGCGCCGTGTCCGAAGCCCGCCACGAAGCGCGCCCAGGTCATGTCGAGGACCGAGCACGCGTAAACGACGTATAGGGCGAGGGCAGCCAACGCGATCCGTGCCGGCCAGTTCGGCGGAAAGGCGACGCGTCGGGCCGCGGCTGAAGGCTCAGTCATGACGCGGTAGGCGCAGTCTGTGTGCGCGGGTCTCGCCGGTACGGCAATCGAGTCGCTTCGGACTCACTGCAGCCATCCTTCGCCGCCGTAGATCTGCAGCAGATGTTCATTCTGCAGCGCCTGCGGCGGACCATCGAATACGATCTCGCCCTTCGACATGCCGATGATGCGGTCGGCGAAGCGCCGGGCCAGATCCACATTGTGGATGTTGACGATCGCGGGGATGCCGCGCTCACCGGTGCGGCGCGCGATCAGCTCCATGATCTCGACCGAGGTCTTGGGATCGAGCGAAGAGGTGGGCTCGTCCGCGAGCACGAGCTCCGGCTCCTGCATCAACGCGCGCGCAATGCCGACACGCTGGCGTTGCCCGCCGGAGAGTTGGTCGGCGCGCTGGGTGGCGAAGTCACCCAGGCCGACGGCGTCGAGCAGGTGAAAGGCGCGATCCACGTCACGGGCGGGAAACTTGCGCAGCCACGCCCGCCACACCGCCACGTAGCCGAGCCGTCCGCACAGCACGTTCTCGATCACCGAGAGCCGCTCGACCAGATTGTATTCCTGGAACACCATGCCCATGCGGCGGCGCGCTAGGCGCAACTCGCGGCCGCCGAGCCGGACCATGTCATGGCCGCGAAAGTGGATCTCACCCGCGGTGGGATCGACCAGGCGGTTGATGCACCGAACGAGCGTCGATTTGCCGGTCCCGGACGGGCCGATGATCGCGGTCATGCCGCGTCCCTCGACGGTGAGCGAGACGTCCTTGAGCACCGGCTGTCCGCGGCGATACTCCTTGCGCAGATTGCGAATGACGAGCGCGCGGTCCACGTCATCCGCCACGGGCTTGAGCGGTGTCGATACGTCCATGGCCCGCATGCCTTCGCAGGCTACTACTGCTTCGGTACCGCCTGCTCTTGCTGCTTCTTTGCCAGCGCCTCGGCCTCGCGCTTTGCTTCCGCCTCGAAGGCCGCCTTGTTGTAGGGCGTGCCGGACCCTTCGGCGATCTCGCGCACCACTTTCCAGGCGTCCTTGTAGGTGATCGGGAAGAAGCGATCGTCGCCGTTGAATTCCTTGCGCATCGAGGGCGGGAAGTCGAAGGCAAAGAAGCAGGCGCGGATTTTCTTGGAGAGATCCGGATGGAGATCGTGCGCGTGGGCAAAGGACGAGGTCGGGAAAAGCGGACTCGTGAAAATGATGCGGAAGTCATCCGCCTTCAGCGTTCCACGCGTGATCATCCGCTCGAACACGTCGGAAGCGACGCCAGCCATGTCATAGTCGCCGGACGCGACGCCGAGCGCCGACTTGTCGTGCCCGCCGGACATCAGCGGCTTGTAGTCCTCGTTGGGCTTGAGGCCCTCCGAGGGATAAAGCACGAGCGGCGCGAGATGGCCTGAATTCGACGACGGCGATGTGTGCGCGACGCGCTTGCCCTTCAAATCGGCGAGCTTCTGGTAGGGGCTGTCCTTCTTGACGATGGACAGGAGATGGTAGCCATGCGGTCCCTTTTCAGTGCCCTTGGCGGCGAACGGAACCGCTCCCGCCATATTGACGGCGAATCCCGTCGGTCCGGTCGAGAAGCCCGCGACGTGGAGGCGGCCCGAGCGCATCGCCTCGATCTCGGCCGAGTTTGATTGCACCGGGTAGTAGACTACCCGTTTGCCGGTGCACTGAGCCAGGAAATCGGTGAGCGGCTTGAACACGTTCTGATAGACCGCCGGGTCCTCCACCGGGGTGTAGGCGAATACGAGCGTGGAAGGATCGCGCAGTTTTTTCGGATCGGTCGGCACATCGGCGACCAGGTCGTTGTTCTCGTCGCAATAGAGCGTGTCGAGCTGGCCGCGATTCTTGCATTCCTGCGCTATCGCGGCCGTGCTGCTTGCCACCATCAGGGCCGTCATTGCAGCCAGGCTTGTCCACGCAAACCGGCGCGACCAATCGATCATTTGCTCCTCCCGAGGCAGGTTGCCCCACGCTTTGATTTTCTGGGCGAGACGATACGCGGCGTCTTCCGCGCGGGCAACGGCATGGAACTTTAAAACTCCTCGGAACCGAATGGGGGTCCTGCCGATTATTGCGGCAAGGATCGCGGGGATTAGGCAGCGGCTACACTGCCCATTTACCGCCGCATTTCAGCACTGAACGCGTCGACCGCCTCAAGGCGGCCGACCTAGCGGCGTCGCCGCAATGAAAGGAGGCCGGAGTGAAAGGTAGAATGGTGCTCGTTGCTGTCGCAGGCTTGGCCTATCAAATGTCTTCGACCCACGATGCTGCCGCGGCCGATCGCGGTGGTGTTGCTTCGGTTTATTCCACGGAAAGCGGCAGCGGGACCGCCAGCGGACAAAAATTGAATCCTCAGGCTCTTACGGCAGCGCACCGGACATTGCCGTTCGGCAGTAAGGTCAAGGTAACCAATAAGCACAATGGACGTTCAGTGGTCGTGACCATCAACGATCGCGGTCCGTTCGTACGCGGCCGCGTGATCGATGTTACGCCGGCAGCGGCACGGGTTCTCGGCTTTTCCGGACTTGCTCAGGTCTCAATCGACAAGGGCGAGTGAGACCGCGCGACGAGCTGAGTGTTTGGAATCAGCCCTCAACGCTCCATCGCCTTGACGTCGATGGGCGCGCAGTTGCGCCGGCCTGACAGGACGCAGTCCTGATTCTTGCGCAGGTCGGCGAGCTGCATCACCAGCCACACGGCGGCAATTGCCAGCACAGCGGTGAAGCTCAAGGCCGCGATGTTGACCATCATGCGGTGACGGTAGTTGTCATCATATTCGCCGCCGCCTTCGTACTTGGCGAGGTCCGGAACCGGCGGGTCGGGTGGCTGAGGGGGGTGTGCCTGCCAACGCCACTCGTCTCGACCCGTGGAACCGCCGCGAGGCCGGAACGGCACCACCCGGTGGTCGTCGTCAGTGCTCTTGGAGCGGTCGGGCGGCACGATGAATCCTGACGTCTCCGTTGTATGGCCTCTATCGGCGCGCGGGTCCGATTTCAAGCAAAACCCGTGACTCCAGGTGCAGGGCAGCTCGCGCCTCTTAGAATGGCGGAAAGTGGTGCGCGCCAGGGCGGCCAGCCTTACGAAAAAATAAGGTTCCGAACGCTGAAAGTTCCTTGTCGAAACCCATCACTTGGCGCTACTTTACAGAAAATTTACACGATAAAGACGGGCAATTGCCTGGCTGCCAGAGGAAGTGAACTCGCTTCAATAAAAAATGCCGCCAAAGTGCGGTCCGGGTGGCTGATCCGCCACTCATGATGCCGGCGCGGTCGCGCCGGTCGGGAGGAATGCGTCCGAGCGTGGAATGGCCGTGAGCGACGCGCTGTCAGCCTTGCTGCATTTTTTCGACCACGACTCGTCGTGGCTCGCGCAATTTTTTTCGCTGGTGTTCCTGCCGTTCGCCCACGAAGACATCGCCATCATCTTTGGTGCCTACATCGTTGTGAACGACATCATGCCGGTCGGGCTGGTGGCGCTGTGCATCTACGGCGGCATGGTGGCGAGCGATTTCGCCTTGTACGGCATCGGCGCGGGGGCGAGACACGTACCGTGGCTCACGCGCCTCGCTGTCGACGACCGGGTCCGCGGTTTCGCCGATGCGCTCAAGCGAAACCTGTTTGCTCTCGTTGCGCTCTGCCGTGTCGTGCCTGGCGTTGTGTTCATCGCGTTCATCGCGTGCGGATGGACGCGCGTGCCATTGGGCCGCTTCACCGCGGCAAGCCTTCTGGTCTCCGCCCTCTATCTCCCGCTCATGCTCTGCATCGTGGTCTTCTTCGGCGACGCGCTCGACAATCGTGCCGGATTGTGGACGTGGCCGTTCCTGCTGTGCGTGCTGGTGGCCATCGGATTCGTGCGGCGACGGGTCTTTGCGTTCCAGGACGCCTCGCGTCCGGACGCCTCGCCGATGCCGGCCGTAGCTGCCTCTCGGGTCGATCGGCATCGGACGCGGACGCCGGGTTGCGGGCGCAGGATCGCACTGACTGAGCGCGTTCCGCGTGCTTTGTTCCGCTTGCCCTTGATCGTCAGCTGGATCGGCTTCGCCTTCAAATACCGGTCACTGACCTTGCCCAGCGTGGCAAATCCGTACCCGCGGGCGGGCGGCATGTGGGGCGACTCGAAAAGCACCTATCTGCTCGATGTCGCCGCGAGCGAGCGGAGCTGGATCGCCGATTGCGTGGTGGTGACGCGAAGCACGGGGCCGCGCACGCTTTACGCCGACCTCGAGCAGGTTCGGCAATTGCTGTCCGCCGCCGGACTGGAGTTTCCGCTGATTGCCAAGCCCGATAGCGGACGGCGGTGTGCAAAGCGAATCGACGACGTTTCGGAGTTGCGCGAATATCTGCGTCATGTCCCGCCCGGTGAGAAACTGATCCTGCAATGCCTGGTGTCCCATCCCGGTGCGGCCTCGGCGCTCTATGCGCGACTGCCGGGAGCGTCGAGCGGGCGCGTTCTCTCGTTGACTTTGCGTACCGACGGGATCGACAGCGACGCGCGTCAGCACATTACACCCGAACTGGAAGCGCGGCTCGACGCGGTTGCGCGCAGCATGCGCGAATTTCATTATGGCCGCTTCGCCCTGCGCTTTACCTCCATCGGCGAACTCATGCGTGGAGAAAATTTCACCGTGATCGACATCAGTGGCGTCGACGGCGCCGCCGATCGCCGCTGCGAGGCGGCGTTGCCGTGGGCCGAAGTCTACCGTCGTGCGGTGGACCAGCAACGCATCATGTTTCTGATCGGGGACAAGAACCGCGCCCGTGGCTTCAAGCCGGCGGCGTGCGCCGATGTGGTCAAATCATTGATTCGCGAGAACCAGCCGAGCCGTCGCACTCCGGCCTCGGCCTGAGCATCGCGCCGCCGGCTGGGCGGCGGGCGGTGGACGCGCTGCCGCTTCGATCCTACATTGACGCCATGTGCTGCCGGCTCTGCCGCCGCATTGTCGTGCGCGCAGCTCCCTTACGAGGAATCAATGACACGTATCGCTCTTGTTTTTGGCGTCGCGCTCTCGCTCTGGGCGAGCGCCGCCATGGCCCAGAACTACAGCATCGGCTCGATCGAGGTCGGCAAGCCGTGGAGCCGCGCGACCCCCAAGGGGGCAAAGGTCGCCGGCGCCTACATGACCATCACCAACAAAGGCACGGCTCCTGATCGCCTGGTGGGCGGCTCGACTTCGGCCGCCAGCGGATTCGAGGTCCACAGCATGGTGATGGAGCAGGGCGTCGCAAAGATGCGGCCGGTGGAAGGCGGGCTCGAAATCAAGCCCGGCGAGACGGTCGAGCTAAAGCCTGGATCGTTTCACGTGATGCTCACGGGACTGACGCAGCCGCTCGAAAAGGGCCAGAAGGTCAAAGCCACGCTGCAATTCGAGAAGGCCGGCAAGGTCGACGTCGAATACTCGGTTGAGGCCGCGGGTGCCCCTTCCGCGCCGATGAGCGGCCATAACCACTGACGAC
>Ga0207675_100001271_pt1 | contig 25231 bp, 20 predicted proteins | sample KBSSwiS42_FD_184305 | JGI IMG/M metagenome (GOLD analysis project Ga0207675, IMG submission 184305) | Switchgrass rhizosphere microbial communities from Kellogg Biological Station, Michigan, USA - KBS Switchgrass S4-2 (SPAdes) (version 2) | ecosystem: Host-associated > Plants > Roots >...
GCTGTACATCTCACCGCGCACCGTGCAGAACCACCTCACGCGCATCCGCGAGAAGACCGGCCTGCGCCGGCGCTCCGAGCTCGCCCGCTGGGCCGTCGAACACGCCGTCGTCTGAGCAACCGCCCCGCGGCGAGCGCGGGGCGTTCGGCAGTCCGTGGTCGCGCGACGCGTCCGATGCGGGTGATGCGATCCGTTGGAGTGCCCCCGATTCCGGATACGGTCGAGCCGTATGACCGCTCGCACGCGCACGGCCGCCGGCATCTCGTGACTGGCGCGGCGCGATGAGCGCTCCACCCGAGAACACGGGGAGCTCGCGGCTGTCGCTCGTGCTGGCGGCGGCCATGTTCGTCCTCGTCGTCGACACGTCGCTGATGAACGTGTCGATCGCATCGGTCGTCAGGGACCTCGACACGACGGTCAGCTCGGTCCAGAGCGCGATCGCGCTCGAGGCCCTGGTCTCCGCCGCGTTCATCCTGATCAGCAGCAAGGTCGGGGACCTCTTCGGGCGCAAGCGGGCCTACGTCCTGGGTCTGCTGGGCTACGCGGTCGGTGCGCTGGCGATGACCGTCGCCCAGAGCGTGACGGCGGTCATCGTCTTCTGGGCGATCATCGGCGGCCTCGGCGCATCGTTGCTCCTGCCTGCGATGCAGTCGCTGATCCACGGCAACTTCGAGGGCGCGGCACAGAAGAAGACCTACGCGCTGGTCGGTGCCGCGGCCGCGATCGCCGCCGCGGTCGGGCCGCTCCTCGGCGGCTTTGTCACCACCTACCTGTCCTGGCGCGTCGGCTTCCTGCTGGAGGTCGTGGTCATCGCGGCCGTGCTCTCGCAGATCGGGCTCGTCAAGGACGTCCCGTACACGGGAGACCGGCAGGTCGACGGGGTGGGCGCCGGCCTGTCGGTCCTGGGGATGGGCGGCGTGGTGCTGGGCATCCTGGTGTGGCAGGAGGGCGGCGATTACGTCGTGCTGCTGATCGCGCTCGGCGCGCTCGCGCTCTGGGCGCTCGCGCGCTGGCTCGTGCGGCGCCATCGCGACGGCAAGGTGACCCTGCTCGATCCGGATCTGTTCGCGCTGCCGCACTTCAGGCTCGGGATCACCGGGCAGATGCTGCAGAACATCACGCTCGGCGGGGCGATGATCGCGTTGCCGATCTTCCTGCAGATCAAGCTCGAATACGACGCCCTGCAGACGGGCTTGTCGCTCGCCCCGCTCTCGCTGACCATGTTCGCCGTCGCGATCCTCGCCGGGCGCAGGTCCGGCGGCCGGCGCCCCGCCAAGATCATCCGGAGCGGGTTCGCGCTGAGCACGCTCGGCCTGGCGCTGATCGTCCCGATCGTGCCCGACGCGGATTCCGGCTGGTACCTCACCGTCCCGCTCGTGATCGCGGGAGCGGGACTCGGCCTGCTGGTCTCGCAGCTCAACAACTACGCGCTCGCCCCGATCGATGACGAGCGGATCAGCGAGGCGGCCGGCGTCAACTCGGCAGCCGGGTCGTTCGGGCTCTCGTTCGGCCTGGCGGTGGCCGGCGGCGTCCTGCTCGCGACCCTCTCCCTGGCATTCACCAACATGACGAACGCCAGCCCCGTGATCCCCTCCACGCAGCAGCAGCAGATCGCACAGACGCTGGAAGACGACGCGCAGGTCGTGAGCAACACGCAACTCGACAAGCTGCTCGCCGATGAGCCCCCGGACGTCCGGGAGGCGGTCCTCAGCATCAACACCGACGCGACGAACCTCGCGCTTCAGGTGGCGCTGCTGGTGCCGATCCTCGCGGGTCTCCTCGGGCTCTTCGACGCGTTCCGCATGACGCGCCTGCCGGACATCGAGCCCTCGGCCTCCGTCGAGGCAGCGGCCCTGGGCTGACCGAGGCTCCCGCGGGGGCGCCCGCACCCGTTCAGGTCCGGCGTTCACCCCCGGAGGTGAGGAGCGGTCACCCGCGGACGCGCGATCGTCGACGGACACCAGATGCGGTGCCGGCGGCGATCGGCACGCGCGCTGATCGGAACTCGAGGGAGGAGCACGCAGTGGCGATTGACACGCTGTTGGTGGTCGTGGGGGTCTATGGCAGCGTCGACGATGCCAAGGCGGACTACGAGCTCGTCGGCGACCTCCATACGGAGGCGGGCCTGATCGATGCGTATGACGCCGCCGTCATCGAGCGCACGGACAAGGGCAAGACCAAGATCGTCAAGAAGCACGAGACCCCGACGCGGGTCGGCGGCGCGCTCGGCGGCGGCATGGGCCTCGCGACCGGGCTGGTCGTCGCGCTCTTTCCGTTCGCCGCCGTCGGAGGCGGCCTGCTCGTCGGCACCACGGCCGGGGGCGCAATCCTCGGCGCCGTCGCGGGCCACGCAGCGGCGGGGATGAGCCGCCACGACCTCAAGGAGCTCGGCGAGCACCTCGACGAGGGCACGGCCGGCCTCGTCGTCGTCGCCGTCTCCGACATGGGCGCGAAGGTCGAGCGGGCGATGAAGCGAGCCGAGAAGGTCCAGCAGAAGCAGCTCGAGGCGGACATGTCGGAGCTCGAGGCAGATGTCTCCGAGATCGAGCGGTCCACCGCCGGCCCGTAGGCGCGCGACGTGGCGATCACCGAGACCCCGTCGACCGCGACGAGCGCGGCGCACGTCTGGCACGTGCTCTCGCGTGAGGGCGCCGTGCGTGAGCTGGGCGTCGAGCCGGAGCGTGGCCTGACGAGTGAGGACGCGGCGGAGCGCCTGGAGCGCTACGGCCCGAATCGCTTCGCCGAGGCGAAGGCCGAGCCGCGCTGGCATGCGTTCCTGCGCCAGTACCAGGACCCGATGCAGATCGTGCTGCTCGTCGCCGGGGTGATCTCGATCTACCCCGTCAAGCAGCCGGGCACGGGGATCGTGATCCTGCTGCTGACCCTGCTCAACGCGGTGCTCGGGCTCAACCAGGAGGGCAAGGCCGCGGCGGCGGTGGCGGCGCTTCAGAAGATGATGATCGTCAGGGCGCGCGTGCGACGCGACGGGGCGCTGACGCAGCTTCCGGCCGAGCAGCTCGTCCCGGGGGACGTCGTCGCGATCGAGGCGGGCGATGTCGTGCCGGCGGACGGCCGCGTGCTGGCGGCGGCGACGCTGGAGGTGGCCGAGGCCGCCCTGACCGGCGAGAGCCTGCCGGTCAGCAAGGGCGTGGAGACCGTGGCGGCGACGGATGCGGCGCTCGGCGACCGCACCGACATGGTGTACATGAACACCAACGTCACGCGCGGGACGGGCGAGTTCGTCGTCACCGCGACCGGCATGGCGACGGAGGTCGGCCACATCTCCGGGATGCTCCAGACGCAGGACGAGTCCAAGTCGCCGCTGACGATCCAGCTCGAGAAGCTCACCAAGCAACTGGTCACGATCGCGGGCCTGGCGCTCGTCGTCTCCGTCGTGCTCAACATGGCGCGCGGGCAGAGCTTCACCGAGGTCTTCACGGTTGCCGTGGCGTTCGCGATCGCCGCGATTCCGACCGGGCTGCCGGCGGTCGTCACGACGATCCTGTCCCGCGGCACGCGCCTGCTCGCGGACGCCAACGCGATCATCAAGCGGCTGCGCTCCACCGAGACGCTGGGGGCCACATCGGCGATCTGCTCGGACAAGACCGGGACGCTCACCCTCAACCAGATGACCGCCGTCGAGTTGACGATCCCCGGGCGCCGGTACTCGGTCTCGGGCAGCGGCTATTCGACCGAAGGCGCGATCAAGCACGTCGCGGGCGAGCCGGAGGTGCCGCTGGAGCCGTTCATGTTCCCGCTCGTGCTCGCGTGCGACGCGGTGCTGACGGCCACCGGCGAGATGATCGGCGACCCGACCGAGGGCGCCCTCGTCGTGCTGGGGGAGAAGGGCGGCCTGGACATCGGCGCCACGCGCGAGCGCTACCCGCGGGTCGCCGAGCTGCCGTTCGACACCGCCTACAAGCTGATGGCGACCTTCCACCGCATGACCGACGAGGCCGGCGCGGACGTCGTGCGCTGCTTCGTCAAGGGCGCGCCCGACCAGCTGCTCGCCCGCGCGTCGTCGCACCTCGACCCGGCGCTCGCGGGCGCCGCGGTCGACGAGGACTTCAAGGCGCGGTACCTGGCGGAGAACGAGCGCCTCGCCGAGAAGGGCCTGCGCGTGATGGCCACTGCCCGAAAGGACTTCGCTCCGGGCGACTTCGATCCGGGCACCGACCTGCTCGCGCTCATGGACGGCCTCACGCTGCTCGCGCTGGTCGGGATCGTGGACCCGCCGCGACCCGCGGCGAAGGCGGCGATCGCCACGGCGCACGACGCGGGCATCCAGGTCCGGATGATCACCGGCGACCACGCGATCACGGCGGGGGCGATCGCGCGGGAGCTCGGCATCGAGGGCCGCGCGATCTCGGGAGCGCAGTTCGCGGAGATGACGGACGAGCAGGCCGACGAGGAGATCGACGGGATCGGCGTCATCGCGCGCGTGACGCCCGAGCAGAAGGTCCGCCTCGTCGACATCCTCAAGCGCAAGGGCCACGTCGTCGCCATGACGGGCGACGGTGTGAACGACGCGCCGGCGCTCAAGCAGTCGGACATCGGGATCGCGATGGGCATCACCGGCACCGAGGTCTCCAAGGAGGCCGCCGCGATGATCCTCACCGACGACAACTTCGCGACGATCGTGAAGGCCGTCGAGCTCGGCCGGGGGCTCTACGACAATCTCGTGAAGTACATCCGCTTCCAGATGGGCGTCCTCGCCGGTCTGATCATGACGTTCGTCGGCGCGAGCATCCTCAACATCGTCAGCGGGATCCCGCTGCTGCCGCTGCAGACGTTGTGGGTCAACTTCACCACGCAGGTGTTCCAGTCGATCGGGCTGGGCTACGGCGAGCCGAGCGAGGGGCTCATGAAGCGCCGCCCGCGCAAGCCCGAGCGGCCCATCCTGGGCGCCGCCGACACGAAGTGGTTCGTGGTCGCCGGCTTCGTCATGGCCGCAGCGACGCTGGGTGTGATCGCGGGCACCGAGCACAGCCACAGCGATGCGCTCGCGCGCACAATGGGACTGACCACGTTCTCGCTGGCGAACCTGTTCTTCTCGTTCACTGCCCGCGACGCGCTGCGCTCGGTGTTCAGCCTCGACACGTTCAGCGACCGGACCTTCGTGGTCACGTCGCTGATGTCGGCTGCGGCGATCGTCTTCGGGACCGAGCTCCGGTTCTTCCAGCGCATCCTCGACACCGAGGAGCTGACGGGCAACCAGTGGCTGATCTGCATCGGGGCGGCGCTGGCCGTCGTCGCCGTCTCGGAGGTCTGGAAGCTCGTGCTGCGCCGCCGCGAGGCGACCGCGGAACCAGAAGCGGCCGCCGTGCCCGACGACGAGACCGCCCCGGCGCCCGCCTGACCCGCGACGGGTGGGCCCGGTGGCGAGCCGTCGCCGGCCTTCGGCGGGTAGCGTGCAGGTCATGGGCAAGCTCGTGCGAAGGACGATCGAGGGCGACTCCACCGTGCTCGAGTGGGCGGCCGACGACGAGGACTCCGTGCGCCAGGCGGCCGAGAAGCTGCGCGAGCAGGTGGCGGCGGGCTACACCGCGGTCCTCGGCGGCGACGGCCGGAACGAGCCGATCGACGAGCTCCCGCCGGATGCGGACCTCGTGATCCTCACGATGCCCATGGGCGGCGGCTGAGCGCCGCCGGCCGGAGCAGCGCTCCGACTAGCATCGGGGTCCATGGCCGAGACGGCAGGGATCGTCCTCGCCGGAGGGCGCTCGTCGCGGATGGGCCGCTCGAAGGCGGCGCTCGAGTGGCACGGATCCACGCTGCTGCGGCGCGTGGTCGGCATCGTCGGCCGGGCGGTCGACGGGCCCGTCATCATCGTCCGAGCGCCCGGGCAGGAGCTCCCGTCGCTGCCCGAGGGCGTCGAGGTGGTCGAGGACGCTCGCGAGGGGCGGGGGCCGCTGCAGGGCCTGGCCGCCGGGCTCGCCGCCGCCCGACCCCGCGCGACCGCCGCGTACGTTTCTTCGACGGACGTCCCGCTGCTGCACCCGCGCTTCGTGCGCAGGGTGATCGCCGCGCTCGACGACGGCGCCGACGTCGTGCTGCCGCACGTCGGCGGCTACCCGCAGCCGCTTGCGGCCGTCTATCGCACGGCGCTGCTGGAGACCGTCGAGCGGCTGATCGCCGAGGACCGTCTGCGCCCGGCGTTCCTGTTCGAGGCCTGCCGGGTTCGGCGCCTCGACGCTGCCGCCCTGCTCGAGGACCCCGCGCTCGCCGCGTTGGACCCCGAGCTCGAGTCGGTGCTGAACCTCAACGAGCCCGCGGACTACGACGCTGCGCGCGCGCGCCCGGCGCCGGAGGTCACGGTGCGGGTGTTCGGCGCGCTGCGTCGCCTCGCCGGTGCCACCGCCGATCCGGCGCTCGTCGCCGCCGCGACGCTCGCCGAGGCCGCCGCCGCGACGAATCTCACGCTCGACGAGCACGTCGTCGCCGCCCTCAACGGCGACCAGATCACGCGCGACCCCGACGCGCCGCTCGTCGCCGGCGACACCGTCGCGTTCCTCGCCGCCGACGCCGGCGGCTGAGCGCCGGCGCGCCTTCCGTACCCTGTCTCCGATGGAGACGGAAACCGTCGCCGGCGGCTATTTCGGCCGCGCCCTCGTCGTCGACCTGAGCGCCGGCGCGCGCGCCGACGTGCTGCCCCTGCCCGACCACGTCCTCCGCGCGTACATCGGCGGGGCGGGCCTCGGCGCGTGGCTGATGCACGAGCTCGCCCCGCCGGGCGTCGACCCGCTCGGGCCCGAGGCGCCGCTCGCCTTCTGCTTCTCGCCGCTCGTGGGCACGCCGCTGACGACGAGCGCGAAGTTCGCCGTCGTCGCCAAATCGCCGCTGACGGGGCTGCTCAACGACGCGCTGGCCTCGAGCCACTTCGCGATCGCGGGCAAGCTCACCGGCCACGACGCCATCGTCGTCCGCGGCGCGTGCGACGAGCCGTCCGTGCTGATCGTCGACGCCGACGGCCCGCGGGTCGAGCCGGCCGGCGACCTGTGGGGCCTGTCCGCCGACGACGCCGAGACCCGGTTGCGCGAGCGGCTCGGAAAGGCCTGGCGCGTCGCCTCGATCGGCCCGGCCGGCGAGCGCCTGGTCAAGTACGCCACCGTGTCGCACGACGGGCGCCACGCGGGCCGCGGCGGGCTCGGCGCGGTCCTGGGGTCCAAGCTGCTCAAGGCTGTCGCCGTACGCCCCGCGCTGAAGGTCGCGCCCGCCGACCCCAAGGCGGTCCTCGCCGCCGCGCGCGACCTCAGGAAGCGCTCGTTCGGCCCGGCGACCGCGAAGTACCGCGAGCTCGGGACGCTCGCGAACCTTCTGGCCTTCAACGCGATCAACACGCTCCCGACACGGAACTTCCAGGCCGCCACGTTCAGCGACGCGCCGCGGCTCGCCGCCGAGGATCTCGCCGAGGCCCGAGGGGTCGCCCGCGACAGCTGCGCCTCGTGCTCGATCGGCTGCGAGCACATCTACAAGGGCGCCGACGGCAAGGGGACCCGCGTCGAGTACGAGAACGTCTTCGCGCTCGGGCCGCTGTGCGGCGTCTCGGACCCCGACGCCGTGCTCGAGGCGAGCGCCCGCTGCGACGCGTACGGGCTCGACACGATCTCGGCGGGCGGCACGATCGCGTGGGCGATGGAGTGCGCCGAGCGCGGGCTCATCGACGCGCCGTGGCTGCGCTTCGGCGACGCCGGCGCGCTGCTCCGCGCACTCGACGAGATCGCCGCGCGCGAGGGCCTCGGCGCGCTCCTGGCCGAGGGCTCGCGCGCCGCGGCCGCGGTCGTCGGCCAGGGGTCTGCGGACTTCGCTCCGCACGTCAAGGGGCTGGAGCTTCCCGGCTACGAGCCGCGCACGCTGCAGGCGATGGCGCTCGGCCTCGCCGTGAACGCGCGCGGCGCCGACCACAATCGCTCCGGCGCCTACGAGGCGGACCTCTCCGGCCGGCACGACCGCCTCAGTGGAGGGGCCGCCCACGTCGCCGCCGCGATCGGGACCGAGGATCGAGCGGCCGTCATGGACTCCCTCATTCTGTGCAAGTTCCTGCGCGGCGTGTTCGAGGAGCCGTTCCCCGAATGGGCGCGCCTGCTCAGCACCGTCACGGGCTGGGACGTCGACGCCGAGGAGCTCGCGGCGACCGCGCGGCGGATCGTGCTCGCCAAACGCGCGTTCAACGCCCGGGAGGGGTGGACCCGCGCCGACGACGGGCTGCCGGAGCGATTCCTGAGCGAGCCGCTCGAGGTCGGGTCGGGCCGTAGCGCCGCACTGACGCACGAGCAGCTCGACGGCATGATCGAGGCGTATTACGAGGCCCGCGGACTGCACACATCTGGCCTGCTCAAATCGGCTCAGATCCGGGATCTACGCCTCGGGGTAGAGCGGAATTCGACGCGTAGTATTTCGGCGGCGGTCCCGTAGCGGCCGCCCGGTCCAACAGAGGAGACACTGAGGCAAACGTGGCCATCTCGACACCTGCACCCACCGAGATCAAGACCGTCAGCCTCACGATCGACGGCCAAGAGGTCACCGTGCCCGACGGCACGACGATCTGGACGGCGGCGAAGGAAGCGGGCATCGACATCCCGGTGCTGTGCCACGACGAGCGCTACGACCCGGTCGGCGTGTGCCGCCTGTGCGTCGTCGACGTGGGCGCGCGCGTGTACGCCGCCGCCTGCGTTCGGCCGTGCGAGGACGGGATGGAGGTGCAGACGGCCACCCCGGAGCTCGACCGAAACCGCGCGCAGCTGACCGAGATGCTGCTCGTCGACCAGCCGCCGGTCGAGGAGGACCCCAAGGAGACCACGACCGCCGACAACGAGCTGCTCGTGCTCGTCCGCCAGTACGGCGTCAAGCAGGACGAGTCGGAGCTCGCCCGCGGTCACGGGCGCGGCGAGGACCACTCCAACCCGGTCATCGCCGTCAACCACGACGCCTGCATCCTGTGCGACCGCTGCGTCCGGGCGTGCGACGACATCCAGGGCAACGACGTCATCGGCCGCTCGGGCAAGGGCTACACGACGCGGATCGCGTTCGACCTCAACGACCCGATGGGCGAGTCGTCGTGCGTCACCTGCGGCGAGTGCGTCGCCGCGTGCCCGACCGGCGCGCTGACGAACAAGCCGATCAACGGCGTGCCGATCCGCCCGCGCGAGGAGCTGCGCCAGGTCGACTCGGTGTGCCCGTACTGCGGCGTCGGCTGCGCGCTGACGTTCAACGTCGACGACGAGCGCAAGGCGATCGCGTACGCCGACGGCCGGCCGCAGCCGGGCTCCCAGAGCCGCCTGTGCGTGAAGGGCCGCTACGGCTGGGACTACTCGTTCTCCAAGCAGCGGCTCACGGTCCCGCTGATCCGCCGCGACTCGAGCTATCCGAAGGGCCCGCTGAGCGGCGACGTGCGCGGCCACGAGGGCCGCGGCGCGAAGCGCAAGAAGCCGGGCGGGCTCGTCGACTACGACGAGGTGATGCCGCACTTCCGCGAGGCCACGTGGGAGGAGGCCCTCGACCTCGCCGCCTCGAAGCTCAAGGCGATCCACGCCGAGCACGGGTCCGCATCGATCGCCGGCTTCGGCTCGGCGAAGTGCTCCAACGAGGAGGCCTACCTCTTCCAGAAGTTGATCCGCGCGGGCTTCGGGACGAACAACATCGACCACTGCACGCGCCTGTGCCACGCCTCGAGCGTCGCGGCGCTCTTCGAGGGCGTCGGGTCGGGTGCCGTGTCGACGACGTACGGCGACATCGTCAACGCGGACGTCGCGATCCTCGCGGGAACCAACACGACGGCCAACCATCCGGTCGCCTCGTCGTTCTTCAAGCAGGCCCGCCGCCGCGGCACGAAGCTCATCGTCGTCGACCCGCGCCGCGAGCGGATCGCCGACCACGCCGACGTCTACTGCCAGCTCAAGCCGGGCACCGACGTCGCCTTCTACAACGGCGTCATGCACGAGGTCATCAGGCTGGGCCTCGTCGACCGCGAGTTCATCGCCGAGCGGACGTCGAACTACGAGGCGCTCGAGGAGATGCTCGAGGACTACACGCCAGAGCGGGCGGAGCAGATCACCGGCATCGACGCCGACACGATCCGCCTCGTGGCCCGGATGTGGGGCGAGGCGGGCGCCGGCGTCATCTACTGGGGGATGGGCATCTCGCAGCACACGACGGGCACCGACAACGCCCGCTGCCTGATCGCGATGTGCTCGATCACCGGCCACGTCGGCAGGCCCGGCACCGGCCTGCACCCGCTGCGCGGGCAGAACAACGTGCAGGGCGCGTCGGACGCGGGCCTGATCCCGATGTTCTATCCCGACTACCAGCCGGTGGACGCCGAGAGCGTCCGCGAGCGCTTCGAGTCGGCGTGGCACCGCGAGCTCGACCCCAATCGCGGGCTGACGGTCACGGAGATCGTCGCCTCCGCGCTGCAGGGCGGCGTGCGCGCCATGTACATGATGGGCGAGAACCCGTTCCTCTCGGACCCGAACATCAACAAGGTCCGCAAGGCGCTGAGCGCCCTCGACTTCCTGGTCGTGCAGGACATCTTCCTGACCGAGACGGCCGAGTTCGCCGACGTGATCCTGCCGGCGACGACGTTCGTCGAGAAGGACGGGACCTACACGAACACCGACCGCCGCGTCCAGATCGGCCGCAAGGTCCTCGATGCGCCCGGCCAGGCGCGGGAGGACTGGCGGATCATCATGGAGATCTCCAATCGGATCGGCCTGCCGATGGACTACTCGCACCCGTCCGAGATCTTCGACGAGCTCGTCTCGCTGATGCCCAACTACGCGGGCCTCCGCTACGACAACCTCGGTTCGACGGGCAAGCTCTATCCCAACAAGGACCCGCTCAACAGCGACGGCACGATCGTCCTGTTCGACGAGCGTTTCGGCACGGACGACGGGCTCGCGCATCTCGTGCCCGCCGAGTGGCTGCCGGCGAAGGAGCTGCCGTCCGAGGAGTTCCCGTTCATCCTCAACACGGGCCGGCTGCTCGAGCACTGGCACACCGGGTCGATGACCCGCCGCTCGTTCGCGCTCGACTCGATCCAGCCCGAGCCGCACATCTACATGAACCCCGACGACGCCCGGGCGATGGGCGTCACCGACGGCGACTTCGTCCGCGTGAGCTCGCGCCGCGGGACGATCGAGACGCGCGCGCGCCTGTCGCACCGAGACACGCCGGGCACGTGCTTCATGCCGTTCCACTTCCGCGAGGCGGCGGCGAACCTGCTGACGATCGACGAGATCGACCCGACAGGGAAGATCCCGGAGTTCAAGTTCTGCGCCGTGCGGATCGAGAAGGTCGGCAGCGCCGCGACGCACGAGCCGGTCAGCGTGCGCGAGGGGGTGTAGGACATGGCGACCGACGTGACCACCGGCGGCGACGGCAACGGCGGCGGGCCCGGCCTGCGGGTCCAGACGCGCTATCCCGGCACCGAGGCGCGGGCGGGGAAGTTCCCCGGCCCGAGCCTGATCCCCGCCCTCACCGCGATCCAGCGCCGTGTCGGGTGGCTGCCGCGCGAGGAGCTCGTCGCACTGTCGCGCGACGTGCGCCGGCCGCTCTACGAGCTCGAAGGCGTGATCTCGTTCTATCCGCACTTCCGCACGTCGCCGCCGAAGACGGTGCAGCTCGCCGTCTGTCACGACCTCACCTGCTGGCTGCACGGCTCCGACGAGCGCATCCGCGAGGCCAAGGCGCACTACGGCGACGACGTCGACATCGAGATCGTCGAGGTCTCGTGCCTCGGGCGCTGCGACATCGCGCCCGCCGCAGCGGTCGACGAACGGCCGCTCCCGCTGGCCGAGGCCGAGGCCGCGGTCGAGGCCGCGCGCGGTGGTGAGCACGGCGAGACGGAGGCGCTGGCGCGCGAGGGCGAGCGTCGCGCGAACGACCCGTACGAGTCCACCGACGAGCACTACTCGGTCTTCCGTCGCGCGCTCGCGGGCGACCTGCGCCCGGAGGAGATCGTCGCGACGCTCAAGGCCTCCGAGCTGCGCGGCATGGGCGGCGCGGGCTTCCCGACCGGGCAGAAGTGGGAGATCGTCGCCGGCCAGGAGCCGCAGCCGCACTACACGATCTGCAACGCCGACGAGTCCGAGCCCGGGACGTTCAAGGATCGCCAGATCCTCGCCGAGCAGCCGCACCTTGTCCTCGAGGGCATGCTGCTCGGGATGCTCGTGACCGGCTCGGAGGAGGGCTGGGTCTTCATCCGCCACGAGTACGGCCCGGAGGAGAAGCTCCTCGAGTCCGAGATCGAGGCGCTGCGCGAGGAGGGCCTCCTCGGCGACGACGTGCTCGGCTCCGGCAAGCGTTTCTCGATCGAGATCTTCACCTCGCCGGGCGGCTACATCCTCGGCGAGGAGTCGGCCCTGCTCGAGTGCATGGAAGGGCACCGCGGCGAGCCGCGCAACAAGCCGCCGTTCCCGGGCCTCTTCGGCCTATGGGGCAAGCCGACGCTGATGAACTCGGTGGAGACGTTCGCCGACGTGCCGATCATCCTCGAGCGCGGCGCGGACTGGTGGAAGGAGCAGGGCATCAACGGCGCGACTGGCCTGAAGTTCTTCGCGGTGTCCGGCCACGTCGCAAAGCCCGACGTCTACTGCGTGCGGGCCGGCTCGACCGCCCGCGACCTGGTCGAGCTGGCCGGCGGCGTGCCGGACGGCGGCGAGGTCGGCGCGATCCAGCCGGGCGGCGCCTCGTCGAACTTCCTCGGCCCCGACAGCCTCGACGTGCCGCTCGACTGGAAGCCGCTGCAGGAGGCGGGCTCGATGCTCGGCTCGGGCGCCCTGATCGTCATGGCCGAGGGGACGAACGTGCTCGCCGCGGCGACGAACGTCCTGCGGTTCTTCCGCAACGAGTCCTGCGGGAAGTGCGTTCCGTGCCGGGTCGGCTCGACCAAGGCCCACACGATGCTCAGCGATCTCCTCGAGCAGGGCAAGGGGGTCGGCGACGTCCCCGAGAAGATCACGCAGCTCGAGGAGACGCTGCGGATGACGTCGATCTGCGGCCTCGGGCAGGTCGCGCTCGGCCCCGTGCTCAGCGTCCTGGGCATGGAGCGCGGCGGCGCCGAGGCGCGCGAGCACCCGAAGGACCGCGAAGACACCGAGACCTGAGAGGCGTCGGCTGATGGCCGGGCGGGAGTTCTTCGCCGTCAGGACGGTGGCCGAGACGCTCGCCGGCTTCCGTCCCGCCCGTCGCACCGCGGTCGAGACCGTCGCGCTGGACGAGGCGCGCGGGCGCGTGCCCGCGGATCCGGTCCGCGCCCCGCACGACCTCCCGGGCTTCGCCCGTTCGACGGTCGACGGCTACGCGGTGCGCTCGGCCGACACCTACGGCGCGTCCGAGGGGCTGCCGAGCTATCTCGATGTCACGGGCGCGGTGGCGATGGGCCGCGCGGCGGAGATCGCCGTCGCCCCCGGCAACGCGGTCGCGATGCCGACCGGCGGCGTGATGCCGGCGGGCGCCGACGCCGTCGTCATGGTCGAGCACACGCAGGAGGCGATGGCCGGGACGATCGAGGTCGTGCGGCCGGTGGCGCCGGGCGACGGGCTCGTGCGGGCCGACGAGGACGCGCCGGAGGGAGCCGAGCTCGTCCCGGGCGGCCGCCCGCTGCGCCCGCAGGACCTCGGCCTGCTCGCGGCCGCGGGCGTGACCGCTGTGCGCGTGCACGCCCGCCCTCGGGTGGCGATCGTGTCGACCGGTGACGAGGTCGTCGAGCCCGAGACCGCCGAGCTCGAGGCCGGGCAGGTGCGTGACGCGACCGCGGTCGCCCTGGCCGCGCTCGTCCGCGACGCCGGCGGAGAGCCCGATCCGCGCGGCATCGTCGCCGACGAGCCCGAGGCGCTCGCCCGGGTGCTGCGCGACGCGGTGGCGACGAGCGACGTCGTCGTCGTGTCCGCCGGCTCCTCCGTGGGCGCCCGCGACGAGACCGCGGCGGCGGTGGCCGGGCTCGGGGAACCGGGCATCTGGGCCCACGGCATCGCGATCCGGCCGGGGAAGCCGACGCTCCTGGCCGACTGCGGCGGCGTCCCGGTGATCGGGCTTCCGGGCAACCCGCGGTCGGCCCTCGTCGTGTTCCGGCTGATCGGGCTGCCGGTCGTCCGCCGTGTCGGCGGCATGACCTCCCCGCCCGCGGACCCGGTCGCCCACGCGCGCCTGGAGCGCGACGTCCCGTCCGCGGCCGGACGGCTCGACATCGTGCAGGTCGCGCTGCGCGACGGTGTCGCCGCGCCCCTGTTCGGCGCCTCGGCGCTGCTGTCGATCCTCGGCGCTGCCGACGGCTACGTCGTTGTGCCGGACGCGGCGACGGGCCTGCAGGCCGGGACCGACGTCGAGGTGACCCTGTACACATAGGAGTGGGCCGGCCTCTGCTCCGGCCCGGTACCGATGGCCACCACGCCGTTCATCCGTGACGTCCCGGGCGCCGAGGCGCTCATCGCCTGGCGCTCCGCGTGTGCGGCGGCCGGGTGCCCCGACCGCGTCGAGAGCGTGCGTCTCGGACTGCACGAGGCCATCGGCCGGGTCACCGCCGAGCCGGTGTGGGCGACGCGCTCCTCGCCGTCGTTCGACGCCGCGGCGATGGACGGGATCGCCTTGCGCGCCGAGGCCACCGTCGGCGCGAGCGAGAGTACGCCGGTGTTCGTCGAGCCCGGCGCCTTCGAGTTCGTCGACACGGGCGACCCGCTCCCCGAGGGCTTCGACGCAGTCGTGATGCGCGAGCACGTCCACCACGACGACGCCGGACGGGCCGAGCTGCGGGCGGCGGCGGTGCCCTACCAGCACGTGCGATCGATCGGCGAGGACGTCAGCGCCACCGAGCTGCTGCTGCCGGCCGGCCACCGCCTGCGGCCCGTCGACGTGGCCGCGGCTGCCGCCGCCGGCGCGACCGACGTCGTGGTGCACCGGGCACCGGTCGTCGCCGTGCTACCCACCGGCGACGAGATCCGGCCGGTCGGGACCGATCCCGCGCCGGGGGTGATCGTCGACACGAACTCGCTCATGCTCGCGGGTCAGGCCGAGGCCGCCGGGTGCGTCGCCTGGCGCGGGCCGATCGTTCGCGACGACCCCGAGGCGATCGCGGCCGCCGTGCGCGACGCGGCCGCCCGCGCCGATCTGGTCGTCGTGGTCGCGGGGTCGAGCGCCGGGCGCGACGACTACACCGCGACGGTCGTCGAGCGGCTCGGCACGCTCGCCGTCCACGGCGTCGCGGTCCGTCCCGGCCATCCGGTCGTGCTCGGAGCGGTCGACGCGACCCCTGTCCTGGGCGCCCCGGGCTACCCGGTGTCGGCCTCGCTGACATTCGACATCTTCGCCGCGCCGATCCTGGCCGCCATGGAGGGCGCGACGCCCGCCGAGCGCCCACAGGCCCGCGCCCGGGTGGCACGCAAGCTCGCGTCATCGATGGGGATGGACGACTGGGTGCGCGTGCGGCTCGGGCGGGTCCGGGGCGAGCTCGTCGCCACCCCGCTGCCCCGCGGCGCCGGCGTGCTGACCTCGCTCGTCCGCGCGGACGGGCTGCTGGTCGTGCCCGCCGGCCTCGAGGGCCACCACGCCGGCGAGCACGTCGACGTCACGCTCCTGCGCGGCGTCGGCGAGATCGACCGCACGATCGTCGCGGTCGGCTCCCACGACCTGGTGCTCGACCTCGCGGCCTCCGAGCTGCGCACCGCCGATCCCGGGGTCACGCTCGCGTCGTCGAACGTGGGGTCGCTCGGCGGCCTCGTCGCGCTGCGCGACGGGCTGTGCCACCTGGCGGGCTCGCACCTGCTCGACCCCGAGACCGGCGAGTACACGCTGCCCTACGTCGACCGGGTCCTCGGCGACGACCGCGTGATCGCCGTCGTCCGTCTCGTGCACCGCGACCAGGGGCTCATCGTCGCGCCGGGCAACCCGCTGGGCATGAGGAGGATCGACGACGTCGCGCGCCCCGGCGTCCGCTACGTCAATCGCCAGCGCGGGGCCGGGACCCGGGTCCTGCTCGATCATGAGCTCCGCCGCTGCGGCATCGCGCCCGACGCCGTATCCGGCTACGCGCGGGAGGAGCACACCCACCTCGCGGTCGCCGCTGCGGTCGCCGCGGGCCGCGCGGACGCGGGCATGGGCATCATGGCCGCCGCGCGCGCGTTCGGCCTGGACTTCGTGCCGGTCACACGCGAGCCGTACGACCTCGTGCTCGACGCCGAGATGCTCGAGGACCCGGTCACCGCGCCGCTCTGGGACCTGCTCGGCCAGCCGGGGTTCCGGGCCGCGGTCGAGGCCCTCGGCGGCTACCACACCGGCGAGACCGGCCGTCGCATCCGGTGATATCACGACCGATGACCGCCGCCCTTTGAGCACCGCATGTCCCGTTACAACGACCTGACCGTCAAGCTCGCCGAGCGCATCGCGACCGGCCAGCTCGCGCCGGGCACGTCGCTGCCCTCGACCCGCGCGCTGGCGGTGGCCGAGCACACGACGGCGAACACGGTCGCCCGCGCCTACCGCGTGCTCGCCGAGGCGGGGGCGATCGTCCGCGAGCCGCGGCGCGCGGCGCGCGTGGCGCCGCGCGGCGTCCTGGCCGCGCGCGTGCTCCTGCGCGAAGGGGAGACGTTCCGTCTGGCCGGCAGCGACGACCCCGTGCTCAACATGCTTCTGAGCACGGCCGGGGACTCCGTCGTCCAGGTCGGGGCGACCGGCAGCTACCGCGGGCTGGGCGCGCTCGCATCGGGCCGCGCCGACGGCGCCGCGATGCACCTGCGACACCGCGACGGCGAGTACAACGCCCCCTTCGCCCGCGGCGTCCTGGCCGGTCGCGACGGCGTGCTCGTCCACCTGTGGCGGCGCGAGCAGGGCCTGCTCGTACCGGGCGGCAACCCGCGCGGCGTCGGCGCGATCGGCGACCTCGCCACGCTGCGCGTCGCGCGCCGACGGGTCGGCACCGGCACGCGGTCGCTGCTCGACCGCCTCCTCCTCGATGAGCGCATCGACCCCGACACGCTGTCCGGGCCGACGGTCGAGCTCCACCTCGACGTCGCCGTCGCGGTCGGGACCGGCGAGGCCGACGCCGGGCTCGGCGTGCGCAGCGCCGCGGCCGCAATGGGCCTCGACTTCATCCCGCTGATCTGGGAGCCGTTTCAGATCGCCACCACCCGCGCCGACTCGGGCGGCCTCGCACCGCTGCTGGCGCTGCTCGCCGACGAGGCGACGGCGGGGCGCGTCGCGGCGCTCGGGGGCTACGACATCGCCGGCGCCGGCGAGCTGCTCGACATCGGCTGACCTCGTCGCCGCGTACGGGTGATCGCCCGCCGTCCGGCCGTGCTGAGCACTCGCAGCGTCGTCCTCCAGCGGCGTGAAACGGTCCCAGTCGTGCATCCACGGCACGTCGACGTAGTCGGTCTGCAGGCGCCGCAGCGACTGCTCGACCTGATCGATCACGGCCTTGCGACCGGCGCCGCCGCCGTTGAAGTCGCCGACGTGCAGGTTCCAGCAGAACTTCGTTCCCAGGACAAGGCGGTCCCGGCGCCCGGGGTGGGCCCCGCGTAATTCAGCCGCGAATACCGCCGCATGTTCGGCGGACCGCCCAGTCGCACCGCCCCTTCGTTGTGACCGGAGTAGCCGGCGCCCTCCGCCCGCCGGCCGGATGGCGGCACCGCTGCGGCTGTCGTCGGCCGCCGAGTGCGTGCGCTTTCAGCAGGAGTCCTTCGGCGCGTTGCATCAGATGCTCGCCGGCCTCTCCGACAACGGCCGCGCCGAGGCGTGGCGCGAGATCGAGATGGAGCGTGGGCGGTTCGAGGGGCCGAACGGCTACGAGGGACCCTGCGAGCTCCTGATCGCCGCGGGGACGAAGTGAGCGCGCAGCGCCGGCTACGGACGTCTCGCGCGAGAAGAAGGCTTGCGGGCGCGGACGATCGCCGAGGCGGCGTGCGCGTGCACGCGGTGGGTGGGCCGGATCTCGATGTCCGTCAGGCCGGCGGCGGTGAGGGCGTCGGTGAACTCCTGCGCGGTGAGGGCGCCGGCGACGCAGCCGGTCCACTGGACCATGTCGGCGCGGGTGGCCTCGTCCATGTCGGGGTCGGCGATGACGTCGGAGACGGCGAACCGGCCGTCGGGCTTGAGGACGCGGGCGACCTCCCGGATGACCTGGGGCTTGTCGGCGGAGAGGTTGATGACGCAGTTGGAGATGACGACGTCGACCGAGCTGTCGGGGAGGGGGATGTCCTCGATGTGGCCCTTGACGAACTCGACGTTCTCAGCACCGGCGTCGGCGGCGTTCTGGTGGGCGAGGGCGAGCATCTCGTCGGTCATGTCCAGGCCGATCGCGCGGCCGGTCGGCCCGACGCGCCTGGCGCTGATGAGGACGTCCGCGCCCGCGCCGGAGCCGAGGTCGAGGACGGTCTCGCCCTCGTGGAGGTCGGCGACCGCGGTCGGCACGCCGCACCCGAGCGATGCCTGGACCGAGGCGGTGGTGGCGCCCGACGCCTCGTCGCCGTAGAGGGCGGCGCCGTAGACCTCGTTGCCCTCGGCGTCGGTGGTCCGCAGATCGGCGTCGGTGCAGCACGAGAACGCGCTCTCGGTGGGTCCGCAGCCACAACCGGTGGTGCCGTCGGCGATGCGGCTGGCGGCGGCGGCGTAGCGCTCGCGGACGATCTCGCGGATGTCGGTGTCCTCGGTCAGGTCAGCCATGCGGTGAGCTCCTCCATGCGGGAGTCGGCGGGGATGAAGTAGTAGGCCCACAGGCCGCGGCGCTCGGTGCCGAGGACGCCCGCGTTGACGAGGACCTTCAGGTGCTTGGCCAGCGCCGGCTGGCTCATGTCGAACAGCGGCACGAACTCGCACTGGCACAGCGCCTCGGGCGCGGCCTTGCGCAGCGTGTCGACGATGCGCAGGCGGGTGGGGTCGGCGAGCGCTTTGACCACCTCGGCGAGCTTCGCCGCCCCATCCGACGTCAGGTCGGGCTCGGTGACCGGGGCGCAACAGCCCCCCGTCAGACGCTCGCGCGGGGTGATGACGGGCAGGGCGATCGCGGACACGGCGGCGACGATACCAAACCGAACGGTTATTCAACAACCGATCGGTTATCTCTCCGGCGACCGGCCGCGTCGCCCACGTCAGGCCGCGAGGACGAGCTTCTCGGCGTACTCGGGCGGAAGCCCCGCGGCCGCGACCTCCTCGGCGACGGCCGCCGCGTCGTAGGCGGCCCGCTCGATGCGGGCGCGGACGGTGCCGGACTCTTCGAGGTCGAGGATCGCGAACGCGCCGCGCGGGTCGCCGTCCTTGGGCTTGCCGACGGAGCCGCAGTTGACGAACAGCACGTCGCCGAACGTGCGGATCCACGGCTTGTGGGTGTGCCCGAAGACGAGCGCGTCGGCGTCCTCGCCGGCGGCGAACTTCTCGTACAGGCGGTCCGGCTTGTCCTCGAACAGGTACTCGTTGACCTTCCGCGGCGAGCCGTGGACGAGATGCACCTGGCGCTCGCCGATGGCGAAGCGCAGGTCGAACGGCAGCTCGCGCATGAAGTCCTTCGACGCCTGGTCGGTGTGCTCCAGCGTCCACGCGACCGACCGCTGGCCGAGCTCGCGGTCGTGCGGGGTCACGTACGCGCAGCCGCAGTCGTCGAGGTCCCGGGCGATCGCGTAGTCGTAGTTGCCGTAGATCGTCGGGATCGCGCGCTCGGCGATCAGCGCGCACACCTCGTTGGGGTGCGGGCCGTACCCGACGAGATCGCCGCCGCAGTAGACGCGCTCGATGCCGAGCTCGTCGATGCGCCCCAGGCTGGCCTGCAGCGCGGGCAGGTTCGCGTGGATGTCGGTGATGACGGCGATGGTGGCGGGGATCGGCGTCACGGCAGCGGCTCCTTGAGCAGGTCGAGGACATGGTCGGCGATGTCCTGGCGGATCCGACCGCCTCGTGTCACGCAAATGCTAAAGATTGACGATTACCACTTAAATTGATGGGGATCGATATCCCTCTCTCGCCGAAGCAGAAGCGCCCGGCCGGCGAGCCATGCTGCGAGCCCGTTGTGTATCCCGACGTCGAGCGCGAGCAGGCGCTGCGCATGGCGCGCGTCGCGAAGGCGCTCGGCGATCCCGTCCGCGTGCAGCTCATCGATGTCCTGCGCAAGCACGCGGGCAAGGTCTGCGTCTGCGAGCTCGTGCCGCTCTTCGAGCTCTCCCAGCCGACGATCTCCCACCACCTCAAGGTGCTCCGACAGGCGGGTCTTGTCGAGTCCGAGCGCCAGGGTCTATGGGCGTACTACTACGTCCTGCCGGGCGTGCTGGACGAACTGGCCGCGTGGCTCCGCTAGACGACCACCCTGCCAGAGGGGGCTCGTCGGCCATCCCTCGGCGTGGGTCCCGGCCGCGGGAACCACGACATCGCGGGGCCCGCGAGCTTCTCGAGGTCGGTTGAACGTCGTTCGGGGCACGCGTGTCGTCCGTCGCGCGGCGGCGCCCGGGCTCATGGCGGCGATGCTCGTCGCGGGCTGTGGCGGGAGCGGCGACCGGCGGCAGCCGCCGACGCCCGAGAGGGGCGTCCGCGCGGCGGCGTCGGCCTACCTCGGGGCGCTTGCCGCCCAGGACTTCGGGCGTGCCTGCCGGATGATGACCGCGCCCGCGCGGCGCGACCTCGCGGGCGCGGCCGGGACGACATGTGAGAGGGCGTTGCGCGCGGGGGCGCCCAACGCGTCCGAGGACCTCGCCACGGTGCGCCGCGAGGTCGCGGGCGCCGACGTCGAGGTCCGCGGTGCGCGCGCGACGATCGGTCCGCTCGGGACCGCGGAGCAGCCGTTGCGCCTCGCGCGCGAGCGCGGACGGTGGCTGGTCGCGGGCGACGGCGACGGCTGAGCCAGCGTGGACCCATATGATGTAGGGCAGACGGGGTCACCAGTCGCCGGCGCGCGCCGAACGAGACGGAGGACGGCACCGGATGAGGATGAGACGAGCGGGCCGCGTCAGCGCGGCGATCGCGATCGTGGCGTTTCTCGGCGCCATGCCGGGCGCTGCGACCGCGCAGAAGCGCGCCCTGATCGTGCAGAGCACGACGAGCGTGCGCGATTCGGGCGTGCTCGACCAGCTGATCACACCGCAGTTCAAGCGACGCTTCCCGCAGTACGACCTGAAGTTCATCGCCGTCGGCACCGGACAGGCGATCACAAACGCCCGCGCCGGCCAGGGCGACGTCCTGATCGGCCACTCGCCCGCACTCGAGCGGCAGTTCGTCCGGGACGGCTTCTCCGACGAACCCATCGGCCGCACCGTGATGTGGAACGACTTCGTCATCGTCGGTCCGGCGAGCGACCCGGCGGGGATCCTGCGCAGGGCGCGGACGGACGCCGTCGGCGCCTTCGAGGCGATCGCCGCGGCCGGTGCCGCCGGGAAGGCGAACTTCGTCTCGCGCGGCGACAAGTCGGGCACGAATACCAAGGAGCTCGACATCTGGGGCCTCAGCCGCGTCGCCCGCACGCCCGAGAACGAGCCGGCCGGCAGCCCCGGCTGGTACCACAAGGCAGGCCTCGGGATGGCCGACACGCTGCGCCTCACCCAGCAGTGCCCCTTTGCCGGCGGCGGCTGCTACACGATCACCGACCGCGGCACGCTGCAGCAGCTGACCCACAACCGTGCGATCACGCGGCTGCGGCCGGTGATGGACAACCAGGCGGCGCGGGCGCGGGGTGGCGGCAATCTGATGCTCAACGTCTACAACGTCTACGCGATCAACCCGCGGAAGTTCCGCTCGGTCAACCTCCAGGGCGCGCTCGCCTTCATGGACTTCCTCACGTCACCGAGCTTCCAGAACGCGCTGGCGACGTTCCCCTCGCGGCGCCGTCCCGGCTTCTTCCCTGCCGCTGCCCCGCAGGTGACGCTGTCGCGGCAGCCGCGGCGCACTGTTGCGGCGGGGAGCCGCGTCACGGTCACGGGCACGATCAGGTCGGCGGTGCCGGGCGCCGCCCCGCTGCGCGGCATGTCGGTCCGCCTCGCGCGGCTGCCGACGCCGGTGACGCCCGTGGTCCTGGACCGCGCGCGAGTCAGCTCGAGCGGGACCTTCCGGCTGCGGGCGCGGGTGAACCGCAGCGGGACGCTGTTCCTGACGACCCCGCGATTCCGGAACCTCAGCCCGCTGAGCCTGTCGCTCGGCCGCTTCACGGTCAGCGGCATCGCCTCCCGGGTGCGGGGCGGCGCGCCGCCGCGGGCGTTGCGCGAATAGCCTGCGCCTCCGGCGGGAGGCACGAACGCGATGGAGTTCATCTGGAACGGGATTTGGCAGGCGGCGGACCTGCTTGCCCACGGCGACCACGACATCCTCGTGGTCGTCGGCACGACGCTGCGCCTCGCGCTGTGCTCGACGTTGCTCGCGCTCGCGCTGGGGTTGCCCGCCGGTCTGGCGCTTGGCCTCGGCCGGTTCCGCGGGCGGCGGGTGGGCCTGGCGTTCGCCAACGCCGGCATGGGTCTGCCGCCGGTGGTCGTCGGGCTCGTCGTCGCGCTGCTGCTCTTCCGCGGGGCGCCGCTCGGCGGGCTGAACCTCCTCTACACGCTCGACGGGGTGATCCTCGCGCAGACGCTGCTCGCGCTCCCGCTGGTGGCGGCGCTCACCGCCGCCGCCGTGCAGGCGCTGCCGGCCGGGTTGCTCGAGCAGGCGCGGGCCTTCGGCGCGTCGCGCACGCAGGTCGCGGTGCTTGCGCTGCGCGAGGCCCGCGTCGGCGTGCTCGCGGCGACGATCGCGGCGATGGGGTCGGCCTTTGCCGAGGTCGGCGCGGTCGTGCTGGTGGGCGGCAACATCGAGGATGAGACGCAGACGCTCGCCAGCGCGGTCCTCGTGCGGGTCTCGGCGGGTGACTACGGGCGCGCGATCGCGCTGGGGACGATCCTGCTGGGGCTGATCATGATCCTCGCGGCGAGCCTCACCGTCGCCCAGCAGCACGAGCGGCGCGCGCTGCTCGGCCGTCCCTCGTGAGCGTCTCGGAGCCCGTGCTCCGAGCGCGCGGGGTGACGGTCGCCCGTGTCGGCACCGAGGTCGTGCGCGACGTCGATCTCGAGCTGACGGCAGGGGAGGTCGTCGTCATCGTCGGCCCGAACGGCGCCGGGAAGTCGACCCTCCTCGCCGCCCTCGCGGGCCTCCTGGCCGTCGAGCGCGGGACGGTCGAACTCCGCGGCCGCGTCGCCGCCGCGCTGCAGGCGCCCGCGCTGGCCAACCGCTCCGCCCGGGCCAACGTCGAAGCGGCGCTCGGGTGGTGGGGTGCGCCGCGCGGCGGGCGGACCGAGCGAGCCCTCGCCGCCCTGCAGGCGATCGGCGCACGCGGCCTGGCCGACCGCCCGGCGCGGGCGCTGTCGGGCGGCGAGGCGCGGCGTGTCCACCTCGCCCGTGCGCTCGCACTCGGCGCGGACATCCTCCTCATGGACGAGCCGTTCGCCGGCCTCGACCCGCCGACCCGCGCCGAGCTCCTCTACGACGCCGCCTCGGCCCTCCGGGACTCCGCGCGTGCGACGCTCGTCGTCGTCCACGACCGGGCCGAGGCCTGGGCGCTCGCCGACCGCGTCCTGGTCATGCTCGACGGCCGCATCGCGTCCGAGGGCGACCCCGCCACGGTGTTCGGGAACCCGCCGAACGCTGCCGTGGCCGCCTTCGTGGGCTTCGTCGGCCGCCTCGAGGCGCCCGACGCCGTGCGCCTGTTCCGCCCGCAGGACGTGGCCCTCGACCCCGACGGCCCGCTGTCCGCGCGCGTCACCCGCCTCGTGCCGGTCGAGGACGGCGTCCGCGTCGAGCTCGCGCTCGACGCCGGCCGGCTCGTCGCGCTCGCCCCGGCGCCCGGACCGCGGCTGGGGGAGCCCGTGGGCGTGCGGCTGCTCGGCGGCGTGCGCTTCCCGCGCCAGCCGTCTGCGGGACGCGATGTCCGCGATCAGGACACTCCGCCGGATCTATGATCGACGCTCAGGAGCACGACCGCGACGACGTCGCCCGAGCGCGTACAGGCGCTCGCCGCCGAGCTCGACCGGCCTGTGGCGGCGGGGGAGGCAGGGGGTGCTCGTGTCGCGCCGTGGCGTGGTGTCTCACGCGATGTCGGCTCCCTGCAGTGCGTAGCGAGCGGCGAGCGCGACGCAGACCACGACGCGCCCGGTCGTAGACGACCCTCGCCGCTCGGGGCTGAGCGCGTGGCCCGCGACATGGCGGGGGACGGCGTGGCGGGCCACCTCCCGGCCCGTGGTGTGGCTGGCCACCCTGTCCGGTCGCGGACACGCGCGTAGCATCGCCCGCCATCGCCATGGTGACGCTCATCCTCGGTCCGCTCGAGGTGCGCGATGGAACCGCACCGGTGAAGCTCGGCGGCCGCAAGGCCCGCGCGCTGCTGGCGCGTCTCGCGCTCGACGCCAACCGCACCGTGCCCGCGGAGCGCCTCATCGAGGACCTCTGGGGGGAGAACCCGCCGGAGACCGCCGCGAAGATGGTGCAGATCCACGTTTCGCAGCTGCGCAAGGGGTTGCCCTCGGACATGCTCGTCACGCGGCCGGGCGGCTACGCGCTCGTCGTGGACCCCGAGTCGGTCGATCTCGTCCGATTCGGGCGGTTGCGGGACGCCGGGCGCGGCGCGCTCGCCGCGGGCGACGCGAGCACGGCCCGCCGAGTGCTCGGCGAAGCCCTCGCCCTGTGGCGCGGCGAGGCGCTCGCGGAGTTCAGCGAGCCGTTCGCCGTCCTGGAGGCCGCGCGTCTGGCGCAGCTGCGCCTCGACTGCGTCGGGGATCGCATCGACGCCGAGCTGGCCCTCGGGCACCACGCAGCCGTGACGGCCGAGCTCGAGGCGCTCGTGGCTCGCGAGCCGTTCCGCGAGCGCGCGCGGGCGCAGCTGATGCTCGCGCTGTATCGCGGCGGGCGGCACGCGGACGCGCTGGCGACGCTGCAGGATCTGCGGCGAACCCTCGACGAGGAGCTCGGGCTCGTGCCGTCCGCGACGCTCGGAGCGCTCGAGCAGCGGATCCTCCGGCATGACCCGTCGCTTCTCTTGGAGGACGCCACGCACGAACGCGCCTCGGCGGTCGAGCCTCCCCCGCAGCCGGTCCCACGAGGCCAGGCGGGAGCGGCCCCCGCGCCGGTCGTCGCCGAGAAGCGCGAGCGCCGGCGCGTGACCGTGATCGCGTTGAGCTTCGCCGACGGCGACGCGCTCGCCGGCGCGATGGACGACGAGGAGCTCGACGAGCTCGTTCGGCGCGCGCGGTGCCGGATGGCCGAGATCGTCGAGCGGCTGGGCGGCGACATCGGCCCCGCCTCGGGCGAC
>Ga0207675_100001275_pt1 | contig 25212 bp, 21 predicted proteins | sample KBSSwiS42_FD_184305 | JGI IMG/M metagenome (GOLD analysis project Ga0207675, IMG submission 184305) | Switchgrass rhizosphere microbial communities from Kellogg Biological Station, Michigan, USA - KBS Switchgrass S4-2 (SPAdes) (version 2) | ecosystem: Host-associated > Plants > Roots >...
TAGCCACGTCGCTCGGCTGCCTGCGACCGGGCCAGATCGACCGAACCTCGGAGCGCTAATGCGGGCGTGAGGGCCCGCGGTCAGCTCCTGATTCTGTCAAGTTCGCGCCTCTTGTCATCTGTCGACTACCGCTTGTCGGCTGACCTTGGGCGATTGCCGCAGGGCCTGATAAATGTCTCCGCCAGGTTGCAAGAGCCGGATCATGCACAAGCGAAACGGGTTCTCATTGATCGAGCTGATGATCGCGCTAGCGATCATCGCTATCCTGGCGGCGATTGCAATCCCGAGCTACCGCGACTACGTGATACGCAGCCATCGGCGCGCGGCGCAGGCGTCTATGGTGAACATCGTCAGTCGTCAGCAACAGTACTTCGTGGCCAATCGCGAGTACGCGAGCACGTCGGAGCTCGGCTACGCATTGCCGACCGAAGTAAGCGAGTACTACACGTACGACATAGAGTCGGACCCGAGTGGGCCGCCCAACTTCACGATCACCTTCACGCCGCAAGGCGGGCAGGCCGGCGACGGCAACCTGGTGATCACCAGTGAAGGCGTCAAGACGCCCGCCAACAAGTGGTAGGTATGAACGCAAACGCGAGACGAACTCAGCGTGGCACCTCCCTGGTGGAGGTGCTGGTCACCATGGTCATCCTCGCCATCGGGCTGCTCGCCCTGGCCGGGTTGCAGGCGCGGCTGCATGTTTTGCAGATCGAGTCCTACCAGCGGGCCCAGGCATTGATGCTGCTGCGCGACATGGCCAGTCGCCTCACGAACAACCGTTACGCCGCTCTGACCTACGACACGGCGGGTTCGCTCGGCACCGGCGCTGACTGTCCCACTGCGACAGGTACGCGGCAACAGGCGGACATGACCGAATGGTGCAATTCGATCGTTGGCGCGAGCGAAACGCTCGGCGGCGGCAACGTCGGCAGCCTGGTCGGCGGGCGTGGCTGTGTCGCGGCCCTGGGGGGCGACGAGTACCTGGTGACGGTCGCCTGGCAGGGGCTGGCTCCCATTTCGGCGCCGCCCGACACGGTCACCTGTGGCCAGAACGAGTACGACGGCGGCGTGGGCTCGCAGTGCACAAATGATCGCTGCCGCCGCGTCGTCACCACCGTCATCCGCATTCCGACACTGACATGAATTCAAGACGCCAAGCTGCCTGGACGACTTGCATGACGGCCGCCCGCGGCCGCGAGCGCGGCTTTGGTCTGGTCGAGCTGATGATCTCGATGCTGATCGGCCTGGTGATCATCGCTGCGCTCGTGACGCTGTTTGTCAACACGAGCGGCAACAATCGCGAGCTGGCGCGCGCAAACAGCATGATCGAAAACGGCCGCTTCGCGATCAAGGTGCTGGAGGACGATCTCGCCCACGCGGGCTATTGGGGCGCGTACGTGCCGGTGTTCGACGACCAGAACTCGATTGCCGTTCCCGCTCCCGATACCGAACGCCCCACGGCGGTTCCGAACCCCTGCCTCGCGTATAACCCGGCGAACTGGAACGCCGCCTATGTGACGAACCTGATCGGTGTCCCGGTGCAGGCCTACGACGACGATTCGGCTCCGAGTCTCGCGACCTGCGTTACGGGTGCGCTTGACGTCATCGACAATCACCAGGCCGGCACGGATGTGCTGGTCGTGCGGCACGTCGACCGGACCCATGTCTGCACCATCGTCGGCGAGGTCGGTTGCGACGCCGACGATGCCGGCAACCTGTACATGCAGCCTGGCCTGTGCGACTCGGATACGACGCCATACGTCTTCGGCACGAGCGGATACACCGTGATGCACAAGATCAATTGCACGGCGCAGGCCGAGCGGCGGAAATTCGTCTCCAACATCTATTACGTCCGCGATTACGCCGTGACCGTAGGCGATGGCATTCCGACGCTGGTCCGCTCCGAGTTCGATCTTAGCGGTACGCTGAAGCACCAGGCGCCGGTGGCGCTGGTCGAGGGGATCCAGGCCTTCCGGATCGAGTTCGGCGTCGACGACCTGAGCAAGACCGGTGACGACGTCATTTACACGAAGATCGACTGGCTCGATCCGCTCGATCGCACCACACCGACCAACCGCGGTGACGGCGTGCCCGACGACGCTTACATCCGTTGCTCGCCCGATTGCGCGGTTGCCGACCTGATGAACGTGACTTCGGCCAAAATCTACATACTGGCGCGGAGCCGCGAGGCTTCGCCGAGCTATACGGACACCAAGACGTACACGCTGGGCAGTGCCGGGACCGCCGGTCCCTTCAACGACAACTTCAAGCGGCACGTATTCACGACCACCGTGCGCCTGCCCAACATCGCGGGCCGGAGGATGTCGCCGTGAAGCGTCTGCAGCGCGTCTCACAGAGTGGCGCCACACTGGTGGTGAGCCTGATCATGCTGACGCTGATCACGCTCATGATCCTGGCGGCGCTTGCGATCGGCCTCGCCAATTTCAGGACCGTCAGCAACATGCAGTTCCGTGACGAGGCCCTTGCCGCGGCGAACAAGGCACTGGACCAGGTTATGAGTACCCCTTTCACGGTGACACCCGCGGCCGAAGAGGTCTTCGTCGACCTCGACGACGACAGCAAGTTTGACTATCGAGTCAACATCGCCACGCCGCAATGCATAAAGGCAGTTCTCGACGCGAACACTCCTCCGAGCAGCCTGACGCTGCCCCCGGAAATGGCGGCCGCATCCAATTGGATTACGACCTGGGAGATCCAGGCCACGGTCCAGGGGATCGATACGATTTTGGGAGTCGTTTACAACGCAGGCGATGCTTCAGTGGACGTGCGCACGGGCGTGCGGGTGCTGATGAGCGGATTTCAAAAGGACGCGGTGTGCACATGAAGCGCAAATCAAACTCAGCCAGCACGATCACCGGCCGCCTGTTTACGGGGCTGGCCGCGGCCACGATCGCGCTGTTTCAGCAGCCCGTCGCGGCCGAGGACATCGACCTCTTCGTCCAGCCGCCGCCCGATCCGGCCGACTTGCCGAACGTGCTGATCATCCTCGACAACACGGCGAACTGGAACACGCCGTTTGTCAATGAAAAACAAGCGCTGATCGAGGCGGTGGACGCTCTTCCCGAGGACCAGTTCCGGGTCGGCCTGATGATGTACACGGAAACCGGCAGTCCGAACAACAACGTCGACGGCGGGTACGTGCGTGCCGCGATACGGGACCTCAACAGCACCACCAAGCCGCTGTACATGAATCTGGTGAACAGCCTGCACATACTCAACGACAAGTCGAATGGCGGCAAGGCGGGCCTGACCATGATGGAGGCCTATAAATATTTCGACGGCCAGGCCCCTCGCTCCGGAAACCGCAAGGTCAAGACGGACTACACGACCAACTCCGGCGTCAGCACCGCTTCGGACGCCATCTACGCCCTTGGTGAGAACGCGCTGCCCAGGGGTACCCCGCCCATGGCCGGCACACCCTACAACAGCCCCATTGGCGATGGCAGCTGCGGCAGGAACTTCATCATCTATATCAGCAACGGTTCGCCGGCGGACAACAGCTCGGACAGTCGCGCGGCAAGCGACGGGCTGGCAGCCGAAGGGGGCGATACCACCGAGATCCCGCTGTCACCCGCCATCAATCCGAGGAATATGTCGGACGAATGGTCCCGGTTCATGTTCCACGAGAGCGAGCACAAGATCGTCACCTTCACGGTCGACGTGGACAAGAAGAGTACCGGCCAGGGGCCGGCGTGGACGGAAATACTCAAGAGCATGGCCAAGCAGGGCGAGGGCGGCTATTTCGATGTCAGCTCCGCCGGCGCCGGCGCGCAGATCAGGGCCGCACTGGGAAATATCTTCTCGCAGATCCAGGGCGTCAACAGCGTGTTCGCCTCGGTCAGCTTGCCGGTCAGCGTAAACACCGAAGGCACGTACCTGAACCAGATTTACATCGGCATGTTCCGCCCGGATAGCGCCGGACTCCCACGCTGGTCAGGCAACCTGAAGCAGTACAAGCTCGGCATCTCGGGCGGTCGGATCGAGACGCAGGACGCCGATTCCGTGCGCGCGGTCAACAACTTGACGGGTTTCATCACTGAGTGCGCACGGAGCTTCTGGACACCCACCACGACGGACACCTACTGGAGCTTCCTCCCGGACGGCTACTGGCGCACCCGTCTTATCGCCACATGTATCGCGGTTCCGAATTCCGAAGACTCGAACTACCCGGACGGCAACATCGTCGAGAAGGGCGCCCAGGCCTACACATTGCGTGTGCCGACGACCGCCCGCACTTTGCTCACGACGCCCGCGTGCTCGAGTGTGAAGACTTGCGGTTCGCTGGAGGCGTTCAACAGCGCGAATGTCACGGATGCCGAGCTGGGTGCCGCCGACGGGACAGAGCAGGGACAGCTCATCAACTGGGCCCTGGGGCTGGACATCGACGATGAGCAGGACTCCACTCCGCCCGTGACGGCCGAACGTCGTCCCTCGATCCACGGCGACGTGGTGCACTCGCGCCCGGTGGCCGTCAACATGAACACGAACCCCGCCACCACCGACAGCTCGCCTGAGGTCGTCGTGTTCTACGGCGGGAACGAGGGCGTTTTGCGCGCTATCAACGGTAATCGGACCGCCAGCATCGGCAGCGTCGCCGCGGGTGTGGAAATGTGGGCGTTCATGCCGCCCGAGTCCTATCCGCATATCAAGCGGCTACGCGACAACAATATCGAGGTCGACACCTTCGGGAATAGCTTCGCCGCGCCGGAGCCCAAGCCGTACGGACCCGACGGGCCGATCGTTGCGCACCGGGATCTCGTCGACCCGACTGACCCCGACGACGATGTACTGTGGATTTTCGCGTCGCTGCGCCGCAGCGGCCAGATGATCTATGCCTTCGATATGTCCACGATCCACACCGACGCCACGAGCCCGGTACTCAAGTGGAGAAATGGTTGTGACGGCACGGGCTGCACCCCGAACTTCTCGGAAATGGGCCAGACCTGGAGCGCGCCACAGCTCGTGAAGGCACTCGGCTACAACGACGGCGGCGCGCCGCTCGCGGACCCGCCGGTACCGGCGAAACCGAAGCCCATGCTGATTGTCGGCGGCGGGTACGACCCTTGCGAAGACGAGGACCCTAACACCTGCACGACGCCCAAGGGCAACCGGGTCTATGTGCTCGATGCCGACACCGGCGAATGGCTGACAGAGTTCACCACCGATCGCGGGGTCGTGTCGGACGTCTTCGTCATCAAGGACGTCGAGACGGGTCTGGCCAAGTGGGCCTATGTGGCCGACCTCGGCGGCAATATCTATCGCCTCTCCGGCGCGGATGCCAATTCGGAGTTCGGGACGACGGCCCCGACGAGCTGGACGATGACCAAGATCGCCTCGCTCGGCTGCAGCACGGCGTCGGCTACCTGCGCCCGCAAGTTCATGATGTCAATGGACGTCGTCGAGGCCGAAGGCGGCTACGTGCTCCTGATCGGCTCCGGCGACCGCGAAAAGCCCATATTGGGATTCGACCATGCTGCCACAGTCGAGAACTACTTCTTCAAGATCAACGATCACCCGTCCGCTCCGGCGTGGCTGACGGGGGAGTGCAGCGGCGCCAACCTGATCTGCCTGAATTCCTTGCTCGCCATCCCCAATGTCCCGGATCCGGATGAGCCGAATCCGACTCCCGAGGAGCTGCTGGCCCACCCCAAGGGCTGGGCCCTGGCAATGCTCCCGACCGAGCAGGTCGTGACGACCCCGATCACGGTGTTCGGCACGACGACCTTCAGCACGCACACGCCCGTTGAGCTGACGGCCGGAGCCTGCAGTTCGACCCTCGGCACGGCAAAGGTCTACAACATCGGGTTCGCCAACGCCGCCAACCCGAGCGACCCGCTGTCGCGCAGTGAGGTCATCGTCGGCGGTGGCTTGCCGCCGTCACCGGTGGCGGGCATGGTGACGCTCGACGACGGTACGACGGTCCCGTTCCTGATCGGCGGCGAAACCAACTCGCCACTCGAGGGCGGGGAGCCCATTCCGTCGGGCCTCGCGGACCAGCCGAAGGCCCAGACGTACTGGTACATCCACAAGTAGTCGCGGGCACGAGCGATGACGCACCATCGGCATTGCAGCACTCAACGGTGGGGCGGAGGACGCGATTGCGGCGGTTTCACGCTCATTGAGCTGCTGACCGCCATCGCGGTGCTCGGCGTCTTACTTGCGCTGGCTGTGCCGAACTTCAACGATGCGACGTTGTCGGCCCGGCTGAACGGCATCGCGAACAGCCTGGTGGCAAGCTCGCAGGTGGCTCGCAGCGAGGCCATCAAACGCAACCGCGACATAACGTTGTGCAAGTCCACCAATGGGACCAGTTGCGCGGCCACTGGGGGTTGGCAGCAGGGCTGGATCATCCTGAACGGCGCGACCGTGCTGCAGCGCCAGCAGGCCTTACCGACCGAGTTCAGCATTACGGGCGGCGCGGCCGTGACCTATCCCGGCACGGTGGTCGGCACGACGGGCACGACGTTGACCGTCTGCCGTAAGACGCCCCTGGGCAGCGAGGAGCGCGTCGTCACGATCAGCGGAACCGGGGCTGCCTACGTAAGCACCACCACCACCGGAACCTGCTCTTAGGTCCGCACCGCGAGTCCGACGTTTCTGCCGGATGGTGCGGACTCCAGATACCCCGTTGTCGCCGCGCCGCCGCGGCTTGCGCGCCCGGCGGTGGCCGTGCAGTGCTACGCTTCATTCAGGAAGGGCAAATGAACGACGGCCTGGTGCTTCGCGTGACCTATGCGCTGTCACGCGTCGTCTTCTTCATCCTGTTCTCGCTGCTCGGACTGCGGCGCACAGTCATACGCGACAATCTGGCGCGCTCCTTCCCCGGGCTCGACCCGGCGGGTCAGCGGAACCTGCGCCGAGAGTTCCTGCGCCGGCAATCCGAGCTCGCCGCCGAGGTGCTGGTCGCGCCGCGCATCGATCCGGGCGAGCTTCGAGAGCGCGTCACGCTTGCAAGCCCGGAGGTGCTCGCGTCCGCGACCGCGCCTCGGCCGGTGATCCTGGCGGGATCGCACATGGGCAACTTCGAATGGGCGCAACTCCGAGTGTCGCTCGAGCTCGGCGATCGGCTGCTTGCGCTCTATAAGCCGATGCACAGCGCACGCGCCGAGCGCTGGTTTCATCGCACGCGCTCACGCTTCGGGGCGCGTCTGGTCCCGGCAAAGTCCGTGCTGGCACAGCTCGTGCAGTTCCGCGCCGCCGCGGCGATCGGAATCATCGCCGACCAGGTGCCACGCTCGAGCCCCGATCGGCACTGGACCGCGTTTCTCGGTCAGCAGACCGCGTTCTACATGGGCGCCGAGATTCTCGGACGCGCGCTGCGCTCGCAGGTGCTGTTCGCCGATTTGCGACGCGTGGCGCGCGGCCGGTATGAGCTGCGATTCGTTCCGCTGAACCAGCCGGAGGAGCGCCAGCCGGTCGGCGTGGTGACCGAGCGGTACGCGCGCGAGCTCGAGCGCGCGATCAACGCCGATCCCGCCGGGTGGTGGTGGTCGCACCGCCGCTGGAAACTGCCGCCGCCGGAGGCCGCAGCGCGCGCGGAAGCGTCCTAGGGACCGACGTCGGAGCGCAGGCTCGTCAACCGCCCGTACTCGTTCCGCGAGCCGGTTACCCCGCGGAGAGCTTGGTCCCGATGTGCTTCGCGAGTTGCGAAATAGTCGGAAAGTCGAACAGCTCCGTGAGATCGACCCGCCCGGGCCAGGTCTCCTCGATCCGCTCGTGGATTTGTATCAAAGCGAGCGAGCTTGCGCCGACGTCGAACAGGTTGTCGTCCACGTCGACGGCCTTGCCGGGCAGCAGATCGTCGACGATCGCCTTGAGAGTCTGCTCGATATCCCCGGCGGCGGCGCGGCCGTGGCCGTGTGCGGCCGCCCACGCCTGGTCGAACTCCGCGATCTCGGCCGCGAACTCGCCCTCGACGTACGACTCGGCGAGCGCGGTGCGCTGCAGTTTGCCGCTCGTGGTCTTTGGCACGCGCCTGATCGGGACGACGCGTGCTACCTCGACGCCGGCATGCTCGTTGACCAAGTGCGCGGCGCGCGTCGCGAGCGGCAGGAAGTCCGTCATGCCGCCCCTGTGCAGGGCGAAAAGCACCAACTCGTCGGTCGATGCACCGGGATTTCGTACCCCGGCGGCGACGACCTTGCCGAGCTCGAGTCCCGGCTCCTTCTGTAGCACCGCCTCCAGGTCGTGCGGGTAATAGTTCTGGCCGTTGACGAAGATGATCTCCTTGGAGCGCCCGGTGATGTAGTACTCGCCCTCGTGCATGAGCGCGAGGTCGCCGGTCCGCACCCAGCCGTCCGCACCGACCGCGGCGGCGGTGGCGTCGGGATTGCGGTAGTAGCCACTCGTGACGTTGTCGCCCTTGATCAGGAGATGCCCAATCACCCCCGGTGCCACCTCGGCGCCCGCATCGTCCACCAGCCTGACGCTGGTGTGCGGAATCGGGCGGCCAACGCACATCAACGTGAGCGAATGGCGGTCCCGCGGCGCGACGGGGACAAACGACTGGCCCGGACCCAGCGATCGTCGATCGACGGTGAGCGTGCGAAACTCGGATCCGGGCTCCGGGATCGTCACGGCGAGCGATGCCTCCGCGAGTCCATAGACAGGGAGCATCGCCACGCGCCGAAGACCGTTGGGTCCCAGGCGGGCGAGGAACTCATCGGCCAGCTCCACCGAGATCGGCTCGGCGCCGTTGAAGATGATCCGCACGCGGCTCAAGTCGACGCCGTCGAGCGACCTGTCGCCGAGCGACTTCAGGAAATGCCGGTAGCCGAAGTTCGGCGAGCAGGTCACGGTCACTCGCTTGTCCGATACGAACTTCATCCATAGCAACGCGCGCCGCACGAACAGATCGGTCGGCATCAGGTACTGCCGCACACCCGCATACATCATGAAAAGGTGAAAGCCGATCAGGCCCATGTCGTGCGTGAGCGGCATCCAGCCGAGCGAAGTGTCGCCTTCGCCGAACTTCGCGCCCTGCATCGCGCCGTCGCTGTTCGCGAGGATGTTCGCGTGGGTCAGTACGACGCCCTTCGGGTCGCTGGTCGAGCCCGACGAGAACTGTATGAACGCATTGTCCTCGGGCCGCACGCGCGCAGGTGCGCCCTCCCGCGACACGTCGTCGAGTTCGTCGATCAGGAACGTGCGCCGCTCGAGGGCCGACCACACGGTCGACTCGCCGATCCCCGCGGCAAAGGCGGCCAGACGCTCGCGGAGCTTCCGCGTCGTGTAGAGGAGCGGGTCGTCCAGCTGCCGCGCGATCCGGAGGAGCTTGTGCTTGTGCTCGTCGCTGATGCCGATGGCGACGGGCACCGGGATGATGCCGCCGTGCAGGCAGGCCCAGTAGGCATCGAGAAACTGCTCGTTGGTCGGGACATGCAGTATCAGCCGGTCACCCGGCTGTGCGCCCGCGCGCTGCAGGTGATGGAGGATCCCGAGCGCACGCCGCCGCAGCTCGGACAGACGCAGCGATTTCTCGGCGCCTTCGCCTTCGAGATAACCGATCGCGCCGTCGCCGCGGCTGCGATGCTCCAGCATCTCGGGAAGTGTCTGGTATCTGATCATCGGTCCTGGCAGCGCTTCGCGCGTCGCGTATGGGCTGGCGGTGTTGCGGCATCGAGTGGAGAATTGTCGCTCGATGAGCCGAGTGATCGTACTACATGCTCCGTCGCCAGGTCATGGCACGCCCGAATGGGAGCGTGGGCTGCTGCAGCGACTGCCGTACGCACGCCGGCTCGAGCTCGAATCCCGCGACCCGGAGTCGCGCCGTGCGAGCCTCGGCGGGACGGTTCTGCTGTTCGAGGCGGCGGGACGTCTCGGCTTTGGCGACGTCGAGGCCGGCAAACTGTGCTTTCCCGAGGATGCGAAGCCGCGCGTCATAGGCGGGCCGTTTTTCAGCATCTCGCACACCGCGCAGCACGTTGCCTGCGCGGCGAGCCGCGAGTGCGATATCGGTCTCGACCACGAAGACTACGCGGGCAAGGAAGCGCCTGCGCGGCTTCGGCGCTGGACGGCCGTTGAGGCGACGCTGAAGGCGGCAGGTGCAGGCCTCAGGCGCATGCGCGCCGTCGAAGTCGACGTGGAGCTCAGGCTTTCGCGGCTGGACGACGCCAAGTATCACCTGGTGCCGCTCGACCTGGGACCCGGCATCGTCGCCTGCCTGGCGGCGAGCTCCCGACCGGAGACGATCGAGATTCAGCAGCTCGCAGGCGTCGCTCCGTGAGCGAGGAAGAGACAGCACCCGAGGAGCGGGAGCTACGCAACACGCTGTACCGCCGGCTCACCCGGGGCCAGCGCAAGCTGACCCGCGGGCGGATGCTCGTGTATCGGATCGCGGTATTCGTGGGGTGGGGATTGCTGCGCTTCTTCTGGAACACCTGCCGTCTGATGCCGGTCGCGGGCCTGGACGTCGCGCGCGAGACGCTGCGTGTGCACCGTTCGGTGATCCCCGTCTACTGGCACCAGCACATCGTCTTCGGCATCCAGGCACTGCGCCTGCTCGAGCCGCATGGTCTCACACCCGGCTTCCTGATCACCCCATCGGTCGATGGTACAGCACCGGCGATGCTCGCCCGCAGGATCGGCGGCCACGTGATCCGCGGTTCGTCGACCCACACCGGTGCGCGGGCGCTGCGCGACTTCTACGAGGCGATCGTCAAGCAGCAGGTCTCGCCGGCGATTACGCCCGACGGCCCTCGCGGGCCGGTGCATGAATTCAAGCAGGGCGCGGTCGTGCTCGCACAACTCACCGGCAAGCCCATCCTGCCGATCGCGGTATCCGCATCGAGCACGCTGCGGTTCTCGACCTGGGATCGCTTCGAGCTTCCAGTGCCGTTCAGCCGGGTGCAGATATCGATCGGCGATCCCGTCATCGTGCCGCGAGGATTCGACCCAGATGCACTCGCGGGGCTGCAGAAGAAGCTCGGCGAGACGCTGCTTGCGCTCAAGACGTCGGGCTATGCCGCGCTGGGAAAGCGCCCACGGTAGACTCGCGCCATGCCGCAGGCTCTGTCCGACGAGAACGCGAACGCTACCTGCCCGACGCCTGAGGTGTCGGTCGTCATCCCAGTCTGCAACGAAGAGGACAACGTCGAGCCCCTGGCACGCGAGATTGCCGCCGCGCTCGGCGGACGATACGCGCACGAGATCGTCTTCGTCGACGACGGAAGTACGGATGGTACGGCCGCCGTCGCGCTTCGGGCCCGGGAGACCGGGTTGCCGCAACTACGGCTGCTGCGCCACGCTGTGCGCTCCGGACAGAGCGCCGCGGTGGCCACCGGCGTGCGCGCCGCGCGTGCCCCGCTGATCGCGACCCTCGACGGCGATGGTCAGAACGATCCGGCCGACCTCCCACGGCTGATCGCGACGCTGCGCGCCGCGCCATCGGACCGCCTGCGGCTCGTGATGGGAAATCGCACGGCTCGCCGCGACACCTGGCTGCGTCGCGTGTCGTCGCGAATCGCGAACGGCGTGCGCGGCCGGCTGCTCAGGGACGGCACGCCCGACACCGGTTGCGGGATCAAGGTGTTCGACCGCTCGGTGTTTCTCGATATGCCGCGCTTCAACCACATGCACCGCTTCATGCCGGCGCTGTTCCGGCGCGAGGGCTACGAGGTGGTGTCGATCCCGGTGAATCATCGCGAGCGCACGCGGGGTCGATCGAAGTACGGTCTGCACAATCGTCTGTGGGTAGGAATCGTCGACCTCGTTGGCATGGTCTGGCTGCTGCGCCGTGCGTCGCCCCGGGTTCCGGTCAGCGAGGATCAATAGATGCCGGGCGACGCCGCCGTTCCCACGCTGCTCGATCGACTGCTGCGCCCCGGTCGAAACGATGCGCGGGCGGTGCGGGTCGATCTCTGGTGGCTGATCGGGCTTGGCTGTCTGCTGATCGGCGCGGGGCTCGGGCTGCGTGACCCCTGGCCCGCGGATGAGCCGCGTTTCGCATTGATCGCGCGCGACATGCTCGCAACCGGCGACTGGCTGGTGCCGCGTGTCGCCGCCGATCTCTATTCGCAGAAGCCGCCCATGTATTTCTGGCTGATGGCGGCGTCGATGGCGCTGACCGGCTCGCTGCGGGTGGGCTTTCTGCTGCCGTCGCTGATCGCCGGCATCGGGACCGTGTTGCTGGTCTACGATCTGTTGCGACGCGCGCGCGGTCGCGAAGTGGCGTTGGCGGGTGCGCTGATGCTGCTGCTCACGTTCCAGTTCACCTGGCAAGCGCGACAGGCGCAGATCGACGCGACCTTGTGTTTCCTGACGACGCTGAGCCTGTATGGACTGCTGCGCCATCTGCTCGTCGCGCCCGCGCCCGGCTGGTTCGTCGCCGGCTGGGCAGCGGCGGGCCTCGGAGTGATCACGAAGGGAGTCGGCTTCCTGCCCCTGCTCGCGCTGCTTCCCGTGGGCGTACTCGCTGCCCGGGGCTGGCCGCTGGCCACGCGCATCACGCCGGCGCTCGCGATCCTGGGTCCGATCGCGATGCTCGCGGCGATTGCGATCTGGTTCGTGCCGATGTGGCTTGCGACTTCGGCGGGCGGTGAACTGCTCGCCTATCGCAACGAGCTCCTGTTTCACCAGACTGTTACGCGTTACGCTGATCCCTGGCATCACCGGGAACCCGCCTGGTATTACCTCACGAACGTAATCCCCTTACTCTGGCTTCCATTGATTGCGCTCGTGCCATGGTTGTGGCCCCGCTGGCGGCGCGCGCTCCGCGGTCGCGACACATTGACGGCGGTGCTGCTCGCCTGGGTGCTGATCGTCATCGCGTTCTTCAGCGCGAGCTCCGGCAAGCGAGGCCTGTACGTCCTGCCGGCAGTGCCGGCGCTCGCAATGGCCGCGGCGCCATGGCTGCCCGAGCTGCTGCGCGGGCGGGGACCAAGAAGGCTGGCGTTCACGCTGGCGACTGTCGTCGCCGGGCTGTCTGCAGCCGTCGCCTCGTATGTCGCGTTCGGTGGGAAGGACGTGGAGGAACGCCTCGCGGGCAACATCGCCGACCCGCTCGCGGCATTGGCGCTTCTGGCCCTGTGTTGTGTCGCAATGCTCGCGGTGTTCCGCGTGCGCGATGGGTGGCTGGCGTGGCTGGGAGCGCTGGCCTCGGTATTGCTCGTCACCGGCTTCGTGATCTATCCGCGGATGGATGCGGCCCGCTCGGGACGGGCCTTCGCACGCAACGTCGAGCAGCTCGCGGGCGGCATCGCGGAGCTCGGCTTCGTGGATCTGCGCGAGCAGTTTGCCCTGCAGCTGCGACGTCCGATCGTCTACTTTGGCAGCGGGCGCATGCTCGATCGGGAGCGCGAAGCTGCTGACGCAGCGGTGTGGCTCGCGGAGGATCCGCATCGAGCGGTCGTCGTCGATAACCATGCCCGCGAGTTGTGCTTCGCAAGGCTCCGTCCCGAGCCACTCGGTTACTGGCATCGCGAGCACTGGTTCCTGATCCGTGGCAGGCCCGACCCGGCCTGCGTCGTCCGGGGCGACGCCGCTTCGGCCAGAGGATATGTGCCACCAAAGGGTGCTTTAAATACAGACAGTTAGCTTGCATTCCTGATCGCCTGTGTCAGAATGCTGCGCAAGCAATTGCACAAAAACGGTGCGGATTCTGTGGATCAGTTCCGATAGGGGGCGCCACTGGATGCGAAACTGAGCGAACGGCGACACAGGGGATTGCCCGGTAGCAATGGCCACTTCCCTCCCTGAGGGCGGAAACGATACGGAAGGCACCGACTTCCTTGCCACTCAGCGTGTCTTCGGTGCCGGCCGACCAGGCGTCGGCCTCGACGTGCTGGCGACGAAGATCGCGGTCGATTTCCAGGGCCTCACCAGCGAAGGCGGCGACAGCTGCATCAAGCGCAATCTCGATGCCCTGCGCGAGGCCGCCGAGCTCGACGCGATCTGCATCGTGCTCTTCAACAACGAGCGCACGGTCATCGAGCGCGTCGCGAGCTCGACCGCGATGTTCACGCCGTTCGACCCGCAGGTGATGAAGGGCGACTCGCTGGACCGCATCCCGTGGCTGGCCAGCGGGCTCGGTCACATGCGCATCGCCGAGATCCGCGACACGCTCACGCCGCGGCGCGAGCAGGTTGTGGACGCTGCACGCTTCGCCGAGCTCAACATGCGATCGGTGCTCCTGTGCGGGCTCTCGCTTCGCGATCGCGTGCACGGCTTCATGGCTTTCTGCTCGACGCAGCCTCGGGCGAGCTGGGACGCCAACCTGCACCTGCTGCTGAAGCTCATCGGCACCAGCTTTGCGACCGGGCTCGAGCGGCTACGCGTCGAGCGGCATCTGAGCCGCCTCGAAGAGCGGAACGCTTTGTCGCTCGACACGGCGAACGACGGGCTGTGGGACTTCGACGTCGACAACAACACGGTGTATTTCTCGCCGCGCTGGCGGAACATGCTCGGCTTCGACGACACCCCGGAGATCTCGCCGGACTGGCGCAGGCTTGTCCATCCGGACGACATGGGCCGCGTGCAGACCATGATCCGCGAGCACATCGCCGGTAAGACGACGATGTTCGAGAGCGTGCACCGGATGCGGCACTGCAACGGCGAGTGGCGCTGGGTAGTGAGCCGAGCCAAGGCGCGCGCAGACTCGAGCGGCCGGCTCAAGCGGCTGGTCGGCGTCGAATTCGACATCACCGAGCGCAAGCTGTACGAGGACGCGCTCTTCCGCGAGAAGGAAAGCGCGCAGATCACGCTGCAGTCGATCGGCGACGGCGTGATCACCACGGACGCGCATCTCAACGTCGAATACCTGAACCCGGTGGCCGAGGAACTGACAGGGTGGCTTCTGAACGACGCGCAGAGCCGCCACATCGACGACATTTTCCGCGGCTTCCACGAGGAGACCTGCGAGCCGCTCGAGAATCCGCTCTCGGTCGCGATTCGGCGCAGCCGCGCGATCAAGTCGGTGCGGCCGACGCTGCTGATCAAGCGCGACGGCCACGAGATGTACGTCGAGAGCACCGCCTCGCCGATCCGCGACGGGTCGGGCGCCTGCTCGGGCGGCGTGCTGGTGTTCCATGACGTGAGCGAGAGCCGCGAGTTGAACCGCAAGCTCTCCTACCACGCGAGCCACGATATCCTCACCGGGCTCGTGAACCGGCGTGAGTTCGAGGCCAGGCTCGAGCGGTCGCTGCGCAGCGCCCGGGCGCGCGAGACCTCTTACGCGCTGTGCCACATCGACGTCGACCAGTTCAAGATCATCAACGATTCCTGCGGCCACAGCGCGGGTGACGCGCTCCTTGGGCAGGTCGGGACGCTGCTCAAGACGAAGATCCGCTGGCGGGACACGCTCGCCCGGTTGGGCGGCGACGAGTATGCGGTGCTGTTCGAGAGCTGTTCGCTCGACGAGGCCATGCGCATGGCCGAGCAGCTCTGCGACACGATCCGCAACTACAAGTTCGTCTGGGAGGAGCGTACCTTCCGCCTCGGCTGCAGCATCGGCGTCGTGCCGCTGACCGGCGAGACCGAGGACGTGGCGGCGCTGCTGTCGGCCGCCGACAGCGCCTGCCAGGCGGCGAAGGAGGCGGGACGCAACCGCGTTTACAGCTTCCAGGAGAACGACATCGACCTGATGCGCCGCCGCCGCGAGATGCAGTGGGCGGCGCGCATCAACAACGCGCTCGAGGAGTCGCGTTTCGAGCTGTTCCGCATGACCATCCAGCCGCTGCAGCGCCCCGATCCCGGGACGCATTTCGAGCTGCTGCTGCGGATGAAGGACGAGAACGGCAAGATCGTCTCGCCCGACAACTTCATCAACGCGGCCGAGCGCTACGGCCTCACGCCGGCGATCGACCGCTGGGTCATCGAGAATGCGCTGCGCTGGCTGGTGTCAGAGGCGGACGAGCGTGAGCGGCTCGCGATGTGCTCGATCAACCTGTCCGGCCAGAGCCTGGGCGACGACAAGTTCCTGCCGTTCGTCATCGACCAGTTCCATCGCAGCGGGATCGACGCCAGCAAGATCTGCTTCGAGATCACCGAGACCGCCGCGATCCACAGCTTCTCGCAGGCGAACCGCTTCATCCAGGCGTTGAAGGAGCTTGGCTGCCGCTTCGCGCTCGACGATTTCGGCACCGGGCTGTCCTCGTTCGGCTACCTCAAGCACTTCCCGGTCGACTTCCTCAAGATCGACGGCAGCTTCGTAAAGGAAATCCTGCACGACCCGATCGACCGCGAGATGGTGCGTTCGATCAACGAGATCGGGCACCTCACCGGCAAGCAAACGATCGCGGAGTTCGCGGAGAACACCGAGATCATCAACATGCTGAGAAACCTCGGCGTCGACTACGCGCAGGGCTACGGCATCTCCTCGCCTCAGCGGATCATGAAGCTCGCTGTCAACGGCTGAGCAATCCGCTCAGAGCCGGATGACAACTCACCGGGAGACGGATTTCCCGGGGAAGACGGCGTCGTAGCTCCAGTCAGGAATCTCGAACGACCAGCCGGTAAGACGCGTCTCCAGCTTCGTGGACTCCTCGCGCGTCTGCGCGACCACGCTTTCGGGACCAGCGGCCGGGGGGGTGGATTTCTCTCCGGACGCCTCGTGAGCGGGCGGCTTTGACGGAGCCGAGTCGGCAGCGCCGTCCTTATCGGCCGGCGTCGCGGCGGCCGCGAAGAACCGCCGCGCTGCCGATTCATCCACCGATGGCCTTACGCGCACAAAACGCTTGTCGCCCTCGGCGTAGCCCTCAATCGCGAGTACCAGGCCGTCGAAGGTCCGGTACGTCGCGGTCGCCGCCGGCTTGTCCTTGTTCGCATCCTTCGCGGGGCGGACGTCCACCAGACGCAGCCCGGCGAGCCCGGTGGCGACCTGGTCGGTGCTCGAACCCGGGTTGGATGCCGAACCGCTCGCTGACTTGCCGGCAATCCTGAAGCTCTGATCCGCGCGGCTCGCTTTCTCCGCCGTCCATCGGTGCTTGCCGTCCGTCGTGAACTCCGCGGACTGGATCCGGTCGGCGCCGATGTCGAGAAGCTCGGTTGCGAGCCACTTAGCCGGGTCACGCTCGACGGTGAGCGCAGTGCCGATCTGCCAGCTCGCAGCCTCGCCCTTGCGGCGGACATAGGTCGAGCGCGCACCCGGCGACTTGCCCACGATCAACGACACGGGTTTGACGGGCCCTCCGAGCTCGACGCCGGCTCCGGTGGCGTCGGGCGTGGCCAGGTCCTCGACACCCAACGAGGGATAGTTCGCCGGGAGCGTGGTCTTCTCTTCGATGGTGCGTGCCTGCGCGAGGCCGAGCAGCAAGGTCCGGACTCGGCTCGCATCGGCCGGATAACCGGCTCGCTCCGCAACCCGCCAGCCGCTCTCGGCGCGTTCGAGGGTGACCGCAGTCTTCTCGCCGGGACCTCGGATTCGAATCGATGTGACCTCGTCGAGTGACGCCTCGAGCGCCGGGTACAGCAGCTCGCCGACGCCGGCGGGTCGATTGGTGCGTCGAGCGGTAGATACATAGATCGCCGCACCGATCAGCACCGCGGTGAGCAGGGCCAGAGTCCAGCGACCGCGATGAGTCATGCCGGCTTCCCCGTCGGGGTGTCGCTCGCACGATCGGCGGCTCGTCCGGCCGCGAGCCGTCGGCGGCGCAGCCATGTAAGGAGGATCGCGCCAATCGCGAGAAGCGTTGGGACAAGCGCGATGTTTACCGCCTTGAGCACGGTGCCAAGCCGGTCTATTTCGACGTCGAGGCCGCGGCGCACCTCGCGCAGTTCGCGGCGGATGCGGAGCCGCTCGGCCTGAAAACGCTCGAGCTCCGCCTGCTGCTGCGGGGTCAGCACCAGCCCCGCGCCGGCGTCGCCGCGCCCGGCTTCGAGCTTGGTGAGCTGCTGCTCGGTGTCCCTGAGCTCGTGGTCGAGCTCCTGCTCCTTCTCGCGCAGGCGTTCGTCCGCGCGCCGCCGCAGCTCGTCGACGCGGGTGAACGGTCGGAAAAAGCTCTGCCGGCCGCGGACGTTGATCAGGTCGTCGCTGCCGGCGAGGTTGTCGAGCGCATTCGCAAGCAGGTCCCCATTGTTTGCCCATGCCACGGCGAAGGGCTGGCCGAATACGTCCTGTCGGCGGACCCAGAGCATGTCCGAGAGAATGTCGGTGTCGGCGACGACCACGAGGTCAGCCTCGTTCTTGCTTTCCTTGAGTCCGGTCCCGGTTGCGGCGCCGTCGGGCGCGGGAGGCCCGCCCGGAAAGGCGGACTTGAGCCGGCCGTGCACCCGCGCAGCGATCGCGTAGGTCTTGCTGGTGGGCTTGAACCCCTCGAGCAGGCTGCCGGGATCCGCCAGTGCGCTCAGGCGGCTCGCCGGGATCGGCGCGGATTGCGGGCTGCTGAGGAGCAGCGGCTCGAACTCGAGCCCGCTGCCTTCGCGAGGCGCAAGCATGCCGGCGGTCATGACATTGACCGACTGCAGACCACGCGTGATCACGTCGTCCTGCGCCATGGCATCGGCCCCGAGTGCGAGCACGGCGATGTGAGGCGCAGGCGCTTCGCCTGCGCGCATCGACACCGTGAGCGCGTGCGCCCAGTCGCCGATCACCTGTTGCGGGTCATAGTCGACGCCCCAGGCCGCCAACAGCGGCGCGAGGTCCGACCCGCGATTGCCGCCCATCCCACCCATGCCGCCCATCGGGTCCGAGGGCCGGTCTGATTCGGCGACTGGATCGACAAACGCCATCAACTTGCCGCCGCGCATCACGAACTGGTCGATCGCGTACAGCGTCGCCGGCGGCAGCTCCTTCGGATGCACAACCAGCAGCACGCTGATGTCGGCGTCGATCGCCTTCACGTCGCGGGCGACCTCGCGCACGTCGTACATCTCGCGCGTCTGCTGGATGGCGGCCCAGCCCTCGCGCATCCCGCCGGTCATCGGGTCGAATGAGGTGTCGACCGGCAAGGTCGAAAGCAGCCCGACCACGGGCTTTTTCGGGTTGGCGAGCCGATAGACCAGGCTCGCGACGTCGTATTCGAGGAACTCCTCCTTGTCCGGCTGGAAGAAGCCGATCGTTTCGCGGCCGTCGGTCGAGTTGGTCCCTGCAAGACCGAAGTACAGCGGCTCCCGATCGGCGCCGACCGGCACCGCCGCGAGACCGAAATCGGCCGCGCGGTCCTCATCCTCGGAAAAGGGCTGGGGATCAATCACCGTCAGCTGGAGCTTGCCGTCCGAGCGCCCGGCCATTTCCTCGAGGAGCTCACGCACCCGCTGCGCGTAGGCGCGCAGAGCAGGGGTGGATCGGCTTGCTTCCTCGGAGAAAAAGAAATACAGGTTCACCGGCTCGGCAAGCGAGCTCACGATGCGCTCGGTGCCGGGTGCGATCGTGTACAGGCGGCTCTGTGTCAGGTCGAGGCGCGCGCCGCGCAGCGCGAAGGTCGCGACGACCGTGAGAGCCAGGAACGCCGCCGCAAGCGCCACGAGCGCGCCGGCGCCCCATGTTTTCCTTGCACGTGTGGTCATCAACAGGGCCTCAGTCCGCCTTCTTCATGTCGAGTACGATCACCGTGGCCGCGAGCCACGCCGCAATCAACGAGGCGAAGAAGACGAGATCGCGCAGGTCGATCACACCCTTCGAGATCGCCGAGAAATGGGTCAGGAAGGAGAGCGAGGCCACTGCGTCGATCAGCGTCTGCGGTGCCCAGCCTGCGACGAGCGATTGCACCAGCGGAAACCCGGCGAGCAGGAACGCGAAGCAGACCACCGCGGTCAATATGAAAGCGATCACCTGGTTTCGGGTCGCGGCCGACAGGCAGGAGCCGATTGCGAGAAAGCCACCGGCCATCAGCAGGCTTCCGACGTAGGCTGCGAGGATGGCGCCGTTGTCGGGGTCGCCGAGATAATTGACCGTGATCCAGATCGGGAAGGTGAGCGCGAGCGCGATCGCTGCGACGCACCATGCAGCCAGGAACTTGCCGAGCACGGCCTGCCAGGGCGTCACCGGCAGTGTCATCAGGAGCTCGATGCTGCCCGACTTGCGTTCCTCGGCCCACAACCGCATCGACAGCGCCGGGATCAGGAACAGATAGAGCCAGGGATGAAAGTTGAAGAAGGGCGCGAGATCGGCCTGGCTACGCTCATAGAAGCCACCGAGCTGGAATGCCAGTGCGCCGGCGAGGACCAGGAATATCACGATGAAGACGAGCGCGAGCGGGGTCGCGAAGTAACTCGCCAGCTCGCGTCGGAAGATGATCACCACGTTACGCATCGCCCGCTCCAGGCGCGCGCCCTGTCGTGATGCTGCGGAACACCTCGTCGAGCCTGCCGGTCTCCGGGCGCAGCTCGTGCAGCTTCCAGCCTTCGCGAGCTGCCAGCGCGCCGACCGCGGGCAGCGCAGCAGTGCCTTCGCGCGCGAATGCGGTGACTGACCTGGGGCCGGTCGCCTCGGCGGAGGCAACTTCGGGCAAGCCGAGAAGACGCGCACACACGACCTCGAGCGCGACCGGCTCCTCGAGCGCGAGCGTCACTGCGCCGTGCCAGCGCGAACGCGCCTCGAGGCCCTGCGGCGTGTCGTCCGCGAGCAAACGCCCGCCCGCGATGATAATTGCACGGGTACAGACCGCGTCGACCTCCTCGAGGATGTGCGTTGAGATCACGATGATCTTGTTCTTCGAGACGTCGCGGATGAGCCGGCGCACCTCGTGCTTCTGGTTTGGATCGAGCCCGTCGGTCGGCTCGTCGAGAATCAGCACCGGCGGATCGTGCAGGATCGCCTGCGCGAGGCCCACTCGGCGGCGAAACCCCTTGGACAGCGTCTCGATCACCTGGTGGAGCACGCCCTCGAGCCCGAGCCTTGCGACGACGTCGTCGAGCCGGGCGCGACGTGTACCGTCGGTGAGCCCGCGAATGTCGGCGATGAACTCGAGAAAGCCGCGCACGGTCATCTCGGCGTAGCCCGGCGCACCTTCGGGCAGGTAGCCGATCGAGCGCCGTGCTGCGAGCCCGCCAGTCTCTACATCGTGGCCACACACCCGCGCCGTGCCCGAGGTCGGCGCCAGGAAGCCGGTGATCATCTTCATGGTCGTCGACTTGCCTGCGCCGTTCGGGCCCAGGAAGCCGAGCACCTCGCCGGGCGCCACGGAGAAGGAGATATCGTCGACGGCTGTCAGGACGCCGAAGCGCCGGGTCAGGTGGCTGATCTCGAGCATTCGATATGCGTTGTCATTGGCCGCAAACGTGACCTGAGACCATCCACGTCAGGTTTTGTTCCGACGCTTGTATCCGATTTCGCATTTATCATTCGAAGCGCATCGAGAGGTCGATGGCGCGCAGGTGCTTGGTGAGCGCGCCGATCGAGACGAAATCGACGCCGGTTTCGGCGATCGGCCGCAGCGTTTCCAGCGTGACGCTGCCTGAGGCCTCGAGCTTCATCGGGCCGTTGCGGTGGCCGAGGTTCAGTGCCACCGCCTCTCGCAGGCCGTCAAGGCCGAACTCGTCGAGCAGGGCCATATCGGCGTGCGCATCCAGCGCCTGGCGAAGCTCGTCAATGGTTTCAACCTCCACCTCGACCGGGACGGCCGCTCCCGATCTGCGCGCCGCCGCGACCGCCGCGGCGATCGAGCCGGCGGCCAGGATGTGATTCTCCTTGATCAGGATTCCGTCATAGAGGCCGATTCGGTGATTCGTACCGCCGCCGCAGCGGACCGCGTATTTCTGCGCGGTACGCAAACCGGGCAGCGTCTTGCGGGTGTCGAGGACGCGGCAGCGCGTCCCGGCAACGACCTCGACCCAGCGGCGGACCGCGGTCGCAGTGCCGGAAAGGGTCTGCAGGAAATTGAGCGCCGCACGTTCGCCGCTGAGCAGCGCCCTCGCGGAACCGGAAATCCGGCAAAGCAGCGCGCCGGCATCGACAAAGTCTCCCTCGTCCGCCTGCCACTTGATGTCGACCCGCGGATCGATCTGCCGGAATACCTCGTCGAACCAGGGTCGACCGCAGACCACCGCGGGCTCGCGCGTTATTACTGTGGCGCGGGCGTCGCGGTCCGCAGGCACGAGCGCCGCCGTCAGATCGCCCGTGCCCACGTCCTCCTCGAGCGCACGGGCGACTGTTCGACTCAGATCCTCAGGCACCGCGGACAAGATCGGCTCAAGCCAAGTGAGTCGCTCGTAGTCCGGCTTTGAGCCGAATCGTCAGAAAGGCAGGCCGTGCGTCGCGGAGCCCATGCAGAGCAGCATCGGGATCGACAGAACGAAGTTGATCCGCGAGGCCAGGGTCGCGGTCTTGCGCGCCGCGGCCTTCTCCTCGTCGCTCGCCGGCACGATGCCGAGCACCTTCTTCTGATTGGGCCAGATCAGGACCCAGACGTTGAACAGCATGATCGTGCCCATCCACGCGCCAAGCCCGATGATCAGCTGGTAGTAGTTGTAGGGCTCGGAACCTGCGCCGAGTGTGAACGCGCCGACGAAGTTCCCCGCGCGGAGCAGGTACCAGGCACCGGTGACCCAGGTCGCGAGCGCGGCCCAGCGGAACCAGAACAGCGCGCGTGGCGCGACGTACTTGGTGATGCCGGCGCCGCCCGGTCCGCCCTTGTCTGCGGCAGCGACGCCGAGCGCGGGAATCTGTACGACGTTGAAGTACCAGAGCAGCCCGATCCACATCACACCGGAGAGGATGTGCAGCCAGCGCGCGAGCCCGAGCTCCTGGAACCCGGTCGGGGCGATCAGGATCATGAGGATCAAGGCGATGACGACCCCGGTCGTAATCGCGCCTCGCACGGAGTTGAGCGGATTCATCGATCGAGCCCTCCCAGAGTGAAAATCTTTAGTTCTGTCGGGGTGTTACGCCCGGCTCGGGCACGCAAGCGGCATTGAAGAATAGGCGACGCACCCCCATAATTCAACGTCTTGCGCGCAACCCGAGTCCGAGCATTAGCGAGCCCCGCCCGGTCTCCCCGTGCATTAAGGTCTGCGTGCTCGACGCGGCGGCCCGCTGCACGGGTTGCGGCCGCACGATCGACGAGATTGCGCGCTGGGCGCAGATGAGCGCAGAGGAGCAGTGGGCCGTCGTCGCGCGGCTCGCTCGCGAACGCGGCAGCCCGGCCGAGCCGTCGCGAAACTGAGACGATTTGCGGCGGTCTGATAACGAGTGGAACAGTGGCCGCGCACGCGGACCCGAGGTGGTTGAAGTGGATGTGACCGAACGAATTCAGCAGCAGCTCAAGTCGAACCGCATCGTGCTCTTCATGAAGGGCACGCCGGACTTTCCGCAGTGCGGCTTCTCGGCCGCGGTATCGCGCGCGCTTGCCGCCTGTGGCGCCGAGTTCGCGTCGGTCAACATCTTCGAGGATCCCGAGCTCCGCGAAGCGCTCAAGCGCTATTCGAACTGGCCGACCTACCCGCAGCTCTACGTCAACGGCGAGCTGATTGGCGGTGCCGATATCATCCAGGAAATGCATCGCTCCGGTGAGCTCAAGCAGCTCGTCGAGGAGACGCGCACCGCCTGAGACGCCACGGTCCTCAGTCTGTGCCGCGGATCGGTTCGGGTTCGCCGTCCGACGCAGCGGCCGCATCGTGTGCCGGATCGTCCGTGTCCGTGGGGAAACGCGCTGCTGTTTCCTCATAGATCCCGCGGAACCGGTTGCACACGGCGCAGAAGAGCTCCGCCGTTCGTTGCGCGTCGTAGATGGCGGAATGCGCGCCCGCCGGATCCCAGTCGAAACCCGCCGCGATAACCGCCCGCGACAGCACGGTCTGCCCGAAGGCCACGCCACCCAGGGTTGCGGTGTCGAAGCTCGAGAACGGGTGGAAGGGATTGCGCTTCATGTCGGTGCGCGCGACGGCCGCATTCATGAACGCGAGGTCGAACGATGCGTTGTGGCCGACCAGCACCGCGCGAGTGCAGTCGGCGTCGCGGACCGCGCGCCGGATCTCCCGAAACAGCAGTGTGAGCGCCTCACGCTCCGGGATCGCGGGCCGCAGCGGGTGATGCGGGTCGATGCCGATCACCGCGAGTGACGCCGGGTCCATCCGCGACCCGTGGAAAGGCTGCACGTGATGGCGATGCGTGGCTCCGGGTCGCAGCTCGCCCATCGGCGTCATCTCGATCAGCACCGCAGCGATCTCGAGCAGCGCGTCCGTCGAGGAGTTGAAGCCGCCGGTCTCGACGTCGACCACCACCGGCAGGAATCCACGGAAGCGATCGGCGATGCGCGGGGCGCCGGGATACCCGTTCATGCGCCGACCAGCCGCCACGCGATCGTGGTACCGGCGCGCAGCGGCACGAGCGTGCCGTCGCCGAAGGCGTACCCGGCCGGCACCTGACAGGGCCCGCGCTCGAGGACGATCTGTCCCGCATTGCGCGGCCGGCCGTAGAAATCCGCGCCGCGTTCCGCGGCGAAGGCCTCGAGCCGCTGCAGGCGCCCGGCTTGCTCGAACACCTCCGCGTAGAGCTCGATACCTGCGTGCGCCGAATAGATCCCCGCGCAGCCACAGCCGGCTTCCTTCGCGCCACGCTCGTGTGGCGCGCTGTCGGTACCGAGAAAGAACCGCGCGTCCTCGCCCGTCGCGGCCTCGATCAGCGTCTCGCGATCGCGCTCGCGCTTGAGCACCGGCAGGCAGTAGTGATGCGGACGCAGACCGCCCTCGAACAGGGCATTGCGATTCAGGAGCAGGTGCTGCGGCGTGATGGTCGCCGCCACGCCCGTCCGCGCACCCCGCACAAAGTCGACGGCGGCACGGGTCGTGACGTGCTCGAACACGACTTTGAGACCGGGGATGCGCTCGACCACGCGCGCGAGCACACGCTCGATGAACGCCTGCTCGCGGTCGAACACGTCCACCTCCGGGTCGGTGACCTCGCCGTGCACCTGCAGCACCAGCCCGAACTCCGCCATCGCTTCCAGCGTGGACCACGCGCGCTCGATCGAGGTGACACCTGCGTCGGAATGGGTCGTTGCACCCGCGGGATAGAGCTTGCCCCCGACGACGAAGCCGGTCGCGCTCGCACGCTGTAGTTCCTCCCGCGTCGTGTGGTCGGTCAGATAGAGCGTCATCAGCGGTTCAAAGGCAGCTCCCGCGGGCAACGCGGCCAGGATGCGGCCTCGGTACGCCGCGAGCGCTGAGGTGTCGGTCATCGGCGGCTTCAGGTTGGGCATCACGAGCGCGCGAGCAAAGCGTTGCGCGGTGTGCGGAAGCACGGCGGCGAGCTGCGCGCCGTCGCGCAGGTGCAGGTGCCAGTCGTCGGGTCGGCGCAGTGTCAGGCGCGTCATCGCGGAC